>Ga0265338_10011643_pt1 | contig 10134 bp, 8 predicted proteins | sample 42126metaG_FD_193579 | JGI IMG/M metagenome (GOLD analysis project Ga0265338, IMG submission 193579) | Rhizosphere microbial communities from Carex aquatilis grown in University of Washington, Seatle, WA, United States - 4-21-26 metaG | ecosystem: Host-associated > Plants > Roots > Rhizosphere >... | reverse complement strand
GGCGCGCTCGCCCGCCCCGGGGTCCGGGGGGCGGCTACCGCGCTGGCCAGCCGCTGGTCCCGGGCCGGCGCGGCCACCGGCCAGCGGCTCGGCTTCGAGGTCGGCGTGCTGACCGAGGCGGTCAGCCGGCAGGCGGCGGTCGAGGCGGCGGCCGGACCGGGCACGTCGCTGCTGACGGTCACCGAGCCGACCGAGACCGCCACCGCCGCCGCCTTCGCGCACACCGCGGTGCTGGCGGGGCGGCCGGGCAACGCCGCCGCGCTGGCCGAGGCGGGACGGCTCTTCGGCCGGATCGCGCACCTGGTCGACGCGGTGGAGGACCTGGCCGCCGACCAGCGCTCGGGCGCCTGGAACCCGCTGCTGGCGACCGGGGCTGAGGTGGCCGAGGCGCGCCGCCTGTGCGAGGACGCGCTGCTCGGCATCGGCCTCGCCCTCGACGAGGCCGAGTTCGCCGACGACCGGCTAGTGCGCGCCCTGCTCGGGCGCGAGCTGACCCGCGCGGTGCGCCGGGTGTTCGGCGGCAGTGCGCCACGCTGCGCGCACGCGCACGGCGAGGCCCACGCGCACGGCGCGGCGCACGATGATCCGGCGCCGACCGGGCGCGGGTCGGCGCTGGCCGGGCTGGCCAGCGTGGCCGGCCTAGCCGCGGTCGGCAGCCTGCTCAGCATCCGGCACCGGCGCTGTTGCGGCGAGCGGTGCTGCTGCGAGTGCGGTGAGGACGCGTGCTGCGACTGCAGTTGCGAGTGCTGCTGCGACAGCTGCTGCGAAGGCTGCGACTGCGCCGAGGCCTGCTGCAGCTGCGACTGCGGCTAGCCGCAGACCGCGGCCGCGGCCGCCGCCTGAGCGTGTTTAAAGTGTCGCCTGGGGCTCGGGCGCCGAGATTCCGTAGGCTCCCCGGCGCGCCGTTGCGGCAACCACGGGCCCAGGACCCAATGCCGTGAGTTAGGCGGGTGGCGCTGCCCGCGGGCAGCGCCACCACCGCCACTCTGGTCACGTAGCTGCAGGCCAATGGCTCAGAGTGGAAATAATTTGGCGCTATCACACTAAATTATTTCCATGCTGCTAAAAAGTTCCGCGATAATGCGACCACCTGAGGGAAGGGTCGCCGCCGATGCCCTCGGGGTGGTCACCCTGGTCACTTGAGTTACCTCGGGGTGGTCACCCTGGTCACTTGAGTTAATGGCACGGGCCCAGGGGCCTCCCGGTTGCCACAACCAGGAGGTGCTAGCCTCCTCCCGGCCATTTTTGGGCACGGGTTAGCCGGCAGGCGGACAGGCGGCCGGACGCCTGTCCGGAATAATCATGCGCGGGAATGCCTGGGCGCCCGCGATACTGCTGGGGTGGAGAAGAACGGGCCGCGCTGGAGCGACGACGTGCACCAGGCCGACTGGATCGGGCCGCGGCTGGCTCCCTGGGAGGGCGACTACACCGCCGCGATCGTGGTGCCGGACGGGTTCGCGGCCTACGCGCGGGTGCTGCACCCGGCTGGGACGCGTGAGAGCGGGGACGCCCCGGTCCGGTGGGCCGAGGTGGCCGCGTGGAGTGGCCTGCCGCTGCGGCCGGACGCGCAGTTCCACTCGGTCGCGCTACCGCCTAAGCCCCCGAGCGAGCCTCCTCCGTGCGGCCCGGGCCCGCAGGAGGGCAGCCTTGACGAGCCGGACGCCGAGGTGCTGGCGGGGATCCTGCGGGACTGGACCGCCACGCCGGAGGACTGCTGGTTCTGCGTGTGGGACGGCTTCGGCTGGGACTCCGCCAGCTCGCTCTTCGCCGTCATGGCCTCGGCCGAGACGGGGCAGCGGCCGGAACCCGCCGCGCCGCGCCGCCCGGCTGACCCGGTGCCGGGTCCGGTGCGCGACGGGCCGCGGGTAGAACTGCCGCACCGGAGCTACCTGCTCTACCAGGGACCGGCCGAAGCGGCCCTTATCCTGCCCCGCCTGGACGGGACATCCGGGCAGTGCCCGAACCTGTGGTGGCCGGCCGACCGCGCCTGGTGCGTGGCCAGCGAGATCGACCTACCGTGGACCTACGTCGGCGGTCCCCGCGGGCTTATCGACGCGATCCTGGCCGACGACCGGATCGAGGCGCTGCCGGCCGGGCCGGACGACCAGGTAAGCCGGGTCGAGGACTGGGTGGCCGGCTGGGCCGGCCAGCTCCTGGACGACTTGCTGGCACAGGACACGGCCTCGCTCGGCACGCCCTGGGGAACGGTCGGTGCCCGGCTCCGGCGGCCGCGAGCTGGCCGCCACGGGGAGCTGCGAATCGAGGTCGCCGGGCGCGACGGCGGTACCAGCAGCTCCTGGTCCGCCCTCAGCCAGCGCGGCGAGGATGACCTGCGGAGCGAGGTGCACGGCTACCTAACGCGGGCCGTGCTGAGTCTCACCGGAATGTAACGCCTCCTGGTCCCCGGGGCGAGGCGCACAGCCTGGTCCCCGGGGCGAGGCGCACAGCTAGCGGGCCGGGGGCGGGCGCAGGCGGTCACCCTCGGCCCGCACCCGGGCGGACAGCGCGCGCTTGTCCCCGTCGTCCAGCCAGCTCGCCGTCACCCCGTCCAGGGCAAGGTCCACCATCTGGTCCCACGACCAGTTCCAGGCGGCCGCGCAGGTCGCGTACTCACGGGCCAGGTCCAGGTCGGTGAGCGCCGGGTCGTCGGTGTTGACGGTGACCAGCACGCCCGCCTCGCGCAGCGCGGGCAGCGGGTGCTGGCTGACCGAGCTGAAGGCGTTGGCGATGACCACGTTGGAGGTCGGGCACATGGTCAGCGGGATGCGGCGGTCGGCGAAGAAGCGCACCAGCTCCGGGTCCTCGATCAGGGACAGGCCGTGGTCGATCCGCTCGGCGCCGAGCCCGACGGCCACCTCCCCGACCGCAGCGGCCGGGGAGTTCTCGCCCTGGTGCCCGGTGCGGCGCAGCCCGCCCGCGAGCGCCAGCCGGTAGGCGTCGGCGAACGACAGCGGGTCCACGTTGAGCTCGGTCGAGTCCATGCCGATGCCGATGACCCGGTCGGTGCCCGGCGCGCCCGCGCGGCGCAGCTCGATCAGGTCGGTGACCAGGTTACGGCCGGCGTTGGCGCCGTAGGCGCGGTCCATGTCCACGATCACCCGGGTCAGGCAGCCCGTCTCGGCGTCGCCCGCCGCCAGGCCGGCCGCCAGGCCTTCCAGGATCGCGCCCAGGGGCTGCCCGCCTGCCAGGTGCCGGGCCGGGGTGACGAAGACCTCCGCGTAGACCCGCCCGGCGGCCGCGCCGTCAAGGACCGACTCGTAGCCGAGCCGCGCCCAGTCGTCGCGGTCGGTGAGCACCGACTGGACCAGCCAGAAGACGTTGAGGAACTCATCCAGCGAGCCGTAGCGGTACATGTCGCGGACGTCGCCGCCCGGCAACGGCACGTTGTTCTTGCGGGCCAGGTCCACCACGGTGGACGGCCGCATGGTGCCCTCGACATGGCAGTGCAGCTCCACCTTGGGCAGCGCCCGCAGCGCGGTGAGCCAGTCGACTTCAGCCAGTTCGGTCACGGCAGTCATGGTAGCGGGCTGTGACCGCCCGGCCCGGGGCAGGCCGGGCACTGGCCGGGTAAGGGCCGGGTAAGGGCCGGGTGACGGCCGAGCCGCCCGGCCACTGCGATAATGGCGTCATGCGCCACGCAGGCAAGGCAGCACGGGCGGCCGGCTCGGCCGGCTCGATCCTGAGCATCGGCTCCAGCGGCTCCATCTTGTCGATCGGCTCGACCGGCTCCATCTTGTCGATCGGCTCGGCCGGGTCGATCCTGTCCATCGGGTCGGCCGGATCGCTGGCCTCGGTGCTGTCGGTCGGCTCGTTCGGCAGCCTCGGCTCGGCCTGCTCCGGCCTGTCGGGCTGGTCGGTGCTTTCCTGGCGGTCCGCCGCGGCCGTCCGACTCCCCGGTACCGCCCGGCCGACCGGGAGCTAACCGCCCTCGCGGTAGGCGATGGCGGCCGCCTCGGTGCGGCTGGCCGCGCCGAGCTTGCCGAGGATGTTGGACACGTGCACGCTGGCCGTCTTCGGGGTGATGAACAGCTCGGTGCCGATCTCCCGGTTGGACTTGCCCCGGGCGAGCAGGCTCAGCACCTCGCGCTCCCGGTCGGTCAGGGCGGCCAGCGGGCTGCGGCCGCCCGGCCCGCTGCCGCGGGCCGGCCGGTGCCCGTTGCCGGGGTCAAGGCGGGCCCGGCGGGCGAGGTCGTCGAGGGCCGCGGCGAGCGGCGCCGCCCGCAGCTCGGACGCGGTAGCGCGGGCCGGCCGCCAGGTGTCGGCCGCCTCGTCCCGGCGCCCGGCCTCCACCAGGGCCTCGGCCAGCCGCCACTGGGTGCGCGCCGTCTCGTAGCGGTAGCCGGGCCCGAACGCGGCCAGCACCCGTTCCCACCGCTCGGGCGAGTTGGTCCCGGTCAGGCGGGCGTACTCGGCCTCGCAGCGGGCCAGCCAGCCGCGGCCCTCCGGCCCGAGCACCGCCTTGGGCCGGTTCGGGTAGCTGGCGCCTTCACGGGCGACGTCGAGCAGCGCGGCGCCGGCCGCCGCCTCCGCGCCGGCCCCGGCCGTGTCTCCGGCCAGGCGCAGCTGCACCGCGCGGTCGGCCCGGGCGGCGAGGGCGATCGCCGTCACCCGGATCACCGACGGGCTGTGCGCGGGCCACGCGTCGGCGTCGATCGCGGCTTCCGCCTCCGCTAGGGCGCGCGCGCCGTCCCCTTGCCACAGGGCGTGCTCGGCGAGGATGCCGCGCGCGATGTAGGCGACGAACACGTCGTCCCAGAACGGCTCGAGCCAGGTGCGGCGCTCGTCGGCGGCCGGGTTGCCCCGGGCGACGTCGACGAACAGCGCCATCGCGGACAGCAGCGCCTCCGCCTGCCGGGTGACCCGGACCGGGAACCCGTCCGCCAGCTCCTGCGCGTGGTCCCAGCACCCGTCCGCGAAGTGCGCCTGGAAGTGCAGGTGCTGCAGGTCCAGGCCGAACGGGGCGAGGCCGAGCCCTTCCGCCTCGGCCCATTCCACCCCGCGGTGGGCGACGCTGGCGGCTTCCGCCAGCTCGCCGCGGACCAGGCGCTGCTCGGCCAGGTGGTAGACCGCCCGCAGCCGGACGCTGACCGCCCCGGCCGCCCCCGCCTGCTCGATCGCGGCGGTGAAGACGTCGACCGCCTCGTCCGAGCTGCCGGTCCGCAGGGCGAGCTGACCGGTCGTGACCAGCGCGTCCGCCTCCACCGAGGCCGACCCGGCGGCGCGGGCCGCGTCCCGGGCGCGGCCGGCCCACTCGCGGGCGTCGTCATAACGCTGGGCCGCGGTCAGCGCGATCGCGTAGGTGGCCATGGCCCTGGCCCGGTACCAGGTCGGCGGGTCGTCCGGGGTGTCCCGCACGGTCGCCTCGGCCACCACCAGGGCCTCCCGGTACCACTGCGCGTTCTCGCCCTGCAGCAGGTGGTAGGCGAGCCGCTCACTCACCCGGCAGCGCAGCTCGGTGCTTTCCGCGGGCTCGGCCGGGTCGGCCACCCGGTCGCGGATCCGGCGCAGCAGGTGCACCGCGCGGGGCACGTCACCGCTGGCGGCGGCGGCCAGCGCGGACTTCAGGCCGAGCTTGCCCCGGGTCATGCCCGCGGCCCGCTCGGCCTCGTCCACCCGCACCCACAGCTCCAGCGCGAGGTCGTAGTGCCGGTGCGCCTCGGCCGGGGCGCCGAGCCGCTCGGCCTCGGCCCCGGCCCGGACCGAGGCGGCGAACGCGCCCGGGATGTCGTGGCTGGCCATGTAGTGGTGCGCCAGCTCGGCGGCGGCCCCGGGCACCCCTGCCAGCAGGCTGGCGAGCCGGGCGTGCAGCCGGGTCCGCTCGCCCGGCATCAGGTCGCCGTAGACCGCCTCGCGCAGCAGCGCGTGCCGGAACCGGTACCCGTCGGGCCCGTCGGGCGCGAGCAACTGGTGGCCGGCCGCCTCGCGCAGCGCCTCCTCGTAGGCGTCGTCGGACAGGCCGGAGGCGGCCCGTACCAGGTCGTCGGTGCCGCCGCCGGCCACCGCGGCCGCCCGCAGCACCTGCTGGGCGGCGTCCGACACCCGCTCCACCCGGGACAGCAGCAGCGCGGCCAGCCCGGCCGGCAGCGTGCCGTCGGTGGTCGACGACGCGGTGAGCAGTTCCTCCGCGTAGTAGGCGTTCCCCTCGGCCCGCTCCACCAGCGAGTTCAGGGTGGCGGCGGACAGCGGGGCCGGGGTCTGCGGCCCGCTCGACAAGATCTCCGCCAGGGCGGTCGCCGGCAGCGGCCCGAGCTCGACCAGGGCGGCCGAGGGCAGCCGGAGCAGCTCCGCGATCACCCCGCGCAGCGGGTGGCGGCGGTGCAGGTCGTCGGCGCGGTACGTGCCGACGACGGCGACCCGCTCCCGGTGCAGCATGCGGGCGAGGAAGGTGACCAGGTGGCGGGTGCTGGCGTCGGCCCAGTGCAGGTCCTCGATGACCAGCAGCACCGGGCTCTGCGCGGCCAGCTCGGACAGCAGGCTGAGGGCGGCGCCGAACATCTGCTGGCGGGTCAGCCCCGCCCAGTCGGCTTCCTGTGCCTGCCCGTCACCGTCCGGGAGCAGGCGCGACAGCACCGGACGGGCCTTGACCGCCTTCTCGATGTGCGGCGGGGCGGTGCGGAACGCGTCCGCGAACGGCAGGTAGGGGACGCTGTCGCCGATCTCGGCGCACTGGCCGCACAGCACGGTGAAGCCGTCGGCCTCGGCCAGCTGCATCGCCTCGGCCACCAGCCGGGACTTGCCGATGCCGGCGTCTCCGCTGACCAGCCCGGTGACCGCACGGCCGGCCGCCGCGTCCTGCAACAGGGCGCGCAGCCGGGCCAGCTCCACGTCCCGTCCGACCAGCGTGCCCATGATCCCATTATCGGTTACGGTCCGACATTCCGGCCAACCCATTACGGGGCGGGCCGCTGAGTAAGCCGCTAAGTAAGCAGGGAACGGTGCGCTAAGGCCGCTGGCCTGAGGCTTTAGGGATTTATCCCAATGATCAAGCGCGGGTCTTACTGCGAGCCTGAAGGCAGGCACGAAGGGAGACCAGCGATGAGGACAACGATGCGGCGGGTGGCCGGCCGGGTGGCCGGCGCGGTTCACGAGATGAACGAGGCGCAGCGGCTGATGCTGGCGCTGCGGACCGCCACTGACCAGTACATCGCCCGCCCGGGCGACGCCCCCGACACGTACCAGGAGTTCCTCGCCCGGACGTCGGGGATGCTGCTGCACGAGCCGTCCGCGCGTAAGCGGCTGCGCAAGGCCCGGCTGGGCTAGTCCCTGGCTAGTCCGTCTCCGGCTTGACCGCGCTGACGTACCGCAGCAGCGGCAGCGTGCCGGTCGCCTCGACCCGATAGCCGGCCTGGGCGGCGAGCTGGTCGAGGGGGCCGGCGCTGGCCGCGGCGGGCCGCATCCGGGCGGCGCCGGGGTGCAGCGGCGGCGGCGGGCGGGACGGGTCGAAGTCGGCGACCAGCAGCCGGCCGCCCGGGCGGGTCACCCGGTACATCTCGCGGAAGGCGTCCAGGCGCTTGCGGGCGGGCACGTGGTGCACCGCCAGGGTCGAGGTCACCACGTCAAAGCGGGCGTCGGGGAAGGCCGACAGGTCCTGGGCGACGCCGGACTGGAAAGTCGCGTTGCCGGGGGCACGGCGGCGGGCGTAGGCGAGGGCCGCCGCCGAGGGGTCGAGCCCGGTCACGGCGCCCGACGGCCCGGCCGCCGCCGCCAGCATCCGCGCCAGGTAGCCGCTGCTGCAGCCGACGTCGAGCACCCGCATCCCCGGCCCGGTCCCGGACAAGGCGGTGATCCGCCGGTAGACGCGCCTCCGCCGCCCGCCCAAGGCGACGCTGGTGACCAGTGCGTTCAGCCGGAACCGGTCGAGGGTGGTGCCCGCCGGGCGAGGGCTCGAGTGCATGCGGCGCAGCGCTTGGTGCACGGCCGGCACCTCCGTTCTGGTGGTTGCTTCGCAGTCCACTATAACTTAGTCATGACTAAGTTGAGTCGTGACTAAGTTAGCTCGCCGAACCGGTACGATGACCGCCGTGGAGCAGCGGGAGCCGGCCCGGCGGCGCCGGATGCCAGCCGCCAGGCGGCGCGAGTCGATCCTGGCCACCGCGGCCGCGGTGTTCGCCGCGGACGGGTACCGCGCGGCCAGGGTGTCCGACATCGCCGCCCGGGTGGGGGTCAGCGAGCCGGTGGTGTTCCAGCACTTCGGCTCTAAGTCGGCGCTGTTCACGGCCGTGCTCGAGCGGGCCGCGGGCCAGGCCAGGGCGACCGTGGAAGGCGGCGCCGGGCACGGTACCGCGGGCGAGCTGCTGGCGCACGTCATCGGCCACGCCGCCGGCGGGCACCGGCATCCCGGCCACGACCAGGCCGATGACGCGGGCACCGCCCCGGGCGGGCTATTCGCCGCGGCGGTGGCCCTCGCCGCCGACCCGGCGGTGCCCGAGGCACGCGACCCGGTGCTGCGGACGCTGGCCGGGCACCTGGCCGGCATCATCGGGCGGGGACAGCGGGACGGGTCCGTGCGGGCCGACATCGGCCCCGAGCCGGCCGCCTGGCTGCTGCTGTCGCTGCTGGCGGCGGGGCCGCTGCGGGCGGCGGCGATGCCCGCCGCGGTCGAGCCGGCCCTGTCCGAGCTGGTCGGACGACTGCTCAGCCCGGCCGGGCGGGACCTCGCGCGGCCGGAACGACCGGTTAATCCCGAGGAAACGCGCGCGGGTTAGCGTCGGGACGGGGGCGGCGGTCGCGCCCGCAGCAGAGCAACAGGGCCGAGCAACTGGGGGTTGCGATGGACTTTTCCCGGGCCAGCATCGTGCCGCGGCGGGTGGGCAGCCCCGCGCAGGCGCGACAGGAGGTTGCCGCGCGGGGGGCGGCGCTGCTCGGCGGGCTGGCCGACGAGCAGGCGGCGTTCACCGCCGGGCGGGAGTTCCTCGGGAACGACCGGCGGCGCTTCGGGTTGCAGTTCGAGGCGAGCAAGGACAGGCAGGAGGCCGAGGCCGCGCTGGTGGCCGGCCAGCCGGCCGACGAGCGCGGGCGCAAGCGGCGGTTCACCGCGACCGAGGAGCGGATGGCGCCGCACAACGACGGGTTCGGCTTCGGCGACTTCGGCCCGGACTACCTGTTCCTGTGGTGCGGCCGTCCTGACGCCACCGGCCAGGGCGCTTCCTTCCTGGTGGACGGGCTGCTGCTGGTCGACCTGATGGCGGCCGACCCGGATTACCTGGACATCGCGCGGTTCGCCTGGGAAACCGACATCGACCAGTCCGAGCCGAACTTCCCGCTCGCCGCCCACGCGCCGATCGCCCGCCGCCTGCCGTCCGGGCGGGTGCAGGTCAGGCACCACCCGTTCCAGGCGCCGGTGCCGGGGCAGGCCCCCGACATCGAGGCCGCGCAGGCCGCGCTGATCAGCGGCTGGTCGGCGGCGGTGACCCGGGCCCGCGACAGCGGGCCGATGTTCCAGGCGGCGGCGGGGGACATGATCTGCGTCGACAACTACCGGGTCACCCACGGCCGGGACGGCTTCCGCGACCCGGGCCGGGTGATGCTGTCGATCTGGGGCTGGTCGGCGGCCGCGATCGCGGTGCCGGAAGGACCGCTGGACATCGTGGCGCCGGTCGTCCCCTCGTCGATGGCGGCCTGCCCGCCGGCCTGACCCGCCCGGCCGGCCCGGATGAGGCGCGGGCGCGGGCGCGGCCCGGAACACCAGGCCAAACGCGAGGTTACGGACCAGTAACGGCAACAGCTCAGTCAAGCGACGTAACACCCGCGACATATCCGGATCACGCGACGGAAATTGCCCAACCCTAGCGTCGGCTCAATCCGGGCGCTATGGCGCGCCGTGTACATAAGTGAGAGGGGCACTTTCGTCTCGATGGCTACCACCAAGACCTCCCAAGTCAGCGCCGGCATCGGCCGGCGGCGCCTGCTGACGGCGGGCGGCCTCGCCGCCGTGGCCGCCCCGGTGCTCGCGGCCTGCTCCAGCTCGTCAAGCTCCAGCTCCTCGGCGGCCGCCTCAGGGTCGGCCTCCTCGACCTCCAGCGCGGCGGCCGACCTGGGCGCGCTCAGCTACCGGCTGTCCTGGATCAAGAACGTGGAGTTCGCCGGCAGCTACATCGCCGACACCAAGGGGTACTACAAGGCGCAGGGGTTCAG
>Ga0265338_10011641_pt1 | contig 10136 bp, 4 predicted proteins | sample 42126metaG_FD_193579 | JGI IMG/M metagenome (GOLD analysis project Ga0265338, IMG submission 193579) | Rhizosphere microbial communities from Carex aquatilis grown in University of Washington, Seatle, WA, United States - 4-21-26 metaG | ecosystem: Host-associated > Plants > Roots > Rhizosphere >... | reverse complement strand
TGCTTCCTGAGACCGTGCAAACCGTCAAGGTAGTCGACGCAAAGCTGACCGGCAGCCCGGAGCTCGCCGTTGCGCTCACCGTAAACGGCGACGCGCCGTAAGTCTGGGTTGGGATGGCCGCAAAGGAAATGATCTGAGACCCCTTACCAACCGCAAAGCGACGCGTGACGGCCAGGGCTGCTGCATAGTCGGAGTTGCCGGCCTGGGTGGCCTCGAGCGTGCAGGTTCCGACGGAAACTAATGTGACCGTGCTTCCTGAGACCGTGCAAACCGTCAAGGTAGTCGACGCAAAGCTGACCGGCAGCCCGGAGCTCGCTGTTGCGCTCACCGTAAACGGCGACGCGCCGTAAGTCTGGGTTGGGATGGCCGCAAAGGAAATGGTCTGAGAGTCCTTACCAACCGCAAAGCTACGCTTGACGGCCGGGGCTGCTGCATAGTCAGAGTCGCCGGCCTGGGTGGCCTCGAGCGTGCATGTCCCGGGCTCAAGCAACGATGCGGTGTTGCCGGTAACTGTGCAGATACTGGTTGTGAGTGAGGTGTAGCTCACCGTGAGTCCGGAACTGGCAGTGGCCGAGAGCGTAACCGTGGTGAGCGCACGTTGCGCCGCGATGGCCGGGAAGTTGATCGTCTGCGTGAGGTGTTTCACGGTTTCGCTCAACACTGAGGATGTGCTTGTGAGGTAGGTCGAGTCGCCGGAGTAGACCCCTTTGATGCTGTCGGTGCCTGTAGCGAGCGACGAGGTCGTAAACGTAGCTATGTCACTGCTATTAAGGGCTACAGTGCCCATCAGGGTGCTGGCGTCATAGAAACTCACGGTGCCGGTAGGAGTTCCGGAGTTGGAAGGGGTAACTTGGGCGGTAAAGGTGACTGCTTGTCCGTAGTTCGACGGATTCAAGGAGGATGTTAAGGTCGTGGTGGTATGCTGATTGACCGTCTCGTCGAACGGAGCGGAGTTGGTGGCCAGGAAGTTACCGGTTACCGGGTACGACACCTGCAAAGTGAGAGCCCCCGCAGGCAGAGCCGTGGTTGAAAGGGTTGCCACGCCGCCAGAGAGAGTGCCAGTGCCAAGGTTGGTAGCTCCGTTCCAGAAAGTTACTGTGCCGGTAGGTGTGCCGGAGAGGGTGGCCGTCACGGTCGCCGTCATCTTGACCGAACCGCCGAGCAGCGACGGGTTGGGCGTTGCCACCAGCGTAGCGGTTGTCGGGGAGTGGATGGTAAACGTTGTGGTGTGGGTAGCTTCCGTGTTGCCGGCATTGTCCACGCTCCAGTATTTGACGGAATGACTGCCGAGCGCCGAGACGGTGAAGGCGGATCCCGTATATGTAATTGTCGATCCACCATCGAGTTGATAGTAAGTATTCTTGACTCCGCTGCCGCCCGTGTCGCTGGCGTTGAGAGTCACCTGCACGGTGGTTTCATAGGTGCTGCCGCTGTAGATGATCCCGCTCAGACTGGATGTGGTGGTGGGGGCGGTTTCGTCGACGCTTATCCAGATGTAGGGATTGGACGAGAAGTTTCCGGCATTGTCCTCGGTGAAGATGTAGATATAGGTTTGCCCCGGCGTCGAGATGGTGAATGGACCGGAGTATACGGTGCACGCGCTGAGAGACCCCGGATAGCACGAGATTGTGTTGATGGCGTAGTAGGTCTTGTAGATGCCCGATGCATTGCTGCCGCCCGGATCAGATGCCGTCAACGTGACGGTGACGGACTTGTCGACCCAAACGGTCCCGGAGGTGGCGGGGTTGGTGGAAGCTGAGATGGTGGACGCCACGGTGTCATAGCAGACAGGGCCATAGGTCTGGTCGCCTGTGGTCCAGCCCTGGTTGTTCCAGCCGCGGACGTGGGCGGTGTGGCATCCCTGGGAGACACCTCCGGGACAGGTGGGGTTTCCGACGAGAGTCATGCAACCATTGGTGTAGGTGGGGTATTCGGGGCCGCTCCAGAAGGTGTCGCCGGTCCCGCCGTGGGGCTTGGAGGTGGAGTCAGGGGGAATGGAGTCCCAACCCTGGGTGAAGCCCGCGATGCCGGTGCCGGGGAAGGTGCCGCCGCCGTAGTCGTCGATGGTCCAGTTGAGCTGCTGGTCAGAGTTGTACCACTGGTTCTTGGCGGGGCCGCTGGTCCAATTGATGCTGGGAGTGCCGTTGGCGGGGATGAGGTACCAGTTGATGGCCCAGGCAAGCTGGAGCATATTGGCCGAGCCCCAACCGGTGACGTTGTCCCAGCCAGCATGTGTGCAGTAGGATCCGAGTCTCTGGGCGATAGTGACGTCGTTGCTGTTGCAGTAGGCTCCGGTCATGTCATAGAAGGGGAAGTGGGAGGCGTCGTTGTAGTAGGCGGCGGGATAGAAGAACTGCATGGGCTGGCCGACGGGGGTGCAGGAGGCGTTGCCGCCGGAGCCGCAGACGTTGCCGATGTAGTTGAGGTAGGCGTTCTCCTGGGCAAAGAAGCCGGCGAGCTCGGGGGCGACGATGCTGGTGCCGTTGGCGCAGCACTGCAGATTGCCGTTGATGTAAAGATTCTGGCCGATACCGATGGCGTTGAGAGAGATGTCGGGGGTCTGGCGCTTGGAGACCGCGGTCCAGGTGGAGTAGCCCTCGAAGCCCGGCCTGCCGTAGTAGGAGCTGATGCCGCCGCCGGAGCCGCCGTTGTTGTGGCCGCAGGAGCCGAAGGAAGTGCCGCCCGCCCAGGCATGTTCGTAGTCCCATGAGCCGTCGTTGTAGACCTGCAGGTATGTGCCGCCGGCAGCGAGGACATCGTAGTCCGAGCCGGGGTAAGCCGCCGACTCATGCGCGGTGTTGTAGGTGTTCGTGTTCTTGTTCAAGTAGCAGTCGTCGCTGGAGCCGCGGTCGCCGGAGGCGGCGATGAGCGTCCAGCCCTGCCCGAGCATGGAGTCGAAGATGGTGTGGCGGGCGTCCATAGTGCCGGTGGAGCAGCCGTAGACCTCGGTGCAACTCCAGCTGGTGGTGAAGACGCGGGCGAGGTTGTCCGAGAGCATGAACCCATACATGTCAGTGAAGGTGCTGTTGTTATAGTTGGCGCCGATGTAAGGGTAGATTTTGGCAGTGTCGTTGGAGGACCCGAAGCTGTTGGCGGTGGCGATGGTCCACTCGACGTCCTGGGTGGTCTCGCCGCTGGGGCAGTCGCCGGGATCGGAGGTGCAGTCGATGGAGCCGTCAATGAAGTGGGTCTGGTAGTTGTATGCGAGATAGGGATAGGCGGCCTGGAATCCGGTGACATCGCTACCATTGAAATTGCCGAAGGCGGCGATGGCGATGTTGGAGACGTTGGGCGTGCCGCCGGAGTCGTTGTGGGGGTTGCAGCAATGGCCGAGGTTCTGCAGGCCGTCGTAGTTATACACCTGAGAGCTGAAGATTTCAGTGGGATTGGCGTAGCCGTTGGTAAACAGGGTGGAGTTGGGGGAATCGTTTGATGTTCCGGCTGGGGCGGAGTTGGGCCGGGGGGCCTTGGCGTCAGCGTGTTCAGCCGGCCCCTGGGCCCAGGCGGGGCCTTCGGCGTAATCGGCCGCCTTGGGTTGGGGGCCGGGGCGGTTGTTGTGATCGTGCTGGATATTGTTGAGACCCTGGATGTTGTAGACAATGCCCTGGAGATGGGCGGGAATGACGGGGTCACGGTCGTTGGAGAAGTCGACCTCGTCGCGCAACTGGTACTGATTGAGGGTGACGCCGAAGGCCTTTTCGATGAGGCCGGCGGTCCCTTCGAGGTCGACGAGCAGGCGGTGATTGAAGCGATGGGTGACGGTGAAGCCCTGACTGAAGGCCCAGTCCACGACGGCCTGCTCATCCTCCGCGGAGGGAGCGAAGCGTGCGTTCCACTCCTCGGGCGTGAGGAACTGGTGGAAATTGGGCGATGTGCGGTCGGTTAGCTCGCGGAGAAACTCTTCCTCTTCAGCCATGTGCGGCGGCTGGATGGCTAGCGTCAGGCGCAGCTTCAATGCGGGGTTGTAATGGCTGACCCGGATTGCCGTGCCATCCAGCACCTGGGGCGGCGTATGCTCCGCAAGGGTGTTGGTCCCCTCCGCAGCTTGGCCAAGTGCTGGCACAAGTGCCAGAGAAGCCAACAGAACCGTAGAGAAGATTCGCCCGAAAGCCGACTTAATCGCCGTCTTTGAGCTGAATGTGACCTTGTGGTTGAACATCGAGAAGTTTCTTAGCTTGCGCAGCACATGATGGCAAAAAGGAGCATTAAAGTCGCACACAACGGCCTCCACAGGCTTGTGGTCCAAGGGTGATCACCGATTGCAGGGAAATATGAAACCGCTTCAGGGGGGCCGGAAAAATTAGATAGACCCTACTCCAAAGTGCGAGAAAAAGCCAATCAATTTTTCTGGTTATTACGAAAGTGGTTAGAAGCAAATCGCCACAAAAAGCCGCTTTGCGGACAATGAGCACGCGATATCCGGACGCGAGTAGTCTGTAGCGGAGAATCAGCCGAAGCCAATTCCCTTCTGTTGAAAAGACTTAGTCCCCGCTGGAGCCCCTCCCGCTCGCCGCCCCCAATTCCCCGTTCACCCCAGCATTTCCCCGTTCGCTGCAGCACAATTGGATTGACCGGCCCATCCAGCTACCCTGAACCTGACCCTTTATACCCTGCCGCTAAAACCGGAAAGATGCAGCAGGGCTTACAACACAAAAAGAACCGGCAACCAAATTGAATTCAAGGAGATCGCACTTATGTCGAAAGCGATGAAATACGCCGAGAAGCTCGCGGTTTACGCGGCTCAGGGCGCCTGGGTTGTTTACGAGAGACTGAACCGCGTCAGCCCCAACCCCGGATTCACGCCCAAGTGGAGCGATAAACCGCTTCTGAAGTCCTGGCAGAAGGAAAAGCCGCCCCTCGGATGGCCCCGCACCACTGACTCGCTTTGCCCCAAGTGCGTCCCCGAAATCCGCAAGCAGATTCTCGACGGCAAGCTGCCCCACGAAGTGCTGCTAAACGAAAAAGTTGGCGAAATCAAGGCCCAGATCATTGAGCGCGACGGCCAGATCCTGATGGTGAAGGACTGCCCCAAGCACGGCCACTTTGAAGACGTCATGTCCATCGATCCGGCCTTCTTCAAGCATCTTGAAGAGAGCTTCCCCGGCCGCGACATTCGCGCGCACGGCGACGGCGACAAGGAACTGCACCACCACGGCACCTCGACCGTTACCCACGGCCGCGGCTCGGTGCTCACCATCGATCTCACCAACCGCTGCAACATGATGTGCGACCCCTGCTTCATGGACGCTAACCAGGTTGGCTTCGTCCACGAGCTCACATGGGACGAAATCAAGACCATGCTCGACAACGCCATCACCATCAAGCCCAAGCGGCAGATGAGCGTTCAGTTCAGCGGCGGCGAGCCCACGCTCTCGCCCTACTTCCTTGATGCTGTCGCCTACAGCCGCAAGGTTGGCTACAACTCGGTTCAGGCCGCGTCAAACGGAATCGAATTCGCCAAGAGCAAAGAACTCTGCCGCGCCGCTGCCGAAGCCGGCCTCCGCTACGTTTACCTCCAGTTTGACGGCATCGGCAACGCTGCCAACTCCCACCGCAAGGTCGGCAACCTGTTCGACGTAAAGCTGCAGGCCATTAACAACCTGCACGAAGCCGGCGTTGAAATCGTGCCCGTCACCACCATCGTGAACGGCATCAACAACGAGCAGGTGGGCCGCATTATCGAGTTCGCGCTCGACAATCCCAAGACCATCAGCTTCCTCTCGTTCCAGCCGGTCAGCTTTACCGGCCGCGACGAAGAAATCACCGACGAGCGCCGCGTGGCCCAGCGCTACACGCTCTCGCACATGGCTCACGACATCAAGAACCAGTGCGGATTCGGCGTCCCCGAGCGCGACTGGTTCCCCATCTCGTTCATGTCCACCTTCAGTGACTGGGCCGACCTCGTGCACGGACCCACCGCCGAGTGGGGCCAGCTCTCCTGCGGATGCCACCCCAACTGCGGCATCGGCATGGCGCTCATGATCGACAAAGAAACCAAGGAAGCCGCTCCGGTAACCGCGTTCCTGCACATGGACCAGGTTGCCAAGGATCTGGCCAAGGTGAATGACGCAGCCCGCGGCAAGTGGATGTCGGTGATCGGCTTCGGCCTTGCGCTGCTGCGCAACTACGATCCGTTCCAGGCGCCCACCCACTTCAAAATCACCGACATGATGAAGAAGATGGACAAGACCTTCAACGCCACCGGAAAGAACTACGGCAGCGTCAAGGGCGACCGCACCATGGAAGACATCAAGAAGCGTCGCGAAGACCGCTGGAACTTCCTCTTCATCGCCGGAATGTGGTTCCAGGATTTGTTCAACTACGACTTCCGCCGCACCGAGCAGTGCATCATTCCCTACGCCACGCAGGAAGGCGAAATCAGCTTCTGCGCGTACAACACCGGCGTAGGCTGGCGCAACATTATCGAGAAGATGCACATGACGGCCACGCTAACCAAGTGGTACGAAGAGCACGGCCGCCACGAAATCTTTGCCGGCGGCAAAAAGGTTGGCATGAACCAGGTAGGCCACGAGCTCCACCTCAACATGGAGCACGTGAACTCCGAAGCCAACCACACGCTCGACAACTTGGGCATCGCCAAGAACGCCCGCGAAGAAAAGATGCGCGCCCGCGAAGAGAAGATGAAAGTGGAAGCGGAGAACGCCAAAATGGCCAAGCTCTATCGCGAACATGTACTGGGCGAGAAGCCGGTAGATGGCCTGGTTTCGCTAGGCGACATCAAGCCGGCGAGCAACAACGCCGCCATGCCCATCAACCGCAACCGCCAGGAAAGCGAACTGGTCTCCGGCGACTAGGACTAGCCGTCCAGGCACCCGCACCTTCGGCGCAAATGAAAAGGGCCGCTCAGCATTGCTGAGCGGCCCTTTCATTTACGGTGTGGGCCTGAGCAACAATCCCCTCTCCGGGGGGAGAGAGCGAACTTAGCCCAGCGTGGAGTCCACCGCATAGGACTAGGAACAGATGTCTTGGTCTGGAGAGGATATAGTTTACCTGTTGGGAGACGCCACCATGGAAGACACCCCCCTCAAAGCTGCTGTCACCCCGGAAATACGAGAACAAGGAATACGGCTTGCAAATATCATCATGCCGCGTTTCATGAAGCAGACGCGAGAGCTCTTCCAGCGGACACCGGGTCAAACACACGGGCGCCTCGTCCACTACACAACAGCAGAGGCAGCGCTCAACATAATCAGAACGAAGCGCTTTTGGATGCGTAACACCAATTGCATGTCCGACTTTAGCGAAGTGCAGCACGGCTTTGACATCTTGAATAGCTTCTTTTCAAACAAAGCGACAAAAGAATCATTCACCGAGGCGCTGGACGACTGCGTCCCCGGTGTTGCCGCCGAAGCAATCACTAGGTTCAACAACTCCTGGAGGGACATTAGGTTGAACTCGTACATCGCGTGTCTGTCGGAGCATCAGGACAGCGAAGACCTAAACGGGCGGCTTTCCATGTGGCGTGCATTCGGCGGAACTGCGACTCGAGTCGGGATTGTGCTGAGCCTCCCATTCAGTTCTCTTTCAACTCTCCCTCTGAAGATCATTTTTAGTTCCGTTGCATACTTATCGGAATCTGCCGCGCACAGGGACTTGGAAGAAGTCATTGGAAACGTTCGCGCTAATCGCGATGATCTCCGGATGATCGGTCGTGACGTCCTCGTCGAGTTAGTCTTCCTAACTTTTCTGTTTCGCGTGGTTTGTGTAAAACACGAGGGATTTCACGAGGAGAGGGAGTGGCGAGCGATCTATGCGCCGATGCTTGGGCCCTATGCATCGGCGCTCGGGCCATCTCGACTCATGGAGTCATCGACCGAAGTCGTCTCCGGGGTGCCGCAAGTCGTTTACAAGGTTCCACTCGATGCGTCGGTTTCGGACCAAGTCGCAGACTTGGATTTCACGCAGATATTCGATCGCCTGATCATTGGACCCACATCCTATCCGTGGCCCATCTACAGCGCATTTGTCGACGAATTGACGAAGGCTGGACTCGCAAATGCTGCCGGACGGGTGCGAGTCTCCGAGATTCCGATTCGTGCTTGATAGACCAACTGGAGCATAAAAATGTTCTCTGCAAATGTACTGCGAGTCATGATTGCGTCGCCAGGCGACGTAAAGGAAGAGCGTGAGATCGTCACAAAAGAGGTTTATCGTTGGAACGACGCGCACGCCTCCTCGCGAAAACTGGTCCTACAGCCAATTAAGTGGGAAACGCACAGCACACCTCAACTTGGCGCATCCCCGCAGGACATCCTCAATGAGCAGATACTCGAAGACGCCGACGTATTGATTGGCATCTTTGGAACACGAGTTGGCACGAGGACAGAAAAATATATCAGTGGCACGGTTGAAGAAATCAAACGCCATGTGGCTGCAGGCAAGACCGCGAAAGTCTATTTTTCGGATGTTCCGGTTTCCCCGAGCGAAATCGACCCCGATCAATACAAGGCTTTGCAGGAATTCAAAGAAGAATGCAGGAGCGGTGGGCTGTATGCGAACTACAGCAGCCTACAAGAATTTAAGGACTCCGTACAACAGCATCTGGCGATCGAGTTAAATTCTCCTCGATATCTTTGGATTCCCGGACCAGTAACCCGAACAGAGTCATCTGTACCAAATACCCTATCGGATGAAGCCAAGAAGGCGCTCACTTCCGCATCTGAAGGCGACGGAACTCTCCTTCACTCTTCCGATATGGGAGGGGAGACTGTTCGAGCGGGAATGGAGGTGCTCACCGATGGAACTGCTAGGAGCGCGGCAATCTGGAAAGAGATCCTCAGAGAACTCGAGTCGAGCGAGTTGATCGAACAGACCGCATTCGATTCGGGCGTGTATCGCCTCACTGGATCGGGGTATCGCATTGCTGAAAAGCTGCGGCTTGAAGAGGAAGAGAAGCAACAGCTCGAAATCGAACTGAAGATTGCCGGACCTGCAGCCGCACAAACGCTTGAAATCACTTCCAATAGGACGGTCCGAGTGCGACAGGTTGAATTTCTAACGACCCCCGGCGTATCTATTGTCCAACAAGATTTGGATCTCGAAGACAAGACGATGTCGCTGGCGATCAAACACGAAAACGTCGTCAAGCTCTTTAATACTCCTAGAAACGACATGAGCAATTTTGACCGTTCGGGCCCTGCAATCGTACGTCTCACATACGCCAGACTAGGGGTTACGAACTCCCTTGACCTACCGGTGATGCTCAAACCGGTCCTTGTGAATTCCGGAACGGGATCAACGCAATACATCAACTTGTCGGGCCAAAAGCGGTACTATCTCTAATCGATGGTCCCGCTACCTTGGGCGCATCAACCCAAAATCGCGCTATACTGATCTCAACCCAGCAGGGTGTGGATTTCCCTGCCGGGGGTTGGCTACTACTTCAGCAGTAGCGCGAGGACAAGGAAGACGATTGCCAGCACGAACCGCCAGTCAATGGCGATAGTAATGGCAAACCGCATCCAGGACGATTTCTCATCCATGCCCTCACCTCCTTTGCGTTAAACGGCCCGCAGGTCGTTCGAGCGGCTTGCGGACCGACAACCCGATCTTCCGGGTTGATCCTTTCGCTACCGCGTACCCACTCACAAAGAAGGCGCACTCATTCTAGAGGTGCGCGTCAACGTCACATTGTGATGCGGATTACTCCGCGCTTCTGGTATGCCACCGCCCCGGAGGGCCGGCGCGAAAACTCCATTCCCTTCACTGCCCCTCCGCCGGAATCCACATCTCGCGCAGAAGCAGCCAGTGCCCATCTCCACCTCGCCGCAACACCAGCAGCATCCGCCCGCGCCCATCGAACGGCGGTTTGCCGCCCGGAAAAATCACAACCTGGTGTTCGCTGCACCACTCCGTCGCCAGGTCGCCTGAGACCTCAATACCCTCGCAATGCATCTGGAAGAGATCCATGTGCGCCCCTTTGACCTGCGCGGTTACGCCGTCAAGCATCGCCGTAATCGCCGCCTTGCCCACCGTCGGCTTCGAACCCGGCATCAGGCTCACCCCGTCTTCTGCCCATAACGCCAACGTTGCCGCGTTGTCCATGCTTCGGGTCGCCGCATCGAGCTTATGGTTAAATCCCTCGATCTCCGCCCGCTCATCTCCCGCGACCGCCT
>Ga0265338_10011639_pt1 | contig 10138 bp, 6 predicted proteins | sample 42126metaG_FD_193579 | JGI IMG/M metagenome (GOLD analysis project Ga0265338, IMG submission 193579) | Rhizosphere microbial communities from Carex aquatilis grown in University of Washington, Seatle, WA, United States - 4-21-26 metaG | ecosystem: Host-associated > Plants > Roots > Rhizosphere >... | reverse complement strand
GGCGAAAGGCTGCGTCGAGCACCTCGTCCGAGCCGGTGAGCGCGCCGGTGTGCGAGGCGGCGGCGCGCGCCGCGGCCTCGGTGCGTCCCGCCTTGATGACGATGATCGGCTTCGAGAGCGCCACTTCACGCGCCGCCGACAGAAAGCCGCGCGCGTCGTCTCCGATCGACTCCATGTAAAGGACGATCGAGCGCGTGCGCGGGTCGTTGCCGAAGTAGTCGATGAGGTCGCCCCAGCCGACGTCGAGCATGGTTCCCAGCGAAACGAACGCGCTGAAGCCGAGCTGGACCTTGAGTGACCAGTCTAGGATCGCGGTCAGCAGCGCGCCGCTCTGGCTCAGGAACGCGACGTTGCCGGGGCGGGCCATCGCCGCGGCGAACGTGGCGTTGAGCCCGCTCACCGGGCTCATGACGCCGAGGCAGTTCGGTCCGATGAGCCGGACGTGCCCGCGTCGGGCCTCGGCCAGGGTGCGCCGCTCGAGCTCGGCGCCGGCGGCGCCCACCTCGCGAAAGCCGGCCGAGATGATGATCGCCCCCGGGATTCCGAGATCCGCGCACTGGCCGACCACCGCCGGAACCGCCGCCGCCGGCGTCACGATCACCGCCAGATCGATGGTGGCCGGGACCTGGGCGAGCGTCGGATAGGCCTTGATTCCGAGCACGCTGGTCCGCTTGGGGTTGACGGGGAAAACCGTGCCGCCAAACGGACTGGCGATCAGGTTCCAGAGGATCGTGCGCCCGACGCTGCCCGCGGTCTCGGTCGCGCCAACGACCGCGACGGTTCTGGGCGCGAAGAACACATCCAGCGGTTGCCGATCCTGTCGGAGCAAATCATGAGAGAGGTCGGCGCGTGCGTCATTGCGAACGTCGCCGCTGAAATCCGTTCGAGAATCGGCCGCCATGAGTCGTGACCCCCGTCCAAGTGTGCATTTGACCATTTGCTCGCCTGGTCAAAGCGTCTGGTTAAAAAATATCGCCGGTCATTGTTCGGGTGGCTGCCATCGAAACGCAACGATTTTCGTCGCCGCCGATCGCGTTGCCGAAACGGCCGCGCTATGGCGCCACTTCCATGATCACGCCCATTCACGCCAGAGATCACGCAGCAGGCTCCTGGCCAATCCCCGGTGGCGTGTCATGTCAGGGTTTGCCCTTGTTGCCGTCGCTCGTGTCGTCGTGTTTGCGATCGTTGTCGTGTTCCCCCTTGTCGTCGCGGGCGCCAGCGGCCGCAGGGGCCGCATCGGCCGCGGTCGCGGCGGCCTTGAGTTGTTCCAGTTCGAGGGGATGTTCCTCATGCATCTCGCGCTCCGAGATCTCGCCCGTGAGCCAGGTCAGGCTCATCGGATAGCTGTCCGGGTTGAAGGCTACGAAGTAAAGGTGCCAGCACAAGATCGAAAGCGTCGCGAGCCAGGCTTCGAAAAAGTGGATCAGACGCGCGATGTCGTAGCCGTGCTTGGTGATCGCCCTCATGGAGCTGTTGTCGAACCACATGATGAGCCCGGTCGTCGCCATCACGATCGTGCCCCAGATGAGCGCCCAGTATTCGACCTTCTCCACGTAGCTGAACCGACCGAGCTTGGGCTTGTCGGTCCCGAGCCCCAGGTTGTAGGCCACCACGCCGGCCGCGTCGCTGAGGTCACTGCGGCGCGGCCACAAGTCACGAATCAGCTGCCGGCCGCGCGCCGTGAAGACGACGTATCCGATGTGAACGGCGCCCGCGGCGAGCATGACCACGCTGGCGATACGATGCATGGAGGCGCGCATCCTGAAGAGCCCCGTCCAGGCGCCCTTGATCCAGACGACCCACCCCGCTTCCGGATAACGAAGCAAAAACCCGGTGAAGGCCAGAACCATGAAGCTCAGAGCCAGAGCGCCGTGCTGCCACCGCTCGGGCAGGGTCATGCGCACGTAGAGCCGATGCGCGACCGGCGCTTCGACCTCGTCGCCCCGCTGCAGCGCCAGCCGCCGGCGCGCGCGCTTGATGAAGTCGAGCAGGTTGTGGCCGATCATTCCTCCCACGACGACGACGATGAGGATCAGATAGATCGTCGACAGCCAGTAGAGCAGGGGGTCGGTGCCACGAGCCATCGTCACGTGGACCGCGCCCGTGGCGAAGCTGGCGTCGGCGCCCGGGTGGCACTTCCCACAAGTCGTCGCCAGATGGCTCCTGTGGACGCTCGAGCCGGGGTCGGACGACGGTCTGATGTCGTGCACGCCGTGGCAGCTGGCGCAGTTCGCCACTTCGACGTCCCCGCCCTTCATTGCCAGGCCGTGGTAGCTCTTCTCGAAGGTCTCGAACCGATCGCTGCGGATGCCGTACTTGCGCGTGAGCTTCAACGAGCCATGGCAGGGCGCACAGACCTTCTGGGACACGTTGCCGGGTGAGACCGGCGCTCGCGGATCGTTGTGCTTCAGGATGTCGTGCTCGCCGTGGCACGTGGTGCAGGTCGGCGCATCGACGCTGCCCTTCTTGAGAGCCGCGGCGTGAATGCTGGCGCCGAACTCCCTGGCGACGGCGGCGTGGCACTCCGAGCAGGTGTCGGCGACGTTGGTCCGGCTGACCAGGCTGGTGGAGTCGAGACCCGCCTTGACGGCGTGGCTGCTATGGCAGTTGCTGCAACTTGGTGCCTTCTCGTCGCCCGCGGCGAGCGCGCGCCCGTGCACGCTGCGCTCGAACGCCGCAATGAAGCCGGCCGAGGGCGCGATCCGCGCCCGAACCGCGGCGTTGTCGAGGTGGCAAGAGAGGCAGAGCTTGGCCTGATTCTGCTTGAGAACGATGGCTGACGCGCCCTTGGGAGACGCGCCAAACGGCGCGGAGTGACACTCGAGGCACCCCGGCGCCTCGGCGACGCCGGCGGCGAACGCCTTGCCGTGCGCCGAGTCTTTGAAATCGTCGCGCATCGCTTCGTGGCAGGCCCCGCACGCGGCCGTCTGGTTGGCGCGGCTGAACTTGAAGGCCGGATCCTTGGTGGCGGCCATCTCGTGCCCGCCGTGACACTCCTGACACGTGACTTGATCGGGTTTGGCCGCCATTTGCGGGTGGAACCCGTGCTTGGCGGGCTCGCCTTCGTGGCAGCTCGCGCAAGCGACTGACGCGATCTGTTGCGGGTGGTGACGGGGATCCTGGTCGGCGAGATCGACGTGACAGTCGACGCACGCGATGTGGGCCTTGCCGTGCAGGGACGCCGCCATTTGCTCGCCCGACACGGCTGGCAGCGGCGGTCCGCCGGCTCTCTTGACCGGGGCGCCGTGGCACTCGAGGCACCGAGCATCGCTCGTGTCTGGCTCTGCCATGGCCCGAGACGCGAGCGGGAATGACAGGACGACGAGCGAGAGCGAGAGCGAGAGCGAGAGCGAGAGGGAGACGACGAGAGTCGGTGAGAAGCGAGAGGCGGCGCCTGACTTGAAGGAAGTGGGTGTCATTGTCGACGTTCCTCGCGGAGCCATTGGTGCTCGCAGCCGACCGGGTGGCCTGGGACGAACCTCTGCAAGCGGCGTTCTTTGTTCATTCGCAAATGTCCCCCTCAATCGGCGGCCTCACGCGAAACAATAGGCGCAAACGGCGACTCAAACGCCCTCAAGCCGACACGCAATCGTTGCCGAACCAAGTGAGCGCAACAAATACTCTGGCGGAGAGGATTGGCAACCTGTACGATGCCGCCTCCCAGAAGTCTCGGCCTATCGGTCGAAAGGGGTGGTCACGTCAACGAAAGGAGAGCTGGCATGAGATTTCTCGTCGTCGCTGGTCTGCTGGTGCTCGTGGCCCTGCCTGCGTGGGCCGACAAGGATCCGAAGATCGAGCGTCTGTGGAAGGCCAAATGCGCCAGCTGTCATGGCGTCGATGGCAAGGCCGAGACCGAGCAGGGCAAGAAGATGTCGATGCACGACATCACGACGCCTGCCTGGCAGAAGTCGATCACGGACGCGAAGATCAAGCAGGTGATCCTCGCCGGCGTCGATGAACAAAAGGACGGTAAGCACAAACAAATGGACCCGTACAAGGACAAGCTCAAACCAGAGCAGGTCGATGCGCTGGTCGCGTACTGTCGCGGACTCGCCAAGTGAGCCGGCGCGGGTTGGCGCGGCATTTGAAATGGACGCCGCCCGTGCCGACATTCACACCCCGCATCTCCACCCGCACCCGGCATTTGTCGCGAACTAGGGTTCCATTGCGCACGACCTGCGCGCTAATTTTGCGGCCGAGGCCCCTGGGGCGCGCAAGAACTGCGGGGCGTGGCCATGGCGGCCGCTCCTGTCATCTGGCGCCGCTGCCAGGGTTCTCCTTACAGGCGGGCCCTGGCGATGTCTAGAGCGTACCGAGCTTGGGTCTCGTTCCTGCCCAAGCTGTGGACCAACTGGATCACTCTCTTTGGCGCCGTGGTGACGTCCGTTTCCGCGGTCGCCATCGTCACGGCGCTGGCCGTCGATTTCACCTCGTCTGGCCTCAATCCCTACGCGGCGGCGATCGTATTCCTGGTGATGCCGGCGTTGTTCGCGCTCGGCCTGATTCTGATCCCGATCGGTCTTTACCGCGACCGAAAGCGCAAGCGAAAGCAGGGGGTTGTCGGCGTCCAGGTCGATCCGGTCCTCGAGGGACTCACGCGCGCGATGGCCAACCCGATCGCGCGGAAGCGCGTCTTGTTCGTTCTGCTCATGACGACGCTCAACGTCTTCATCGTCGCCACCGTCACGCACAAGGCGATCACGTTCATGGAGACGCCGAAGTTCTGCGGCACCGTCTGTCACACGGTGATGCAGCCCGAATATGAAGCGTACATCCGCTCGCCACACAGCCGCGTCGAGTGCGTCGGATGCCACGTGGGCTCGGGGGCCGTCTCGGCGGCGAAGGCAAAGCTATCGGGATTGCGCCAGCTCTGGGGCGTCGCCACCGGCACTTACAAGCGGCCGATCGAGACGCCGGTCCACGGATTGCGCCCCGCGCGCGAGACCTGCGAACAGTGCCATCAGCCGGCGAAGTTCACCAGCCCGCGCCTCGGTTTCCGAGTTCGCTACAAGGATGATCAAAAGAACACGCCGCAAGTGACGGCCATGATGTTTCCGGTCGGCGGAGAGGATCCCGGAAGCAAGCAGTTTCAGGGCATCCACTGGCACGTGAGCAACCGCTTCCAGGTTCGTTACGAGGCCATGGATCCCCGGCGCCAGATCATCGGGAAAATCCAGAAGCTCGACAATGGAAAGGTCGTCGAGGAGTGGCTGCCTCCTCCGGAGCAGGGCGGGAGCGTGGTCGAGGTCCGCACCATGGATTGCGTCGACTGCCACAATCGCCCGACCCACATCTACGACGGCCCTCCGGAGAAGGCGATCAATCGGGCCCTGTCCGAGGGTTTGCTCGATCGCAGCGTCCCGTGGCTGCATCAAATGGGCTTGGCAGCGCTCAAGGATGCCTTTCCCCCCCGCGAGACCGCCGACGAATACTTCCGCTCAGCGCTCGATCGTGGATACCAGAGCCAGCATCCTGCCGAGAAGCCCACGCCGGAAAAGCTGGAGGCCGCGGGGCGCGGACTGGCGACGTTGTACCGGCGCAACGTCTATCCGCAAATGAAGATCACCTGGAACAACTATCGCAGCAACATTGGACACGGTGGTCCCGACCCGGGGAACGTCAAGACCGAGTGTTTCCGTTGCCATTCCGGCGATCACAAGACCAAGGACGGGCGCGAGCTGTCGTCGAAGTGCGAGTCGTGCCACGAGGTGATTGCCAAGGACGAAGTGCCGGAGGATCTGCCCGACGAGATCCGTCCCTTCTTGCATCTTCAATGAACGCAGGTCGAGCCGTGTCGAGCGATGCTTTTGTGTTGGGGTCGGGCGCGGGGGAAACGTTTCCAAAAACCAAAGGAGTCACGAAATGAACCGAGCTCTGAATCTCATAGCCGCGTGCGCCCTGGCGGGCGCTGTCATCGGGACGGTGCTCCCACGTCCCGCGTACGGCGACGTCGACAAGAAGACCATCCGCACCTTCAAGGCCAAGTGTTCGTCATGTCACGGCGAGGACGGGAAGGGCGCCACCGAACAAGGCAAGAAGATGGGGGTGCGGGACATGACGTCGGCCGATTTCGCGAAGGAGACCGACGCCAAGATGAAGGACGCGATCACCAACGGCATCAAGCAGACCAAGAACGGGAAGGCCCAGGAGATGGAGCCCTACAAGGACAAGCTCAAGCCGGACGACATCGATGCTTTAGTCGCTTACGTGAAGACCTTCAAGAAATAGCGTACACGGACGACGTGAAGGGTCCGCATGCGCCATTGCACGCATCCCACCCGGGAGTCGGTCTTGGTCCTTGCTCTGCTGGGCCTTGTCGCCTCGTGCGCCAAGGCCCGTCCGGACGTGACCGGCGCGCTTCGCTGCGTGAACTGGAAGCAGGACGTCGGCCCCCTGTTTGCGACTCGTTGTCAAAGTTGCCACTCGGGAGCAACGCCCGCGGGTAACTACGACACGACGTCGTATTTGGGGACGCTCGGCAATGGCAGCGATTCCGTTCCGGATGCCAAGGCAGGCGACGCAAGCTCTCTCCTCCTCAGCACAATCAATCCCGGAACGGCCGCGGCGGTTCACCAGCCGGTCAGCGACGTGTTTCCGACGGTGCAGACCTGGGTCGTCGACTGCGAGTTGTCGTATACGCAGTCGTCGATCCATCGCGGTGGCATCCTCGACCCGGCATCCAGTGACTTTCACGGCAAGCTGATTCAAGCCGAGAAGTACGACTTCAAAGTCTGCCAGTCGTGCCATGGCCAGGATTTCTCGGGCGGCACCTCCGGCGTGTCGTGTCTCACCTGCCACGCCGATGGGCCGACCGCGTGCTCGACCTGCCACGGCGCGATCGCCGCCGACGCCTCGCACGGGCGGCACCTCGGGGGAGGGCCGCTCGGCAAGGCCTATCAATGCAGTGAGTGTCACATCGTCCCGAAGACGTACACCGACGTCGGTCACATCTTCCTCGCCGACGGCACGCTCGATCCGCCACCGGCGGAGGTGACGTTCGCATCGATCTCGACGGCGGCGCAGACGCCGGCCGGCGCGACCCGCGCGGGCCCGCCCGCCTACGATCCGACGACACAGACCTGCACCAACGTCTATTGCCACGGCGCGGTCCTCAACGACAGCGCCGGCACCAACACCCACCCGACCTGGAGCGCGCCCGGAACCGGACAGGCCGATTGCGGAACCTGCCACGGGCTGCCGCCCAATCATACCAATCTGACCACTTGCGTCTCCTGCCACCCGAGCGTGGTCGACGGCAATCAAAAGATCATCGCGCCCGACAAGCACATCGACGGTCAGATCGAATTCGCAGACCCCGCGGCGGGCTGCATCGGTTGCCACGGTGGTGTGGCGGGACCGGCGCCGCCGCGCGACCTGACGGGGAACACCTCGCCGTCGGCGGTCGGCGTGGGCGCGCACCAGGCGCACCTCACGGCGCCGTCGCATCTGCGTGGACCGATCGCGTGCACGGAGTGCCACCGCGTGCCCGACATGGTGTCGAGCGCGGGGCACTTCTCCGGCCACCAGACCGCCGATCCCGTCGACGGCGCCGAAGTGTTCCCGGCCGACCCGACGGTCGGAATGCTCGCGTCGACCGACGGTGCCACGCCGCACTGGGACCACGCGACCGCCACCTGCGCCGGTGTCTATTGCCACGGCGGCGGTGCGACGCTGGCGGCCGACACGACGGCCACCATCGACCACGCCCCGGTCTGGACAGCGACCGGCGGCCTCACCTGCGGCGAGTCCTGCCACGGAGCGCCTCCGGCGTTCTCGCCCCACCTGCCGACGATGACCCGCGCCGATTGTTCGAGCTGCCACACGCGCACCGTCGACCCCAGCGGCGAGATCATCGTCGCGGGGGCACCCGGCGCCGAGACCAGCGCCCACATGAACGGAGTGCTCGATGTATCGCCGTGAGGCACGGCGCGCGCTGGCGCTGTCCGCGATGCTCGGCGCGACGGCGGCGCTGGCGTCGACGGCGCACGCCGAGGTCGTCGAGGCCTCGTCGACGACGCTGGTGAGCGGACGCCAGGATCCCCGCGACGGGGTCGTGCACACCGCCGTGCCGGTCTACGAGCTGATGTCGGTGCGCGCCACCGACTTCCACGTTCCGGGTGTCGGCGACATGAACGTGGTGCTATCGGGCTGGGGCGCGGCCGCGCTCGCCGATCCGATCGAGGGCAAGCACGTGCTCGGCGATCTGGATCTCGCGTTCGCCGAGGGGACGCTGCTGCGCCGGAGGATCGCGATCCGGCTCGGCCGGCAGCTGCTGGTCTCGGGTGCGGGGCGCAACCTCGGGTTCGACGGTCTCAGCGTGACCGTGCGGCCGATCCGCTGGGTCGGCGTCTCGGCGCAGGCCGGCGTTCCGGTCACGCCGCGCTTCGCGACCAGCCGCGGGGACGCGCTGGTCGCCGGCCGCGCATTCGTGAAGCCGTCATTCGACGCCGAGGCGGGCGTGTCGATCCTCCAGCTTCTCGATCACGGCGAGATCGCTCGTCGCGATCTCGCGTTCGATGCGCGCCTCGTGCCGGCGCACGCGGTGCCGCTGGTGCTCACCGGGTTCGCGCTCTTCAGCCTGCCCGAGGAGCGTCTCGGCGAGGGGCAGGCGGCGGCGACCTGGCAGCTCGATCGGCGCTTTCAGGTCACCGCTGACTATCGCCGCACGGCGCCCGATCTGTTCTTGCCGCGCAACTCGATCTTCGCGGTCTTCTCGCAGGAGCACCACGACGAGGCGGGTGGCTTCCTTTACCTGCGACCGCACGCGCGCCTGCGCCTGCAAGGCGACTATCACGTGATCATCGACGCCGACGGAACCGGACATGACGGCAGCGGCAAGCTGACCGGGACCTTCGGCCCCGACCAGCGCGACACCGCGGGCCTCGAATCGCGGCGGCTGGCGCTGCCGGGCAGCGGGTACCTGATGGCGCGCGCTTTCACGGTGGTGCGCGTCGAGCCGCGCGTCACGGGCACGCTGGACGCGAGCGCATTCTTCTTCGATGCGGACGTCAACGGCCAGCGGCGATCGTACGTCGCCGCCGCCACGCTGGCCTACGACCTGCGTCCCGGCTGGCGCGCGGTGGTCACTAGCCTCACCAGCGTGACGCCGTTCGCGGAGCGCAACTTCGAAGGCATGGCGAAGCTGGTCTATCAAATGACGACGCACGTGCGGCAGGTGACACCGTGACGGCGCGACGCGATCGAGACGCAACCCGAGCGTGCACGGCACGCGCGACGTGGCTGGCGGCGCTGATGCTGGCCGGCGCGGCCTGCGCGCGCGTCGGCGGCGCGGGTGGCGCGGGCTACGACCAGGGTCACCCGACCGAGAGCGATCAGATCCGCTTTTCCCACGCGACGCACGAACGCGCCAAGGTGAACTGCCTCGCCTGCCACGAAGAGATCTACGACGCCAAGAACCTCGACGCCCGATACCTGCCGCCCGAGTCGAAGTGCCTGGAGTGCCACAAGGACAAGAAGGACCAGGGCAACTGCGGCTACTGCCACCGCGATCCGGAGCACCCCGGACCCTACGCGCAAGTCGTGCGCGGGCTGCGCCTGTCCCACGCCGAGCACATCGAGCGCGTCAAGGAAGACTGCACCCGTTGCCACAAGACGCTGACCGAGCTCGAGCCGTCGGGGTCGACCGTGCCGCCGATGAGCACGTGCACGCAGTGCCACGAGCACGCGACCGAGCTCGCGGACGGATCGTGCAATGGCTGCCATGTCGATTTGCGACGTTTTGCGCTTCGCCCCGTGTCCGTCTTCTCACACCAGGGCGACTTCGTGCGCCAGCACGGCCCCGCCGCGCGCGCCGCCGGCGAAGGCTGCGCGCAGTGCCACGACCAGACCTTCTGCGCCGATTGCCACGCCCGCACGGTTGCGATCCCGATCGAGGCCAAGTTCCCCGAGCGCGTCACGGCCGACTTCATCCATCGCGCCGACTTCTTGAGCCGCCACCAGATTGAAGCGCGCGCCGACGAGGGGCTGTGCCGCCGCTGCCACGGGCAGAGCTTCTGCGAGGCGTGCCACACCGCCGAGAACCTCACGCCGCGCTCGAGCAACCCGCGCAGCCCGCACCCGCCCGACTTCTCGTTCCCGGGCTCGAGCAACTCGCACGGGCCGCTCGCCAGGCGCGACA
>Ga0265338_10011638_pt1 | contig 10138 bp, 6 predicted proteins | sample 42126metaG_FD_193579 | JGI IMG/M metagenome (GOLD analysis project Ga0265338, IMG submission 193579) | Rhizosphere microbial communities from Carex aquatilis grown in University of Washington, Seatle, WA, United States - 4-21-26 metaG | ecosystem: Host-associated > Plants > Roots > Rhizosphere >... | reverse complement strand
CAGGCAAACGATGCCCATGGCTTCTTTGCGGCCCTGCATAAAGCGTGGTGGAAGGTGAAGAACCCTGACCACGCCGGCTCGGGCGAACTGGTTGCCAACACGTCGCCGGACGCCATCATCGAAAGCATGGAATCGCCCTACTCCTCCGGCAGCAGCGTGGTGGCAATTCACCTCAAGGACGCATCCACTTTTTCGCCGTTCATGCAAACGTTCCTTTATGTCCAGCAGGCCAGCGATATCCAGGGCTCAGTGGCGATTCTGACGGGCACGCGGTTCCAGTCGTTTAAAGTGGGCGGCCACGTTTACCACGTGGGAGTGTTGCCCTGGTGGAAGCGGCTGACGCTGTGGTTCAAGGAGGTGCCGTGGCTGGCTGCGATAGTGGTCCTCGTGCTGGCGTTCCTGCTCGCCATCTGGCTGCGCAACTGGCTGCGGATGAGAGCGAGAGCGCGGCTGAAGATGCTCGACTGATAACGATCCTCCGCGAACGCTGCTCGTTTTAGCGAGTCCTTCCGGCTGGCTCGGCGAACAGCTTCGCGGTAATGGTGGAAAACCGGTCAATCGGTGGAAAACACGGGGCAAAACCCCATAAAACCCCGATGAATTCCGGTCCTAATGCTGTATAAGGCTGTTAAGCAGCCGCATAGTGGTCGGGGGCAGCAGATTGGTGAACCTGCGTGTGACACGGTTGAGTCCCCGCTGCGTGCTTCTCGGGTTTCTCCTGGTCGCGGTGGCCAGCGGCGGTTGCCGCCAGGGTCCATGGTCGTTGTGGAATGCATATGCGAACCGGTTCATCGACGAGCAAGGGAGGGTCATCGATCACAACGCAGGCGATCGCACCACGTCGGAAGGCCAGTCCTACGCGATGTTCTTCGCGTTGGCCGACAACGACCGTGCGCGCTTTGACCGCCTGCTCGGGTGGACGCAGACAAATCTCGCCGGCGGCAGCCTCGCCACTCATCTGCCCGGCTGGCTCTGGGGCCGGACACCGTCGGGCGAGTGGAAACTCCTGGATGCCAATCCCGCCGCCGATGCCGACTGCTGGATGGCGTACTCGCTGCTTGAAGCCGGACGCCTGTGGAACAACGATGCTTACGCATCACAGGGGCGCGAGATGATGAACATGATTGCGAAGCAGGAAGTGGCGGATCTTCCGGGTTTCGGACCCATGTTGATGCCGGGCGCAATCGCGCAATTCGTACACGGCCGGACGTGGACCCTGAACCCGAGTTACGAGCCCCTGTTTCTCTTCGAGCGCTTCGACGCCGTCGACCCGCAGGGGCCCTGGGGCGCCATCGCGCTCAACCTTCCCCGCATGCTCAGGGAGAGCTCTCGCAGCGGCTTTGCCATGGATTGGGTCAACTACCAGGATGGCAAAGGCTTCACGCCGGCTCCCAGTCCCGCGCACAGTGACGTGCACAATGGCGCATCGGCTTCGTCGCTTGCAGAGGCCGGCGGCGCCAATCCCGCACCGCCTTCCCCATCGCCGAAGATCGAGGCCGCGAGCGCCGCGGCTTCTGCCCCCCCTCCGCCCGCAACCAGCGCCCCCGTGGGCAGCTACGACGCCATCCGCGTGTATATGTGGGCGGGCATGACCAACGCCAATGACGGAGAACGGGCCGAATTGATGGCCGCCGTGCCCGCCATGGGGAACTATCTGACCGAGCACACGGCGCCGCCGGAAAAGGTGAATGCCGACGGAACCCCGCAATCGCAGCCGGGCCCGGTGGGCTTCTCCGCCGCTCTTCTGCCGTATTTGTACGCTGCTCCCGGCCTGGCGCGGTCCGCGGCACAGCAACGCGTACAGGTGAGTCAACAGATTGACACCGCAACTGGCCTTTACGGAAAGAACCCCGCCTACTACGACCAGAACCTGGTTCTGTTTGCAACCGGGTTCCTCGATGAAAGGTTTCGTTTTGGACCGCACGGTGAACTGAAAGTGGAGTGGACAAGGTGATGACAGCTCTACGCAAAGTGGCGGCAAGATTATCCATGGTTGCGGTATGCCTGGCGATTCTGTTGCAGGTTGGCTCGGCGCAAAAATCCGGTACTCCTGCCGATGCCGATCACACGCGCAAGGTGCTGGTCGCGAATGCCCACGCTCTTGAGGCCCGGGGACGCCCCGACATGGCCATCCAGTTATGGCAGCAGATCCTGCTCTCCGATCCCAACAACACTGAGGCGCTTGCCGGACTGGCAAAGGATTACAAGCTTAGCGGCTCCGTCAAAGAGTCAGACCAGGCCCTGGAGCGGCTCCGCAACATCAATCCCAACGATCCTGCAATCACCCAGGTCGAAGGCCTTTCCACCGGTCACGTGCAGAGCGATCAGTTGCGCCGCGCAGGCGATCTGGCCCGCCAGGGCAAGAACGATGAGGCGATGAACATCTATCGCCAGCTTTACGGCGATCGTCCGCCCGAAGGCGACGTGGGGCTGGCGTACTATCAGACCCTCTATGGATCTGCCGGCGGCAAGGAAAAGGCCATCGCCGGCATGCGCGGACTGGTGCAGCGCAATCCTGCCGATACGCGCTACGCCGTCACGCTGGGACGCATGCTTACTTACGACCAGCGGACCCGTGCCGAGGGCATCCACATCCTTGAACAGCATCCCCTCGATCCTGACGCGCGGGATGCGTTGCGCCAGGCCCTCATCTGGAATTCCGCCAACCCGGCCTCCGCGCCGGAATTGCGCGCCTACCTGCGGGCGCATCCTGAAGACCGCGAAATTGCCGGGCATCTGCGCGAAGACGAAGCCAAGCTGGCGCGGATGAATACGGGCATCGCGCGCACGCCCGACGAGCGCGCCGCCTACACGGCCCTCAACGCCAAGCGCCTTGATGAAGCAGAAAAACTCTTCACCGCCATTCTTCAGGAGAATCCCAACGACGGGCCCGCGGCAGCGGGCATGGGCTTCCTGCGCATGCAGCAGCAGAACTTCGGCGGAGCCATCAGCTACCTGACCCAGGCCGAGCAGAACGGTACCAAGACCTCCGCCGTAGAGAACGCTCTTGCCGCCTCCCGCTTCTGGTTCACCATGGGTGAAGCTTCTCAGGCCTTCGATGCCAATCAATACGACGTGGCTGCGCAAAAGTATCGCGACGCGCTGGCCATGCGCCCCAAGAGCACTGAAGCTCTCAACGGCCTTGCCGGCTTGTTGCTCAAGGAACAGCAGTACCAGCAGGCGGCGGACGTTTATAGCGAGTTGCTGAAGGCGCAGCCCGCCGATGCCGATGCATGGCGCGGCCTCTTCATCAGTTACGCTCGCGATGGCCAGGACAAGAAGGCGCTCGACGTCGCCAGGCGCTTCCCGCCGCGGGTCCGCGCTGCCATGGACCATGATCCCGAGTACCTGCGCACGCTTTCCGCCATCTATCAGTCCGGAGGCCGCGCCGCCGATGCGCAGAAGGCGCTGGCCAAAGCGCTGGCGCTTCCATTCCCTGACAACGGTATGAAGCTCAAGGAGGACACGCGCCTCCAGTACGCGGGCATCCTGATGGCGGCCAACCGCTTCAGCCAGGCCGCCGAGTTATACACCCAGATTCTCAGCGACGATCCCAGCAACATCTCCGCCTGGATGGGCCTGGTCAGCGCGCATCATCAGCTCGGGCAGGACACCAAGGCCCTCGCCGACGTGGAGCGGATGCCGCCGGCTACATACGAGACAGCTCTCTCCGATGCCAACTTTCTCAGCATGCTCGGCTCCATCTATCAGCAGGCCAACCAGGTTGAGGTGGCGCAGAGCCTGCTGGAGCGTTCCGTCCGCCTGCAGACCGCCGCGGGCAGCCAGCCCAGCCTCCAGTTGCAAATGCAGCTCGCCGGCATCTACCTGCAGCGCGGCGATACAGACAAGGCATATCCCATTTACCGTCAGATTCTTTCCACCCATCCCGATCGCCTGGATGCGTGGAAAGGCCTGATCGCAATCCTCCAGGCCACCAACCATACCGGTGAGGCGCTCGAGCAGCTCGGCTACATTCCGCCCGACGTGCGCAAGCAGCTTGAGACCGATCCGGAGTTTGTTGAAACTGAGGCCAGCATCTACGCCTCCGCGGGCAACACCAAAGAAGCGGTGGCCTACATGGCCCGTGTCCAGCGCTATTACGAGCAGCAGCACCTGCCCATGCCGTCCAACCTCGCCATCCAGAACGCGTGGCTGCTCTACAACACCCAGAACGACCGCGCCCTTTATCCCGCGCTGATGCAATTAGGCTCGCGCCCTGACCTCACCCCGGGGCAGCGCGAGACGGTGCAGACCATCTGGGCCAACTGGGCGGTGCGGCGCGCCGGCACGGCCATTGACAACAACGATAATGAGCGGGCGGTGGAGATTCTGGAAGCTTCAATGCAGGCGTTTCCTGACAATCTCCAGGTCAAGTGGGTTCTGGCCGGTGGCTACATGCGCACAGGGCAGTCCCGCCTGGCGCTCGCACTCTACAAGAGACTGCCGCTTCAGGACGCCAGCTCTGACCAGTTTCAGGGAGCCATCGGTTCCGCGCTGGCCGCCAACGATCACACCACCGCCGAGGCATGGCTTCGCCTGGCCCTCCAGCGCTATCCGCACGATTACCACATCCTCGTCCTGGCCGCCCGCTTCGAGCAGGTCCGCGGCGATAACGAACGCGCTGCCGATTACTGGCGGGCAGCACTCAACGCCATGCCCGCCAACTCGCCCACTGACAGGCTGGCGCACGATCTTGCCTATCCTGACCAGGACAACTCGCCGCACAAGGCGACTAACGCCGGCGATCTTCAGCAGCTCCTGAATCCCGACTACGTGAGCAGCACCCAGCGCTTCTCGAAGACTGTAAAGCTGCCTCCGCTCCCGGCCTATGGCCCCGATCCCTACTCGGGACACGCGCCGGTATCGATCACGTCCTCTCCTACCGCGCAGTTGTCCGTGGAGCCACAGGTGCCCGCGACAACGCAGATCCCGGTGCAGCAGATTGATACTCCCGCGGCCACCCCGCCCACCCGCAGCAGCCCGGTAACTACGGTGCCGCAGGCCTCCTCGCCCACTCCGGATTCATCCGCCTCACCAGCCGCATCGCAATCCGGTGGCAAAACCTCGCCGGCGCATCGCGCGCGCAGGACGAACCATACGCAGCAGTCCACGGCGCCTGCCGGCTTTTCCGGTCAGGTGCATCTCTCGCCTTCTGAGGAGTTCGTGACCACCACCGATGCCTCCGCGCCGTCTGCGCATAGCGCTTCGGCCGCGTCTGCGCAGCCGGTGTACATTCCTCCGCCTCCGGCAAAGGACGCCGCGCCCCGGCGGTCCACACCGCTGATGCTCCAGCCGCAAACGCCCCAGGCGCACGACGCTCCGCAAATCTACATCCCTGAGCCGCAGGCCTCATCGCAATCGCCTCAGCCGCCGGTTCATCCGGCCCTGCGCCTGTCGTCAGAGCCCGTGGGTGGCCAGGCAGCCGCCGTGCAGGCGCAGTTTGCCCAGCAGGATACGGACACGCAGTTAACCCAGGGTGACACGCAGATCCGGCAGCTCCAGAATGTGCCCGTCCTGGGTCCCGGTCAGCCTGCAGCGCCGGCGGTTGCCTCCGTCGGGCCCATCCTCAACGGCACCACGCCGATTCTTAATAACGCGCAGTACACTCCTTCCGCGCAGGATGCCGCTACCGGCGCCTACTCCGCGCAAAGGCCGCCGTCGGGACAGGCCGCTCCCACCCAGGCCAACCCCGCGCAAAGCTGCACCAATGGGTGCGCGCCTCCGCCCCCGCCAGCCAGGCACCATCGCAGAAAAAAGAGTGCGGAGAACGAACCTGCCACGGAGACTGTGCCCACGTTGTCCACCGCGCCCTCTGAGCAGTATCCCGCTCAGCCGCCGGCGCAGGAAACGCAGCCACCCGCGGCCGGGCAGCAGGCACCCGCGGAGAGCAATCCTGGCGGCCTCACGGATGAGCAGCTTCAGGAGCGCAACCTGCCTCCGCTGCGCGGACCCTGGGTTCGCGTGCAACGCGAGCCCAGGTCCATCAGCCCCCGCGAAGAAGCCGAACAGCAACTGACTGCCCTTGAGAGCGGCTACAGCGGCTGGTTGGGCGGCGCCGGCATCGTCAACTATCGCAGCGGCAGCCCCGGATATGATCGCCTCACCGCCCTCGAGGCGCCATTCGAGGCATCGGCTCCGCTGGGATACCACTCGCGCTTCACCTTCGTCGGCAAGCCGGTCTTTCTCGATTCCGGCCAGGCCGATGGATCGAGCACCATCACCGTGCAGGAGTTCACCGCCGGCGGCCGGACCCTCGTCGCCATCCCGCAGCCTCTTGGAACTGACACCAACACCGGCGTCTCCGGCACCTCGGCTGCCCAGTTTTCGCCCCCGCCGCAGCAGAATGCCGCCGGCATCGCCCTCGAAGGCCAGTTCATTACTCCCCAGTTCGCCGTCGCGTTCGGCTATACGCCGCTCAACTTCCTCGTAGCCAACTGGACTGCGCGCGCTTACTTCCGCCCCGGCAACGGCGCCTTCACCTTCGCCTTTACGCGCGACTCCATCAAGGATTCGCAGCTCTCCTACTCCGGCCTGCGCGATCCCGGCACCGCCTCGCTCAGCTTTCCCGGAGTGGTCTGGGGCGGCGTCATGGCCAACCAGGGCAACATCCAAATCGCCCACGGCGATGCCCTCTCCGGCTTCTACGTCGGCGCCGGCGGCCAATATATTCAGGGCTATAACGTCAAAAGCAACTTCCGCATTGACGGCAACGGCGGCGCATACTGGCGCATCCGGGCCTATCCCGAGTACGGCAACCTCAGCATCGGCGCCAATTTCTTCGGCATGCACTACGACAACAATCAGGACGCCTTCACCTTCGGCATGGGCGGATACTTCAGCCCGCAGTTCTATTTCCTGGCCAACGTGCCCGTCACCTGGGAGGGCCACTACCAGACCCGCTGGCACTACGAGGTGGTGGGCGGCATCGGCATCCAGGCCTTCCAGCAGGATGCAACCCCGCTCTTCCCCCTGGCCAACCAGAAAGCCATTGAGATCGCGCTGAGCAATGCGGTGCTGCCCGCCCTTACCAGCGTCGGCCCCAACTATAACTTCCGCGGCAACCTGGCTTACCAGATCGGCCCCCACTGGTTTGCCGGCGCATTCATGCAGGCCAACAACTCGCGGAATTACAACTCATTCTCCGCGGGGTTCTCGATTCACTACATGTTCCGCGCGCAGCCCTCCGCGGTCAGCGCGCCCACCGGCCTGTTCCCCACCGACGGGCTGCGTCCCTTCACCGTGCCGTAGGCCGCGGACCGCCGGATTCGAACCGCAGGCTTTGTACCGCCGATCTCCAGATCGGCTGTGGTGCGGGTCTCCAGACCCGGATCACAGCGTGGTCGAAGCAACTCCAACACCGCCGGAAGAGTCCTGACTGTTCCCCTCCGGGGACTTCCCTTTTCGCCGCCTGTTCGCTGGATGTAGAAATCTACATACGAACAACTACCCATGAGTTGGGTCAGACGGGGGTTACAACTATGCCCGAGTTGGGTCAGACGGGGGTTACAACTCCCCCCGAGTTGTGTCATCGTTTTCGTGAGCCAGATCACATCTTTCGCTGCTCCTGAACCGTCCACACCCCAAACATCTCGCGCGATCATTTCAGCGCACTCACCGGTAAGGTCGTCTCATGCTGGTGTTTTAGAGATAAATTAAAATAATTAAGAATTTCAGTTGACAAACTTAAAAATATCAATCATAGTTTCTACAGATCATATGGAAGACGATTCAAAACCCGTAACCGAATGGCAGGAGCTCCTTCGAATCGCGCACGGGACGGAGCTGGTGGTTGAGCGCGTTCGCCTGCCGGAGAAGGGAATTGCCGTGGAGGGCTCCTTTGCTCCGCCGCAACTGGCGCGGCTCAGCCTTGAGGACCAGGTCTTCGTGATCGCGTTCATCCGGTCTCACGGTTCCATCAAGGAGATGGAGCAGACGTTCGGTGTGAGTTATCCGACTGTTAAGGCGAGGCTTAACCGGATCGCGAGCCATCTTGATTTCGTCGAAACCAATCCTTCGCCATCGCGGGCGGAGGTGCTGGAACGATTGAGCCAGGGCGAGATCTCGGCGGAAGAGGCCATTAAGGCGCTGGAAGAGTTGAAGTGAGACAGGGACCAGGGAACAGGGATCAGGGATCAGGGATCAGGGATTAGGGGTTAGGGACTAAGCAGCTTGAATTCAAAGGTTTGACGGGGATCGGAGGACAGGATGATTCCAAATCTGGCAGTGATTCGTATACACGGGGAGCACGGATGGTGCCCGCCCATTCCGGTGCCGCTGTTTCTCCTCTGGATTGTCGCCATCCTGCTGTCGCCGTTGATATTAGCCGCGCTGCTGGTGCTGTGGGCGGTGTGCATTGGCGCCGGCTACCAGATGTGGCGGCTGCTGGGCGCGTTATGGAGTCTTCTATGTGCGCTGCCCGGCACCGATGTCCGGGTCACGGCGGACGGAAAACACATTACTGTACGCATTCTGTGAATGGGTGAGGCGTGCGGCAAGTTGAACCTGGGAAAGAAGTTAGCAGAGAAAACTTTGGGGAGGATTCGAATGAGCGAGAACCGGAAACAGATACTGGAGATGCTGGCCGCAGGGAAGATTACTGCGGACGAGGCGGAGCGGCTGCTGGCCGCTCTGGAACGCGGGCCGGAAACCGTGACGGGAGAGTATGCCGGCGCGACGCGGGGCGGCAACGGCACGGCGGTGAAAACAAAGGCCAAGTACCTGCGGGTGCTGGTAGAGGCCGACGAATCCTCGACCGGAATGAAGGGCGTGACAACGGTTAACGTGCGTGTTCCCATGCAGTTGCTGCGCGCGGGAGTGCGGCTGGCAGCGCTGATCCCGCAGCAGGCCCACGGTCAGTTCGACGAGGCGCTGAGCAAGCACGGCGTGCCCATCACGCTGTCGCAGATCAAGCCGGAGAACCTGGAGGAGATCGTGGATCAACTCGAGGACCTGACCGTGGACGTGGACGGCAAGGACGGCAACAAGACCAAGGTGCGGATGTTCTGCGAGTAATACAGGGACCGAGGGAACGGGAAAGCAAGTCAGCGAGCCGGCGGATAAAGACCAACCGCGGCTAACCATCACACAGCAAAAGGCTTTTGAGGCCGCCAGACGGTCACGGGAGAGCTTTGCGCTCAAAAAAGGGAACCAGGGACAGGAGAATGCAATGACTACGATGGCGATGGCAAGGGCGCGGAAGGATGCGCCGATCGAGGGGTTGATGGCGAAGTGGTATGCCGGCAACACGGCGGAGATGATGAAGGAGTACGTGGAGCTGGCGGCGCGAGTGGCCAAGGAACTGCCGGCCGGCAGCGCGGTGCTGGAGGTTGCGCCGGGGCCAGGGTATTTCTCGATTGAGCTGGCCAAGCGCGGCTCCTATGCGATCACTGGGCTGGACCTGAGCCGGACCTTTGTGGAACTGGCGGGGAAGAACGCCGCAAAGGCCGGGGTGCAGGCGCGGTTCGTGCAGGGCTCGGCCTCGAAGATGCCGCTGCCGAAGGAGAGCTTCGATTTTCTGCTGTGCCGGGCGGCGTTCAAGAACTTTGCCGACCCGGTGGGGGCGCTCAAGGAGATGCGGCGGGTGCTGAAGCCCGGGGGGCGCGGCGTGATCATCGACATGAGGGGCGACGCGTCGCCGCAAGCGATCCAGCGCGGCGTGGACGAGATGGGCCTCACGTGGTTCAACCGCGTACTGACCAAGCTGGCGTTCCGGACCGTGCTGCTGCGGCGGGCCTACACGCGGGAACAGTTTGAGGCGATGCTGGCACAGGCAGGGTTCAGCGAGACGCGGATTGAGGAGTCGGCGCTGGGGTTTGAGATCACGATGGTGAAGTAGTGTTGGCCTGGCGCGTATCGGAATCGCGCCGACCCTTCGGGGCGGCGCGCAGGCCACAGCCGGAGCGACTTATCCGCGTGCGTCGAGGGCAGCCAGCATCCAGCTCAGGGTAACTCCGGCATTGGTGATGGCGGCGGTTTGCTGCGCGTACATGTGGGGGGCCACGTCGGTTCCGAATTGCTGGAAGCGGTTGACGATGGCGGAGACGAAGAGGAAGGGGCAGTCGGCGGCCTTCTGGCGAATGAGGCCGTGTGTGGTTTCAAGCGAGACCGCGGGCGGCGGCGCAGGCTTGAGCGCATTAAA
>Ga0265338_10011637_pt1 | contig 10139 bp, 13 predicted proteins | sample 42126metaG_FD_193579 | JGI IMG/M metagenome (GOLD analysis project Ga0265338, IMG submission 193579) | Rhizosphere microbial communities from Carex aquatilis grown in University of Washington, Seatle, WA, United States - 4-21-26 metaG | ecosystem: Host-associated > Plants > Roots > Rhizosphere... | reverse complement strand
GTGTCGGACGACGCCAACGCCGGCCCAGATTGATAGACCAAAGTTCCGACCTCTGCCGCCGGCCAGACGTGCAGGCCGAAGATCGCCTGAGGTCGCGGATTCTCCAAAACTCCTTCCTTGACCATCAACGAGGCGCCCCCTTCCTCACCGGTCGGCGCGCCTTCCTCGGCCGGTTGAAAGATGAACTTGATCGTGCCCGGAAATTGATCGCGCATCCGGCTGAGGACTTCCGCCACGCCCAATTGCACGGTCGTATGCACATCATGCCCGCAGGCGTGCTTGACGCCCGGGGTTTGCGACTTGTACGGCACGTCGTTGACCTCCTGGATTGGCAGCGCGTCCATGTCGGCCCGCACGGCGACCACCGGCCCGGGCCGGGCGCCTTTCAGGATCCCCACCACGCCATGCTTGGCGACGCCCGTCTTGACGTCGTCGAAGCCGAGCGCCCGCAATTGCTCCGCGACGATTCGCGCCGTGCGCTCCTCACGGTTGGAAAGCTCTGGATGGATATGGAAATCATGGCGTTGGGCGACCAACTTGGGACGAAGCGCATCGGCTGCTTGCGCGATCTTCTCCTCCCGCGCGGCCGCGTCGAGGAAAGGAGGCGTCGGCGTCGGAGCCTCCGCGGCGCCCACCGAGAGAGAGATGATCCCGATGACAACGAAGAGGAATCGGCGCAGGGTGTTCATGACAAATTGGCTTAACAAGGTTTCTCCCAGCCAGCAACTGCAAATCCCGAGTCTCCAGCGCCGCCGATTCAGTCTTTTACCGCAACCGGCCGCCGGCTGTCGCCGGGCTGATTTGGTTGGTAAACCGCGGCGCTTTTGGTTCAAATAGCCGCCGATGAAGTTCGCCATCTGCAACGAGATTTTCCAGGGTTGGAAATTGCCTGACGCGATGGCCTTTGCCGCGAAGGCCGGCTACGACGCCATCGAAATTGCCCCCTTTACGCTGGCGAACTACGTGACCGAAATCCCGGCCTCGACTCGGCAGGAGATTCGTGAGGCGGCCCAACGCAATGGCCTGGCCATTTCCGGGATTCACTGGGTGCTCGTGAACGCCGATGGCATGTACGTGACGCATCCCGACCCGGCCGTGCGCGCCCGTACGGCGAAATACTTCGGCGACCTCGTCGATTTTTGCGCCGATCTTGGCGGCCAGACGATCGTCGTCGGCTCGCCCAAGCAACGCAACGTCATGCCCGGCGTGACGGCCGAGCAGGCGTGGGATTGGGCGACGGCGGTTTTTCGCGAGCCGGTCATGCGCGCCGAGCAGCGCGCCGTCACGATCTGCTTCGAGCCACTGGCGCCAACTGAGACCAATTTCATCAATACCGCGGAACAGGCGATCGCGTTTGTCACTCAACTTCACACGCCGCACTTTAAGATCATTCTCGACGTCAAAGCGATGTGCTCCGAAGCGAAGACAATTCCGCAGATCATCCGCGAGTCATCGCCGCATTTCGCTTATTTTCACGCCAATGACCGCAACCTCAAAGGGCCGGGCTTTGGCGACGTCGATTTCGTTCCGATCGCCGCGGCGCTGCGGGAGGTCGGTTACCGCGGAGTCGTCTCGGTCGAGGTTTTCAATTTCGAGGGCGGCCCCGAGCTCATCGCCGATCAAAGCCTGGCTTATCTCAAGCGCGTTTTTGTCTGAGACCATGAAAACGCGCCCGAACTTGTGGGTTGGCCGACAACGCCCGCTGGCGATCCCGATGCCCCACGGCTATGCTCTCTGAAAAGGGCTGGAGACCCGAGGCGGTTTTGAGTCTGATCGCCGGCCTGTTCGCGAGCATCTTCGCCGGCGGCCTGCTCATCCGCGTGACCTTTCTGATCGCCGGAAGCCTCAACGACGAGCAACAAAAAGTGGTATCCCTCGTCATCGGGACAATCAGCGTCCAAGGCGGGGCCTTCCTGCTGCTCGCCTGGTTCTTGCGCCAACATCAAGTGACTTGGTCGCAGGCGTTCGGCTTCCGCGCGCCGCGCCCGGTCCGCGCCTTGATCCTTTCGGCGCTGACCGCCCTCGTCGCGTTGCCGATTGCCCTGGGACTGGGTCAACTTTCGGAAATCGTCATGAATTTCCTCCATATGCAACCGGTCGCGCAGCAGGCCGTCCAGACCTTGCAATCGGAGTCCTCGCTTGGGCTGAAACTTTACCTCGGCCTTATCGCGGTATTCGTGGCGCCGGTCTGCGAAGAGATGCTCTTTCGCGGCGTGATCTATCCGACGGTCAAGCAGAGCGGTTTTCCCCGGATCGCACTGTGGGGCACGTCTTTGCTGTTCGCGTTATTTCACGTCAATGTGATGACGTTTGTTCCGCTCCTGGCCCTCGCCCTGGCGCTGACCTGGCTCTATGAAACGACGGATAATCTGTTGGCTTCAATCCTCTGCCACAGCTTGTTCAACCTGGCGAATTTCTTCTGGTTGATGTGGGATCAGTCAAATTCCTAACCGCCGCCGCCGCGTGAACGAGTTCGAACTCATCGCCCAACTAACAGCCAAGCTACCCTCGAATCGCTCGGTCGTGGTCGGCGCCGGCGACGACTGCGCGGTCCTGGACCTGGGCGTGCCCGATCACTGGCTGCTCTTTAAGACGGACGCGATCGTGCAGGGCATTCATTTCACGGAGTCGGACGCCGGCGAGAGAGTCGGCCACAAAGCGCTGGCCCGTTGCCTCAGTGACATCGCGGCGATGGCCGGAACGCCTAGTTGCGCGCTGATCACCCTCGGGTTGCCGCCAGGGTTCGACCCCGAATTTGTCAAAGCGGTGTACGCGGGTATGGGCGCGCTCGCCCAGAAATACCAGGTCGCCATCGTCGGCGGGGAAACCACGACCAACCCCGAGCGCATCTTGATCTCGATCGCGGCGCTCGGCACGGTCGCGCGTGATAAATGCGTGCGCCGCTCGGGAGCCCAGGCCGGCGACGCGATATTTGTGACCGGCCAGCTCGGCGGATCGCTGGCGGGCCGGCACCTCGACTTCGAGCCACGACTGGAAGAAGCCCGCTGGTTGGCGCAACATTATCCACTCCACGCGATGATCGATCTCAGCGATGGCCTCGCCGGCGACCTGCCGCATATTCTGCATGCCAGCGGCGTCGGCGCTGAGCTGCTTGCCAGCGCCATTCCCATCAGCCCCGCCGCGCGGGCCCGCGCGCGTGACCGCGTCTCCGAGAAGCCGCCGCTGCTGGCCGCTCTCACGGACGGCGAAGACTTCGAACTTCTCTTCACCCTCCCCAGCCGCGAGGCCGTCACGCTGCTCGACGCCTGGAGACTGCGCTTCCCCAAAACGCGCCTGAGTTGCGTCGGCAAAATCGTCCCCGGCTCGGGTTTGACGATTCGAAACAAACATGGCATCCGTCCGCTCGCCGCGCATGGCTACGTTCATTTCTCATAGCGCCGAAGCCACCGTGACGTTGGGCGAAGCCTGGGCGCAAGAGTTGGCCCCCGGCAGCGTCATCGGCATCACCGGAGATTTAGGCGCCGGGAAGACCCAATTGGTCAAAGGCCTGGCCCGCGGATTGGGCGTCACCGACCGCGTCCAATCGCCCACGTTTGGACTCGTTAACGAATACCGGGGCGGACGCCTGCCTTTGGCGCACATCGACCTTTACCGCCTCGAAACGACCGCACAGATCGCCGCCGCCGGACTCGAAGAATTCTGGCTTCACCCCGCCGGGTTGGTCGCCATCGAGTGGGCCGAACGGTGGTTTACCCCGCATTCGCCCTCGCTCGCGCTTCCGGGCCGCTACCGGGAGGTCATCTTCGAGCACGTTGCCGAGCACGAGCGTTTGATCCACTACCGCGATTTCCATGAAAACGCTGGCGCTTGAATTTTCATCAGCCCACCGCAGCGTCGCCGCCCTGCTCGATGGGGAAACCCGCGGCCTGGCGACCGAAACGGCGTCACGCGCGGGACACCCGATTACTCTGATTCAACAAGCCCTGGCCGCCGCGGGCTGGGAGCGGGAGGAAATCGGGGCGCTCGTCGTCGGCCTCGGCCCGGGTTCGTACACCGGAATCCGTTCCGCCATTTCCGTGGCGCAAGGCTGGCAACTTGCGCGTGAAATCAAATTGCTCGGCCTGAGCAGCGCGGCCACGCTCGCCGAACAGGCGCGGGAGAGCGGCTGGTTCGGCGTCGTGAGCGTCGTCATCGACGCCCAACGACACGAGGTTTACCTCGCCCAATACCATGTCGGGGAGGGCGGCGTCAATCTGTTGGAACCTCTGCGATTGGCCGCGGCCGCGGAGGTCGAGCGCCGCGTTGAGGCCGGCGATCTGGTGATCGGTCCCGAGGCCACGCGTTGGACTCCGGCTGGCCGAAACCTCGCCCCCAGCGCGACGACCCTCGCCCGGCTCGCCGCCGCGGCGACCCATTTCGTCAATGGCGAAGAGCTCTCCCCGATCTATCTGCGGGAAACGACCTTCGTCAAAGCCCCGCCGTCGCGGGTCTTGCCCAGCGACTAATTCGGGGGTGTCAAGCGTGCTTACGGGCGCGACACCGAGTTGTGGCAGTCTTTGGCGCCGTGGGTCGCGGGGACAATCGAATCGGTCCCGACCCTACAGGTCGGAATAATTACAAATGGGGACGATTTCCTGGGACTTCGCTTCGCTCCATCCCAGGCTATCCCATCCCGGGCTTTCAGCCCTTCCGGCTCGCGGTTTCGGACCAGGGCGCATCTCGTTTTTTTGTCGGTCTGCTGCGGATTTGGCGCAATCGACGCTGATTTCCCCTCTTCCCGCTTCCCTCCCAAATTATCTACCTGTCAAAATAATGAGATGCGCCCTGCGGACCATAGCGCCGAAATTCGTCATTTGCTCGACGTCGCGCCCCCGCTCAGGAATTCGGTCCAAAACGCTTGACACGTTTTCAGCTTCACGATATATAACCATACAGTTATATAACCATTGGGTTACTTACTTATGGCTGTCGATTATCTCAGCGCGACGTTTGCGGCCCTCGCCGATCCCACCCGGCGGGCGATTCTGGCCCGGCTTGCGACTGGCGTGGCTTCGGTCAAAGAGCTGGCCAAGCCGTTCCGCATGAGTCAGCCCGCCATCTCGAAGCACCTAAAAGTGCTCGAGCGAACCGGGTTGATCGCGCGCGGACGCGAGGCTCAATGGCGGCCCTGCCGGCTCAAGGCGACGCCACTGAAGGAAGTCGCTGGCTGGGTCGAGAATTACCGGCAATTCTGGGAAGAAAGTTTCGACCGCTTGGACGACTATCTGGCGGAACTTCAAAGCAAGGGAAAGCGCCATGGACGCAAGAAACAGTGAGGCAAATCCCTCCTCAGAGAGCCAGGTCGCGTATAACTAAAGAGACACCAACACTCAACCGAAACAAAGCATGCCCTCAAGCGAAAATTCAACGGACGACCGCGCTGCGCGCGAATTCGTCATTAGCCGGGTATTCGACGCGCCCCGCGCGCTCGTGTTCCAGGCTTGGATTGATCCCCGACAGATGACCCACTGGTGGGGTCCGCGCGATTTCACTAACCCGATTTGCGAGTTGGACGCGCGGCCGGGCGGAGCCTACCGCATCGTGATGCGCTCCCCCGATGGGCACGAGTATCCGATTCGAGGCGTTTTTCTGGAAGTGGTCGCATCGGAGCGCCTGGTGATGACGATGGATGTTTCCGGTCACCCGCCGGAGTGGCACGACTTGGTAAATCCCAACCGCGCGCGGCGCGAGGACGACGCGGTTGGCCAAATGGTTCAAACCGTCACGTTTGAAGACCTTCGGGGCAAGACGAAGCTCACCGTGCGTACGCTGTTCAATTCCGTCGCGATTCGCGACGCGATGGTGGCGCTCGGCATGACCGAAGGCTGGTCGCAAAGCCTGGATCGCTTGTCGGATTTGTTGGCCAGGGCCTGAGCCACCCAAAAGCACTATTGACGATGCGGATGGTAGTCAACTCGGCCGCGGAGCGGAACAACGTCGCGGTGAAATTCGGGGCGGTCGAAAGCGCCGAACAAACCCTCGAACGCCTTGCCGAGTGCTTGCCGACCATGTAAAAAACCGACTGCCCGAAGCGATCGTCCGCCCTAAGTCTCAACCAATACCCACATGAAATACGTACCCACCATCGCCGGAATCCTCCTTGGCTTGGTCTTTGCCGCCGGAGCCATCGTCTATTTTCTTAAATTGGTCCCAATGCCGCCGCCGCCCGCCGGCTCGCCCGCGGCTTCGTTCATGACCGCGATGTATCCGACCGGTTACCTCGACTTTGTGAAAGTTCTGGAACTGGTCGGCGGCATCCTCGTGGCCGTTCCGCGAACCCGCAACCTCGGTCTGCTCGTCCTCGGCCCGATCATCGTCAACATTCTGGCGTTTACGATCTTCATCAATAAAGGAGTCGGCCTGACGCAACCCCCGGTCGTCATGATTACCGTGCTCGCCGCCTATTTGCTTTGGTCGGCTCGCAAGGCGTTCGGCGGATTGCTAACGAAGGCTCAAGGCTAAAGTCTAAACGCTGAAGTTAAGCTTGCGGTAATCGTCGGCGGCGAGATCGCTGCTCAAGGAGTATTTCGTACAGCCCATTTTCCGCCGCACAGCGGACCTGCCTCGCGGCGGCGACGCCGCGCCGCGCGGACGATCGGACACGGCTTGGCCATTTCATGTTCATTCTTCGAACGAGCCAGCGCCATGACTTTTGGCCTATTCAATTCGTGACTTTGGGGTCTATTCGCGCGGCGGAAGAATGACGCAGACTCGGCGCGCTGGGTCAACCGTGGGGTTGAACGCCCCAGCGGAAATTGAACTGAGACGCGCCGCCTCGGCGGCCTGCGTGAACGAATGGAAGCACGACCTATGAAACGAGTCATTTACGCCATCATCGGCATCGCCGTCCTTGGCGCCGTCATCGCCTTCAATCGCAGCCGGACCGCTACGACGGAAGTCAGTTCTGCGCCACCGGCGCAGGTCTCGACGCCCCGCCCGCCACCTGAGTCGTCGCCGACCCCGGTGAAACCAGACGCCACACGGCCCGCGCCGGCGCGGCAATCGTCGCGCGAGGCGGCGCCGATCGTTCCTTCCGGTTTCAACCAGGCGCTCGAAACCTTGTTGTCGCCACGCGTCACCTACGCGCAGAAACAGGCGGCCTGGCAGCAGTTGCGGGAGACCGATAAACTCAGCGACGCGATCACCGAACTCGAGATGCGGATGGCCAACGACCCGCGGTCAGCCGTGATCCCCGCCACGCTGGGACAGGCGTACCTCCAAAAATCCGCGACCCTTCAGGACGTGCGCGAAATGGGCATCCTGGGAATGAAGGCGGACCAGGTATTTGACACGGCTTTGAGCCTCGATCCGTCGAACTGGGAGGCGCGTTACACGAAGGCCGTGGCGCTCTCCTACTGGCCGCCGCAAATGAACAAAGGGCCGGAGGTCATCGCGCAATTCCAAGCGCTGATCGAACAGCAGCAAACGCTGCCGCCCGAACCGCAGTATGCCCTGCCCTACGCGTGGCTGGGAGATCAATACCAAAAGGCCGGCAACACCGACTACGCCAAACAGGTTTGGCAACGGGGCGCGTCCCTGTTTCCGAACGACCCGGGATTAAAGGCCAAACTCGGCGCCGGGCAATAGCCGCCGCCCGAAATCGACTGTAACCGGCGTCACCTTTCGTTATTGTTCTCCGATGAACCAGAATCCGGGCATTCAGCCTTCCGGCCCGAGAGCGCCGGCGGTGAAACGGACGGCGAATCCATTCCTGGTCTGGTTCCATGTCCTGACCGTGGGCACGCTGGTTTGGTGTTTGGGGTCGATCCTCTATTGGAACTGGCCGCGCCTGGGTCACCGGGAGCTGACGCTGATCGCGCTCCTGCTGATTCAAGCCGGCCTGTACGTCAAGCGCTTCATTCTGACCCCGCTCGAACTCGCGCCGTGGTGGTGGATAATATATTTCGCCGGCGGCTATCTTTGCTGCCTGCTCGAGTCCCTGCTGGCGCCGGATTATATCTGGCTGGCGCCATTTTATTTGTCGCCGATGTGCGGAGTTCTCCCCGCGCGTTCGGCGGTCCCGCTGACGCTGGCGGGGGTGGCGGGCGCCGAGCTGGCGGCTTACGGCTGGACGCAGTTGGCGCAACGATCGCCGGGCGAGTGGGCGTTTCACGCCTCGATTACATTGCAGTGGATTCTGCTTCCAGTCTTCGTGCGGCGAATCATTACGACCAGCGAGCAGCGCGCGGTTCTCATCGTGGAACTGGAAGCCGCGAAGCGCCAACTTGAACTGGCGCGGGATCGCGACGTTGAATTGGCCACGCTGCGCGAGCGCGAGCGGCTGGCCCGCGATCTCCACGACAACCTCGGTCATTCCCTGGTCACGCTGACGGTTCAACTGGAAGCCGCCCAGCGGTTGCTGGCCGCCGATCCGGCGCGGGTCTCACCAATGCTGCTGGAAATGCAGAAACTCACGCGCCGCTCCACCGAGGACCTGCGCCGGTCGTTGGCGAATCTGCGCGCGCCCGAGTTGGGCCAAGGGTCGCTGGCGGACGCGTTGCGCGCCCTGTGCGCCGCGGCGAACCAGCGATTCGGCGTCGCCGTCGAATGCCGGCTCGCGGAGAACGCGGACGCGGCGCCAGCGGCGGTCGCGGAGGTCTTGTGGCGCGTCGCCCAGGAGGGGTTGACGAACGTCGAAAAACACGCCGGCGCCCGGCGCGCGCGCGTCGAGCTTGAGTTGACCGCCAAAGAATTCGTATTGCGGGTGACCGACGACGGCGCGGGCCTGCCGGTCGGCGCGGAGGAGAAGCCGGGGCATTATGGACTGCGCGGCTTGCGGGAGCGAGTGGAGGGCCTGGGCGGCGCCTTTACCGCGACGGCCGCCAACCACGAGACTACGATTACGGCCCGCGTCCCGCGCCTCACATGATGAAACTGATTCGAATTCTATTGGCGGAAGACCAGACGCTCATGCGCCAGGGCCTGAAGACGATTTTGGAACTCGAGTCAGACTTGCGCGTCGTGGGCGAAGCCGAAGATGGCAAATCCGCCGTTAGACTGGCGCTGCAACTGCGCCCCGACATCATTCTGATGGACGTTCAGATGCCGGAAATGAACGGCGTCGAAGCGACCAAGGCGATTTGCCAGGCGTGGCCGGAGGCTAGAATCATAATCCTGACGACTTTCGACCGCGACGATTACGTTTTCCAAGGGGTGCGGGCGGGCGCGGTGGGCTACCTCTTGAAGGATCGGGAGGCGCAGCAATTGATCGAGACGGTTCGGCGCGCGCACGGCGGTGAAGTGTTCATCCAGCCCGAGATCGCGTCGCGAACCTTGCGCGCCGCGCTGCATTCCTCTGGGCAATTGATCGAACCCCTCTCCGAACGCGAACGCGAAGTGCTGGTGATGCTGGCCCAAGGAATTCCGAACAAACTCATCGCCGACCGACTCCACCTCGCCGAGGGGACGGTCAAGAATCACGTTTCGAATATCCTCGGCAAGCTGCAGGCGCAAAACCGCACGGAAGCGGCGGATATCGCCCGCCGTCGCGGTTTACTCTAACGGGACTCTCGCGGTCGCCTTGAGTGAGGAGCGGTTTGGCGGATCGAACCGCACGGCCTTGCTGACAGTGGTTGCTAACGGTTCCTGAGTGGCGCCGTTCGGCCGCTCGCGCCCGACCTCGTCACGCGCTCAACGTGACCGACCGACTCGGCTCCTGGCACAGACCGATGACATTCCCGGCCGGATCGCTGAAGCGAGCGGTGATTTCGGAAGCGTCCGCGTTAATTGGTTGGACCAATTTGCCACCCTGTTTGAGTACGGCATCGATCGATGCCGACACGCTTTCGACCGTCAGATAAATCATGAGGTCCGACGGCGTCGCCAGCGGCCGGTCCAACGCCCAGGAACCGCTCACTTCACCGCTGGGATCGTCGAAGCAGACGGAGCCGTCGCCCTGCGGCCGAATCCGCCAGCCAAATACCTTCTCGTAAAATTCGGAAGAGACGCGCAAATCCGTGGCGCGCATCTCAAGGTGACAGATTCTTCCGTTTGCAAGTGTGGGCAGCATCGTCCCACGCTACGTTGCCACGACCAGTATAACAAGGAGCCATTTCGTTTAATGCGGGCGCTGGGTTCCCTCGCGACGAATCATCGAGCCGGTTTCGGTGGGTGCGATTTCCCACCCAACCCCGCCCGCC
>Ga0265338_10011636_pt1 | contig 10140 bp, 10 predicted proteins | sample 42126metaG_FD_193579 | JGI IMG/M metagenome (GOLD analysis project Ga0265338, IMG submission 193579) | Rhizosphere microbial communities from Carex aquatilis grown in University of Washington, Seatle, WA, United States - 4-21-26 metaG | ecosystem: Host-associated > Plants > Roots > Rhizosphere... | reverse complement strand
CGCCCTTGGACTTGGCGGCTATGATCTTGCTCGTGAGGTCTTCCTCAAGCGCCTTGGCCAGCCGGTCGTGCATATCGACCTGGACGCTGACCAGCAGCGCATCCCCAAGCTTCAGGATTGGAATGCGATCCATCGACTAGTCCCGGTCGCTGCGAGGCCGCGCGACGACCATGCGGCCGGTGCGGTGCAGCGCCAGTGCAAGGGCGTCGGCGAGCGAAGCCTTGGAGACAACATTCAGTTCGACGCCGAGATGGACCATGGTCTGAGCAATCTGAGGCCGGATGCCGCTGATGATGCAGTCGGCTCCCATCAATCGAGCAGCAGCGACGGTCTTGAGCAGGTACTGCGCCACCAGAGTATCGACGGTTGGGACGCCGGTAATGTCGATGATGGCGATCTCGGCGCCCTGATCGACGATGCTCTGAAGCAGGTTTTCCATCACGACCTGGGTTCGGGCGCTGTCCAGGGTGCCGATCAGGGGCAAGGCCACGATGCCTTGCCAGAGCGCCACAACGGGGGTGGACAGTTCGGTGATTTCTTCCTGCTGGCGCCGGATCACCTCTTCGCGGCTCGTCTGATAGACCTCCATGACGTAGAGGCCCAGGGAGTCCATAATCTCGGTCAGAGCCCAGGTGCTCGAGGCCAGTAACTCGGCATCCTTGCTGGCGCTCAGCTTCAGGCGGGCGAACAATGGCTGCTTGAGCGAGAAGACGAAGGTTGCCGTATCAGTCGGGCTGAACCCCTGGATGGCGCGCGACCGCGATACATCGCTGAGAAGCGCTTTGAGAGGCTCATAGGCTGGTCCGGCGAAATCTTGTGGGTTGGAGGCTCGGAATACAAGCTGCAGCACAGTGAGGAATTGCCGACATTGGGTCCGCAATTCAGCCTCATCGATCCGGCCGCTGGACCCGCCGGGGGAAATCCTCAGAGATGAAATCCACTCGGTGAGGAGCGCGTCGTCGTCTCCCTGCAGCAATGCCTGCAGAGTATCAGCGGTGTTGGTTTTCATAAAAAATGTTCCGGTCGATCGCTGGCGTACGCGCGCCCCTGAACGACTGTGCAGGATGATCGCGCGGAGGATTGATGGACGATTCACCCAGCCCCATCTCTCAACGCTCCAAGGCCAAGCCTGTTCCATCAACTGTTGCAGGTCAGCGATGATTGTGGCGCTTTCCTGCAAAATGTCCGATTGCGGGCTAGTCGCTTATGGCCGCAGTCCCCATAGCAGTCCCTCCAGCTCACCAAGCATTGACTCCCGCTCCCCAAACCCTCATACGACCGCCTTTCCCGTCTCCGGCCCGCCGCGAGACGCGGGAATGTATGACGGGTGATGCGAGGCCGCCGTTGCAATTGCCGCTCCACTAGGGGAGGGGCCGGACCGCGTCGAGTTGAAGAGAACACATATGTCGAAGCGTCAATCGGCCAAGTACAAGCTTGACCGCCGCATGGGCGAGAACATCTGGGGCCGCCCCAAGTCCCCCGTCAACCAGCGCCAGTACGGTCCCGGCCAGCATGGCCAGCGCCGCAAGTCCAAGGTGTCCGACTTCGGCATCCAGCTGCGCGCCAAGCAGAAGCTGAAGGGCTACTACGGCAACCTGACCGAAAAGCAGTTCCGCCGCACCTACGACGAGGCCGCCCGCCGCAAGGGCAACACCTCCGAGAACCTGATCGGCCTGCTGGAAAGCCGCCTGGACGCGATCGTCTATCGCGCCAAGTTCGTGCCGACCCCGTTCGCCGCCCGCCAGTTCGTCAACCACGGCCACGTGCTGGTGAACGGCAAGCGCGTGAACATCGCCTCCTACCGTTGCCGCGCCGGCGATGTGGTGGAAGTGCGTGAGCGTTCGCGCAACATGGCCCTGGTGCTGGAGGCCCTGCAGTCCTCCGAGCGCGAGACCCCGGACTATCTGACGGTCGACGCCAAGCACATGCAGGCCACCTTCGTCCGCGCCCCGGAACTGGCCGAAGTGCCCTATCCGGTGAAGATGGAGCCGAACCTGGTCATCGAATTCTACGCGTCCTAACCGACGCCGAAATTTGCTATTGCGGAAGGGCTCGGGAAACCGGGCCCTTTTTCTTTGTGTGCGCTACCGCCTGGCGGCTACTTGAGCGCGGATTGTGTGCGCTACCGCCTTGCGGCTACTTGAGCGCGGATTGTGTGCGCTACCGCCTTTGGCGAATTGAGCGCAGAGGAGATGCCCATGAAGCTCGCCGCTGCGCTCCTGCTCCTGGCCACGCCCGCCCTTGCCGCCCAGATTCCCGCCATCGAACCCGTCTATGGCGTGAGCGCCCGCGGCACGGGCGTCACCGTGCGCCTGGCGTCGAACGGCTGCACGCACAAGAGCGACCTGACCGTTGGGGTGTCCAAGGGAGGCCTGCGACCGATCCTGCTGATCGCCCGCAGACGGCCCGACGTGTGCAAGAATCCCGGCCAGACAGAGATCACCTATGGCTGGGGCGAGCTGGGGCTGAAGCCCGACCAGGCCTTCAGCTTCGCCAATCCCCTGATCGCCGAGCCCGGGGCCGCGTCTGGACCTGGCCCCGCCGCCGGCCTCGACTCGCGGCTGTGCCAGAGACTGGAGGTGGACGCGGTGGCCCAGGGTCAGGGCGCGGTGCGCATCCTGGGTCCGCAGGGGACGCTCGACATCGATGCGCCGCCCCTGGTCGCCTGGAGCGAGGTGACCGGAGCCGAGGCCGGCGTCGAGGGCGGCCAGACCGTGATGCGGTTCGTGTTCACGCCCCAGGCGTCCCAGAGGCTCCTGGCCTGGACCAGCGCGCACCGGGGCGGCCGCATCGTGATCCTGCTCGGCGGCCAGGTGATCCGCCTTGTCGATATCAGCGGGCCGCTCGGCGCCGAGGGCCTGGTGGTCGCGGGCCTGGACCGCGCCCGAGCGGTCTCCATGGCGGCGGGGGTCAGCGCCTGCGGGGGAAGCTAGGCCCTCAGGCCTCAGGCTGCGCCTTGGCCAGCACGCCTTGCTCGTCGAGGAACGGCTTCAGTTCGCCGCTCTCGTACATTTCCCGCAGGATGTCGCAGCCGCCGACGAACTCGCCCTTCACATAGAGCTGGGGGATGGTCGGCCAGTTGGAGAATTCCTTGATGCCCTGGCGCAGGGCGTCGTTCTGCAGCACGTTGACCGCGACATAGTCCACGTCGACCTGATCCAGGATGCTGACCACGGTGGCTGAGAAGCCGCACTGGGGCTGCTCGGGCACGCCCTTCATGAACAGCACCACCGGATGGTCCTTCACCGTATCGGCGATGAACTTGACGGCGGGGTTTTCGGTCGAAGCGTCGGTCACGGCGTACATCCTCAGAAGGCTCGGCCCTTCAATTGGTGGGCGCGAAGCGGAAGGTCAAGCGGCGTCGTCGGCGCCGGGCGTCCATCTAAGGGCCTTGAGGGCCGCGCGCAGCAGGCCCCACAGCATCACCACCGTGACCCCGAGCTCGAGCGCCGCGCGGGCCTGGCCGCCGGGGGGCATGCGGTGCTGGAACAGGGCCAGCACGTCGTTGCTGTCGGCGACAAACAGTACCGCCAGGAACAGGATGATGACCGCCGGCTCCCAAACGGGGCGGCCCTTTTGCTCGGGCAGGGTCATGGCGCGGCGGTCTCCAGGGCGAGGGCGTGAAGCTCGCCGCCCATCTTGCCCTTCAACGCGGCATAGACAAGCTGATGCTGGCGCACGCGCGGCAGGCCGGCGAAGGCGGACGACACGATGCGCGCCCTGTAGTGGTCGCCGTCGCCCGCCAGGTCCTGGATCTTGATCTCGGCGTCCGGAAAGGCCTCGCGCAGGTCGGCTTCCAGGGCGTCTGGGGTCATGGGCATGGGATTCTCCAGCGCATTGTCGCTATCGAAAATGGTCGCTCCTCCCCCTCGATGGGGAAGGAGAAACAAAACTAATTCAAACCGCTCATATAGGCCGGCATCCAGCCCTCGTGGGCCTCGCGCAGGTCGCCCAGCGCCACCGAAAGCACGCCGTCCACGACCAGGTCATGGCCGCCGGCGACGCCGATGTCGGACACCACGACGCCAGCCTTGGCCCCGTCATGCGCGATCTGGCGGGCGATATCGGCGGGCGCGGCGATCAGGTAGCGGGCCTGGTCCTCGCCGAACAGCTCGGCGTGGATCGGCAGGCCGGTGTCGGAAACCAGGTTCATGCCGACGCCCGAGGCCAGGGCCACTTCCGCGGCCGCACAGATCAGGCCGCCGTCCGACAGGTCGTGGACCACCCGCACCTGGCCCGAGCGGATCAGGCAGCGCACGAAGTCGCCGTTCTTCTTCTCCAGCGCCAGGTCCACCGACGGCGGCGCGCCGTCTTCGCGGCCGAACAGTTCGCGCAGATAGAGGCTGGCGCCGAGCTCGCCATGGGTCTGGCCCACCAGCAGGATGCGGTCGGAAGGCTGCAGGCCCGAGAAGCCGGCGCGGCGGTCGTAATCGGGGATCAGGCCGACGCCGCCCACGGTCGGGGTTGGCGGAATGGCCACGCCGTTGGTCTCGTTGTAGAGCGACACGTTGCCCGACACGACCGGGAAGTCGAGCGCGCGGCAGGCCTCGGCCATGCCCTCGATGGCGCCCACGATCTGGCCCATGATCTCGGGCCGCTCGGGATTGCCGAAGTTGAGGTTGTCGGTGATGGCGATGGGATCGGCGCCCACGGCGGTCAGGTTGCGCCAGGCCTCGGCCACCACCTGCTTGCCGCCTTCATAGGGGTCGGAGAACACATAGCGGGGCGTGCAGTCGGAGGTGACGGCCAGGGCCTTCTTCTGCCCGTGGATGCGCACGATGCCGGCGTCCGCGCCGGTGGCGCTGTCGGCCAGGGTGTCGGCCATCACGTGGCGGTCGTACTGCTCCCACAGCCAGCGCTTGGAGGCCATGTCCGGGCAGGCCATCAGCTTGATCAGCGCCGCGCCGTAGTCGGCCGGGGCGGGGACGTCGGGGGGCAGCAGGCGAGGGGCTTTGGCCCGCTGCACGTGCGGCCGGTCGTAGAGCGGCGCGTCGTCGAACAGCGGCGCCAGCGGCACGTCGCACACCACCTCGCCCTTGTGCTTCAGCACCATGCGGCCGGTGTCGGTGGTCCAGCCGATGGTGGCCGCGTCCAGGCCCCATTTCTGGAAGATGCGCTGGCCGTCGGCCTCGCGGCCCGGCTTCAGGATCGCCAGCATCCGCTCCTGGCTTTCCGACAGCATCATCTCGTAGGCGCTCATGCCCTCTTCGCGCTGGGGCACGGCGTCGAGGTCGAGCTCGATGCCGACCCCGCCCTTGCCCGCCATCTCGACGGTGGACGAGGTCAGGCCGGCCGCGCCCATGTCCTGGATCGCCGCCACGGCGCCCGAGGCCATCAGCTCCAGGGTCGCCTCGATCAGAAGCTTCTCGGCGAAGGGGTCGCCGACCTGGACGGTGGGGCGCTTCTCGTCGCTATCCTCGTCGAACTCGGCCGAGGCCATGGTGGCGCCGTGGATGCCGTCGCGGCCGGTCTTGGAGCCGAAATAGACCACCGGCAGGCCCGCCGCCGGGGCGGCCGAGTAGAAGATCTTGTCGGCGTCGGCCAGGCCCACGCACATGGCGTTGACCAGGATGTTGCCGTTGTAGCCGGGGTGGAAGTTGGTCTCGCCCGCCACCGTCGGCACGCCCACGCAGTTGCCGTAGCCGCCGATGCCGGCCACCACGCCCTCGACCAGCCGCCGGGTCTTGGGATGCCTGGGATCGCCGAAGCGCAGGGCGTTGAGCAGGGCCACCGGCCGCGCGCCCATGGTGAACACGTCGCGCATGATGCCGCCCACGCCCGTGGCCGCGCCCTGGTAGGGCTCGATGTAGGAGGGGTGGTTGTGGCTCTCCATCTTGAAGATGCAGGCCTGGCCGTCGCCGATGTCGATCACCCCGGCGTTCTCGCCCGGCCCGCAGATCACCTTGGGGCCCTGGGTGGGGAACTTGCCGAGGTGCTTCTTCGAGCTCTTGTACGAGCAGTGCTCGGACCACATCACCGAAAATACCCCGAGCTCCACCAGGTTGGGCTCGCGGTTCAGCCGCTGGATGATCACGGCGTATTCGTCGGGCTTCAGCCCGAACTCCCTGGCGAGCTCGGCGATGGGTTTTTCGGCGGAGGCTGTCATGCGGGCGACTTAGCGGATTCAGGCGGTCAGCGGAAGCATGTGGGGTGTCGGAGCGGAACATTGGAGCACCGTCGCGCGTCTTGGCAGTAGACAGGAGACAGCCATGCCCGAACTCGACATCGACGCCGAAGACGACAAGCCGGACGCCTACGACCCGTCCGAGCTGGAAGCGACCCGCGGGCGCGAGCAGGGCCTGGGCGTCGGCGCCAAGGATCTGGAACGCCAGCGTGACGCCCAGCGGCCCTCCGCGCCTGCCGACGAGGACGACCGGGCGGACGGCGAATAGCGCCCTCAAGTAGGCCGCAGGGCGGTAGCGCAAAGAAGAAAGCCAGGAACATCCTTGGACGGCCAATGGTTTGGTCAAGCGCGGCGCTTCCTCGCCGCGGTCCAAGGAGGATTAGCCCATGGCCAATCAGCAGCAAGGCGAGCGCGGCTCGCAGCAGCAGCCTCAGCAGCAGAACAACCAGAAGGGTGATCAGAAGCGCGACGCCCAGCAAGGCGGTCAGCAGAATCGCAACCCCAATCAGCAAGGCAAGACTCGCTGACGACCTGGCCGCAGAATTTTCGACGACGGCGGGGCGGCTTCGGCCGCCCCGTCTGCGTTCAGGACTTGATGCGGATCATGGCGAGGCGCCTGCTCGTCATGGCTGGTGGCAGCGATGGAGACGACCATGAGTGAACTCGAGCCCGAAGACATCCTGGCCGAGACCGAGATGGTGCACTGGTCGCCGCGCCACGGTCCTCTGATCGGCTCGGGCAAACCGAGCACCCCGCCCGCCGGCCACGACGGCGCCTCCCCGGCCCTGGCGCTCGGCGCCCTGGCCGTCGGCGCTGTCGCCCTCGGCGCCGTGGCCATCGGCGCCCTCGCCATCGGCCGCCTGGTGATCGGCCGCGCCCGCATCAAGGACCTCCGGATCGGCCGCCTGGTGGTCGATGAGCTGGTGGTGCGGCGGCGGGGGTAGGCTGGCCGTGCAACGACGGGTTGACGGCCCTCGACAACCTTAACCGTGTGTTGCAACCCTGGCGCGGGGAAGAGCGCGTCAGGCGCTCACGGGGGGTGGATGTCCAGCACGACCCAGTTGACGAGCAGTTTCACCTTGCCTGCTGGGGAGACCGTCAGCGTCACCCCCCCTTGGCCCGACGAGTATGACGCCGGCTACCAATTGATGACGCCGTCGACCTCGGCCGGAATCCAGCTGGTCATCCAAGGAACCCTCAACGTTTCCGACATCAACGGGTCCAACCTGGACCCCGCCGGAATCGGGGGGGACATCAACGGCATCGGCGACTGGACCGTCCCCTTTCTGCTCGCCCCCAACCTTCTGACGTCGACCCTAGGCCAAGTGACCATCGCTTCCGGCGGCCAGCTCAATGTGACGGTCAGCGTCACCGCCTTGAACCAGCCGGGGGCCGTGGGTTTCAACTCGGCCTTGGGGTACTACAACTTCGAGAACGACGGGACGGTCACCGTTGTCAGCTCCGGCCCCGGTGTTGGCGTTTCGATGGATGGCATCGCCAGTTGGGAGGGCGCGTCATCCTCGCTCCCCGCGGAGGTGGTGAACACCGGGACGATCAGTGTCTCGGCGTCTTATGGAGAGGGCGTGCAGCTTGGCGGGGACGCGACCCTCACCAATTCCGGCCTGATCACCGCCAGCGGCGGCGCCGAGGGCGTGAACGCCCAGGTTGCCGTGGACACCATCACCATCAACAATTCCGGCGCCATCACCCTGGCGACGGGCGCCTCGTCGGTGGCGATCGCCTCCTCCAGTCCCATCAGTGGCTCCACAGGCCATCTGGCCATCAACAACAGCGGCGTCATAACCGCCGACACCGCGATCAGCGCCGTCTCCGGCGGCGCCTTCGATGTGACGGTGCACAACACCGGCACGCTGAACGGCAACGTGGTCATCGGTGCTGGCGGGCTTCACTACTCCAACTTGACATCCGCGCAGATCTACAACTCGGGCCACATCAACGGTGCCGTGGGCCTCTATGGCGAGGGCGTCGATATCTACGATGGACGGGGCGGAACCCTGAGCGGCCCTCTGAACCTCGGCGACGGGACCTATACCATCTATCTCGGCAACGACGGCGAGACCGTCCACACGGGCGGGGGTGTGACCACGGTGCAGGTCGGCTCGGGCGCCGACGTCCTCGACGGGACCCTCAACGGCGCCAACGGCGTGTACAACACCCTGTCTTTCGCCGCTGCGGCCACGGGCGTCACCTTCAACATGACGCTCCAGGGCCAGGCCCAGAACACCGGCGACGGGATCAAGACCGTCACCAACTTCGAGAACGTGACCGGTTCGGCGTTCATCGATCACATCACGGGCGACGCCCAGAACAACCTGATCGACGCCGGCGGTGGCGGCGACGATGTCATCGACGGCGGCGGCGGGTTCAACACCCTGTCCTACCAATCGGCGACACAGGGCGTCAGCGTCAGCCTGGCCTTGCAGGGCGCGCCGCAACAGACCGGCATCGGTAACCAGACCCTGAGCAACTTCACGGCCCTCACCGGCTCGGCCTACAGCGATCATCTGACGGGGGACGCCAACGACAACGTCATCAACGGCGGCGCTGGCGGCAACGACGTGCTCGACGGCGGCGGAGGCGTCAATATTGTCTCGTTCAGCCTGGCGTCGACCGGGGTCGACGTCAGCCTGGCGCTGCAGGGCCAGGCCCAGTACACGGGCGTGGGCTGGGACACGCTGACCAACTTCCAGAGCATCTTCGGCTCGGACTTCAACGACATCCTGGCCGGGGACTCCGGCAACAACATCATCGACGGGTCGGGCGGGATCAACACCGTCTCCTACGCCGCCTCGGGCGACGGGGTGAACATCGACCTGTGGAACGGGACGGCCTCCAGCGCGACCCAGGGCAACGATCTCTTGGCCAACATCCAGAGCGTGATCGGCTCGACCTACAACGATTTCATCATCGCCGGCCCCCAGTCGGGCAGCTACGACGGGGGCGGTGGGACCAACAGTCTAGACTTCCAGTACAACCCCAATGGCATGACCATCGACCTCGGTGCGGGGACAGCCAGCGACGGTCACATCACCGACGCCCTGGCCAATATCCAGAACGTGATCGGGACCGGCCTGGCCGACACCCTGGAAGGCGGCGGCTCGGCCTCCAGCAGCCTCACCGGCGGCGGCGGCGCGGACACCTTCGTCTACCGCTCGGGGGACGGCAACGTCACCATCACCGACTTCTCGGCCTCCAGCGGCGACGTGATCGACCTTTCGTCCATCAGCGGCTTCTACAGCTTGGCCAATGTGCTGGCCGATGCGACCCGGGTCGGCGCCGACACGGTGATCACCGTCGGCTCGGGATCGCTACGTCTGCAGGGCGTCGGCGAAACGAGCCTTACGGCGGCCGATTTCCATCTGGCCCCCCTGCCCAACACGGCCACCGGCAATGCCGCGAACAACTTCACCGCGACCTTCACCGGGGCCTTGCGGCAGTACACGATCGGCGCCGATGGAGCGACCATTACGGGGGGACCGGACAACGCCGCCGACTCCCTGATCAACGTCCAGCGCCTCCAGTTCGTCGACGGTTATGAGGCCTATTCGACCACCGACACGGCGGCCGAGGTCTACCGGCTCTACGAGGCGACCCTGAACCGGGCCCCCGACCAGGAGGGCCTGACCGGCTGGACCAACGCCCTGAACAACGGGACCAGCCTGCAGAGCGTGGCCAACGGCTTCGTCAGCTCGGCGGAGTTCCAGGCCGACTACGGCGCGCTCGACAACACCCACTTCATCAACCTGCTCTACGAGAACGTCCTGCACCGCGCGCCCGACTCGACAGGGCAGAGCTACTGGCTGGGCCAGATGAGCGGAGGCATGAGCCAGGCCCAGGTGGTGCTGGGGTTCACCCAGAGCCCCGAGGACATCAACGACCTGGCCGCCCCCGTGCAGCAGGGGCTGTGGGTCGGCAACCCCAACGCCGCTGAGGTCGCCCGGCTCTACGACACCACGCTGGGCCGCCTGCCAGATGCCGCCGGCCTGGCCTATTGG
>Ga0265338_10011635_pt1 | contig 10140 bp, 7 predicted proteins | sample 42126metaG_FD_193579 | JGI IMG/M metagenome (GOLD analysis project Ga0265338, IMG submission 193579) | Rhizosphere microbial communities from Carex aquatilis grown in University of Washington, Seatle, WA, United States - 4-21-26 metaG | ecosystem: Host-associated > Plants > Roots > Rhizosphere >... | reverse complement strand
GCCCGTAGCGGAACCGCTCGAGGCGCCGCCGGTAGCCCGAAGGGAGCGTGTCGCCGGACATCGCAACGAGCTGGCGCGGTGTGACGTCGAGGAGGATCGCGCGGGCATCGCCGAGCTCGGCGAGCGACTCGACGCGCGTGCCGGTCTCGATCTCGCCGCCGAGCGAGCGGAGATGCGCGGCGAGCGCGTCGGCGAGCTTCTGCGAGCCGCCGCGTGGGAACGGCCAGCCGACCGCGTGGCCGAGCATCCCGAGCATCAGCCCGAACGCCGCCGTCGCGGGCTGCGTGAGCGGCAGCAGCGAGTGCGCGCTCATCCCCGCGAAGAAGCCGCGGGCGCGCGGACCGCGGAACGCGAGGCGGGCGAGCGCCGCCGCCGGCAGCCCTGCGCGCATCCCGAACCGCGCGAACGCGAGCGGATGCGACGGCACGCCGAGCGGCGCGAGGATGTCGGGCACGATCGCGTCGCAGTCGCGCGCGAGAGGCCCGAAGATCCGCGCATAGCGGCGCGCGTCGGCACCGAGCGTCGCGCCGGTCTCCTCGACCGAGCGCTCGAGCAGCGCCGCCGTCCCGTCGTCGAACGGATGCGCGAGCGCCGCGGGCGACTCGATCCACTCGACGCCGAGCTCGGCGAGCGGCACCGTGCGGAAGAACGGCGACGCAACCCCGAGCGGGTGGATCGCCGAGCAGACGTCGTGCGCGTAGCCCGGCAGCGTGAGCTCCTCGGTCCGCATCCCGCCGCCGACGATGTCGGCGGCCTCGAGCACGCGCACCGAGACTCCGGCCCGGGCCAGGGAGATCGCCGCGGCGAGCCCGTTCGGGCCGGAGCCGACGACGATCGCCTCGACGTCCGCCATGCGGCGAGGCTAACGCTTGCGCAGCGGCGCGGTGGCGGTGTGGATGGTCGAGCGGAAGGCGGAGGAGTGCCGGACGTTGCCGGCGCGGCTCCACTGCCGCCGCTTGTCGACGCAGACCACCGTCGTCTCTGCCTTCGCGTCTACGCCGAAGCGCGCGGCGAGCGACTGCAACGTCGCCGCCCAGAACTTGTCCTCCTTCTTGTGGCCCCCGAGCGTGAGGCCGATCTCGGTGAGCGGATCCTGGGCGCGCATGAGCACCTGGCACTGTGCGACCGTCGCGCCGTCTTCGGTCGCCGCGGAGAACGTGATCCAGCCGGCGAACATGTGCCCCTGCGGTGTCATGAACGTGAAGGACTCCTCGTCGGCGTAGAGGACGAAGATGCCGGTCGAGAGCTTCATCCCGCCGCCGACGGACGCCTGCAGGAGCGCGACCTCGCCCGGCGCGATGCCGGTGAGAGGCGAATGGAACTGGCTGCCCTTCGGCCAGAACGTCGGGAACTCCGCTTTCCACGTCGCGATCAGCTCCTCCGGCGTGACGCTCGCGCCCGCGAGCGAGACCCGGTACGTCTTCTGCCACATCTTCCCGAAGCCCTGGATCGGGGAGACGACCTGCTTGCCGGAGGCCGTGTCGAGCGCGCCGGCGGGGACGTTTCCGGCCACGAGCCGGTCGACCGGCTGCGCCCAGTTCTCGGCGCCGCGTTGGGTGGACTGCTCCTCGGCCATCGTCCTCAGCTCCCCACCGCCGCGAGTGCTGCGGCTTCGTCGTCGAAGATCGAGATCGCCTCGTCGAGCCGGGTCAGCTCGAAGATCTGGCGGTAGTGGTCGTTGAGGCCGCACGCGAGGAGCCGCTGCTTCGCGCGGTTCGCCCGCACGAGCAGCGTCACGAGCAGGCCGATCCCACCCGAGTTCATGTACTCGAGTTGGGAGAAGTCGAGGAGGACGGCGCGTGTGTCGCCCTCACCGGCGCGTCCGTAGGCGTCCATCAACGCGTCCTCCGAGGCCGCGGTGATGTCGCCGCGGACCTCGACCACGCCGGTGTTGTCTCCGGCGCGCCGCACGTCGAACAGCGTTTCCTGGGTCATGTCTCTTCTCCCTCGTCGTCGAGGATGGTCATGAAGTCGGAGAGCCGGGTGATGCGGAAGATCTCCCGGTAATGCTCGGCGAGGCCGCGCGCCTGCACCTCTTGCCCGGCGGTGCGCGCCTGGGCGAGGAGGCCGACGATCAGCGCGATCCCGGTCGAGTTGATGTAGTCGGCGGCGGAGAAGTCGAGCAGCACGACGGGCTCTCCCCCGGTCTGCGCGTACGCCTCGAGGAGCTTCTGCTCCGCCGGGCCGCTGACGTCTCCGGTCAAGTCGATCACCGCGACGCCGTCCTCCTTGCGCACGTTCGCTGCGAACTCAGTCGTCGCCATCGTCCCCTCCTTCCAGCCGCATCACGAGCTCGGCGGTGTGATGGATCCCGTCGGTCGTCACGCGGAGGTCGTCCACCATGTTCTTGATCAGGAACAAGCCCCAGCCGCGCGGCTTCTGCAGCCCGTCGAGCTTCGCCTCGAGATCGGGCGTTTCCGCCTCGGCGATCTCGCGCTCGCCGCCCTCGTCGGTGATCCGGACGAGGAGCTCCCCCGCCTCGAGGCGGATGCCGATCTCGACGGGCAGCTCGGGGTTCGACTGGTTGCCGTGCTCGATCGCGTTCATCACGGCTTCGGAGACCGCCGTCTTGAGGCGCTCGAGCCGCGCCGGCTCGAGGCCGAGCGAGGCGACGGCCTCGGCGACCCGCTCGCTCGCGCCGCGCTCGTTCCCCTGCTCGCTCGGAATCCTGAACGAGACGTCGAGGGTGGCGGGCGAAGCCCCGCTCCTGCCGACACGCGTCAGTGCGACGAGCGTGATGTCGTCCTCCTGCTCCCAGCCCTGCGGCGTGAAGCGGTCGAGCTCGGTCAGGACGCGGTCGATCACTTCTTGCTTGTCCTGCCGCGAGCCGACGACGTCGAGGAGGCGCGGGAAGCCGAACATCTCGCTCGTCGCCGAATGCGCCTCGGCCACTCCGTCGGAGTGGAGCAGCATCACCTGGCCTGGCTCGAGGATCGCCTCCGTCTCCTCGTAGACGATGCCGGGGAGCAGGCCGAGCGGCATGCCGGTCGCCCGGAGCTCTGTGGTGCCTTCGGCGGTGCGGACGTAGGGAAGGTTGTGGCCGGCGTTCGCGAAGCGGAAGCGGCCCGTCGTCGGCTCGAGGACGCCGTAGAGGCAGGTGACGAACATCTTCGCCGGCATGTCCGGGCACATGAGCTCGTTGACGCGCCCGAGCACCTCGCCGGGCGAAACGACGCGCTGCGCCGAGGCGCGGAGAACGCTCCGAGTTGCGGCCATCACCATCGCCGCGGGGACGCCCTTGTCGGTGACGTCGCCGATCACGAGGCCGATCTGGCCGTCGGGCAGTTCGACGAAGTCGTAGAAGTCGCCGCCGACCTCGCGCGCCGGGCGGTAGTAGGCGGACACGTGCCAGCCGGGCAGGTCGGGGAGCTGCTTCGGCAGGAAGTTCTGCTGGATGAGCGTCGCGACGCGCAGCTCCTGCTCGATCCGCTCGCGTGAGCGGGCTTCCGCTTCCTGCCGCCGCACGAGCTGCGCGACCTGGAGCGCCGGCGCCGCCTGTGCGGCGAGCGAGTTGAGGAGCTTGCGGTCGTCGGTGGAGTAGTCCTGGTCCGAGAGCCGCGGGCCGAGGTTGAGCAGGCCGACGAGCTCGCCCTGACTGACGAGCGGGACGGCGAGCCGAACGCCTGCAGCGCGCAGTTCGTCGAGAGCGGGCGAGTCGAGCTCGAGGCCGTCGAGATCGACCGCGCCGGGGGCGCTCTGGAAGTAGGCGACGATCGGGTCGTTCGGCGGGATCTCGACGACCGGGGCCGAGGTCGGCGAGGACGCCTCCACCTCGACGGCGGGAGCCGGCTCCCCGACGGCTGCGGGCCGCTCGCTGCGGCGGATCACTCTCGCTATCGACTGCGGCCAGGTGCTCATCTCGCCTCCCTTTCTACCGGGTGACCGTTTCGGGATCGTTACGAAGCCAGATCGATGCGTGGGCCGGGGCGGTCGCCTGGCTGACCGCGGCGAGCAACCCGGTCTGCACGGACTCCAGATCGACGGCCCCGCGAAGCCGGTCACCGAACGCGGCGAGCACCGTCTCGGCGTCGTAGCGCGTGCGGTTGAAGCGGCGATCGACCACGCCCTGCACGCGACGGCGCAGGGGATTGAACAGCGCGGCCGCGGCGAGCGTCGAGGCGGCGACGGCGACCGGGGATGAGAACGGCAGCACCCGGGTCGCCAGCAGCACGATCCCAACGAAGACTCCGACCAACACGCCTGTAACCAGCACGTACGAGATCGTGCGGCTGATCAACCGGTCAAAGTCGTAGAGGCGGTACTTGAGGACTCCGACACCCACCGATAGGGGCAGCGCAGCGATCGCGAATGGCCCCGCCTGCGCCATCGCGTACCACGGCTCGCTATGGGCGCTGTTGAACAGAATCGAGATCAAGAAGCCGAAGACGGTGACGCCGCCGCCGCTGATCAGCCACTTGAGCTGCTGCCTTGGCTCGCCCGTCGAGCGCCGATAGCGCAGCAGGAGTCGGACGACCCAGGCCGCCGCGATGGCTGCCAACGTCACCAGCCCGACCGCGCCCATAACCTTGAAGAACGCAGGGGGTGTTCCCGCGGCGAGCTCGCCCGACGAGTCGATGCGGATCCGGGCGTCGGTGAAGGCGCCGAGGTCGTGGACGCCGATCCCACCTACGAGAACAGCGGCCACCGCCACGTACACACGCAGCGTCCACCGCCAGCCGCGGCCGGACACCCGTCCGTCCGGGAAGAACAGGATCGGTAGCGGCAACAGGACGAACGACACCCAGCCTTGCGCAACCGCAACAGCGAGACGCGACAACGGCAGGCCGTGGCCGCCGGCTCGATAGGCGCGAATCGCGTACGCGCCGGCGTCCACCCCGAGCAGCACCCCGAGTGACACGAGCAGGAAAATCCAGCCGATCGGGTTGGCCGGCATGCGCACCGCCAGGAGCGCCCCCACCAGGATGAACGGCACGAACACGAGGATGTAGACCAGCCCGACGCTCAGCTGATGCGCGTACGCGCCAAGCGGAACCACCGCTGCCAGGAGCACGAGCACGAACGCGGACAAGCACATCGCGGCACGAGGCGACGCCCGGTTCAAGACCCGCCCCAATCCCCGCAGCTCCGCGTCGACCATCCTCGGCGACCTTACGGGCCTCGCGTCCCGGCAACGTTACGAAGAACCGCCGCGATCACCTGGTCTGAGCCAGATCGAGGCGTGCGCCGGCGCGGTCGTCTGGCTGACCGCGGCGAGCAGCCCGGCCTGGACGGACTCCAGGTCGACCGCTCCGCGCAGCCGGTCGCCGAAGGCGGCGAGCACTGTCTCGGCGTCGTAGCGAGTCCGGTTGAAGCGGCGATCGACCAGGCCCTGGACGCGGCGACGAAGCGGATTGAACAGCGCCGCCGCCGCGAGCGTCGAGGCGGCAACCCCGACCGGCGAGGAGAACGGCAGCACCCGCGTCGCCAGCAACACGATCCCTGCGAAGACCCCGACCAATACGCCCGTGACCAGCAGGTACGAGATCGTGCGGCTAATCAGCCGGTCGATCTCGTAGAGGCGGTACTTGAGAACGCCGACGCCGATGCAGAACGGGAGCACGGGGAGCCCGGCCGTCGCAACGTCGCCGATCACGCCCCAGAACCCCTTCTGGCCGCTGAGAGCGATAGAGAGGACGAAACCGACCACAAGAACGACCCCTCCCCCCATCAGCCACTTAAGCTGCTGCCGCTCGTCCCCACTGGCGCGCCAGTAGGCACGGACCTGCATCCAGACCCACGCGAGCGCGAAGGCAACGTAGGGAACGAAGAGCCGGTTCGACCAGCCGTAGACCGTGTGCCATACACCGGTCGTCGGCCCGCTCGACATCACGAGAGCCTGCCCGCTGCCGTCCACCCGAATCGGCCGGAACGCAAGCGCGTCCACCTCAACCGCAACGAGCACACCGACCCACGCCACGGCCCACACCAGGTACGCCCAAAGCGTCAAGCGCCAGCGGCGCGACGGCATCCGCCCGGCGGGGAACAGCGCGAGCGGCAGCGGCAGCAGCACGATCAACGGAATCCACTCCGGCGCGAGAAACACCGCGAGCGGCCCGAGCGGCAACGCACCGTGGCCGACGCGATAGCGCAGCAGCGCATAGAAACCGGCGTCGGAGCAGAAGGCACCGCTGAACGCGGAGGCGAGCAGCAGCCAGCCCACAGGATTCCGCGGCAGGCGGTAGGCGAGCAGCGTCCCCACGACGCCGAACGGCACACCGAGCACCAGCCCGAGGAACAAGTTCGAGAAGGTCAGCGCATGCGCGAGGGCAGCGAGCGGTGGAGCGGCCACAAACAAGACCAGGGTCACGGTTCCGCACACGAGCGCCGTCCGCGCCGTCGCGAGAGAGCGCACGGCGGACGCTGCGCGTCCCAAGCTCGGATTGACGTACGCGACGATTCGGTCAATCTAGGCCGCGGCGCGTTCCGAGACCGTTACGGAGTTCTCGCCCGACGGCTGTTACGGCACCTCGGCGATGAGCCCAGCCCGTTGCGTTTAGCATCGCGACGAGTGGTCACGCCATCCCTCGCGATCGACCTCCTCGGACCGCCCGTCGTGCTTGCGGACGGCGTCCCGCTTGCGGTGGACACGCGGAAAGCAACCGCACTGCTCGCGTATCTCGCCGTCGAAGGCGGCGTCCACAATCGCGACTCGCTCGCGGAGCTTCTCTGGCCGGACTACGCGACCGATCGGGCGCGGGCCGCTCTTCGCCGCACGCTCTCGACCTTGCGCTCGGCGCTCGGCGGCCGCTGGGTGACGGTCGCGCGCGACTCGGTCTCGCTCGACGGCGGTGAAGTGGACGTCGACGAGTTCCACCAGCTCGCGGCGAGCGCCGAGCTCGGCGATCTCGAACGCGCCGCGGCGCTGTACCGCGGCCCGTTCCTCGCGGGCTTCGGGCTGCGCGACAGCACGGTCTTCGACGACTGGCAGTCGTTCCGGGCCGCGTCGCTCGCGCGCGAGCTCGGCGGTGTCCTCGACCGGCTCGCGGACGGCTGCGCCGCGAGCGGCGACGCTGTGCGCGCCGTCGAGCACGCGCGGCGTCGGCTCGCGCTCGACCCGCTCAACGAGACGGCGCACCGCCGGCTGATCACGCTCTACGGCGCGAGCGGCGAGCGAGCCGCGGCGCTCACGCAGTACCGCGACTGTGTGCGCATCCTCCACCGGGAGCTCGGCGTCGCGCCGACCGAGGAGACGACCGCCGCCTACCACGCGATCCGAGAGGGCGGCATGACCTCCGCCGAACCAACCCGGCAGGCGCATATCCCGGGCGCCCGTCCGCATCCGCTCGTCGGGCGCGGGCGCGAGCTCGCTGCGCTGCTCGAGGCGTACACCCGCGTCGGCGAGAAAGGCCGTCTCGCCGTTCTCGACGGTGAGATGGGGATCGGCAAGACGCGGCTCGCCGACGAGCTCGTGGCCCGCGTGCGCGCCGCCGGCGGCACCGCTGCAACGGCGCGCTGCGTCGAAGCCGAGTCCGGGCTCGCGTTCGGCTGCGCGATCGAGCTCGTGCGGAGCGCGCTGCGCGAGGGAGACGAGGCAGCGATCGGCGCCGCGGCGGCCGCCGAGACAGCTCGTCTCGTCCCCGAGCTCGGGACTCCGCCGACGCCGACACTCGACGGCCCTGGAGCACAGGCGCGATTTCTCGACGGCGTCGCGCGCGTCCTTGCGGAGGCGACGAGCGGGGAGAAGCCCGGCCTGCTCTTCGTCGACGACGTGCACTGGGCCGACGCGTCTTCCCTCGAAGTGCTGGCGTTTCTCGTCCGCAGGCTCGGCGACCGGCCGGTGCTCGTGCTCGCGACCTGGCGGCCGGAGGAGCTCGCACCCGACCACCCGGCTCGCGCCATCCTCGCCGACGCGAGCCGTGACGGGCTCGCCGACGTCATCGTCCTCGAACGGCTCGACCAGGACGACGTCGCCGAGCTTGCAGCCGCCGCCGGAGCGTCCTCCGAGCTCTCCGAGCGGCTGTACGAAGAGACGCAAGGACTGCCGTTCTTCGTCGTCGAGTACCTCGACTCGGAGGCGGACGGCTCGTCTCTGCCGCCCGGCGTGCGCGGCTTGCTCGAGGCTCGCGTGACCGGCGTGGGAGAGGTCGCCGGGCAGGTCGTCGCGGCGGCGGCGGTGCTCGGGCGCCCGTCCGACCCCGGTCTCATCCGGGCCGTGAGCGGACGGAGCGAGGAGGAGACGGTCACCGCCCTCGAGGAGCTGACCCGGCGGGGACTCCTCGCCGAGAGCGACGGCGGCGAGCTCGCGTTCCGCCATGAGCAGGCGCGACGCGTCGCGTACGAGCTGACGAGCGCCGGGCGGCGGCGGCTTCTGCACGGCAGGGCGGCGGGCGCGCTCGGCCCTCACAACTCCGGCGCGGTCGCGCAACACTTACGGCTCGCCGGCCGTGACGGCGAAGCGGCGGTGGCCTATCGGCGCGCCGGCGAGCAAGCCCGCGACCTCTACGCGAACGCCGAGGCGCTCGCGGCGTTCCGCGAGGCGCTCGCCCTGGGCGGCGACGATCCGGCCTCGCTCCACGCGGCGATCGGGGATCTCGAGACGCTCGCCGGCGAGTACGGCAGCGCACTCGACAGCTACGAGGCCGCGGCCGCGCTCGCAGACGCGCAGCAGCTCGGGGCGGTCGAGCACCGGATCGGACTCCTCCACGAGCGCCGCGGCGAGTGGGAGCTCGCGGAGAGCTCGTTCGAGGACGCGCTGCGCACGGCTCCCGGCCCGGCGCTCGCGGCACGCATCGTTGCCGACCGCAGCCTCAATGCCCATCGCCGACGCCGGGACGACGAGGCGGAGGCGCTCGCCCAGGAAGCGCTCGCGCTCGCGCGGCAAGCCGCCGACTCGCGCGCGCTCGCGCAGGCGCACAACATCCTCGGTGTCCTCGCCTCGGGCCGCGGCGACCATGCCGAGGCGCGCGCCCAGCTCGAGCAGAGCCTCGCTCTCGCCACCGCGGACGACGATCCCGTCGCCCGCGCCGCCGCGCTCAACAACCTCGCGCTCGCGCTCCGAGCGGAGGGGGAGCTCGACCGCGCTCTCGAGCTCACCGAGGAAGCGCTCGCGCTCTGTGTCGCAGTCGGCGACCGGCACCGCGAGGCGGCCCTCGAGAACAACGCCGCCGATCTCCTCCAGGCGCTCGACCGGCGCGACGAGGCGATGGAACGGCTGAAATCCGCCGTCGCGACGTTCGCCGAGATCGGCGAGGACGCCGCTACCGAGCCGGAGATCTGGAAGCTCGTCGAGTGGTGAGCTACGAAGGAAACCAGACGGAGACGTGCACCGGCTCGACCGCGTTCGCTGCCGCGCCGGCGAGCTCGGCGAGAACCGTCTCCGAGTCGACCGCGTCGCGTAGTTTCGCTCCGAACGCGGCGACGAGCGCCTCCCGGTCGTAGCGCGCCCGGTTGAAGCGCCGGTCGACGAGTCGCTGCACGCAAGTCCGTAACGGATTGAAGAGCGCGGCCACCGCGAGCGTCGATGCCGCGACGGCCACCGGCGAGGAGAACGGGAGCACCCGCGTCGTCAGCAGAACGATCCCGGCGAACATCCCCACGAGCATCGCCGTCAGCACCGCGTACGCGAGGGTCCGACTGACGAGGCGATCGATCTCGTAGAGGCGATAGCGGAGGATCGCCACGCCGATCGCGACCGGCAGGACGCCGATCCCGACGGCCCCGACGTCGGCCGCGATTCGATTGACCGTCCCGAGGCCGTCGCCGAGCATCAGAATCACGACGGCAGAGACGACGCAGATCGCGCTGCCCGTCGCCAGCCACTTCAGCTGCGCGCGGCGGACGCCCGACGCCGAGCGCCAGGCGGCGACCTGATGCCAGACAAAGGCGACCCAGGAGGCGAGGAACAGCGGCGCGAAGAGGAAGCCGGCGGTGGCCGGCCAGCCCCCGCTGCCGTTGGGCAGGTTGCCCCGGATATCGACGTTGCCGATGCCCGCGACGGGATAGATCGCCTGGCCGGCGACCTGGAGCGCCATGAAGACAACCGCCGCAACGACGTAGACCCGCAGGACCCTTCTCCAGCGCGGCGTGAGACGGCCGTCCGGGAAGAGGACGATCGCCGGCAGGGCGAGCAGGAACGGGAAGATCGACCAGCAGCTCCTCCAGTAGACGGCGACGGAACCGAGTGGCAGGCCTCCGCCGTGC
>Ga0265338_10011634_pt1 | contig 10142 bp, 9 predicted proteins | sample 42126metaG_FD_193579 | JGI IMG/M metagenome (GOLD analysis project Ga0265338, IMG submission 193579) | Rhizosphere microbial communities from Carex aquatilis grown in University of Washington, Seatle, WA, United States - 4-21-26 metaG | ecosystem: Host-associated > Plants > Roots > Rhizosphere >... | reverse complement strand
CCTTCGACAGTCCCGACAACAGCGTCTCGGATCCTATCCTGGCATTCGCCAAGCGGGTCACGTCCCCGCGTTGAGGTAAGCTCGGCGAGCAGACCTGCAGCCTCGCCAAGCCTACCTTGGGTGAACCATGCCGACCGCCGCCCTGGCCCTGATATCCGCCGCGTTGTTCGGCGCGAGCACGCCCCTGGCGAAGCTGCTGCTGGGCGCTGGCGCCAGTCCGGGCCTTCTGGCCGGCTTGCTCTATCTGGGGTCGGGGCTCGGCCTGTCCCTGTTCATCGGGCTGAAGGCGGTCTCCGGCGTCCGGCGATCGGAAGCGCCTCTGCGCGGGGCGGATTGGCCCTGGCTCGTCCTCACCATCGTCTCCGGCGGCGTGATCGGCCCGCTGCTGCTGATGATCGGACTGGCGCAGACCTCGCCCGCCTCGACCTCCCTGCTGCTCAACGCCGAAAGCCTGTTCACCATGGCGATCGCCTGGATCGTGTTCCGGGAGAATGTCGACCGGAGGCTGCTGGTCGGCGCCTTCGCGATCCTGGCAGGCGCGGCGGTGCTGTCCTGGACCTCGGGTCCCACCGCTGGCGGCTCAGGCCCGTTCTGGGTGCTCGGCGCATGCCTGGCCTGGGCAGTGGACAACAACCTGACCCGCAAACTCTCGGCCGCCGATCCGCTGCAGATCACGGCGATCAAGGGCGTGGTCGCCGGCGCCGTCAATTTGACGATCGCCTTGGCGTCGGGCGCCGCCCTGCCCAGCGCCGCCGTGCTGGGCGTGGCCGCCTGCGTCGGCTTCCTGGGCTATGGCGTGAGCCTGGTGCTGTTCGTGCTCTCGCTGCGAGACCTGGGCGCGGCGCGCACCGGCGCCTACTTCTCCACCGCGCCTTTCCTGGGCGCATTGCTGTCCCTGGCCCTGTTCCACGACCCGGTCAGCCTGAAGCTGATCTCAGCGGCCATCCTGATGGGGATCGGGGTCTACCTGCATCTCTCGGAACAGCACGTTCACGAGCATGAGCACGAGCCCATGGAGCACGAGCACAGGCATGTGCACGACGCTCATCACCAGCACGACCACGGCCCCGATGACCCACCCGGCGAGCCGCACGTGCATCGCCACAAGCACGGCGGACTGCGCCACGGCCACGCCCACTACCCCGACCTTCACCATCGCCACGATCATCGATGACCAGACGCCGCGACACCTCATCGTCCGCGATGACGAGCGCGTCAGAACAGGTAGGTGACCTTCACCTCGCCTGAGATGGGCTCCAGCGTGTGGTAGGTGGGGCCGTCCTCGGCGTCGGAGGTGGGCGTCAGGCGGTAGGTGTAGTCATAGGCCGCCGCGTTGGCATGAGTGTTCAGCAGATTGAAGCCGCTGGCGGTGATGGTCAGGTGGTCGTTCACCCGATAGCCGAGGTCGGTGTTGAACTCGTTGTAGCCCTTGTCTTGCGGATACTGCGGTCCGTCCGTGAGGGGATAGGCCCCCAGCGCCCGCCATTGCAAGCCGCCGAACCAGGGGCCGTGGTCGGCCAGGATGCCGAAGGAGCCGATAAAGCTCGGTGCGTTGGCGATGAAAGCGCCGCCGACGATGCCGTAGCTGTCCAGCGAGGCGGTGCTGCCTTGGTAGCGCGCCTTGGAGAAGGCCAGGTCGGTGTTGAATTCCAGCCAGGCGATCGGCCTGTATTCGGCGGAGATCTCCACGCCCTGGCGGCGGCTGGGGCCGCTGGCGGCGTCCTGACCCTGGTCGGCGTTGTAGGCCAGTTCGGACTTGAAGTCCTCCTGGAACACCGCCAGCTGCACCTGCACCTTGGGGATGATGTTGGTGCGCAGGCCCACTTCCTCCCCGTCGGCTGGCGCCAGGAACGGCGTCCGGCCCGCGACCCCCGGAACGCCTTCGAGCGGCACGGTGCCGAACACCCCGCGCACGTCGTCCGAGTGGAAGCCGCGCCCGGCGCTCAGATAGAGCTCGGTCTTGTAGAAGGGGCCGAACACGATCGAACCCTTGGGCTGGAACAGGGTCTGGTCGCCCTGCAGCTTCTGGCCCTGGGCCAGGTTGACGGCCGTGACGCCGTAATAGGTGTCGTCGGCGACGTAGTACTCGTCGCGCAGCCCCACCACCGTGCGCAGCCAAGGCAGCCAGTGGGTGGTGTTCTCGACGTAGACGCCGAGATCGCCGATATGGATCTGGTCGGCTTGGCAGTTGCCGTTGTTGGCCGCGATGAAGTAGGCGGACTGGTCGATGTTGGACCGAGCCCCCGCGGGTATCGTCGACGGATCGGCGACCTCCACTGAGCAATAGTTCAGCACCTGGCGCCCCACGGTGTGGCGGCGATCGTCCCAGACCGAGTCGTAGCGATACTGCACGCCGGCCACAGTACTCGTGTCGATCGACCCGAAGCTGTGCTTGGCGGTGAAGGCCGCCTGGCCGCCAAAGACGTCGCGGGTTTCGTCCTGCTCTTCCTGGTCCCCGTTGACGTTGTCATCCAGGTAATGGGTGAAGTCGTTCCACAGCACCATCCGACTGTGGATGTAGTAGGCGCTGGCGTTGACGTCCCACCAGTCGCCGCTCTTGGCGAAGTGGCCCGACAGGCTGAAGCGTTCGGACGAGGAGGCGTCGGACGGATCGAGCGTGCCGTAACGGCCGATCAGTCCCTGGTTGAACGCCGCCACCGGCTGGTCCGTGGTGAGCAGGCCGTTGCCCTTGTAGTACATGGTGGTGAGGCTGTAGCCGTCCTTGGCGTCGCCGTGGCTGTAGCGCAGCTCGCCCGCATATTTGTGGAAATCCTCCGCCGGGGTGAACGGCCCATCGACGTGGCCGTAGTAGAGGCCGCCGGTCAGGCGATCGTCATCGGAGAACTTCTGCGTGCCGCCGGCGAAGATGTTGTAGACCCCCAGCGTACCGCCCGTGACCGAGATCTGGTTCGGAATCTCGTCGGCCAGCTTCAGGTGGGTGGACGCCACCGCGCCGAAGTCGCCCACCGCGGCGTAGTAGGGGCCCTTGGTGTAGTCCAGACCGTTGGTCATCTCCGGCAGCTCGAAGTTCAGGTCCGAGTAGCCCTGGCCATGGGTGTTGCTCGGCCGGTTGATCGGCATGTCGTCGACGAAATTGGCGATGTCGGTGCCATGGTCGAGGTTGAAGCCGCGCAGCAGGTACGCGTTGGCCTTGCCTTCGCCCGAGTGGATCGTCACCACCAGCCCCGGCGTCGTCTCCAGTAACTGGCCGACGCGATAGACCGGACGCAGGTCCAGTTCCTTCTCGGTCACCGACCCCTGACTGGCCGTCGTGGCCACGCCCAGCAGGTTTGCCCGCGAGGCGGTCACCACCACGGCCGAGACCCTGGTGTCCGTCGACTTGGCGCCGATACGCTGGGCGGCGGGCGCCGGCTGAGCGGGGGAAGGCGTCTGGACCTTGGCCTGAGCATGCGCGACGGAGGTCAGGGCCAAGGTGGCGCAAGCCGCCAGCAATGCCCGGCGCCCGGCGACGCGCCCCGACCCGTTTGACATATACATTTCGTCGTTCCCCACTAAGCAAGGCGCCGGCATTTGTTTTGTGCGCTCGATCAATGCTTACGGGCCGGTCGGCCAATTCCCTCAGGCGAGAACGAGAGTTCTCAGCGAACCCGGCTGCGCCCGCGCCGCTTTGCGCGATCGGCGGCCTCGTCAGGATCGGGCGATAATCGGCCATTCCATCGTCGATTTAGCCTTCTGGCGTCATTTCATTGCTCAATAATTCGAATTTTTCCTTGTGATTATCAGAAGAATCTCGGATTCAGCCGACCGCTGCCGTGGCGCGAATATCGCCTTTTCTTTGTCTGGCGATGAGGGAAATCCGTTCCGGGCCGCGTACGCACCTGTGATAAGCGCCACAAAAGGAGAAAGCGGCGATGCTCGAACAGGTCGCGAAGTTCTGCGACTGGTTGTCCCTCACACCCGTCAGCCAGACCATTCAGAACGTGGAATGGATCATCCCCATGGTCCAGTCGGTCCACATCATCGCCATCGCCATCGTCATGTCGTCCGTGCTCATGGTCGACCTGCGACTGATGGGCCTGGTCGGCCAAAGCCAGCCGATCTCCGGCCTGGCCCGGCGCTTTGTCCCGTGGGTGTGGTGGTCTCTCGTCGCCCTGCTGCTCACCGGCTCCGTGCTGATCGCCGCCGAGCCCCGGCGCGACCTGCTCAATCCCGTCTTCCAGGCCAAGATGGCGCTCCTGCTCGTCGCCATCCTCGTCACCGCCTTCTTCCAGGAGACGGTCCGGCGCAACATGGCGTTCTGGGACCAGTCGCCAAGCCGCCGCGCCAGCGCCTGGTTGACGGCGGTCGCCTCTCTGACGGTGTGGATCGCCATCGTCGGCTGCGGCCGCTGGATCGCCTACGTCGAGCACGGCTGAGCCGGCTCGCTTTCAGGAAAACCTCCCATGCCCTTCCTGCAATCCTTCTGCCAATGGCTGGAGAACACCGCCGTCGGTCAGTTCATCTCGGGGTCCACCTGGGCCTTTCCGACCATCGAGACCGTGCACGTCCTGGTGCTGGTGATCGTGGTGGGCTCGATCGCGATCGTCGACCTACGCCTGCTCGGCGTCGCCTCCAACAACCGGCCGGTGAGTCAGCTGTCCAACGACGTCCTGCCGATCACCTGGACCGCCTTCGTCCTGGCCCTGATCACGGGCGGCCTGCTGTTCAGCTCCAAGGCCACCCACTACCTGGGCAACTGGCCGTTCCGCTTCAAGATGGCGCTGCTGGCCCTGGCGGGCCTCAACATGCTGCTCTTCCATTTCCTGACCTATCGCGGAGTGTCAGGCTGGGACGATCAGCGAGTGACTCCGCGAGCCGCCCGCCTCGCTGGCTTCCTGTCGCTGGCGTTCTGGACCGGCGTGATCGTCTTCGGTCGCTGGATCGGCTTCACAGTCCGCTGACGGAGCCGCCCAACGCGAAAAGCCCGCGGCCGAAGCCGCGGGCCCGGGTCATTGACGGCCAAGGCTACTGACGGAATGTCGCCGGCGGCGGCGGCGAGGCCTCCCTGCCCCACCATTTCCCTCCCGGGTCCGTCGGCGCCATCCCCAGGACCAGCGCGACAGCCGTCGCGCTGTCGAGCGCCTCGAAGCTGGCGACGCCCTGGAAGAAGGTCGCCCACTCGCCCACCGTGGCGCCCTTGGTCAGCACGGCCTGCGCGGCCCGCACCACCAGGCACTGGCCCACGAGGAAAACGCCAAACCCCATGATGCGGCCGGGGGCCCAGCTCGCGTTATCGGGCCCGGTCATTGCCGTTTTTACGATCGACCACAGGCCCTGGCCGAGCGCGCCGATCCAGCGCCAGCGGCCGGCGGCCGTCTGCGACGGCGACAAGAGAACCTCTGTCATGATGTTCCTCAATTGGCGGCGACGCCGAGCTTGGTGTTTCCGGGCAACGCCGCGACCCACTTGCCGTTGGCGTCGCTGAAGCTCTGGGCCATGTTGCCGGTCATGGTCAGGGTGGCGCCGGCCGCGACCCAGGTGTTCAGGTTGGCCGTGAAGGCCGTGATCACCGGCTTGGTCAGGTCTGTGGTCGCGTCGATGTCCGGCTGCGGCCACGAGATCATGAGGTTGTTCGCGACCGTGTTGGTCCCGCACACGTTCTTCAGCCAAAGGCTGTCCCACATGGTGCCGTAGAGCAGGTTGCCCGTGACCCTCACGTTGCAGATCGGCATCGTCCCCAGCTCGTCCTGGATGAACAGGCCCTGGAACGCCCAGCCCTGGCCGGTCCACAGGTGGTTGCCCGTGATCGTCAGCCCGTTGCTCTGCGCCGTCGTTCCCGCCGTCAGGATCTGCAGCCCGTCGGCGTGGGTTCCGATCACCGGAAAGGCGTCGTGCACCTTGTTGTTCGAGAACGTGAAGTTCTGCACCTGGCCCGCGCCGACCGCGCTCTTGCCCCAGCGGTAGAAGTCGTTGCCGCTGATGGTGGCGTTGGTCGCGCGCAGGATGTTGAACGCGGCGCTGCCGATGTCGTGGACCTTGGAGTTGGTGACGGCGAAGTGGTCGCTGTCGGTCACATCGAAGCCGCCGGGCCACGCCACCGTCGGGCCGCTGGACCGGATCTCCACCTGGTCGAAGCTGACGTTCTTGATGTCCGACATCCGCCCGGCCCAGTAGGGATCGTCCGTGGTGGAGAAGTCGACGACCAGCTGCGAGAAGGCCAGGTTCGAACTATTGGCGATCTTGAAGTCGCCGGCCAGGATGGCCGGGTTGGACGGGTTCTGCGAGGTGATCCTGACCACGCCGGGCGGATTGACGCCGTTCAGCGTAGGCATGGGACACGGACCCGCCGGCAACGCCAGAACAGCCCCGGCCGCGGCGGCTTTCAAACTGGCGAGGAAGGTTGCGCAGGTGATGGGTGTCATGGTTCTTCATTAACCGTGCTCGTTGGGGTGGCTGCGTGCCGGCGCTGCTGCGCCGGGGCTGTTCATCGGGGAATTCATGCTCAAGCGATTGCTACACAGATTAGTGCCAGCACCAGTTCACCCCATCGACCGAGAGTTCGGGATCGACACGTCGGGAACGATCAGCGCGCGGCGGCTGGCCAGCGGCAACGGCCTCCTAGATCGCAACAGTATCGGCTACGCGGGCTCCCAGCCCAGCGTGGTCCACAAAGCGCTCATGGCGATTTGGAACGTCACGCTCTGCAACACCTTCATCGACCTCGGCTGTGGGAAAGGCCGCGCGTTGGCAGTCGCGGGCGGTTTCCCGTTCGATCGGATGATCGGCATTGAATTGTCGAGTAGCTTGGCGAAGATCGCCCGGCGCAATGTGGCGATCTTGAAGAACAGGGGCATTCCTAACGTCAGCTCCGACATCGACATCCTCGTCGGGGACGCCAGCGTCCCTGACTTGAATGGCTGTGGATCGACCGTGATCTATCTCTACAACTCCTTCGGCGAACCAATCATCCGCAGGCTGCTCGCGCACTTAGAAGCCCATGTCGAGGCCAACCCGGACCAGAAGTTGTGGCTCGTGTATTACAACCCCGTTTGGACTTCGGTGATCGAAGAGAGCAATGTATTCGACCGCTATTTCGCCGATAAAATCGCCTTCTCGGATAAGGAAGCGGCCACTCACCCCTTCGACAACCGCTCGGACAGCGTTGTGATCTGGCAGAGCCGATCAGGCGAGATGTTCAAGCCACGCCCCGGCCACGATCGCAACGTGATCGTGACGATCCCAGACCGCGGTGCCGACGTCCAATAAAGTGTCAATGCTTGACCGCCGCTATGAGGTCCCCGTCAACAGCTGCCTTGATGGCGGTCGCGAGGCCAGCGCAGGTGGTGGCGATGACGTGCATATGACTCTCTCTGGCTAGTTGGGTTGTAGGTCGATTGTTGCGACGTTCGCCCAGTCGGAGAGGGCCGCCCCAGTCGCGCGATTGGTTGAGGTGAGGTTGACGGCGGTAGTCGTGCCTGTCGAAGCAAGGGTTTGCTGCGTCACAACGATCTGAGGAGAGGACCCGGCCAGATCGGACGAGAGCACCAGGTCCCCCGCGCCGGGCACGATCCTTGACCACGGATTGGACCCGTTCATCAGCCCGTAGTAGTCTCCGAGGATGGTCAGCAGCGTGTCGCCAGACGTGCCGCTCACCGTGGGCGACGTGAGGGACGAAGAGCCCCCGCTTGTGTCTCCGGCGCGGCCGATCGTGGATACGCGGACGCCGGTGACGTTCTTCACATCCATCATCGCCCAGCGAACCCCGCGCGTGAAGGCAGTAAACGTGCCCGAGGGAATGCTTTCGGTTTCAGACCCGGTCGCCGTCTTGGTGCACACCACCATCTCGCTGGAGGTGTTGCTGTCCGGGGTCTCGTGCAGCAGCATCGAGAACGCGGATGGGCATGCAGACGCGAGGCCGTGGTCGGCGCTCCCGCTGCTCAGCGTGCCCTGAATAACGTACAGGATCAGATCACCAGAAGCGAAAGTGTTGAGCCCCGTGTCACCCGGTTCGGAGGTGTCAGATGACGTCCCAGCTGCGGACACTGACCAGGAGACATAGGCCTTGTGCGCGGGCGCCGGCGTGCCAGGAGCCGAGGGCGAGTTGTACAGGATGCCCGAGACGGCGGTGTTTTGGGGATCCACTGAGACGAGGTTGTTCACCGCGCCCTTGTTGATCATCCACGTCCCCGGCGCAGCGCCGTGGCCAAGGAAAATCTCAGGTTGGCGCCCCAGGGCATTTGAGCCGTTCGAGCCGAGGTCAACCGGGCCGCTATTCCAAAACTGTTTAATGAGCCCAGGAGGAATGGTGCTCGCGGCAGAGCAAGCATAGCTGTTGCCGTTGCGTAAAAGGGGCGTGGAACCGTCCGTGCAGACAACATCGGTGGTGTAGTCGGCGAACACGTCCCCGAACTGCGCGACGCCTGCCCCGGTATAAAGGCTATTGGCCACGAAATCGCGGATGGCGAAGCCGCGCTCCGAGATGCCGGCCGCTAGCACCCCGCCGGGTGAATAGGTGCAGTTCTGTCCCACTTCGCTTCCGTCAACATAGACAGCGACGATCTTGGTCGTGCCGGCTCCCGTCAGGTTTCCGGAAATGAGCACCCAATGCCAATTCTGATCGCCCAGCGACGGAAGAGTGCTGGTCGGCTGCATATTGCAGTTGTGGGACTGGTCGGGGTGCGACGCGGCCGTGCTGTCGCCGATGTTCAGGCGCCAGCCGCTTTGGTCGAACACCATCGGCACGATGCCCGGCATGCTCTCCGTGCCGTCCGTAGTGTTCTGCTGGCTGGAAATGAAGTCGGTCGCATAACTGGTGGTGTTGTTCCCCATCACGGTATGAACGCCGCTCGTGAAACGGAATTCGGCGAAGATGGTGAAATGCGATGTATCCGCGACAGTCCCAGCCGCCGTGGTCATTGCCGCGCCATTAGTGGTGAGCCCGGACAGGGCCGTGGAGAAGGTGACGGCGGTTGGCGAATAGCTCGGAAGCGCATTCACCGTGAGCGTGAACCCCGTCGTCTTCGGGCTATTCGTCGCCCCCGCCAGGGTCTCGGTCGCCGCCACGTTGGCGGTCCCCGTCGTCAGGCCGGTGCAGGTCACCGTGTGCCCGCCCAGGCCGCACAGCCCCCCGTCATTATTGCTCAGGGTCAGCGCCGACCCGGCCGTATCGCCCGAAACCGTCCCGGTATAGGTCTGGCCGGCCGTAGCGGTCAGAGGCGAGAGCGACAGCGTGTTCAACGTCGGGCTGGCGATCTTCTGGGCCGTGACCTGGCCCGCGCCGCCGGGCCAGCCGGCGGCGACACCGTAGGAGGGCGGAGCGCTCTGGTCGGCGCAGGCCGGCGCGGCGAGCGCGAGCGCGGCGACGCTCGCCGTCGCCAGGAGGAGACCATGCTTCATGGGATCAGCTCAGGCTGGAGTAGAGGGCCGTGGGGGAGCCGCCGGTGACCGTCACCTTCACCTGGGCGTTCTGGCCGAGCACCACGCCGGTGCAGCCGGCGGCGGTCTGGCTGGCGATTGGCATATAGGTCGCGCCATCCGGCCCGAGGGCCTGGAGCGCCAGCGTCGCGCCGCCAAACGCGCCCGTCGTGCACCACTCATAGGATGCGCCCACGACGGGCCCGACCGCCGATCCCGTGGCTGAGGCATTGGACAGCAGCGCATAGGGGCCGGCGACGAACCGCATCGGCAGGCCGTTGACGCCTGTCACCGCCACGACGTTGACGCCGTCTGGCGCTGTGTAGCCGACGGGGTTCGGAGCGGCGGAGGCCGTGTTGCAGGCCAGGGCCAGGGCCGCGGCCGCCAGCCAGGGGATCGATCTCATGGTCTTCTCCGGAAATCTTGGCGCGAAAGTGCGCTTAGGGCCGCAGCGAGGCCCAGAAACTGGGCGCGGGCGTCGCCTTGGCCCGCTGGGCTTCGCAGTTGTCGACGATGGCGACCACGTCGGCCGTGTGGCCGTTGGCCATGTCCAGGCGCGCGGTCTGGCCGTCCAGGGCGATCCACAGGCCGCCTGCCGTCGCATCAGCGGGCGGCAGGGGCGTCGGCGCCACCGGCTTGCGGTCGCTGTCCGGGATCAGGGCCGCGCAGCTGAACGCAGGCGGGATCAGAGGCATAGGCCGCAAAGCCGCACAGCCCGCGGCGGCCGGCAGCGTCGAGCTCAGGATCAAGGCTCTGAGCAAAGCCGGACGCCGTCTCCAGCGCATGGC
>Ga0265338_10011633_pt1 | contig 10142 bp, 6 predicted proteins | sample 42126metaG_FD_193579 | JGI IMG/M metagenome (GOLD analysis project Ga0265338, IMG submission 193579) | Rhizosphere microbial communities from Carex aquatilis grown in University of Washington, Seatle, WA, United States - 4-21-26 metaG | ecosystem: Host-associated > Plants > Roots > Rhizosphere >... | reverse complement strand
GCGTTCGCGCTGGGTCTGCCGTTTCTAAACCCGTATTTCTTCATCGGCTACCTCATCGCCATCGCGTTCTTCGGGCTCTTCCAGGCCATCTTCATGGCCAACGCCGGCGGCGCCTGGGACAACGCCAAGAAAATCGTCGAAGTGGACCTGCGGATGAAAAACACGCCGCTCCACGCCGCGACCATCGTGGGTGACACCGTGGGCGACCCGTTCAAAGACACCAGTTCCGTGGCGATGAACCCCGTCATCAAGTTCACCACGCTGTTCGGCCTGCTGGCGGTGGAGATCGCCGTGGCCATGCAGAAGGCCAATCCGAACTCCTACTGGCATTACGTTTTCGGCGCTTTTTGTGTGCTGGTGGGGCTGGTGTTCGTGCACCGCTCGTTCTACTGCATGCGCCTCCCCGTCGAGAAATCCGACCGGAAATGAAAGTCGTGGAGAAATAGCCGGCCAAAAAGGGCAGTAACCATTTTGGGCTGAACGGCATCCGTTCATCTGGTCCCAACGGGACATTCTGACAATAGCCCGGCGTTTCAACGCCGGGAGAAATTTACGCATTGCCAAAGTCCCGCAGGGACGGCTGAATGAATATCATGTCCTACGTCAGTTCCTATTTCCACTGCATTTTCAGCACCAAGGAACGACACCGGCTCATCACACCGGAACTGCGCGAGCGACTCTGGCCGTTCATGAGCGGCATTGCCCGGCAGAACAAAATGAAGGCGGTCGAGATTGGTGGCGTGGAAGACCATGTTCATCTCCTGCTTTCCCTGCCGTCAACGCTTCCGGTTTCCAAAGCGCTGCAATTAATCAAGGGCGGCTCGTCCAAATGGATACATGAAACTTTTCCGGAACACCGCCTGTTTGCATGGCAGGAGGAATATGGGGCATTTACGGTGAGCGTGTCGCAATTGGACAAGACCATTGCGTATATTAAGGGACAGAAAGAACATCACCGTCGGACGACGTTTTAGGAGGAATTCCTGGCATTATTGAAACGACATCACATTGAATATGACGAACGGTATTTGTGGAAATAATTTCAGCCGTCCCGTTGGGACGTATCCACTCTGCCGTCATCCCGGCGTTGAAACGCCGGGCTAGTGTCGGTTGCCGCTCCGCGGCTCAAGGCAAAATGTGCGCCGGCGTGACGGTGGTGCCGAGCGAACAAGTGGGAGACTCGCCAACTTGCTTGATGGAGTAGATACCGCCTTTCGGACATGGGGGAATTTTTCCGTCCTGGTTGAGCTTGATGTATGGCGTCAGGTCGTTGGGATAGTTGATGGCATCGCCATTGGTTAAGTGATGTTCCAGAGCAAATTCATTTGCAGCAGCATCAATCTGACGGAGGTTGTTGATGCAGGCGTTTGCTGAGCTGGTATACCTCCTGCCGTCAAAATTTGGGATTGCAACCACCGCCAGGAACGCCATTACGAGACAAATCGTGGCTGCCCAAAATACAATACTTGGTTTGAACGAAGATTTTTTTCCTGTTCACTCATACATTCGAGTGAACACCGCCCCGCCAATTCCGTTGCGCCAAACTACCGTCTGCGTCCGCCGGGTGCAAAGTGGTAGCCGCCGTGGACGCGGCCGCCGCGGACCTTGCCGGGGAAACCGCCCGCAGATTGCCCGGGTTTGGCCTCCTCGAACAGCGCGGTGTATTTGTAATCGAAATTCTCCAGCTTAACGCGCGGGATCTTCTGGCTGATGAACCGCTCGATGGCGAACACATGGCCGGCATCCTCGGCGGTCATGATGGTGAAGGCGTCGCCGCTCGCTTCCGCACGGCCGGTGCGACCGATGCGATGGATGTAATCCTCCGGATGTTGCGGCACGTCGTAATTGATGACGTGGCTTACGTCCGCGATGTCGAGCCCGCGCGCAGCGATGTCCGTGGCCACCAGTATTTCAAACCGGCCGTCGCGGAAACCCTGGAGCGCCTGTTCACGTTCCTTCTGCGTACGGTTCGAATGCAGCACGGCCACGGCGTGATTGTTGCGCTTGAGCAGGCCGGCCACGCGGTCGGCCCCATGCTTCGTGCGGCAAAACACCAGCACGGAGTTGTAGTTCACCCGCTTCATCAATTCGAGCACCAGGTCGATTTTCTGCGAATCAGCAACGGGATAAATGACGTGTTTCACCGTCTCGGCCGGCGTCCGGCGCGCGCCAATCTCAATCGTTTCCGGCTTGTTCATCGCCCATTGGATAAGCGTTTCGATCTGCGGCGGGATGGTCGCGGAAAACAGCGCGGTGTGGCGCTGGCGCGGGCAACGTTCAACTATGCGGCGCACGTCGGGCAGGAAACCCATGTCCAGCATCCGGTCAGCTTCGTCCAGCACCAGAAACTGGACCTTGTCCAAATGCACCGTGCCGCGTTCCATATGGTCCAGCAAGCGGCCCGGCGTGGCGCAGAGTACGTCCGTGCCCGCCTTCAATTCATCCATCTGCTTGCCGTAGCCAACGCCGCCGTAGACGACGGAGACCTTCAAATTGGTGAATCGCGCGTAATCGCGGAAGGCCGTCTCGACCTGCGCCGCCAGTTCGCGCGTCGGTTCGAGAATGAGCGCGCGCGGGCCGGGCGCATGCTGGTCGAGCTTGGTCAGAATGGGGAGCGCAAAAGCTGCGGTCTTGCCGGTGCCGGTCTGGGCGCTGCCGATGATGTCGCGGCCGGAAAGCACGAGCGGAATGCCGCGGAGTTGAATGGGCGTGGGCGTGATATAGCCCGCCGCGCGGACACCTTCAAGCACCGCTGGAGAAAGACCTAACTTGATGAAAGGCATAAATTCATGCTAACAGCCAAAGAAATTAAAGAAAGCAGGGATTTTCTTCGGAGGGGCGAGTTCCATGAGCTCCAAATTTGAAACTAAAATGACAAGAAAATTAGGGTCTCGCAGAGCTCGACCCTCCGACTATTGCTCAGGTAACGGCTTTTCCTCAGTCATTGGCTCGGCTGGTGCCGGACTGTCGGTCGAGAGATCAACGGCCGTTTCCTCTGGAACGGCGGCGGACCCGGCTTCAGTTGAAGCGGGCAGATCACCCGCCGGTCCGCCAACAGGTGCGGTTACCGTGGCGGCAACTTCGCCTTCTGCAACTGGTTTTTCCTCAACCGGCTTTTTCTCCGGCTTGGGCGGCCGGGGCAGGGGCTTTTTGGCCGTGTCCATCCGGCCGTCGGCAAATTCAATGACGTGGCCCTGATGCACGAGCCAGTGCAAATCGGCGATGACGGCGGTCTGTTCCGGCGTCGGCTCGGTGGCGGGTGCCGCGGCCTTGGGGGTTTCGGCTTTGGGCGCTGCGGTGTCCGTTGCGGCAACGCCGGGCGTTCCACCTTCAGCCGGCACCACCTCCGGCGTGGGCGCGGCAACCGCCGGCGCCGGTTTGATTTCGATGACCGTTGGCTTGGGAGTCGGGGCCAGCGCTTCGACCAACTGCCGGCGCGTGCATTTTGGATGCGCGTTGATGTGCCCGATGATGCTCTTGATGTTTTCGGAAACCGGCGTGGTTTCGAGATCGAGGAACGTTGGGCGGGCCACGCTGACATGCGTGACGGTCTTGTTGACCTTGAAAAACTGCAGGCCCAGCGTGGCGAACTGCTTGCTCAGGCCGGTGGCCAGATGCAACGGGAAGCGTTTCTGCTCCTCCCATTCGCTGCGGATGAGCTGCTGCAATCCGCGGTTCCGCAACGCGCGGCTCAACACGCCGCCGACCGCAAGTGTTTCAACCGGTTTAACGATCGTTTCCTTGTGGACGGTCCGGAAATGTTTCTCCACCTCCTCGAGGCTCGCGAGCTTGAGCGCTTCGGGCACGTTCAGGCAGGTGTATTCGGTCTTGAAACTCTGCCCTTCGATCCATTTTTTGACGACCGCCTCGTCACGCACAATTTTGACGCGCGCCTTGAAGGCGTCGAACGGCATCCGGGCGAACCGTTCGGCGTGCAGCTTGCGCAGCTGGTTCTGGTAATCGTGATGGTTCGGCGGGCCGAGAATGGCGCCGCTCATGCCGCATTGCGCCACGAACGTGTAGGTGCCCTTCGGCGGTTCGGTGGCCGTGCGTTCGGCCTGGTAAAACGTGGCGAAGTGGTTCTTCATCACGTGCGCCACGGCTTCGTCCTCGCTCAGCCACGGCGTGTCATCCAGAGCACATAAGAACAACGGCTGCACGGCCGTGCCGTCGGCCTTTTTCTTCACCGTCAATTGGACCGCATAACGCTCCGGCTTTTGCAGGATCAGCCGCGCGATGTCGAACAGCGGATAGGCTCGCCCCGTCACCCGGATCTGGCGGGCCAGCGACTCGACCCCGTTGGTATCGGGCAAAAATGTGACCGTGATGTCCGGCAATGGTGCCGTCGGTTCGGGACGTTCCCGGCGTTCGCCCCGGTCGTCGCCCCGCGAAAAGCCCGGCTTGCGGTCACCAAACTTCGGCCCGGAACGCGCAGGACGCGGACCGCGGCGTTCACCGAACGATTCGCTGCGCGGACCGCCACGCCGGCCTTCGCGCGGGCGGTCGTCGCGGCCGGCGGGTTCGCCCGCGAATTTCGCATAGCGATTGGCCGTCGGCGCTTCCTGCGCCCAGGCGGGCAGGAAAAGTTTTTCCAGATCAATGTCCACTTCGGAAATGTTGCTCATGTCAAATTATTGACTCCGTCACGCGGAGCCGAGAATGAATCATAGCATGGATTGGCGCGGTTTGGAAAGCAAGCGCGTCATCGAAGTCAATGAAACAGCTCCCCAAGGCCAATTAGACTGGAAACAATTGGGGCGGCGGACGGAACGGCCTTATGCGATGACCAGCGCGCGTTTGGCGAGAATGGCATCCACAATCTTCTTGGCCAACGCCGGTTTTTCAACCATCGCCTTCTGTGCAGCTTCCTTGCCCTGCCCGATCAACTCGCCCTCGAACTGCAGCCAGGCGCCTTTTTTGTCCACCACGCCGTTCTCGATGCCCACTTCCAGGATGGAACCTTCCTTGTTGATGCCGTGATTGTAAACGATGTCGAACTCCGCCTCGGCAAACGGCGGCGCGACCTTGTTCTTCACCACCTTGACCCGGACGTGATTGCCGGTGGCGTTGCCCGCGTCGTCCTTGAGCGTCTCCTTGCGGCGGATGTCGAGGCGCACGCTCGCGTAAAATTTCAGCGCCTTGCCGCCGGGGGTGGTTTCGGGGTTGCCGAACATCACACCGACCTTTTCGCGCAATTGGTTGGTGAAAATGCAGGTCGTCTTGGACTTGCCGAGAATGGCCGTGAGCTTGCGCAGGGCCTGGCTCATGAGCCGCGCCTGCATGCCCATCGTGGCCATGCCCATCTCACCCTCAAGTTCCGCCTTCGGCACCAGCGCGGCGACGGAATCGATCACAATCACATCCAGCGCGTTCGAGCGGGCGAGCGTTTCACAAATGGTCAGTGCCTCTTCGCCGCTGTCCGGTTGCGACACGAGCAAATCGTCGAGGTTCACGCCGAGCTTTTTTGCGTAACCCGGATCCAACGCGTGTTCGGCGTCAATGAATGCCGCCAGACCGCCGGTTTTTTGCGCGTTGGCGATGACGTGAAGCATCAGCGTGGTCTTGCCGGATGATTCCGGCCCAAAAATCTCGATGACGCGTCCGCGCGGAATGCCGCCCACGCCGAGCGCGAGGTCGAGCGCGAGCGCGCCGGTGGGAATCACTTCGATTTTGACCAGCGCCCGCGCGTCGCCGAGGCGCATGATGCTGCCCTCACCGTAACTCTTGGTGATGGACGAGATGGCGGCATCGAGTTCGCGTGAATGCGAAACAGCGGCCTTGGTTTCCTTGTTGTCAGCGACGGGCTTTTCAGCAGTTTTCGGTGGCATAAATCGGCAAACTTTCGTTGTTGGTTGTACGGATGGCGACAGTAGTGAATCATCGCGAGCGTGTCAAACGCCGGATGGCGCAAGTGAAGCCCGCTTATTTTCGATAAGCGCCATAAGTACAAAATATTTTCAAAAATTATGCAGGGAAATTCCGGCCGGGCGCCGTGGTCAGCGGTTTCAACGCCGGAGCAACCGCAACGCGTTGCCGATCACAATCAGGTCCGAGACGCCCATCGCCGCCGCGCACAGGATCGGGCTGATAAAACCCAGCGCGGCCAGCGGCACGCCGAGCGCGTTGTAGAAAAACGCCCAGAACAGGTTTTGCTTGATCGTCCGCAGCGTCGCCCGCGCCAGGCCCAGCGCCTCGGACACGGCTTCGATTTCCGATTTCAATAAAATGATGTCCGCCGCCTCGCGCGCCACGTCGCTGGCCCGGCTCACGGCGATGCCGAGGTCGGCCTGTTCCAGAGCCGGCGCGTCATTGATGCCGTCGCCGACAAATGCCACGCGTTCGCCCGCCGCCTGAAGTTTCTTCACGAATTCCGCCTTCTGTTCCGGCCGCACTTCGGCGAATACATTTTCCGGCGCGATGCCCGCCTGCCGGGCGATGCTCGCGGCCGTCAAAGCGTTGTCGCCGGTCACCAAAAATGTTTTTACCCTCTGCCGATGCAAGGCTTCCACCACGGCGCGCGCGCCCGGTTTCACGGTGTCCTTCACCGCAAACAAGCCGGCCAGCGACTGGTCCACCGCCAGGCCGACAATCGTCGCACCCTGCCCCGACCATTCGGCGATGAATTTTTCGCCTGATGTCAAATCCACGCCCGATTCCTTCAACCATCGAAGCGAACCCAGGCGGACGGTTGATGGTTGAGGGTTGGTAGTTGAGAGTTGGGCCTTTGCTTCGACGCCTGAGCCGCGTATTTCCTGCCAATCTTTCAAATCAGGGCCTCGCGGAGCTCCGCCATCCGGTTGCAATTTTGCAATCGCCTGGCTGATCGGGTGCGTCGAATTGCGGGCGAGCGCCGCCGCCAGATTTTCCACTTCTGACTCCTGGCTTCTGACTTCCGACTTCTGGAAAGCCGCCACCTCCGGTTTCCCGAAAGTCAGCGTGCCGGTCTTGTCAAAAATCACCGCCGTCACCTGCCCGGCCTTTTCCAGCGCCACGCCGTCCCGGATCAGGAAGCCACGGCGCGCGGCAGCGTTGGCGGCGGCCATGATGGCGGCCGGTGTTGCCAGGCCCATCGCGCACGGGCAGGCAACAATCAAAATCGCCGCGGCGATGATGAACGACTTTGCCGCCCCAGCCGGAACCATTGCCGGCCAGAGAAACGGCGCGAGCAAATCATGAATATGCTGGGCCGATTGCGGCGCCAGTCCCCACCACAAAGCAGCGGCGATGGCAATGGTCACAACGACCGGCACGAAGACGCTGCTCACGCGGTCGCCAAGGCGCTGAATGTCGGCGCGGCTGGTCTGGGCGCGCTGCACCGCATCAATGATGTGCGCCAGCGCGGTGCCTTCGCCGGTGGCAGTCACGCGCATGACAAGCCGGCCGTTCAGATTCACCGTGCCGGCGTACAGTTCGCTGCGCATGGATTTGTCCACGGGGGTGGATTCACCGGTGAGCATGGCCTCGTCCACGGCGGAACCGCCTTCGGTCACCACCCCGTCCACCGGCACCCGGTCGCCGGGCTTGAGCACCACGAGATCGCCGATGACCAGTTCCGCGACCGGAATTTCTGTTTCAGATTGCGGATTGCGGACTGCGGAATCGGAGAAGCTCAGCGTCTTGAGATTCAATAACCGACTTTCTAACTTCTGGTTTCTGGCTCCTGAATTCTGGATTTTGCGGGCCGTTTGCGGCGCGAGCTGCAGCAATTGTTTCAGCGCACCGGATGCGCGCAAGCTCACACGGGCTTCCAGCCAATGACCGAAGCTGATGAGCGTGATGATGGCGGCGGCCTCCATGAAATAAACATGGCCGCCCACACCGGTGAACAAGGCCCAGGCGCTGTAACCAAACGCGGTGGTCGAGCCGAGCGCAACGAGCGTGTCCATGTTCGAGCTGCCGACCTTGAGCTGATTCCAGGCCCCGCGATAAAAGGTTGAGCCGGCAAAAACCTGCACCACGCCGGCCAGTGCAAAGGCGAGCCATTGAAACCACGGCTTCATGGCGAGGCCAAAAAACCATTCGCCAATCATCAGCCCGGCGGTCACAGCGATGCCGAGCCAGAGATTGATTTGCCAGGCGGCAGCCTTGGTTTTTTCGCCACCGGAGGTGTTGGGGGAAATTTCCCGGGCCGCGTAGCCGGCCTTCCGGATGGCCTCGATGATGGCCGGAATGTCTTGACCGGCACCGGGATTCCAGCGGACGGACGCGCGTCCGCCATCCAAAATCACTGTCGCGCTGCGGACCCCGGGCACACTTTGAACCGCCTCGGTGACATGCCGTGCGCAATTTTGGCAGGTCATGCCCGTGACCAAAAATTCCGTGGCAACAGAATTTGCAGGCTTGGCGAATTGAACCGGTCGCGGCATTTCCATTTTCAAGCGGTTGAATTCTATCGTGCGACGACGGCTTTGTCGAATACCGTCCGGGACCGAAATGCCATTAGCTGGCTGACCTGGGAGCCATGCCGTCTTTCAATCAGGGATATGGAAATTCTAACCGGTAAAACTGGACACCACCGGACGGCGGGAGGGTGACGGAATTCTGATTGCTGATGATGTCAACGGGGTCGGTTTCGTTGGTCCACGCCACCGGCGAAAGGCTTGTGGACGATTGCAGGGCGAAACCGGCGGCGCTGAATGGCCAGCGAACGACCGGGTTGCCGTTGGTTTGCAGAATTTGCAGACCCGGCGGCGGGACATCGGCGTCGAGCGTGGCACCCCCGGCGCGGTCAATGCCCAGGCGCGTTCCCGAGCCCGGCGGAACGCCCATCAAGGTCAGCGTATCGCCAGCCTGGATGTTGGCCGCCAATTGCGCGCGTGTCAGGGGCGCGAGATTGGTCGTGTCCGGCAGATAAGTTCCCAACGCCGGTTGATAAAGCAGGCCGTGCATCTGGCCGTTGATGGTTCCCTTGGCAATCAGATCCGCGTTCGTGGCCGCCGCCTGGCCTTCGAGCAGCGACCAGTCGTTTGAAACACTGGCCGTGTTCACGTTGGTGGCGACGGCGGTTCGACTGTAACCGACGGCGGGTGCGGTGCCGGTGTCGAAGCAGAGCAGATACGCCTGCAAGTTGCTTTTCACAATCGGGTCGCTCGCAAAAAGTTGAAACAACGTCGGCACCGACAGGAATGCGAAGTTGTCCTGAAACGTGCCGTCGTGGGTGAAGCCGAAGCCGTCCAGGCTGTTCGTGCCGGCGGCCGGCGAGCCACGCGTCTGGTTGAAATTGTTCCGCTGATAAATGTCCCGCAACTGCGGCACCTTGATGTCCTGCGACTCGCCCAGGGCCGTCTTGGACAGGATGAAGCGCGTCGTGCCCACCGGCAAAGCGTGGCAGGAGGTGCAGAGGAGACCCGCGGTGGTGTAATTGGTTTTGGTGAAGGCATTGAATCCGGCCACCGGGTTCGCGCCGGCAAGGTTCGTCGGCAGCGTGCGGTCGAGGTTCTGGTTCGGGTTTGGCTCGAACGTGATGGTGTTGATGTAATCGCGATACGCCGCCATGTTCGTGTCGGCCAGCGGCAAACCTCCCATCAAGGTTTGAAAGGCGCCGTTGAACTGGAGAAAATTCGTGCGGTCACCGCGCCAGTGGAGCGGGTCCAGCGTGTTCAACCCGCGCAACGTCTGCGTCGTCATCGGTCCCTTCATCGGGTGAACCGGGCTGGAATTGGTCACGAAGCTGAAACTGCTTGTGCCGGCGATGGTGACGTTCTGGTTGGTGGTCATCTGGCCCTGCGGAGCACCCAAATCCCACGCCAACAAATCCATTTCCGCGTCCACGTGGCACGACGCGCAGGACATCGTCCCGTTGCCCGAAAGTTTCGCGTCGTAAAGAAAACCGCGCCCCTTGCGGATGACCGCCGGCGTCGGATCGTAGCTGCCAGCGGGAATTTCCTTCAGCACGGCATTGGCCGACGTGTCAATGATGGTGATGGTGTTGGCGATGCGGTTCAGCACGTAAAGCCGCTGGGCGCCCGCGTTCAGCGCGAGTCCGCGCGGCCCGCGCTTGTTCGCCGGGTCGGCCGCGGAACCAAAGGCGGTGGCCGGACCGACGTCAATCCGCGCCAGCACGTTGCCGTTCGTGTCCACCTGGGCCACGCGGTCGGAGCCAAACGCGACGACATACAGAAAACTCCCGCCCGGATCGAACA
>Ga0265338_10011632_pt1 | contig 10143 bp, 8 predicted proteins | sample 42126metaG_FD_193579 | JGI IMG/M metagenome (GOLD analysis project Ga0265338, IMG submission 193579) | Rhizosphere microbial communities from Carex aquatilis grown in University of Washington, Seatle, WA, United States - 4-21-26 metaG | ecosystem: Host-associated > Plants > Roots > Rhizosphere >... | reverse complement strand
GAAGCCGTTTCCTAACGGTTTCTGCCTCCTGGAACGATCGCCCAGGAGCAACGCGGCAGAGACTGAAAGTGAACCCTCCGTGATTCGCCGACTTCGCCGGCAGCAGGCTGCACCTGCGGGATTCGGCACCTTTGCTCTTGGCGAAAGCGATCTTGGTAAGATTTTGACGGAAGCCGCTCGAGTTTGCGCTGCTTGTTTGGACGTACCCTTCTGCAAGGTCTGCCGATATCGCACTGAGGAGAATGATCTTCTTGTTGAGGCCGGAGTGGGCTGGCACAAGGGTGTGATTGGACGGGTCGTCTCCCAGGCCAATGAGAGTTCTCCGCAAGGGCGTGCCTTCATCACCGGAGAGCCGGTTATTTGCGTTGATTTGAACAACGATTCGAGTTTTATACTGCCGGGCTTCTATGCGGAGCACGGCATTATCTCGACTGTGGATGTTGTCATCAAGAAAAAAGAGGGCCAACCTTACGGCGTGCTGGAAGTCGATAGCCCAATACAGCACAACTACGACCACCACGACATCGACTTTCTGACTGGGTTTGCAAATGTCCTTGCAGAAGCGGTCAACACATCCAGGCGCAACACCGCCCTACAGGGCGCGGTTAATCGGATGGAGGAGATGGTCGCCGACAGAGATAGGCTGCTCGCGGCAAAGATCGCGCTTCTGCATGACGGGAAGCGGCTTTTGGAGGAAAAGGATGTTCTGGCACAAGAGCTACAACATCGAGTTCGTAACAACCTCCAACTTGTTCACGGAATGCTCTGCAAGCAGCTCCAGGCCACTACGGACCAGGCCGGAAGGGAAGGTATCGGTGCAATTGCGCGAAGGGTTATTACTTTGGCGCAGGTATATGACCATCTCCTTGGCACCGGCCTGAGCCGGACGATAGATTTTGGACCCTATCTCTCTGCACTCTGTTTAGACTTCTATGATCTGGAAAATGCGCGGCGCCCTGATATCGAACTGGTCTGCCGCTCCGAATCTGTCATCCTCGACCTAGATAGTGTGACAGCGTTGGGTCTCGTCATCTCGGAATTGATCGCGAATAGCTATGCTCACGCGTTCCCGGGTAGGAAGGGCATGATCAGCGTGTCGTTGGTTCGAGGTGCCGCTGAGGCGGACGCTACGTTGCTCTTCAGCGATGATGGAATAAGTTTCAGTGAGCCTCGCGACAGCAAGCGGCACGGCCTGAGTTTGGTGAGGCGACTGATGGACCAGGTCAAGGGTTCGGCGACACTTCGTTCAGATCATGGCAGCGAGTGGGCTCTTAAATTCCCAGTGCCGGCCGCTACCATCAGATGAGTCCATCCACATCGCGGCAGAGGCAGGCGCGCACATGAGGTTATATAGGATAATCCGGTTCATACGACAGTCGTGAAAACAATCGTCTGCTGGACAAGCCGCTGAGCTGAAGGACGGTATCGAAACGTAACGCCAGTGGTGTGATCTCGGGCTCATCCGCACTACCCCGCCGCCGCTTGGCCTCCAGTCACAGGCTTCGGTCGACGACATGAGGTCCTCTGTGCCGTTCCGGGCTGCGGCGTCGCTGTCCACCAGCACGTGACGCTTTAGGCTGTTGATTTTCTTGCGGGCGTCATAGCCACGCGGGCGGCCCGCTTCCTCTCTTCGCTGACGTCGCTCGCGCTCCCGGATGCCAGATCGCTGGTAATCCTCCCGGCACGTCGCCACCGCTCGTCTTCGGCGGGCAAGAAGGATATCTACAGATCGATGGGCGCTACTGGCTTGTCAGGGCGTCCGCAGAAGCTAGGAAGTCAGAATGGGGATGCGGAGACTGACCTCCGACGATGCGACACGCCAGACTCGTTCGTCGTTGCCTGGAGGCGGCCGCGACGTGCCGGGAGGAGTACCAGTGATTTGGCATGCTCCGCATCGATTCGTCGGAGATATGCGTAAATTGCTCTCGTCCGTTCCGATGGCGGCATCATCGACCAGCCGGACTTGCCTGCTTCAGCCTCCGCAGCGGTAGCCGCTCGTTGGAAGTCGTCATTGTCCCGCGAGCTATCTAAGGGACCATCTTCAACCATTGGAATTGCCCTCGGTTTGCAGCACGAAAACATATTCCGGTTCCAATGGGGCGAAGACCCTCGGAATCTACTCAGCCGTAAATGGGGTCAGTTTGGCGATATTTATTCTCCTGGCTGTCCAATTACTGGGCGTCCCATTGCCGGGAGGAACGGTGGAAGTCGAGTAGTGGCCGGCAGTTCGAGCCGACCATCACGGGATATGCGGCGGGCGGCGTGATCGACGCCGGCGCGGGGAGGCAGAGCGCGGCCTTCCTCCTGTCGGGCAGCTATTGTGCATGCACCAGGTAGCGCGCGTCGCCGACAGCACCACGCGGGTGAGTTGGTGCCCACCGCGTCTTCTCCCCAGCCGGCCCAATGTGCTGGGGGCGTCCCTGCTCGACCGTTATGCCGCCGGCGGCCGCCCAGCCTGCCATCTGGCATGGGCGGCGCGATCACGTCCCTGATGTTCTCAGATCTGTCGAGCGTGTCTTCGCCAAGCTGAAGGCGCGGCTACGGGCCAAAGTTCAGCGCACCGTCATGAAATCTGGACAGCGTGGCGAGCAATCACGCGGTCTCGAAAGTCGGGTAGAAACCGACCCTCGCCCCGTCGGCTATGGTGGCTAGCCACGCGCTGGCGACCTGCTTCGCCAGCTTGGACTTCATCTTCGCGGTGCCTGCGCCGTCTTGATGCAGGAGATTGTCGTGGTCATCCCCGAGGCCAATCTCCCGCGGATTTACTCTTGATATAAACATCGCCCTATCTCTTCGCTGACGTCGCTCGTGCCCCCGGCAGGAATCGGCTGCATGTCGACGCCTGTCCTCAACATTCATTCGCTCGGCAGAAAGAGTGAGAGACGCTCCGCAAACCCTGCGAGAGTCGGCGGCACGGGTACGGACCTGGCGATCGGGGCGCGCTTCGGGAGGGAAGCGACCGAGGCCAAGAGACCACTGATATAGGCCGCTTCATCCAGCGTAAGTCCGGGCAAGTTCGAAGGAGCAGGAATGATGCCGTGATGTGTGTAGGCCATAGTATCTTACTTCTCTCCGAATTACTCTGAAATTGCCGCCTAAACGGCATCTGTTTGCTGGAACAGCGCAGGGTCTCATTGCATAGTCGCGGGGGTAAGGGTCTGAGCCTGAACAATCGCTTCAATGAACCAGACCGCTGCACCCATCACCGCCCATAGCGGGACTGAGATGAGCATCGCAGAGGCGATGCCACGCGACGGGCCTAGCTTGTCGGTATCGTCACCGCTCTCTGTCGTATCCCGAAGCAACGGTATGAGTGCGGGGTTGACCTGATCGAGACGGCCGGGTCTCCGACGGTCAACGACCGTTGCCGGCGCGGCGACAGATGGTCTCGCCTGTTCCGTAACGTCCCTGGCTCGCGGTTCGACTATGAGTTCGGCGTCCATGGCGGGGGGATGCCCCATAATTCTTTTCGCCGGGCGGCTCCATGCCGGTGTGGTTCCGCGGGCTGGTCCGTGATCTCGGGGGTCAAAGTCGTTCAATAGGTCAACCATGCCTATCAATTGGGCCTCGCGGAGCCTTCCGTCCATTCGGACGTACGGCTTGGCCATCTGGCTCGCCTGGCTGACAGCACGCCATTTCTGCCCTTGATTTGCTGCGTCGCGTGGGTTGGCAGGACGGCGGTGCGCGGACGGTAGGCGGCGGCGACGGCATCGCGTGGGCACCGAACGGCTGGGCCGCACCGCCGACGCGTACCCGCAGGGCCGCCGCCATCGCACCGAGCATGCAGACGGCCGGCCATCTGCCGTAGGCGGAGGCCAAGCCGGCCAGCCCACGCGATAGCCGCGACATCAGATGCAGAGGCGACGCCTCGGCGGTTTAATGCACGTGCCGTGCTGCACGTCGGTTTGGAACCGCCTTTCTCACTCTGAGCGTGGCGCTCGGGCATTACCATCGGGAAGGAAGGCTGATTACCGGAAGCAATCAGCAACGGTGCCCCGCAGCCCTGGGCCGACAACTCGACGGGCTCGCCAGCGACGCGTTGCAGGGCACGGCGGTTGGCAGCAATTTGGCTTACGATTAACCACGCCGGTTACGGTAGCGCCGGCCGACGGAATTTTTTCGCAACGCCTTGGACAATTGCGAGCGACTAATGCGAACGCCCTCGCGGGCTTCGATCTCGGCGCGCATACGGGCGATCGACCAGTTGCGCCGATCGGCCACGGGCTGCTCCAAAAAAGGCGCGATCACACGCAAGGCGGCCTCGCTCTTCCCCGGGGGCGGCCGGGTGCTACGCTGGCCTTCAACGCATTGCGACGCCACCGTCCAAAAAGTCGCTGCGCCACAGGCGAACCGTGTCCTCGAGCACACCGAACGCCGCGGCAATCCTGGGACTGGTCCAGCCGGCCAGCGTCAGCAGCGCGGTGCGGGCGCGGTCCGCTTCCCCGCGATCACGCGAGCCGGCCAGTATAGCGAGGGCGGCGCATTGTTCTTCGGTTGCCGAGAGTAGTGATTTTTACGGGCATGCCTTGTACCCGCGAATCGGAACCGGCAGCGAATCAGAAAAGAATCGTTGCCAAGCCATTTTAACCGACGGACAGGCTGGACAGCCTGGCTGAAGAGCCAAATGGAACCTCCCGACTGCGTGACTTACATCAGGGGCAAGGAGGAGGGATCCACATTGGACGGCGAACTCCTTCCCCTCAACCCAACGAAGGTAACACAATGTTTCGCATACAACATTGCTGGGGGCAGGCCGAAGACTGACCGGGGGCTGGCAAGATCGCCGCCGGCCTTTGATGCCTCCTCATATAGTCGCGCGACATCGTAAGTACCCCATCTCGACGGGACGCAGCTCTGAACACGCGCCCGGACGTAACTCCTAATCCTGCGATGCGTTTGCCGCCGCCGCCGCGGCGTAGGTCGCCCGATCACACTAGAGTCGTAATAAACCAGCGTCCTGCCCGGTTGCTGCGCCGGACATCACTAGGAAACCATCATATGGCGCAAACTCCCTCGACGAACCAGACTGCCTTAACCGCCGACTCCTTCACCGATACGCTTGGTGTCAACACTCACCTCGATTTCGGTGGGACCTACGCCAATCTGGCCCAGGTCGAAGCGGATCTGGAATATCTCGGCTTGCCGAACGCACGCGATTCCGCCGAGACGGCGGCCGATGCGCAGACCTGGCTACAAGTTGCCCAGGTCACCGGCGTCAAGTTCGACGACTACATCGCCGAGACGTCGCAGGCCGGCATGCAGCTTGACATGAGCTACATGACGCAACTCGCGAGCGAAGGCATCCTCAGCGCCGTCGAGGGCGGCAATGAGGAGGACGACTCCTATCCGCAGTCGCTGGGCAACACGATGGCGGCGACGGCCCTGGTGCAGCAGCAGCTCTTTGCGCTGGGTCAGCAGCTCGGGTTGCCGGTCATCAACATGAGCTTCGGCTCCGGCTGGACCGCGGCAAACAATTGGCAAGGCGACTACGGCGCTGTTGGCAACCTGTCGGCCTATGCCACCTACGCCAATGCCCACACCTATCCAAATCCCGGCCAGCTTCCGAACGCGACGATCGAAGCGTTGAATGCGGATGCGAAACTCGCGGCGGTCAGCCGGCCGGTGATGACCACGGAAATCGGTTGGACCACCACCAGCTTCAGCGAGGCAGCGATCGCCCAATATGCTGTGGATGCCACTCTCGATGGCATCTCGGACGGCGACGCCGCGATGTATTTCTACGCAATGTATGACGACAGCTCTGGCACTTTCGGGCTGTTCGACTCCAATGGTACGGCGCGGCCGGCGGCAACAGCGCTGCATGACCTGACCACGCTGCTGAAAGATGCCGGCACCGGCGCCTCCACATTCCAGACCGGCTCGCTCAACTACATCCTGTCGGGCACGCAAACCACCGACAACTCCGTCCTGATCGAGAAGTCCGACGGCTCCTACTGGATCGGTCTTTGGAATGAAGGCGGCACGACGCATAACGTGACCGTGACGCTTCCCTCTACGGCGTCGGCGATCGAGGTGTTCGATCCGATCACCGGCACATCGGTGATCGAGACTGCCAGCAACGCGAGCAGTATTGCCGTCAACCTTGGCAACGATCCGCTGCTGATTGAGGTGATCGGGGCTGCCTCCGGTTCAGGCACCGGTAGCGGCGGGGGGACTTCGACCGGCAGCGGCGGGGGCACCTCGACCGGGCCCGCGATCGCGATGCGCGGCGCCGCAACCGCAACGACCGCGAGCACCGTCGCAGTCACCGGTGGGACGATCACCGATGCGTTTGCCGCCAGCAATCCGGGCACGCTGGTGCTGGATGTCACTGCCGGCGGCGGCACGCTCGGGATGACTTCCGGCGGTGCCAAGCTCGCGGGCTCCGGCACGCATTCCATGTCGGTCACCGGCACACTGGCGCAAATCAACGCCGACCTCGCCACTCTGACTTATACCGCGGGCAGCGGCGCCGGCGGCGACACGATCAACGTTTCCGTCTGGGACCAGGCCGGCATCGAAGGCACCAAGACCACCGAGGTCACCGTGACCGCGTCGGGCTCAACAGGCGGTTCGACTGGCCCCACCATCGCAGTCCCGGCAAGTGAGAGCGTCACCACGGGTTCCGCCACTGCAATAACCGGCGTCTCCGTCACCGACGCTTACGCTGCCAGCAACCCCGGGAGCGTGGTGCTGACGGTCAGCGCCGCCGGCGGCAACATCGCGATGACATCGGCCGGGGCCCAACTCGCCGGCTCCGGCACGCACACCATGTCGGTCACCGGCACATTGGCGCAGATCAACGCCGACCTCGCGACGCTGGCCTATACGGCGGGCAGCAGCGCCGGCACCGACTCGATCAGCATCGACGTTCGGGATCAGGCCGGCATCGACGGCACGAAGAACGTCGCTGTCACCATCAAGGCGCCGACCACAACGACGCCAACCGGCCCGGTCATCACGGTGCCAACCAGCGACACCGTCACTGTGGGCACAACCGCCACGGTTGCCGGCGTTTCCGTCACCGACGCGTTTGCCGCCAGCAACCCCGGCACGCTGGTGCTGAACGTCAGCGACACCACCGGCCTGATCAGCATGACGTCCGGCGGGACCAAACTTGCCGGCTCCGGCACACATGCCATGTCGGTCAAGGGCACGCTCGCGCAGATCAACGCCGATCTCGCGACGCTGTCCTATACCGCCGGCAGCAGCACCGGCACCGACTCGATCTCGGTCAATGTGTGGGACCAGGCCGGGCTCTCCAGCACCAAGACCATCGGCGTGACGGTGGCGCCGAAACCAACCATCGCCATCGCCAAGACGGACGCCGACCCAACGGAACTGGTGAGCAACGCGATCATCACTGCCACCTCGGGCAACCACATGATCTTCATCGGTGGCTCCGGCGATACGCTAACGGCGGGCGGCGGGACCGAAACGGTGCAGGCTTTCCAAGGCAGCAACAGAATCGCCACGGGCGCGGGCAACGACACGATCAGCTTCGGCGGCAGAGGGAACACGATCAACGCCGGCGCCGGTAGCAACACGTTGAACGACAGCGGCAGCAACAATACGATTGTCATGCCGGGCGCCGGACACGGCTTCGACAACGTGTTCGGTTATGTGCTGCAAAACAGCGACCTGCTGGACTTCCGCGCCGCGCTTGCCGGAACGTCGTGGAATGGCTCGCAGGCGACGCTTGGAAGCTACCTGCAGGTCACGAACTCCGGCGCCAATGCGATCATCTCGCTCAGCACGACGAGTGGCGGCGCGGCGACGCAGATCGCGGATTTGGAGGGGGCCGGTCAGGTGTCACTCTCCACATTGCTCGCGCATTCGCTAACCTGACCCCTTCTCGGATACAGGCTGCTACCGGGCTTTTCTAATGCGGCGCCCATCTACTCATCGGAGACGGCGATGCCCTGCGGATAGAGTGCCGAATCGAGTTCACAACGCAGGATCATCGGCTTCTCCATAACTCGCACGATAAGGAGCCTGTTGGGAGTCCATAGGCGTTTACCTCTGCCGATCGTGCGTTGAATGCCCGCGCGACCCCGCCAAACTTAGGGGCATGAGCACCTATATCATTGTCGCGTACGGAAGCGTGTATTGGAGAGTGGTGATTGGCCACGACGGCTCGCGCCACCCTATTGAGGGCTTCGAAACGGAGGTCGCCGCCTTCCGACGTCTCCCTGTGTATCAGGCCAAAGTAGAAATTGTCGATCGGCGGACTGGGTCTCCAGTTTCGGGAGCACTCAGCCGGTGGCCATTGTGTGTCTCCCGGTCGCAGCGGCCCGATTGCGCTCGCGAAGCTTCCCGATGGCCGGGGGCGACTGTACCGTCCTGGGGTCGCTCCTCCGGTTCCGTCTTCGGCAGCGGCAGGCGAATCCAGCCGCGCGCTGCACCCGGCAACGGCTCGCCACGTCGAACATGGACACTGTGGTCCGGATACGTTCATCAATCGCGGAATGCCCTATTGATTTAGTACATGGATCTCATGACGCGACCAGTTGCGGGAGGCTCCGTTCGCACCCCGGATGTGTTTGAGGACGGATGAGTGGTGCACAACGTGTGACATCACGGAGAGCTACACTCTTTGATTCTTTGCTTCGAGCGGAGTCAGCGGAACATATCTGTCCCTCATGGCCATGCGGTTATCACCGCCGCCCCCGGCCCCTTAAATCGTCAAGCAGAACTGGTTAGCCCCGTGATCGGCGTCATGACGATTGACGAGTCTCAGCGGCGATTGAACACCGCGCGCTGCGACCGATGGCAGTACTTCCTCCGGATAGTAGGTGCATCAGTCTATCAGTCGGCGTTCCGAGCGGAACCGTGAACAGCTCCTGCACCGGCAACGCCCGCCATAGCCGCTCCGGAGGAGATCGAAGGGAAGGACGGCTATTTTTCACGTGCATCACCTCGAACAGCGGCGACAGCCGGTCAGGTGTCGAGTTCACCAGCCGATGGATGGCACGCATCGGATGGTCCTGCGGCCCAGCTCTCCGGAATTGCGTAGCCGAACAGCTCGCTGGTCTCACGGTACGGTCTTTCGCCTCCCGTGGTCCGCGGGTTTCCTCTGCCACGACCTTCAACCGATGGCTCCAAGCACACTAATCGGCTGGGCTTGATCATCGGGGCCAGGCCGATCGCGTTGGTGGGCCGGCGGCCGGAGCTGAAAGTTGCGGGGAAACGGAGGCGAAGCCACACCTGTGTCGATTATCTCAGTGACTATCTCCAGGCCGCGCAGCAGGTCGCCGGTGCGGTACGGTTTCGCCAGGCAGGCATGGCCGCGTGAGGAGGACTGGCTGACAGCGGAGACATTGCTAGTAACATAAAGGATACCGAGTTCGTGAAGATCAGCCAGATCGGTGGCAATTTGAGTTCCCAGGTCGCCATCGGCGAGCCTTACGTCGAGAATGACCAGATCGGGCTTGTGGCGCCACGCCAGCGCAACCGCATCGGCGACGTTACGACCAATACCGCAAACATCGTACCCGTGCTCGGTGAGCGTTTCCACCTCCATATCGGCAATAACCAGGTCATCTTCGGCTATCAGGACTTTCAGAATACACCTCTCCTCGGCAGGCTCGCAATCCTGAGCCGCGCGTTGCATAGGCTATGGACCGCATCAACAGAGCAGTAGGGTCGGAATCTACCCAGCTCTCGACGTTATACCGGCGACCGGCAGACAAGCTGTGACAGGTCACGGAGTTCCGATAGCAAGCGAAGAAAGGCGCGCCCTTGCGAGGGATCCGTACGGGCACGCGGTTGGCCGCGCCAGCACGGTGAACGGCAGGGCGGGCGCGATCGCGGTGACGATGGTATTGCGCGTCAGTGTTGGCAGATCGGGCCAGCAGTGTGTGGAAGCTGTGCACCGGCAGTCCGTCGGGGGGGGCCTCCGGTTGTCTGCTTGCGAATTGCTGCCTCGGAGCGTTGCGCCGGCGCCACCACGCTGGCCCGCGCCGCCTCGGCCGCATCCTTGTCAGTGTCGTCGAACAGCATCGGCGCCAGCTTCTGGCGCATGTGCCATTCCAGATAGTAGGCCAGCATGCAGAGAAAGACGTGCGCGCGCACCAGATCGGTGAGCCAGTGGTAGATCGGCCGGACGTGCAGATCGACCGTTTTGATGCAGCGGAAGGTGCG
>Ga0265338_10011630_pt1 | contig 10145 bp, 7 predicted proteins | sample 42126metaG_FD_193579 | JGI IMG/M metagenome (GOLD analysis project Ga0265338, IMG submission 193579) | Rhizosphere microbial communities from Carex aquatilis grown in University of Washington, Seatle, WA, United States - 4-21-26 metaG | ecosystem: Host-associated > Plants > Roots > Rhizosphere >... | reverse complement strand
TCTTCTTCACCGGCATACTGATCGATGCCTCAAACATTGTTTCGACGGCCCTGTATCACGCCATCACGCCGGGCAAGCCGACCACCGAGCAATTACTGGCCAACCCAAAGACACCCCTATCGCAGGAAGTGTTGAACATATTTAGCGACGGGGGATTGTCGAACCTGGTGATGCAGTCACTACAGATCACCAGTCTGTATGATCCCAAGAATATCAGTCAGGACACCACCGTTACCGCGCCCACGACCCAGACAGCCTCGACTATCGCAAAAGCTGCTTCGGCCTATAGCGTGCCCGTCAAGGTTGTGCTGATCGGATCAATCGGTGTCGTGATCATGTGGATGCTGACCTTCAGTTTCCTAGCTGCCTCTTTGGCATTTATCGTGCGCATGGTCATCCTCATCTTTCTTTTGGCGTTCTCTCCAATTTGGATGGCTTCGTACATCGTGCCCAATCTCAAGGAATATTCCAGCAAATGGACCAAACAGTTGAAGAGCATGCTCATCTTCATGCCGGTGTATTTATTACTCATGTATGCCGCCCTCAGCATCTTGAACCAAAGCACCTTGTTCAATCAGGCTAATGTGAGCAAGCTCTATACCAGTACCTCGTTTGCCGTGACCGACCTCATCACCATCGCCATCAGCGCCGCCATCGTGATCATCATGATCAACATTCCGCTCATCGCCGCAGTGAGTATCGGTGGCACCGGCGTGGCCTGGGCCGACAAGATGACCAAGAAGTTGAGCGGCACGGTTTCCGGCTTCATCGGACGCAACACGGCCGGGCGGGCCGCCACAGCCATTGACAAGCGTTTGGGCAACACTCGATTGGGTAACAGCGTCCTCGGACGTGAATTCCGCTCAGCCACTATCGGCAAAGCAGCAGCTTCGAAGTATGGCAGTACGCGCTCGTATGGCGACTTGGTCAAGGTTGAGAAGGAAGCCGCCACCAAGTCACAGGAGTTCAAGCGCCGCGACGCGTTCAATGCCGCCTTGGCTGATCAGCGTCCGCCGATTATTGGCCAGCCCAGCGCAATGGCACAGGCCATGAAGGGTATGTCGGAGGCCGAAAAACTTGGCCTCAAGGTTGATCAGCTTACAAACCCGAAGGTCATACAACATCTCTCGAAGGTTGATTTTGAAGCCATCAAGAAATCAGCTGATATATCTGACGAAGACAAGAAGAAGATTGGCGACGCCCGTGAGAAGACGTTCAAGGATGCAGTGACCAATAAGGAGACCGATACCATTAAAAATATGATGAAGAATTATGAGGGAACCGACCTGCTCAAATTCAAGGATCTCTTGGCCGACGAGAACGTGGTCAGGAATCTTTCAACCGGACAAGTGAGAAACATCGAAGAAAATTCGACTGACGATACGCTCAAAAAGATTGCCGTACAAGTGCTCACCATGGGCAACAAGGGGGACATGACTCCTTCCTTCGGTTGGCTGGCGGAACGAAATAAAAATGCCCAGTGGGTCCCATAGTAACCTTTGGTAAACATATGGATACGCAAAATTCTATTCAAGATAACCTACACGCCCTGGCTACCTCGCCTGATATCTTCGAGGCCTGTGAAAAAATCGGTCAGCGGCTTGGTTTGCATATAGACCAAGTTGGCACACTTGATTCACAGATCAGGCAGATTTTGTTGGGCAAGGCCAAGTCCAGCAACTTTATCAGCGACATCAAGAAATACCTGGAAATAGACGACGCCATGGCCCAGAAGATCGCCGTGGAGGTCAACAAGGACGTCTTTGAGGCTATCAAGCGACAGTTACAGTCGAATACTCACGAGGAGGAACTGACGCCCATGACGGTGGAAAAAACACCGGACCATTCCGACCTCAACCGGGCCGGCAATTTCACGGTCACGCCGCAAAAAAGGGAAGCGGCCTTGCCGACCGACATTAGTCACGACGATAAGGCGCGGTTAATCAGTAACATTGAAACGATGGCCAACGATTCGGTGCCGGCAAACTTACCGACCGGCCCGGGTCCGAAAATGGATGCTGTTACACCACCCGTCAAGCCTCCGGCGCCACCGGAAATACCGAAAGTTGTGCCTCAGCCTATTCAGGTCAAACAACCTGCCGTGGTTAACCCGACATTAACGCCGCCATCCAATGTCATGCCGATGATGACCGACGTCTCGAAACTGGTACCACCAAAAATACCCTCTGCGCCGGCCGCGAAACCATTCACGCAAAAAACTCCCATCAACCTCATGGAGATGGCCGAACCGACGGCGGTTGATTTGCCGCTGAGTCCCGCTCTACCGGAGGCACCGGCCGCTAAATCAAACGTCGCGACCGCCGAATCACTGGCCATCAATCCGTTGCCGTTGGAGCCCCAAACACCAACCGTTCCGGCACAAACCTCGAAGAATCCGGCGGCGGCGCCGGATCCGTATCGTGAACCGCCGGTGGTCTAATTTCGTACATACGAGTTCGTGCGTTATAATGAAGAGTGATGCGTTTCCAAGTACCCCAATTCATCGAATTTGAAGATAAGATATTCGGCCCGTTGACCCTGAAACAGTTCATATATCTGGCAGGTGGCGGGGGATTGTCTTTTGTTCTCTATGTGCTCCTCAAAAATGTATTTCTGGCCGCCCTGCCGATCATTGCCGTGATGGCCGCCGCCGTGGCCCTGGCCTTCTACAAGGTCAACAACAAACCATTCATCAACGTCGTCGAGGCGGCCTTCAATTACTGGCGGGGAGGAAAACTCTATATATGGAAGAAGGAGGAGCATCCCAAGCCCCAAACCACGGCCGCCGCGGTCAAGGATGCCAAGAATTTCGCCTCCATCATGGTGCCGAAAATATCCGATAGCAAACTGAAGGATATGAGTTGGAGCTTGGATATCAAAGAAAGCGTGTATTCGGACGATAAACAGAAATAAAAAGATATTTATGCCCACCGCCCCCAAAACAACCCAGAACTTCGTACCGGTCCAGGAAATCCGGGATGGTATTGTCATCCTCAAAAACGGCGGTATGCGTACCATCATTCTGGCCTCGTCGTTAAACTTCGGCCTGAAATCTTCCGAGGAACAAGGTTCCATCCTGATGCAGTTTCAGAATTTCGTGAATTCGCTGGACTTTTCCATCCAAATCTTCATCCAGTCAAAGAAACTCGATATTCGGCCCTATATCGCTCTCTTGGAAGATCGCTACAAGGAGCAAGTGACTGAACTTATGAAGATCCAGGTGCGCGAATACATCGAGTTCATCAAAACATTTGTCGAGAATACCAGCATCATGTCAAAAAGTTTTTTTGTGGTCATACCTTACGATCCGCCCATGATGACCACCAGTAAAAATCCCGTCTCCAATATGTTGCCCGGCCACAACAAGAGCGCTTCAGCCGCCCAATTGAGCGCCGATCAGCAATTCCAGGAATACCGGAGCCAGTTGGAACAACGTGTGGCTGTGGTGGAACAGGGCTTGGTGCGCTGCGGCATCCGCGCCGCCGAACTGGGTACCGAAGAGGTGGTAGAATTGTTCTACAAGATATTCAATCCGGGGGAGACTGAGAAGCCAATTCAAATAACTTAAATGTCCTTTTTATCAAATATTTTCAAAAAGAAAGATTCTGCGGTCGTTTCAGTGCTACCTGAGGAAATTTACCAAGCGGCGGTTTTGGAATTAAAGGACGTGATCGCGCCGTCGGCCCTGAAGATCAGCCCCAAAGAAGTCAATCTGGGCGAAAAAGTCGGGCGCACGTTATTCGTCATCTCATACCCGCGCTTCCTCGACGAAAGTTGGTTTGCCCCGATCATCAACTTGGACAAGGTTTTCAATGTGGCCATTTACATTCACCCGGTTGATACGGCCAAGATTCTGCGTCATTTCCAGAAGAAAGTAGCTGAGGTACAAAGCCAGATTTCCACTAGGGAAGAGAAGGGGTTGGTGCGCGACCCGGCCTTAGACACCGCTTACCAGGATCTGGAACAACTGCGCGATCAGCTCATGCAGGCTCAGGAACACCTTTTTGATGTCGGTGTCTATATTACAATCTTCGCCGACTCTGAAGGCGAACTTGATAAATTGGAGTCGGAAATCAAGTCTATTCTGGAATCAAAACTCGTCTATGTGAAGCCGGCCCTCTTCCAACAGGAGCAGGGTTTCAAAAGCGTCATTCCCACGGCCGATGACCAGTTGGCGGTGCATTCCAAGTTGAATTCCTCGCCGCTTTCCAGTCTTTTTCCTTTCGTTTCGTCCGACCTGACTTCAGATAAGGGAATATTGTACGGCATCAACCGCCACAATTCCTCGTTGGTGCTCTTCGACCGTTTTTTGCTGGGCAACTACAATTCGGTGACCTTCGCCGTGGCCGGTTCCGGCAAGTCATACTGCACCAAGCTGGAAATTTTGCGTACGCTCATGTTCGACACCGACGTGATCGTAATCGACCCGGAAAAGGAGTACGAATACATGTCCGAAGCCACTGGCGGCAAATATTTCAACATTTCCTTGAATTCGGAACACCACATCAATCCGTTCGATTTGCCCATACCGCGCGAGGATGAATCGGCTGCCGATGTGCTCAGGTCCAACATCATCAACTTGGTCGGTCTATTCCGCATCATGTTGGGCGGCCTGACCCAGGAGGAGGACGCCATGATCGACCGCGCCATCACCGAAACTTACGCCTTGAAGGACATCACACCGGAATCCGATTTCCGCAACGTCGAGCCGCCCTTACTTTCCGACTTCGAGCTGGTTTTGGCGGGAATGGAAGGCGCCGATTCCATGGTGCAACGTCTGTCGAAATACACCAAGGGTACCTGGTCCGGTTTCATCAACCACCCCTCGAATGTCGACATCAATAAGAAATTCGTGGTCTTTTCCTTGCGTGACATGGAAGATGAGCTCAAACCGGTTGGCATGTATATCGTCACACACTATATCTGGAATGCCATTCGCAAGAATTTGAAAAAGCGCCTCTTGGTTATCGATGAGGCTTGGTGGATGATGAAGTCCGAAGATACGGCCTCATTTCTCTTTGGTTTGGCCAAGCGCGGCCGCAAATACTATCTGGGTCTGGCCACCATCACCCAGGACGTCGATGACTTCCTGAAATCACCCTACGGCTTGCCGATCCTGACTAACTCGTCCATCCAGATCCTCTTGAAACAGTCGCCCACCATCATTGACCATATCCAGAAAACCTTCAACCTGACCGATGAAGAAAAGTATCTATTGCTTGAATCAGACGTCGGTGAGGGAATGTTCTTTGTGGGCCTGAAACACGTGGCCATCAAAATTGTGGCATCTTACACCGAAGACCAGATCATCACCACCAACCCGGCTCAAGTGATGCAAATCCAACAGGCCAAAAAGGATCTCGAAGCCGCCGGGCAGTAACAAAACCGATCATGCTTTTTCAGGGGTGGAACACTTCGGTATGCCCGTGGCCGTCACGGCTCATACCGAAGTGTTCCACCCCTTCAACGCATGATCGGTATCGCTGGCCAGTCGTAAACAGTGGGGCAGGTCATGTTAGCAATCCCCAGTTTCGGAAGCCGATTCATGGTAAAATATCCGTAATGAAACGCCTCTTTTTTACGATTGTGTTTTCTTTTGCACTGGCAGGTCTTTTTTCTTCAGTCACTTGTGCCCAGGGCGTGCCGACAAGCGGGGGCGGCATAGACTTGAGTATCTCCAACAACAGTCCCTTGCCCGGCGAAAACCTGATTGTGACGGCGCGAAGCTACAGTGCCGACATCAATTCCGCCAAAGTGACCTGGACATCCGCCGGCAAGACGTTGCAAAGCGGGGTGGGACTGACCACGCTTTCCATACAGGCGCCGACGGCCGGAAAAAAACTGGTGGTCAGCGTCTTCATGACCTCGACGGACGGCATCAGCTATACCAACTCGATTTCCATTGGTTCCGGTTCCGTTGATATGGTCCTGGAATCCAACGGCTACACCCCGCCCTTATTCAAGGGAAAGATTCCTTTGGTCTACCAGAATACTGTGCATGTGATCGCCGTGCCGCATCTGGCCAACAATGCCGGCGTCGAATACGACCCCAAAACATTGGTGTACAAATGGACACGCAACGGCCAAGTACTCGAAGATCAGTCCGGTTACAACAAACAATCCGTCGTTCAACCGGGGGATTTGGTGCCGCGACCATATACCTTGACCGTTGATGTCTCGACACGTGACGGCAGTGCCACGGTTTCGGGAATGATTACCATGGCTCCACAACAGCCGAATGTGGCATTCTATGTCAACGATCCTTTGTATGGGCCGCTCTTCAACAAAGCCATCATCGATACCGTCGGCATCGGTTCACAAAAAGAAACAAACATTCTGGCCGTACCATACGGCTTCAGCGCCCGGCAAAATAACTTGGCCAACCTGAACCTGACCTGGCTCATAGACGGGGTGGAACATACCGAGCTGGCATCCAGTCAGTCCGTGGTTCTGCGCGCCCCCGAGGCCGGTTCCGGCTCCTCGAATGTCGAGTTGGACATCAACAATCCCACCAATTTTCTCCAGACGGCCACCGGCGCATTCTCGGCCTCGTTCAATGCAACCAACCAAACGGCCGCGGCCGCCTCGTTCTAACATACAACAATTATGATCATCAAACATTTTTACAACTTCCTCAAAATCGGCTTGATCGCCGCGGTCGCCGGCATCTGTCTGCCGGGCCTGACGCTTTTTGCGCAAACCACGCCGTCACCAACGGCATCTGCCGCTCCAGTCGTACAAACTGTGCAAACCACCGACAACACCACCTATGTGATGCTTGAACCGTTGCCCTGCATCAACACCACCACCGGCACCTCAAATTCCGGCGACATGAACTGCGCGAACGGCACCTTGGTTGGCACGCAATCAAAGCCGATCAATGTTGGTGATTATGTGCAATACATGTTCAACCTGCTCATCGCCGTAGCGGCTGTGGCAGCCGTCTTCATGATCACCTGGGGCGGATTTCAGTATATGACCACCGATTCCTGGAAAGGAAAAAGTGACGGTTTGGGTAAGGTTAAAAATGCCATTCTGGGACTGATTCTGGTTACCTGTTCGTATATCTTGTTGAAAACGATCGACCCGCGGTTGGTAACCATCTCGCCGACCTTGGTTCCACAATTGCAGTTGAAGTGTCCGGGCGATGCCTCAAAAACCTTGAATGACCCGACGTGCGCCAGCAACACCGGCGTGACCCAAACAACCCAGACCGCCGCGAAGCAAACCAATACCCAGGCACAAAGCTCGGTCGACAGCGCCAAACAAAACACACAAACCTCGACAACCTTAACTCAACAAAATGCCAATTTGCAGGCCCAGATAGATTCACTCAAAGGATTTGGCGCCCAGGATGACAATCCGCAAGTCCAGGCTTTGCAGGCGCAAATAAACAACAACAATGACCAAATACAGCAGGCTGACGTGGCGAGTGCGGTATCTCAAGCGCAAGGGAACACCACAAATATTATTGCGACGGCCATGACAGGCATGAATGCGGCCACCAACCCCGACGCCATCTCACAAGTTGCCTTAAGTTCGATTCAAACCATCGACAAAATGACGGCCACGCGGGTGCAACAACTGCAGAATCTCAATGCGGCCGACCAAGTTCAAACCGTGAAAAATCTCGGTGCCTACGCCCAATCTGTCATTTCCATGCAAGAGGCCGTGCAGTTGGCCAACATGGCAATCGTCGGCAACCAGTTCATGTATTCGGACGGTGTAACCTCGCGAAATACCCAAGTTAACGTTTCAGAACAAAAAATCCTGGCCGCCTATCATACTATACAAGCACTACCAAATGTCGATCCGGCCCTGCTTGCACAGACCAAAGCGCAATTTATAGCCGCCGAGACAACTATTACCGGTCTACGAAACAGAAGATAATATGAAAAAAACGCCCACCATAATCATTTCTTTGCTTGTTGTTCTACTCCTGGTCGTGGTGGCGTATTGGTATTTGTTTCTGCGCGGCACGATAACACCCATTCCCAACCAAACCCCAAATTCTACAAGTGGTTTTACACCGCTTAACGGCAACTCTTCGACAGGAAACTCGGGCAATACTAACAATAATCCAGGTAGCACAAATACCAACCCCGGCTCGACCGGCACCACCTCGGTTATTACCGCAAAAATTCCAAGTCTGCGCCTTCTTTCCAACACACCCGTTGGCGGATATGGCAGCAACACGACGGGGAGCACCACACGGGTACGTTGGGTAGATCGGGGCAGGGGAAACATTTACGAGGTTGTCGAGAACACACCGAGCGCAACCACGCTGTCAAACACTATTCTGCCGCGCGTCAACGAAAGCGTCTGGAACGCCAATTTGACTGCTTTCATCGGCAGTCTGGTGCCCGACAACAATACCGGCCCCACTACCATTTATTCCGCCTTGGCGGCGCGCGCCTCAACCACGGCCGCCACTTCGACCGCAACCGATCAATACACACCGTTCCAACTCAAAGGCAACAATTTGCCGGCCGGCGTCATCACCTACGCGGTATCGCCGAAAAAAGACAGAGTCTTTCTTTTGATCAACCAGAATGGCGTTGGTGTGGGTTATGTCGCCAACTTCAACGGCTCGGCCATGAAACATCTGTTCGATACGCCGCTCACCCAAGTTACCGCCGACTGGCCGGAAACCAACACCATCACTTTGCTCACCAATCCTTCGCTCTCCGATAATGGATTCTTTTATTTCGTGAATGCCACGACCGGCTATATGAACAAAGTTCTTGGTCCCATTCCCGGACTGATCGCAGTGGCCAGCCACGATGCCAAATATGTCGTCTATTCCGGTATCGATGCTGGTGGCAGTGTCGCCACGAATATCCTGACGGTTTCCAAAAACACCTCGATCGACGCCCTGATCAAAACATTGGCTAATAAGTGCGTATGGGGTAACTTCTACAAGAGTTTGGTCTACTGCGGCGTACCGCGCAGTTTCCCGACCGCCACATATCCCGACAGTTGGCTTCTGGGTGCGGTCTCCTTTGCCGACAAGATCTGGCAGGTTAACGCCGACACCGGGGAAGCGCATCTTATTTCCATCATTGTTGACCAATCGGATCGCGTTATTGACGCCTTCAACCTCGGTTTGGATCAAAAAGACAACTATCTCTTCTTTATGAACAAAAGCGATCTATCGCTGTGGTCACTGGATCTCGTCTCGACAAACTAGTAAGTAGTTAGAGCACAACAAGCGGGCGTGCATTTCTTTTTTTCTCGTCTGCAACTCTCGCAACAGGAAATTGCTAGGTCTTTTGGCGCTCAGACGAAGCAATCGGCGCCAAAAGTCCAAGCAATTTCACTGTTGCTCACACAAGAATTCTCGACGAGAAAAAAAGAAATGCACACCCGCTTGTTGTGCTTACACCAACCCTTTGAGATGCTTTTTTCGAATATAGAGTTCCTGGCCAAAGGTAAAGAGGGCACTAATTGACCAGTAAATGGCGATGATCGAGGCCGCTTGAGGATATCGGGAAGGAATCAACCAGTAGATGGAAGCAAAGGCAACAATGGGCATCATAAATTTCATTTGCGTGTTCATGGAATTGGCAAAGTTGGTGGCGGAATCGGGTTTACCGGCATTTTTTGGCATATTTTGCGCAATATTCCGCTGTTGACGGGAAGCCACCGAATAATGAAGTTGTAAGAATTGAACTACACCGGTAACGAGAGCCAAAATCAAACTTTTATGGGTCAGGTCAAGGCCCAATAACGTGGCTTTAATGGTTGGAACGTGAACAAAACTATAGAGAAGCGTCGGGTCAATGGTGGGAATAATTTTATAAAATACCGAGATCAAGGCAAAAAGAATGGGGAGTTGGATAAAGAGCAGTAGTATTCCCGAGAACGGGTGCACACCTCTTTGCTTGTACAATTCCATGGTCTTGGCGGCTTGCAGTTGTTTGTCCGCTGCATACTGCGCCTTGATTTTATTGGCTTCCGGTTCAACTTCCTTCATGCGGACCTGGGTCAGGAGCGCGCTTTTGGAGAGCGGAAAGAGGATGAGACGGACAATGACTGTGAAGATGATGACTGCCACACCGACATCAATACCCGGCACCACGTTCATTATGATGACCAAACCGTTATACAGGGGACGAATGAAGATTTCTTGGAACATTGGGTCA
>Ga0265338_10011629_pt1 | contig 10145 bp, 9 predicted proteins | sample 42126metaG_FD_193579 | JGI IMG/M metagenome (GOLD analysis project Ga0265338, IMG submission 193579) | Rhizosphere microbial communities from Carex aquatilis grown in University of Washington, Seatle, WA, United States - 4-21-26 metaG | ecosystem: Host-associated > Plants > Roots > Rhizosphere >... | reverse complement strand
AAGGGGGTCCCGTTGGATGCGCGTGAATTGGCCTGACCGTGCGTCATGGGCGGGCGTCTAGCACAGGCTGGGCCGGCCGCGAAAGGCCGGCCGATCAATGCCAACGCCGCGAGGGCCGCCTTCTCTGCGACCCTGAAACTTGCCGCGACGCGCGGACGCTAAGCAATGCGTTGCGGCGGAGACCTCAGATCGCCGCGAACCGCCCTATCGATCGCCTCGCGCAGTTCGGCAGGCAGATCATCGCCGTAGACCTCAATGATGTCTCCGCTCTTGCGCGATCAACACCGGCTCAGCGCCCGAATTGTCCAAGACTTCGACCTCATCGGCGTTCAAGAAGAACCACGGCAGCTCCCCGAACGATCTCCGCCTTCGGTCGAGGATGCTTTCGAGAGGGACGTCATGACCACTCTTGGCGACCCTCAATCGAACCCGCTCGACGTTGAGGTTCGCCGACTTCAGTACGATGTAGACCATTCGAACGCGGAATCCTTGTCGGCGCACCCTCCTGATGAGTCCTCGGTACTTCGCCGTCGACAGGACCGTCTCGACCCCCACAGACTGGTGGGCCATGACCGAGGCCTTGAGCCACGCCTCGATGCGCTGGACGGCGACGACGTTGGCGTCCCGGTCGGCAAGTCCCTCATGCGCCCGAATGCGAGCGCTCAGAAGGTCGGGGTTGATGATCCAGACCGATCCAGCGGGCGCATCGATCGACATCCGATCGTAGGCGCTGCTCTTTCCCGAACCATTCGCGCCCGCGATGATCCAGAGTGTGGGCTGTTCAGGACTTTCGGCCAACGCTGTCCGGTGCGCCGAAGCGATCCTTGTTCTCCTTGCGCGCCTTCCTCACGTTCTGCTTGAACACATAGAGGAAGTCCGAGCCGAACGTTGCGCTATTGGCATCCAGCGCCCGGACCGTCACTTTGCGGCCGTCAATCCCGCGGACGACCTTGACCGAGACCTTCGCGCCGGCGCCAGCCTTCACCGGCTTGTCATGCTTGCGGACTTGGAGCTTCGGCATTTCGATTCCGTCTCGTCCAACTGAATATCGGTTCGCAGCGGGGTCCTGACAATCCCACTTGCTCCTGGTTCCGCTAACGCCGCCCGAACAGCTTCTCGATGTCGCTGAGCTTCAGCTCCACATAGGTGGGGCGGCCGTGGTTGCACTGGCCCGAGTGGGGCGTGGCCTCCATCTGGCGCAGCAGGGCGTTCATCTCCGCCCCGTTGAGCCGGCGGCCGGCGCGGACCGAGCCGTGGCAGGCCATGGTTCCACAGATCTCGCCCATGCGCTCCTTCAGGGCCAGCGGCGCGTCGTTCTCGGCCAGGTCGTCGGCGATATCGCGGATCAGGCCCTGGACGTCGCAGTCCCCGAGCAGGGCCGGGGTCTCGCGCACCAGCACCGCGCCGGGTCCGAAGCCTTCGAGGATCAGGCCGAGCTCGGCCAGCTCCCCTGCCCGGCCGACCACCCGCTCGGCCTCGGCGGGATCCAGGCTGACCACCTCAGGCAGGAGCAGCGCCTGGCGGGCCACCTGGCCTGCGGCCATCTCGTCCTTCATCCGCTCGTAGACCAGCCGCTCGTGGGCGGCGTGCTGGTCGACGATGACGATGCCGTCGCGGGTCTGGGCGATCACATAGGTCTCGTGCAGCTGGGCCCGGGCGGCGCCCAGCGGCTGTTCCACCGGATCGGCGGCCTGGCCGGTCTCGGACGCCGGGGACTCATAGCGGGCGGCCGGCTCGGCCACGCCGGGCAGCTCGGCGGTGCGCATCTCGCCCGCCCAGGCCGGGTTGGGAGTCCCGGGGCGATAGGAGGTCCCGGACGATCTCCACAGGGGCGCGGCGCCGGCCGCCTCGGGCCGGAAACCACCGAGCGCGGCGGCCGACACGGTGGTGGATGCCCGGTGCCCCGCGCCGGCCAGGGCGTGGCGCAGGCCGCCAACGATCAGGCCCCTGACCAGGCCGGGATCGCGGAAGCGCACCTCGGCCTTGGCCGGATGCACATTGACGTCCAGCTCGCGCGGATCGAGGTCGAGGAACAGGGCCGCGGTGGGGTGCCGGTCGCGGGCCAGGAAATCGGCGTAGGCGGCGCGCAGGGCGCCCTGCAGCAGCCGGTCGCGCACCGGCCGGCCGTTGACGAACAGATACTGGTGGGCGGCGTTGCCGCGGGAATAGGTGGGCAGGCCCGCAAAGCCCGACAGCCGCACGCTCTCCCGCTCGTGCTCGAGCAGCAGCGCATTCTCCTCGAACTCGCGCCCCAGCACCGCGGCCAGGCGCTTCAGGCGCCCTTGCGGCCCCGGATGCTCGGGCGGCAGGCGCAGCACGCGGCGGCCGTCGATCTCCAGGGAGAAGGCCACCGCCTCGTGGGCCATGGCCTGGCGGCGGACCTCCTCGGCGATGGCCAGGGATTCCGAGCGCTCGGACTTCATGAACTTCAGCCGCGCCGGGGTGGCGTAGAACAGGTCGCGCACCTCGGCCCTGAGGCCATGCTCGCCGGCGAAGGCCGCCGGCTGCGGCGCGCCCACCAGCCCGCCCTCCACGGCGATGGCCCAGGCGTCGGATGCGCCCCGGCTCCGGCCGGCCAGGGTCAGCCGCGCCACCGAGCCGATCGACGGCAGGGCTTCGCCGCGGAAGCCCAGGGTGGAGATGTGCAGCAGGTCCCAGTCGCCGGCGTCGTCAGGCGCCAGCTTGGAGGTGGCGTGGCGCTCGACCGCCAGGCTGAGTTCGTCCTTGCCCAGGCCCGCGCCGTCGTCGCTGACCAGGATGCGCGACAGGCCGCCCTGTTCGACCTGGATGTCGATGCGCGAGGCGCCGGCGTCGATGGCGTTCTCGACCAGCTCCTTGACCGCGCTGGCCGGCCGCTCGACCACCTCGCCGGCGGCGATGCGGTTGACGGTCTCCTGGGGCAGGCGACGGATCGGCATGGGCGCAGGATAGCACCCGAGTCGGGGGCGAGAAGCTGCGTGGTTCGAGACGCGGCCTGGCGGCCGCCCCTCACCATAAAGAAGTCAACGCCATCCGGTGCTCGTCGTGATCCTGAGGAGGCCGCGCGAGCGGCCGTCCCGGAGGACGCGGGCCGGCGATGCGGGCCTAGAGGCCGGGCAGCTTGATGAAGGCGGTCTTGCGCTTGTCGCGTTCGATGACGACCGGCCTGTCGCCGGTCAGCTGCTTGATCTGACGGGCTTCCACCGCGGGATCCACCGGCGAGGCGGTCTCTTCGGCCTGGACCAGCTTGGGGTTCTCGGCCGAACCGGAGGGCGCGTCCTTGCGCCAGAACATCACCTTGTCGGCGAAGCCCTTGTCCTTGTGGGAGATGTCGCCGAACTCGTCGTCGACCACATAACGCACCAGCGGGTCGGCCTTGTCGGCGCCGGCCTTGGTCACCAGCAGCTTCTCGCCGTCCGACCGGGCCTCGCCTTCGCGCTCGCCCAGGAGCGCGACGCGGGCGGCGCTCTCAGGCTGCAGCTCCTGGGGACGGGGCTCGCCGGGGGCCGGCGGACGCAGCGAGTAGTCCGGGGGCACCACCAGCGGCGCACGGGCGACAGTGCGGAACTCGTCAGGGGTGATCTTGCTGACGCCAAGGACCTTGGCGGTGCTGCTGCACCCAGCCAGGCCGAGGCCGGCCACGATCACGGCCGCGGCGGCCATGCGATTGAAACTCATATGTCCCGACTCCAGCGAGCCCCCCGGCTCAATGCATCGCATACCCCATTGCAGGGGGCTTCGCCAAGAACTGCGCGGCGTCAGGTCGCGGAGGGCTTCCTGGAGCCGATGAAGCTGTCGATGAGCAGAAGCGCCACCCCCACGTTGATCGCGGCGTCCGCGACATTGAACACCCAGGGGAAGAACAGCCCGTGGAAATCCAGGAAGTCGGCCACCGCGCCAAATCGCACCCGGTCGATGAGGTTGTTGCCGAACGCCCCACCCAGCATGAAGCCCACGGACGACGCCAGCAGGGGCCGGGTCATGCGCCGCGCCCAGAAGGCCAGGGCGATCACGATGACCAGGGCGAAGATCACCAGCAGCCAGCGTCCCGTCGGCGTATCGGCGCGCAACAAACCGAAGCTGACGCCCGGGTTCCAGACCATGGTCAGCTGGAAGAACGGCAGGACCTGGATCGGCGAGCGGTCCGGCAGGTGGGCGATGTCCAGGATCCAGAACTTGGAGAGCTGGTCCAGGGCCACCACCGCCGCGGCGATGGCGTAGGCCGTCCAGCCCCAGCGGGTGACGCCGAGCGGCGGGGGCGGCTGATCGACGCCTGCGTCCTCAACCATGACCGGACAACGCCTCCTCGCAGCGCAGGCAAAGCGCGCCCTCGCCCTTGACCTCCGGCAGCACGCGCCAACAGCGCGCGCATTTGCAGCCGCTCGCCAGGGCCGGCAGCACCGCCACGCCCGGCGCCTCGGCAAGGCGGAAGGCCTCTTGGGACCCCTCCCCCGCCGTCAGCTCGGCCGCGGAGGTGCGGAACACCTCGGCCGGATCGACGCCCTCGAAGGCGGCCAGCAGGGCCGGATCGGACACCGACACCTTGGGCGCGGCTTCCAGGGCCGAACCGATGCGCTTGTCGCGGCGCTCAATCTCCAGGGCGCCGGTGACGGCGGCCAGCACGGTCTGCACCCTGCGCCAGCGCGCGGCCTCGGCCTCGTTCTTCCAGTCGCCCGGCGTCTGGGGCCAGGTGCGCAGGCAGTTGGAGCCGGCCTCCGGGAAGCGGGTGGTCCAGGCCTCTTCCATGGTGAAGGGGACCAGGGGCTGCAGCCAGGCGGTCAGGCGCTCGAGCACCAGGTCCATCACCGTGCGGCAGGCGCGGCGGCGCAGGGATGAGGTGGGGTCGCAGTAGAGGACGTCCTTGCGGATGTCGAAATAGAGCGCCGACAGCTCGGTGGTGCAGAAGTCCGCCACCGGCCGCCAGACGTCCTGGAAGCGGTAGCCCTCGTAGGCGGCGCGCACCTCGCCATCCAGCTCCCACAGGCGGTGCAGCACGAAGCGCTCGAGCGGCGGCATCTGCTCCAGGGAAACCCGCTCGGCCTCGTCGAAGCCGTTCAGGGCGCCCAGCAGGTAGCGCACCGTGTTCCTGAGCTTGCGGTAGGCGTCCACCGTGGTCTGCAGGATGGTCTTGCCGATCCTCTGGTCCTCGGCGTAGTCGACCATGGCGGCCCAGAGACGGAGGATCTCCGCCCCGCTCTCGCGGATCACCACCTCGGGCTCGACCGCGTTGCCCAGCGACTTGGACATCTTCTCGCCCTGCTCGGTCAGGGTGAAGCCGTGGGTCAGGACGCCCTCATAGGGCGCGCGGCCCCGGGTGCCGCAGGATTCCAGCAGCGACGACTGGAACCAGCCGCGGTGCTGGTCGGAGCCTTCCAGATAGAGGTCCGCCGGCCAGCGGGAATCCGCCCTGCCCTCCAGGGTGAAGGCGTGGGTCGAGCCGGAATCGAACCAGACATCCAGGATGTCCTCGATCTTCTCGTAGTCGGCCGGGTTGCGGCCAGGACCCAGGAACTCGGCCGGGTCGGTGGTGAACCAGGCGTCCGCCCCGCTCTTGCCGATGGCCTCCACGATACGGGCGTTGACGGCCTCGTCGCGCAGCGGCTCGCCGGTGGCCTTGTCCACGAACATGGCGAGCGGCGTGCCCCAGGCGCGCTGGCGCGAGATCAGCCAGTCGGGCCGCGTCTCCACCATCGAGCGGATGCGGTTCCGACCGATGGCCGGATAGAAGGCGGTGGCGTCGATCGCCTTGAGCGCCCGTTCGCGCAGGGTGCTCCCATCCGGCAGCTGTTCGTCCATGCGGATGAACCACTGCGGCGTGTTGCGGAAGATCACCGGCGCCTTGGAGCGCCAGGAGTGCGGATAGGCATGCTCCAGCCGGCCACGGGCCAGCAGCGCGCCGGCCTCGATCAGCTTCTGGATGACGGTGTTGTTGGCGGGGCCGAACTTGCCGGACTTCTTGCCCTCGGTCTCAAGCACCTTGAGCCCGCCGAACAGCGGGACGTGCGGATAGTAGGCGCCGTCCGGATCCACCATCTCGGGGATGTCGCGCCGGCCCGACGCGATCCAGACCTGGTAGTCCTCCGCGCCATGGCTGGGCGCGGTGTGCACGAAGCCCGTGCCGGCGTCCTCGGTGACGTGGTCGCCGGCCATCAGCGGCACGTCGAAGTCATAGCCCTGGCCCCGGAACGGGTGGGCGCAGACCAGGCCTTCGGGCTCGACGCCGTAGATGCGCTCCCAGCTCAGGATCCTGGCGGCCTGGCGCACGTCCTCGGCCAGCTCGTCGGCCACCACCAGCTTGTCGCCCACCTTGGCCCAGGGCTCGAACTCGAGGTCCGGCTCCATGCCCTCGACCTTGTACAGGCCGTAGGAGATGCGCGGCCCGAACGCGATCGCCCGGTTGCCCGGGATGGTCCAGGGGGTGGTGGTCCAGATCACGATGGAGGCGTGGGTCAGGCTGGGGAAGCTCTCCGCCAGCTCGCGCGCCTGCGACCGGCGCTGCTCGGCCTCGTTGGCCTCCGGATCGGCCGGATTGCGCCAGCCGACGATGGGGAACTTCACCCAGACCGTGGGGCTGACATGGTCGTGGTACTCGACCTCGGCGTCGGCCAGGGCGGTGCGCTCCACCGGGCTCCACATCACCGGCTTGGAACCGCGATAGAGCTGGCCGCTCATCAGGAACTTGTGGAACTCGCCCACGATGGCCGCCTCGGTGGGGAAGTCCATGGTGGCGTACGGCTCGGCCCAGCGACCCAGGATGCCCAGGCGCTTGAACTCGTCCTTCTGGGCCTCGATCCACTGGCCGGCGAAGGCGCGGCATTGGGCGCGGAACTCGGCCAACGGGACCTCGTCCTTGCGCTTGCCCCGGGCGCGGTACTGCTCCTCGATCTTCCATTCGATCGGCAGGCCGTGGCAGTCCCAGCCGGGCACGTAGTCGACGTCGTAGCCCAGCAGGAAGCGGCTGCGGACCACGAAGTCCTTCAGGGTCTTGTTCAGGGCATGGCCGATGTGGATGGCGCCGTTGGCGTAGGGCGGACCGTCATGCAGCACGAACAGGGGCGCGCCGGCGTCTTGGCGGGTCTTGCGGATCAGCGAGAACAGGTCGTCCCGCCGCCAGCGCTCCAGGATCTCGGGCTCCAGCCTGGGCAGGCCCGCGCGCATGGGGAATGGGGTCTCGGGAAGGAAGACGGTGTCGCGGTAATCGTCGCGAGGCGGCTTGGCGTCGTCGGCCATGGGTGTGGTCCAGCGCAATTGAACTTCGGGTTCGGGTCAGATCCCGGCGCGCGCTGGAGCAGATCGCCCTGGCGTCACGCCGGGCGCTTAATTCGCAGAGCTGTCCGAACCGCGGTCACGGGCGCGGATGTAACAGAGGCGAAAGGGCGGAGGAAGCCGGTAAGCGCGCGGGCGGTGGAGGCGCGGAGGGCGACCGAGCGCTCGGGGCGCCCCGAAACAGCGGACTGTCGCCTGACCGGATGGTCCGATCAATTGGTGGGTCCGACCCCTTTCGTTTGACAGTTCCTGTTGATCCGGCCGTTCCGCTCTGCCGGTTCGTAAGGGCGTCGAAGCCCCTATGCGCGCCGGCGTTCGCAGGCGGTGACGTGCAGGGTGAGCCGCTGGCCCGCGCGGACGACGCCGAGCTCCATGGGTCGGCCGATGGCGTGGTGATCGAGCGAGCGCAGGAGGTCGTCCAGGCCGGTGGCCGGCTTGCCGTCGATGGAGACGATCAGGTCGCCGGCGGCCACGCCGGCCTGGGCCGCGGGGCTGGGACGCTCCACGTCGGCGACCCAGACCCCATGGCTCTGGTCCAGGCCCGCCGATATCGCGACCCCCTCGGGGATGGGCGCCTGCTGGGCGATGACGCCGATGTGGCCCCGGCGGATGCGGCCGTGGCTGATCAGCTGCTGCATCACCAGGCTGACGGTGTTGGAGGCGATGGCGAAGCACAGGCCCTGGGCGCCGACGATGATGGCCGTGGCCACCCCCACCACCTCGCCGACCGAGTTCACCAGCGGGCCGCCGGAGTTGCCGGGATTGAGCGCCGCGTCGGTCTGGATCAGGTCCTCGATCAGCCAGCCGTTCTCGCCGCGCAGGGAGCGGCCGACGGCGGAGATCACGCCGGTGGTCACCGTGGCCTGGAACCCCAGGGGCGCGCCGATGGCGATGACCAGCTGGCCGGGCTTCAGCCGCTTGGAGTCGCCGAGCCGGACGGCGGGATAGCGCCCCGGCCGCTCCAGCTTCAGGATCGCCAGGTCCGTGTCGACATCCTCGCCCACCAGGCGGGCGGGAGACGAGGAGCCGTCGTGCAGGACAATGCCGATCTCGACCGCGTCGTGCACCACGTGGCTGTTGGTGAGGATCAGGCCGTCGGCCGAGACGATGAAGCCCGAGCCGACGCCATCGGGCTCGGAATTCTCCCGCATGGGATTCACCCGCACCACCGACGGCGCCACGGTCTCGACGGCGCGCACCACCGCCTGGGAATAGGCGTCCATCAGGCCGTCGTCGCCATGGGGCGTCCGCGGGCGGCCCAGGAACACCGGCGCGGCCTCGGGCGGCAGGACGATGGGGGTCGGTGACGGTCGGGCGATCTGGCGCGGCCCGCGCCGGGCCTCGGCGAAGCGGAGGTACTTGCGCCCCTTCAGCATGGGCCTCTAGCCCCCCGCCAGCAGCCTCCGCGCCCGATCGGCGTCGGCCTCGATCTGCTGCACCATCAGCTCGACCGTAGCAAACTTCTTCTCCTGGCGCAGGAACTCCACCAGCTCGGTCTCGATGGTCTGGCCATAGAGGTCGCCGTCGAAGTCGAACAGATAGACCTCGAGCCGCGCCTCCACCGCCCCCACCGTCGGGTTCTCGCCGATGCTGGAGACGCCGTCGACGACGCGGCCGTCGGGCAGGCGCGTGCGGGTGGCGTAGATGCCGAGCCGGGGCCTGACATATTCGCCCAGGGCCACATTGGCCGTGGGGAAGCCCAGCGTCCGGCCGAGCCTGCGCCCCTGCCGCACCACCCCCTCGATGGCGAAGGGCCGTCCCAGGATCTCGGCGGCGGCGCGGGGGTCGCCAAGCTGCAAGGCGCGGCGGGCGGCGGTGGAGGAGAGCTTGTAGCCGGTCTCGTCCGCCAGGGCCGGCGCGATGGTGACGCCGAAGCCCAGCTGCTGGCCCAGGGCAGTCAGGAGGTCCCCGTCGCCGGTGCGGCCGCGCCCGAAGGAGGCGTCGAAGCCCACCACCACGTGGCGCACGCCCAGTCCCTCGGCCAGGGCCTCGCGGGCGAAGTCCTCGGCGCTGAGGCCGGCGAGGTGATCGTCGAAAGGCAGGATGTAGCTGCGCTCCACGCCCAGGGCGGCGAACCGCTCGGCCTGCTGGTGCGCGGTGGTGAGCAGGAAGGGCGGATCGTCGGGATGGAACCAGCGCCAGGGATGCGGCTCGAAGCTGACCACGCCCAGGGGCGCGCCAAACTTCCGGGCCGCGGTTTGCGCGAGATGGATCACCCGCTGGTGGCCCAGGTGCACGCCGTCGAAGGACCCGAACGCCACGCAGGCGCCCTTGTCGTCAGGCTTCAACCCTCGCCAACCCCGGATGGTCCGCATGCGCCCCTAGCCGTCCCTGCGCGGAACCATGACCACCGCCTCGCCCTCGACCACGGCCTTGCCCGCCACCTCGCAGACCGTCGCCAGGGTCACGCGGGCCTTTTCGCCGTCGATGGCCGTCACCGTGGCGCGGGTGGTCACCTCGTCGCCGATCCGCACCGGGCGTTTGAAGGTCATGGTCTGGGAGATGTAGATGGCGCCCGGCCCCGGCAAGCGGGTGCCGAGCACCGCCGAGATATAGCCGGCCGACAGCATGCCGTGGGCGATGCGGGTCTTGAACGGCGTGGCGGCGGCATAGTCCTCGTCCAGGTGGACGGGATTGTTGTCGCCCGAGACCGCCGCGAAGGCGCGGATGTCGGAGTCGGTGACGGTGTGGCTGATCTCGGTGGTCTGACCCAGGCTCAGATCTTCCAGGCGCAAGCCATTCATTTGCCTCTCCAATGCTGTGGCTTGCCCATCCGTTCGGCGAGGTCGCTTCCCTACCAGACCAGCTCGGCCATGGCGTACTTCGCCAGGACCTCATGCTTGGCCAGGAACGCGGCGGCGCGTTCGGCGGAGGCCGCCGTCGCACCGTCCAGGAGATCG
>Ga0265338_10011628_pt1 | contig 10145 bp, 8 predicted proteins | sample 42126metaG_FD_193579 | JGI IMG/M metagenome (GOLD analysis project Ga0265338, IMG submission 193579) | Rhizosphere microbial communities from Carex aquatilis grown in University of Washington, Seatle, WA, United States - 4-21-26 metaG | ecosystem: Host-associated > Plants > Roots > Rhizosphere >... | reverse complement strand
GGCGTCGATGAAGCGGCACCGCTCACGGTTCCCGCCCCGCCAGAATTGGCACCGCCAGCGGACTACACCTTCAAGTGATTGCAAACTGGGCGATGCCCGGGACTGCATTCTGATTGTGCACTGCACTATTAGATCTTAGGATCAAAGCTTCAGCAATGGAGCAGTTATGCGTTACCAACTTTTCGCTATGAGTTTTGCTGCGTTTTTGTCGGTTCCGGCCCTTGCCCAGACCACCCCCGAGGCGACGCCGGCCCCAGCGGCTACGGAGGACAGCCATCTGAATGAGATGGTCTGTAAGAAGCAGCCGCCGCCAACCGGATCGCGCATTGCGGGCAAGACGGTCTGCATGACGAATCGCGAATGGCTCGCGGCGTGGAGCGCATCCCAAGATGCAACAAAGGCCATGCAGAACAAGTCGATGACGCAAATGCCCGGCGGCGGTTGATTAGCGCACGCCTTTGTCGAACAGGAATTCGCCATAAGCCCGGTCATCCACCTGGATGTGCTGGATTAGCCATTGGCGCAGGAATGTCAGCATCTCTTCGGCGAGCTTGTGGCGGTCCGTCCCGCCGACCTGTCCGCGAAAATCCATCACCTGCTGGCGCAACGCCCCATGGGCTTGGATATGCGCTGCCGCATCGGGATAGGCCCAATCGTCGAAATACATTTCCTCATGGCGAAAATGCATGATGGTGTATTCGACCATGGCATCGGTGATACGGCTGAGGGCGTCGTCGTCAATGCCCGCGTGTATCGCTTCGTATAAGCTATTGATGATGGCGATGAGCTTTTTGTGCTCGTCATCAAAAATGGCGACCCCGACGCTATAGTCGGAGCTCCAGTCCAGAAATGCCATGGGTTTGCCCTTGTGCCTGGCGGGAGATCCCTCGCGAACCTTCCCTAAGGGGTTGGCCGCCTCTTGGGTACAGCGGCTGCGCCGCTTCGGGCGCGGCAAGATGTCCAGCGCACTGCAGGGCAAGCTGAAAATGCCCTGCGGGAAGCGCTTGACTTGCGCCTCAGCCCCGCAGACTGTAAGCGCTGTCAAGCGTACAGGGAAAGAAATGACAATGGAAGCGGCGCACGCTGTCTCGCGTGCGGTTACGGCTGCAGATTGGGCCGGCCGCATCCGCGCGGAATTGACGGGAAATATCCTGCCTTTCTGGCTGCGGCATGTTTTGGATCGGGCGCATGGCGGCTTCTTCGGTGAGGTCGCCAGCGATTTGACGGTGCGTGCAGACGCGCCGCGCGCCTGCGTGATCAACACCCGCATTCTGTGGACCTATGCGGCCGCAGCGCGGCTGATCGGGCCCGAATGGCTCGCCCCCGCCGAATGGGCCTTTGATTATATCTGCGCCAAATTCTGGGACCGCGAAAACGATGGCCTGTTCTGGACGGTGGATAGCACCGGCACGCCCTTAAGCCCGCGCAAACAGACCTATGCTCAGGCCTTCGGCATCTATGCCTTCGCCGAGTATTACCGCGCCAGCGGCGATGACGAAGCTCTCGAACTGGCGCAAAAACTCTACGCGCTAATCGAGGAACATGCCTTCGATCCCGCCTCGGGCGGCTATTTCGAAGCGCGCGGCAAAGCCTGGGACGCGCTGGAAGACGTTCGTCTCTCCGACAAGGATCTCAACTCTCCCAAATCCATGAACACGCATCTGCATGTTTTGGAAGGCTATACCAATCTCTTGCGCGTCTGGCCCGATGACGGGCTCAAGGCCAAGCAAGCAGCCCTTCTCGCCACCATGATGGATCACATCGTCGATAGTGATACCGGCCACTTCAAGTTGTTCTTCGAGGCCGATTGGACATCGCTCAGCGATCACGTCTCCTTCGGCCACGACATTGAAGGCAGTTGGCTTCTTTATGAAGCCGCCGAGATTCTGGGTGATGCTGCCTTGCTCGCCCGCGCCCGCAAAATTGCCATTCACATGGCGCGCGTCAGCCTGGCGCAAGCGCTCGATCCAGATGGCTCCATGCTGTTCGAAGCCGATGGCAAAGGCGTCCTCATCGATGCCAAGAAGCATTGGTGGGTGCAGGCCGAAGCCGTGATCGGTTTCTACAACGCTTACGAATTGACCGGTGAGGAAGCCTTCCGCACCGCGGCGCTCAATGCCTGGAATTATATCGAGGAGCACGTCGTCGACCGCATGCATGGCGAATGGCACGCCAAACTCAGCCGCGACGGCGTTGTCCTAACGGAAGCCGAAGATTCTGACGCCGTCTTGGTGGGCCCCTGGAAGTGCCCTTATCACAACGCGCGCGTCTGTTATGAATTGCTCAATCGCTTGGGGAGGAGTGAAAGAAAAACGCCATGAAATACGGCTATTTCGACGACGCGGCGCGGGAATATGTGATTACGCGCCCAGACACGCCGCTGCCTTGGATCAACTATATCGGTTGTGAAGGCTATTTCGGCATTTTGTCGGCCACCGCTGGCGGCTACTCCTATTACAAAGACGCGCGCCTGCGCCGCATCACCCGCGGCCGTTACAACAACGTGCCGATGGATTTCGGCGGCCGTTATATTTATGTGCGCGACAATGCCAATGGCAGCTTCTTCTCGCCGTCTTGGATGCCGGTTCGTGGCAAGCTCGATGCTTATGAATGCCGCCATGGCATGGGTTATTCGATCATCTCGGGCAAGAAAGACGGCATCGCCGCTTCCACGCGTTATTTCGTGCCGATGGGCGAGAATCTGGAAATCTGGGATCTCACCGTCACGAATGAGCGAAGCGAAGCCGCCGATCTGTCGATCTTCTCGGTGGCCGAATTCTGCCTTTGGGATGCGCAGGACGACGCCACCAATTTCCAGCGCAATTTCTCCACCGGCCAAGTGGAAGTCGATGACGAGGTCATCTACCACAAGACCGAATACCGCGAACGCCGCAACCACTTCGCCTTCTTCTCCTGTTCGGAGAAGCTCGAGGGGTTCGACACCCAGCGCGAAAATTTCTTAGGCGCCTGGCGCGGCTGGGAAGACCCCAAAGCGGTGGTCGACGGCAAGTCCGACAATTCCATCGCCTATGGCTGGCAGCCGGTGGCCTCCAACCATGTCAAGCTGAGCCTCAAGCCCGGCGAGACCCGCCGCATCACCTTCGTGCTCGGCTATCACGAAAATCCGAAGACGGAGAAATTCGATCCGCCGGATAGCCAAACGCTGAATAAGAAATACGTCAAAAAGACCATCGCCAAATTCCGCGATCACGGCGCCGTCGATGCCGCCTTTGCAGGCCTCAAAGCCAATTGGGACACGCTGCTCGGCAAAATTCAGGTCAAGACGCCCGACATTCACACCGACCGCATGGTCAATGTCTGGAATGCTTATCAGTGCATGGCGACCTTCAACATGTCGCGCTCGGCCTCCACCTTTGAATCCGGCATCGGCCGCGGCCTTGGCTTCCGCGATTCCAATCAGGATTTGCTGGGTTTTGTGCATATGGTGCCGGAGCGCGCCCGCGAGCGTATTTTGGATATCGCCGCCACCCAATTTGCCAGCGGCGGGGCTTATCACCAGTACCAACCGATGACCAAAAAGGGCAACAACGACATCGGCGGCGGCTTCAACGACGATCCGCATTGGTTGGTCATCGGTGTGGCGCAATACTTAAAAGAAACCGGCGACTATTCGATCCTGGATGAGCAGGTGCCCTTCGACACCACGCCGGGCACCGAAGTGCCGCTCTATGAACATCTGCGCCGTTCGCTGCAATACGCGCTCGACAATATCGGCCCGCATGGGCTGCCGCTGATCGGGCAGGCTGATTGGAACGATTGCCTCAACCTCAATTGTTTCTCCGATGAGCCCGGCCAATCCTTTCAATGCCTGAAGGGCGCGACGGACGGCAAGACCGCCGAATCCGTTTTCATCGCCGGGTTGATGGTGCTGTCATCGCGCGAACTCGCCGGCATTGCCAAAGAGCACGGCAAGCCCGAGGATGAGGAATTCTACCTTTCCACCTCGCAAAAGATGGATGCCACCGTGCGCCAGCATGGCTGGGATGGTGAGTGGTTCCTGCGCGCCTATGATGCAAACGGCCACAAGATCGGCTCTAAAGAAAACGACGAAGGCAAAATCTTCATCGAGCCGCAGGGCTTCTGTGTCATCGCCGGTATCGGCATCGAAGACGGGCTCGCCCGCAAGGCGCTGGATTCGGTCAACACGCATCTCGCCACCAAGCACGGTATCGTGCTGCAGCAGCCGGCCTATACCCATTACTATATCGAGCTCGGCGAAATTTCCTCTTACCCGCCGGGCTACAAGGAAAACGCTGGCATCTTCTGCCACAACAATCCTTGGGTCATCATCGCCGAAACCATGCTCGGCAATGGCGATCAGGCGCATGATTACTACACCCGCATCTGTCCTTCGGCGCGTGAAGAGATCAGCGATCTGCACAAGACCGAGCCTTATGTCTTCTCGCAGATGATTGCGGGCCGCGATGCGCCCAGCCATGGCGAAGCCAAAAATTCTTGGCTCACCGGCACGGCGGCCTGGACCTTCTTTGCCGCCACGGCCTATATCCTCGGCATTCGCGCCGAGTATGACGGCTTGCGTGTCTCGCCAGTGATCCCGAAAGCTTGGGAAGGCTTCTCCGCCAGCCGCACCTATAGCGGCGTGGTCTATGACATCACTGTCAAACGCGCAGGCCCTGGCAACAGTGTCTTGCTGGTCGCCGATGGCAAACCCGTCGTCGGCACCGTGGTGCCGCTGCCCCGCGATGGCCGCAAGGCCGTCAAAGTCGAAGCTGTGCTGAGCTAAGCCTGCGCTTGCCGCAAAATAAGAAGGGGCCGATTGCTATCGGCCCCTTTTGTTTATCCGCTGTAAGGAAAGCGGCTCTCAGCGATGCGCCGACTGTCCGCTCGCGCTCTTGGCCACGGCCCACCAGGGCGCGCCTTTGTTCCAGCGTTCGTATTCGGCGGTGACGTCCTCATGGGCAATACCAGCGCCCAGGATCGCGGCGCGATAGCCTTCGACATAAGGGCGGCGGCCTTCGAGAAAGGGTGTCGTGATCGTCTTCTTGGCCGCTTTGTTCTTGGCGCCAGCCCAGCCGCGAAAGCCTTTCCACCAGCGTTCGTATTCGGCCGTGCCCTCTTCATAGGCGCAAGCCTCGCGACCGCCGAAGATCGCTGCCTTATAGCCTTCGACAAAGGGACGGCGGCCTTCGAGTACGGGAAGGACGATAACCGGCGCAGCAACGGCCATCGCCACCACTTCGACAACGCCACCAGAACCGCGGCACCAGCGCTCGTAATCGGGGCTGCCATCTTCGTAGGGGCAAACATCGCGCTTGCCGAGGATGGCGGATTTATAACCTTCGAGGAACGGGTTGGTGTCGGACATCATGGCTTGGGTACTCATGAATGAAACGGTGACAATCGCAGAGTCTAGTGTCCACGTAGAAAGCACAGTTGGATCGCCAAAACAGGCATCAATTGGGCGCCATAGAGTAGAGATGCCGCATCGTGCGGTTTGGTCACAGCAACGCCAGCGCGACGTCAGCGTGATCACATGCCTGTTGAGTCTAAAAGGCAGTCGCCGCTGGGCGTGCGATCGCGACACCGTTGTCAACCGTGGCGTGAATGACATAGACTCGCCCGCGCTTTTGCTGGGGAGTGCATATGCGAAATCTCTCGATCATTCTGGGCTGCGTGTTGGCATTATCCGCTAGTGCTGCTGCCAATCCGCCCGAACAAACAACGCGCATCCAGTTTCACTTCGCCCGGCCCGATACGGCGCGCGCCACCTTCCAAGATGAAGTCGTCTGCTCGCGCAGCGCCGTCAAAGCCGTCTTCAGCCATCAGATTGCGGCGGGTGGTGGCCAATATATCCAGTATATCCGCAGCGCGCCGGACTTCATGCGCTGCATGGCGGAGAAGGGCTACCGTCTCGACAACCATGGCTACGGCACTGGCCGTATGCGCTTTGCCACCTGATTGCAGCGCGCGACGCGCATGGCTTTGCGCTGGGGACCGGAGCACGCGGTGGCACGCCCTGGCACGACTGGCACTAAAGGTTGTGTCATTACAGTAACTCTCTTTATGATTGCATTGCGGTTGCGGCTGGCTAGAATTGTGGCCGGGCGGCTGCGGCGTCCACAAACCATGCTGGGAGGATGTGATGGCGAAAACGTCCAACGGCGCGTCGGCCGATAGCAGCGCAACGGTTGCCAACCCCAACGGCCCGGTTGCGCTGGTCTTCACCTATGGCGGCCAGGCCCTAACGTATCAGCAGTTTCTCGCCAGCTTTTATCTGACTCTGCCGGGCGGCGGCGGCGTCACGCTCGGGGCCAATCAGTATTACGGCTATGCCGGCGCCAATCAGGGCACTCTCGCGCTAGGTGTGAGTTACCCGTTGGGTGAGGCGACGAGCCCGATCGATGCTCTGTTGCCGGCCAACAGCTTAGGGGCCGCCAATCTCGCGGCTGCCTTCACGCAATGGGCCACGAACCAAGCCGCCTCGCCAGGGCAAACGGCTTACGCCAATCTCTATCTCAGCCATTACAGCGGTGGGCGGATTTTTCTGAGCAACGGATCGCTCGGCCTCGGCGCCACGGGCGAGCCGGTGCCGAACAGCACAATCGATCCCGCCTATGGCTTGATCTACGACATCATCGAGCCCTTCATCGCCGCCCAGATCGGCAACCCCACGATCCCGGGCAATCTCGCCGACATCACCGATGTCGATTGGTTCAGCCTGCCCATCACACTCAATGTTTGGAGCTACGATTTCCGGGCCGATTCCGGTGCGCTGACCTGCACCGCGACGGCCAATGGCGGCAATGGCAGCGCCATTTGGAATGCGCTTTTGCTGCCCGGCGGCAGCGGTCCCACCAATCAATATCCGAGCATAGCCCTGCCAGCGCCGGGCGGCAGCACAACGCCGTGCCGGCTCATCGCGCCGACCATGGCCGCGACCTCGGGCTATTATTCCGATCGCCAGAGCGATCTCTTCCCCTACAGCTATTTCGACGATTACTTGATCTATCTGAACGAGACGCAGGCGGGCGCAACCAGCCTTTTCACCATGACCAGTAGCTATGCTGGTAGCGGCGCTGCAACGCCGCCGGTCCAGGAACAGGCTCAGAGCTTCTCCTTCGCCGTCGATTTCAGTGCCATCACCACCGCCAGCTATCTTTATCCCTGCGGCGCAGCGACACGGATCACGCCGGCGAGCAAGATCGTGTTGACGGGCTCGACCAGCCTCTTGGGCAGCAGTACCGCTCCCTTCACCATCACTTTGCCTTGGGCTTTAGGCACGCAACAATTCACCTTACCCTCGAACCCGGTCATGGCCGCAGCGAATGATGCGGTGGCGCAAGGCTGGCTCAGCTTCAGCGGCGCCTCGGGGCCAAGCGGCACTTACAGTGCCCTGCCGGTCACGATCCAGGATGCCGGCGGTACTGTGCTCACGCCCGTTTCCGGCGAAGCGCTGGTGCAAGTGATCTACAGCGTCAACACCAATCCGCTTTCGGGGCAGACCGACGATCTCTATGCCGGCGGCACTTTGGATGGCGTAACCGTCAGCGGAACCACTGGCCTGACCTCTACGCCCAATGCCACCTATTCCCAAACTGCGGACGGCGCCGTGCTGATTGTGACGACAGATGCCAACGGCGCGCTGAACACCATCGCCATCAACGATTTCGGCAGCGGGCCTGGCATCGGCCAAGGCTGGCAATGTGTTGTGCCGGCGAATGCCACCGGCCTTTTCAACAACCAGTCCTTCACCGTGACGCTGGCGCAGATGCCACAACTGCGCAATGTGTTCATCCTGGCTGGGGCCACCTATGCCACCCAACCGGCGACATTGTCGGTGGTGCCGACCAACGGCTTTATCGCGAATTTCACCGTCAACGCCGCCGATCTCATCATCGGCTTTACGTCCAATCCCAACGCGGTGACCTTGTCGCAGCCTGCCGGGATCTATGGCGCCAATGCCGGCTACAGCATCGCCGGGCTGCCGGGTTATGACGAGACCTATTCATCGCTGCAAAATGATGTCTTCGGCTGGATCGTCGCTGATCTTCTGGCCGCCCTCAACACCGGGCTCGTCGCCGCGCCTGCGATCTTTCCCCCCACCGGGCTCAGCGTCGGCGCTTCCAGCAATTCCTGGTTCACCCCTGGCAGCAATCCCTACCAATCCGGCCTCTGGGGCGCCGCCGCTTGGGCTGGGCAAAGCTGGAACGGCCAGCCCGTCAGCGACTTTTGGGATAGCTGGGCTTGGCAGCTTTTCAACGTGCCGGGCGGCACCAATGCTTACAACTTCGCCTTTACCGATCGCTTCGAACAGAACGTCTTAGTCAGCTTCAGCCCGCCGCCCGCCAGCATGCCGCCATCGTCCGATCCGGCTGTCTTCCCGGTCCTGCTGGAGGTCGTCATCACAGATTCACCGGTGCTCAGCACGCCCTGAACGAAGCTTTGAGAAATTTGGCGCGGTGCGCTTGCAGTGGCGGGCGGCGCTCCCCATGTTTACGGAGGTCTTTGAATTTGTCCATCGCGCCCAGTACCGGAGAAGGTTAATTTTCCGGCGAAAATCGTTTTGCTTCAATCGTAAAAGTCCAAAAACGTCGAATTGAACCGCGAAAACGATAACTCGCATTCCCTCCCCCCGGGCCTGCCCCGCTATAACAATTATCTTGCCGAAGCCGGGGCGCCGCTCAGGCCGCTCCAGCCCCGCTTCCTGTACGCCGGTTGTAAGGCGATTATTATTCTGTCTCAGCCGGTTAGAGGAAAATGGCGAATTGAATTTGCCTGCCCCTACCATACCCCCAAACAAAAAGGCCGGCCCAAACGGACCGGCCTTTTCTTAAGACGGGAAGACTTGGCTTATTCGGCTGCTGCCAAGGCTTCGGCTTTGGCAGCATCCAACTCGGAATCGGGATAAGCGATGTCGAGATGGCGCATCCAGGTGATCCACAGCGTCACGCTGGTCACGATCACGATGGCAAGCGCAATCAAGGCCCGGTCGAATTCGCGGATCACGAAGAACACCGGCATCGCCACCAGCGCGGTCTGCCAGACGATGCCCACCACGACATTGAACATGTCGCGGGCAAAATCCGGGTTGGGCTTGAAGCTCGGGTCCTCGGCTTGCACCTTCTGCAATATCGGGCCCCACAAACCCCAAGGCTTGGTCTTCTTGTAGAAGGCTTTCAGCACTTCGTCGTCTTCCGGCTTGGTCAGCAGTGTACCGGCAAAGCAACCAATCAGCGACACCACCAGGATGATGGGAAAGCAGACCAGCGCCGTCGGCAAACTCATCATGTCCCGCAGGAAACCGGGCACCGAGGGGTCGACCGCAATCGCCGCCTGCAAGCCCGCCGGAATGACGAAGGGCAGCACCAAGGCCGACAGAATGCCGGTCATCATGCCCCAGAAATAGCCAAAGCCGTTGAAGCGCCACCAATACCATTTGATCAGATTGGCCGCCGCATAACCGCCCCACAGCGCTGCGGTGATCCAACCCACCACATTGTTGATGGAGGTGATGAACCAGCCGATGCAGATGCCGATCACCACGATGGTGAGCGAGGAGAGAATAGAAAGCCGCACGCAGGTCTTCTCCGAAGCGTTCGGATTGATGAAGCGGCGGTAGATGTCGTTGACGATATAGGGCGGCGCGGCATTCACCGTGGCGGCGAAGTTCGACATGAAAGCGGCGAGAAGGCCGGCCACCGTGATGCCGAGCAGGCCCGACGGCACAAATTTGAACAGCGCATCCGGCAGGACCTTTTCAAAGTCCATCGCCGTACCCATCTTGTTGATGGTGGTCGAGTAGAAGGCGAGCGCCAGAATGGCGAGGCCCGCCACCATGAAGTAACGCGGCACGTTGAGCACGACATTGACCACCGCGCTCATCTTGCAGGCATCGCGCGAATTACGGGTCGAAAGGATGCGCTGCATGTCGTAATTCGGGGCCGGACCAGCGGCGGCGACCAAGACGCCTTTGGAGAGCAGCATCATGAAGAGCAGGCCAAATAGCGAACTGCCGTCTTGCGCGATTTTGGCATTGGCCGCTGGGATTAGCTTGGACCAGTCGAGGCCGGTCTGCCAGCCGAAGAAGATATTGTCCCACCCTGCTGGAATGGCGGCGTGGATCATGGCGGGCGAGACCGAGGTCATGGCGATGATGCCGATGG
>Ga0265338_10011627_pt1 | contig 10145 bp, 9 predicted proteins | sample 42126metaG_FD_193579 | JGI IMG/M metagenome (GOLD analysis project Ga0265338, IMG submission 193579) | Rhizosphere microbial communities from Carex aquatilis grown in University of Washington, Seatle, WA, United States - 4-21-26 metaG | ecosystem: Host-associated > Plants > Roots > Rhizosphere >... | reverse complement strand
ATACAATGAGGTAACAAGCGTTTATCAATATCTTATTTTTTATTTTTATAGGTATTGACTTCGTCGAGCTACACTTCGTTCCGGTTGATGAGCTCGCTTCGCTCGTTTTTTTTGCTTGACTTTTTATTACTTCTTTTTAATTTTCTTTTAAAGGTAGTAATGAGCTCGCTTCGCTCGGTTGTTACTTTTTTGTCAAGAAAAAAGTAAGGCAGAGGAAAAATTAAAATAAAAAACGATTCTCATTGACATTGAGTTATTCAGCAGACCCTAGTTCAACAAAGATTCCATGTTGGGCAGACATGCCAAATGAAATCATAGGTATTAGCCCAGTTTTTTATATTTGAATTCTTTCGCCAATTCGTTTGTCGTCTGGATTCCTTCGACAATCCCAAATCATTACAATTAGTATTACTTTATCAACAATCTCATAGATTATTTGATAATCAAACGATATCAATGCTCTTACTGAATCATAATCTGTTTGTATACCAATGTAAGGATTCTTTGAAATATGGATTGTTCCACGTTTAATAGTAGAATGTATTTTTTTACTATATAATGAATTTCCATTCCTTTCCAGATAGAACGTCAGAATATCATACAAATCCAAACGCGCTTCTAATGACCATTTTATTTTATACTTAACCATTGGTCAATTTCTAATTGCAAATCATCGTTCGAAATAGCTTGACCATTTTTGAGTTGTTCTCTACCTAATCGAATCCGTTCCTTTTGGAAATCAGATAATTTATATATTGTAGAAGACAGCTTTGAATCAAGAATAGTCTTAATTGCAGCCAAGAAGGATTCATCATCTATTAATGAAATCTTCTCATTTATTATGTGTCGAAGTTCAATGGTATTCATCTGTATATAATTTTATTTTTAATTGAAGGATGTGAACCCTCAGAATAAAAATGTTTAACTTCCTTGAGCTCGCAAGCTCGGTTGCAAATTGCATTTCATGAGGGTTTCATCTTCTTTTTTCACAAAAATACAAAATCCATATTCAAATCCCAAGTATAAAATTATTTGTTTTTCGAAAAGCCTTAATTATCTTATTTGATCATCATTACATATATTTTAGTCAAAAAGAACTAATCAAAATTTACGGTGCAATACGACAATAACCAACCTAAGCTTTATATGTCATTTAGTTAATTGATAACCTTTTTATGAATTAAATGTTGCAATAACGGTTTGGCGGTATGAAAAAAATTATTACTATTTTTAATAGATAAGATATCATTACATTACTGAATACATTCTATACAATCAGCAATCATTAAAAGAAGCATTTTGTCTTTTATATTATCTGTATCCTTTTCAAATACCTTATCTATAATTATAATCATTTGCGGAACTTCTTTAAAAATGTCTCGTTATCGACATATTCTTTAAATCGCCCTAACTCAATTGAATTTATTAATCCAATATCTTCTATTTCGGACTCTGATAGTATTCTTGCCTTAATTCCAATCTTTTTGGCTAAGTCCAACAATAACTTCATATTTGATTTAGATTCACTATTTAATAACACTGCTTGCATATTATTTAATTTTATAAACAAATTTAATCAATTTAAGTAAAATTTTGAATGCCCAATTTTAAATATCATGAAACATATAATCAAGTCTCCCGTCGGATAATACAAAACGCATAGTTCCATGCATTCTTAAAATCCAATTGTTAGGCAAAGGTTCTACCTTCGACGTCTTTAATATTTCATACTAAAGCCTGATTATATAGTATATTATCACAATATTCCGATTATGTATGTAGAAAATTAACTTATACTGATTTTCGAAACTTCAATATAGTAAGCGGGTGGTTCTTTTTAGTTTCCATTCAGTTGCCTTATGCTATCGATAAAAGACAACCACCCCGTAACCGCAAAAGGATATTTTACCGCGAACGAAAAGATGAATAAGCATAATAATTCGCTCTTTTAACGATAGATTGTTAATTACTTTTTTTTGGCGAACGCCAAATAGCAGTATATTTGTGGAATTTTGGACACAAGCGAAAAAGTAAAGATAATAAAGAAACAAATGCCTGATTTTAAAGAAGTAAAGTTAATACTAGAAGATGGAACCGAATGGATAGGTAAATCGTTCGGATTCGAAAACTCGGTATCGGGAGAAGTTGTGTTTAATACAGCTATGACCGGTTACACAGAAAGTCTTACCGACCCATCTTACAAAGGACAGATTTTGGTTGCTACATTTCCACTGATTGGAAACTATGGTGTGCCGAGTGACGAACGCGACGAAAATGGTTTACATCGTTTCTATGAATCGGAAAAAGTTCATGTTACCGGATATATCGTTGATGATTATTCTGTACAAGACAGTCACTGGAATTCTGTTAAAACACTTTCACAATGGTTAATAGAAAATAAGGTTCCCGGTATATTCGGAATCGATACCCGTGCTCTTACCAAACTGTTAAGAGAAAAAGGTACAATGCTCGGCAAAATAGTATTCGAAGGCAACGATGTTGCATTGTTCGATCCAAGTAAAGCAAATGTGGTTGACGAAGTAAGCGTTCAAGAACCTATTACGTACGGTAACGGTTCACGAAAAATAGTACTTATCGACTGCGGTGTTAAAAATAATATTATCCGTTGTTTCTTAAAACGCGATACTACGGTGATTCGTGTTCCTTGGGATTACGATTTCACCACGATGGATTACGATGGCTTGTTTATTTCAAACGGTCCCGGCGATCCGAAACAATTAGCCCAAACGGTTGAAAATATTAAGAAAGTTCTCTATACCGGAAAACCTATTTTTGGAATCTGTATGGGAAATCTTTTATTAGGTCTTGCGAGCGGAGGCGATACCTATAAATTAAAATACGGTCATCGCAGTCACAACCAACCGGTACAACAAGTAGGAACAAATCGTTGTTTCATTACATCGCAAAACCATGGCTATACGGTCGATCTTGAAAAGATTTCGAACGACTGGGAAGCTCTCTTTATAAACAACAACGATGGAACCTGTGAAGGAATAAAGCACAAAACGCTTCCTATATTCTCAGCACAATTCCATCCCGAAGCATCGAGCGGTCCTACCGATACAGAATTCCTCTTCGACGACTTTCTTGCAGTTGTAGATAAAGCAAAAAAATAGATACAGAAATTAAAATACAATCATTGATACAATTCAAAGAAAAACATGGATAAATCAATAAAGAAAATAATCCTGCTTGGTTCAGGAGCATTAAAGATAGGTGAAGCCGGCGAATTCGATTATTCAGGTTCACAAGCTCTGAAAGCACTGAAAGAAGAAGGAATAGAAACCGTACTTATCAATCCCAATATTGCAACCTATCAAACATCGGAAGGCATTGCCGATAAGATATATTTCTTACCCGTTACCCCCTATTTTGTTGAGGAAGTTATTAAGAAAGAAAAACCCGACGGCTTATTGCTTTCGTTTGGTGGTCAAACGGCATTAAACTGTGGTGTTGCACTATTCAGAGCCGGAGTTTTCGAAAAATATAATGTGCGTGTACTTGGTACTCCCGTTCAAGCTATCATGGATACTGAAGACAGAGAGTTATTCGTTCATAAATTAGATCAAATAGGCGTAAAATCGGCACGTAGCGAAGCTGTTGAATCGATGGAAGGTGCTATTGCTGCTGCCAACCGTTTGGGCTATCCTTTAATTATTCGTGCTGCCTATACCTTAGGTGGTCAAGGTTCGGGATTCTGCGATAACGAAAAAGAACTTCGCGATCGTTGTGCCACAGCGTTCTCGTTTGCATCCCAGATTCTTGTTGAAGAATCGCTTAAAGGATGGAAAGAAGTTGAATACGAAGTGGTACGCGACTGCTACGACAATTGTATCACCGTTTGTAATATGGAAAACTTCGATCCGCTGGGCATTCATACCGGCGAGAGTATTGTTGTTGCTCCTTCGCAAACATTAACAAATAGCGAATATCATAAACTTCGCGAAATAGGAATAAAAGTTATCCGTCACATCGGAATTATTGGCGAATGTAATATTCAATATGCCTTCGATCCAAACAGCGAAGATTATCGTGTAATTGAAGTTAATGCACGTCTTTCGCGTTCATCGGCTTTAGCATCGAAAGCTACCGGTTATCCATTAGCTTTTGTAGCAGCTAAACTTGCTTTAGGGTTTGGTTTATTCGAGTTGAAGAATTCGGTTACTAAAACAACAACAGCTTGTTTCGAACCTGCACTTGATTATATTGTTTGTAAAATACCTCGTTGGGATTTAAATAAATTTATCGGCGTTTCGAAACAAATAGGTTCGTCGATGAAGAGTGTTGGCGAAATTATGGCTATTGGTCGCACCTTTGAAGAAGTAATTCAAAAAGGTCTTCGGATGATTGGTCAGGGAATGCATGGATTTGTGGGTAATCGCGAAGTATTTTTCGACGATGTGGAAGAAGAATTGGCAAACCCTACCGATATGCGTATCTTCTCTATAGAAGATGCCTTTGAACGTGGATATTCGGTCGATAAAATATGGGAACTTACAAGAATTGATAAATGGTTCTTATATAAACTCCAAAACATTTTCAACCTTAAAAACAAACTTACTACCTTCAACAGCCTTGAAACATTACCGAAAGATGTTCTGAAACAAGCAAAACGACTAGGATTTTCCGATTTTCAAATTGCACGCTATGTTTTAAAGACAGGCATTAAAGGAATGCACGCCGGAGTGTTGGCAGTTCGCGATCTTAGAAAACAACTCGGTATTGTTCCTTACGTTAAGAAAATCGATACCCTTGCTGCTGAATTCCCTGCACAAACAAACTATTTGTATCTTACTTACAGTGGTCAGGAACATGATGTTGATTACGAAAACGATGGTAAATCGGTAATAGTTCTCGGTTCGGGAGCATATCGCATTGGAAGTTCGGTCGAATTTGACTGGTGCGGTGTTAATGCAATCGATACGGTTCGCAAAAACGGTTATCGTTCGGTGATGATAAACTACAACCCCGAAACCGTTAGTACCGATTACGATATGTGCGACCGTTTGTATTTCGACGAATTGTCGTACGAACGTGTTATGGATATTATAGATTTGGAAATTCCTAAAGGAGTGATTTTATCGACCGGCGGACAAATTCCAAATAACTTGGCAATGCGTCTTCATGCGGCTCATGTTCCAATTCTTGGTACATCGCCATTAAATATCGATAGAGCAGAGAATCGTCATAAATTCTCGATGATGCTCGACGATCTGGGTGTTGATCAACCACGCTGGAAAGAGCTTTCGCAAATTGAAGATATCATGGATTTTTCCGACGAAGTTGGCTTCCCGGTATTAGTTCGTCCTTCATATGTTCTTTCGGGTGCTGCTATGAATGTGGTTTCGAACAAAGAGGAACTTGAACATTTCTTAACCCTTGCTGCTAAAGTTTCGAAAGAATACCCTGTGGTTGTTACCGAATTCTTGGAACAAGCTAAAGAAGTTGAAATAGATGCCGTAGCCGATAAAGGACAAATAGTTCTTTATGCAATTTCCGAACATGTTGAATACGCTGGGGTTCACTCGGGCGATGCTACCATTGTACTTCCTCCTCAAAAATTATATTTCGAAACAGTACGTCGTATTAAAAAGATAGCTCGTCAAATTGCAAAGGAATTGAATATTTCAGGTCCTTTTAATATGCAGTTCTTAGCTAAAAACAACGATGTTAAAGTTATAGAATGTAATCTTCGTGCATCACGCAGCTTTCCTTTTGTATCGAAAGTATTAAAGCACAATTTTATAGAAACAGCTACACTCATAATGCTCGAATTACCGTATAAACGTCCGTTGAAGAATCAATTCGACTTAGATTATATTGGCGTTAAAGCTTCACAATTCTCGTTCAGTCGTTTATCGAAAGCCGATCCTGTACTTGGTGTTGATATGGCTTCGACCGGCGAGGTTGGTTGCATTGGCGACGACTACCATGATGCTGTTTTAAAAGCAATGCTTTCGGTTGGATATAGAATACCTGCTAAAAACATTCTTATTTCTTCGGGTCCTACAAAATCGAAAGTAGCAATACTTGATGCTTGCCGATTATTGATTGCAAAAGATTTTAATCTTTTTGCAACTCCGGGAACTCAGCGTTTCTTAGCCGAAAACGGTATTCCGGCTACAACATTGTATTGGCCCGACGATGCCCAACAACCTAATACGATAGATTATATCAAAGAAAAGAAACTCGATATGATTATTAATATTCCTAAAAACTTATCGAAAACAGAACTCGATAACGATTATACCATTCGTCGTATGTCGATCGATTATAATATTCCTTTAATTACAAACGACCGTCTGGCAACAGCATTTATAGAATCGTTCTGTAAGAAAAAGATTGAAGATATAACCATTAAACATTGGGCTGAATTTAAGATTCAGGAATAACTTCTTAAAATGGTGAATTATGAATTATGAATGGTGAATGACTGTTCAATTCATAATTCACCATCCATAATTCAGCATTATCCAAATATCTTAGTAACGATTTCTCCGGCATATTCCAGCTCATGATGTTTGCCGAGGTCGCACCATAGGGTATTTGTATGATTAAAGGCTTTAATGGTATAATCTTTAGCCAGATCAAGATAAACATCAACAATAGGAAAAACACCTTCTTGTGTCATAAGCGTTAAAAGCATAGGATCGATTATTTGTATACCACTGAAAGCATATTCTGTAAGTTGAGATGCCGATCGGGAAATGCGTTCGGAACCGTCTTTTTTGTTCCTCCATCCGCATAGGGTATTATCGTTATCGAAAAGGAAATAACGGGCAGTTTGTCTGTCCATTACCGCTAAAGTAGCTAGAGCATTCGATTTTAGATGATATTCGAGCATTTCCTTAAGATCAATATCCGATAGTATATCGACATTATACACTAAAAAGGGTTCTGTTCCATGAAGGAATTCGGCAGCCTTTTTTAATCCGCCACCGGTATTAAGCAGTTCTTCCGTTTCGTCTGAAATTTCAATTTGAATGCCGAAATCGGTATGTTCAACGTAGGCTATTATTTGTTCAGAGAAGTGATGGGTATTGATAATAATTGCTTCAATCCCTGCTTTTTTAATTATTTCAATGGCATAGTAAAGCAGCGGCTTACCGTTTATTTCAACAAGAGCTTTTGGAGTTGTATTCGTTAATGGTTTTAAACGGGTACCTAAACCGGCTGCAAATATCATAGCCTTCATATTCGTCTATTTATTTTTAAAGATTTGTTCGAAATCCAAATTAGTAAGTTTTTTTAACTTTTTAATGATATAGAATAAAATAATCATCATGATAATAGTGCTTGGTACAGCAACCACAGGAATATGCAAAGCAGTCATTTTACCAATTTCCTGTGTATAGGCAACCGTTCCCGGATTACTTACAATAATAATGCGCGCAAAAATAAAATTAACAACCGACGAAAGGAAAAATGAACCGGCAACCCAATACGAGCAACGCTTCATTAGGATATTAAAACTTTCGGTTTGATTATGCTCTGCTAACTTTTGATCAATCAAGTCTACTTCCATAATAGAATCATTAAACAAAAACTTTTTAATAACCGGATGATTGGTATACTCTGATATAAATATAACAGCACCAATGATAAAAGGAATAGCTGCTTCTTTAACCGCAATCCAAAAGGGATTAAATTGAAATAATCCTAAAGTACCGGTAAGTAAGACACTCGCAAAACCAATAACAGATATAAAATTGATATTTTTAAGAATGATAAATTCCCATAAACCATATCCGAGTGGAAAGAGAATTGCTATACCTAAACCATAAATCGGACCAAGATATTCCGGTTTACTGAATTTAGTCATTATTAATACTGGAATAACAATATTGAAGATAAGATTGGTAAGTGCTCCGGGTTTCTTTTTTTCTTGCATAAATAGAGACTGTTAAAGGGAAAAACAATTCGAAATTAATAATAGTAAAATGAAGAAGTAAAGATACAATAGTAAACGAGTATAGAAAAAAAAGATGCCACCTTATTAGGGTGGCATCTTTACTATGTGATATAAATATATTAGTAAGAAATACCTTTTACAGAAACATCTAAAGAATCGGTACCATTGTATATTCTAAAATATAATGTTTTACCATTAATATCGACTTTCGTATTATTCGAAGTAGTATTATTAAAAGTAGTTAAAGCAGAATAAACGATTGGAGTACTTGTAGTATATTTAATTCTTGAGAATGGATCAACAGAAAAATTTAAAGAACTTTTCGCTAAACTATCACCAACAGCAAAGACAGAAAATGTAGGAGCAGATCCAGAAATATGGCTATGAGATGGATCGGTTAAAAATGCAAGTCCCGTACATTCTGCACTATATTCAAGAGCTGGTTTAACAATGGTATAAATTGTTGATGTTGTTTTACTTTGAGAAACGACAGTATCAATCAGAGGCAACTGAGCCTTTGTAACTTTAATAGATCTAACTTTTCCATCAACGGTAATATTTACATAACATTGAGTCGTTCCATGAGGCCAGGTTGGTAAAGTAATCGTTTTCCCAGAAATTGTTGCTGTACCACTAAATGGAGCATCAGAACCATATTGTGAAATCGTTGCTGAACTTACTTCAGAAATGGTAGAATTATAATAATAGATCTTAACAGTATAATCGGCCGATTTAGTTCCATCTTTTGAAACAACATGAACAATAGTCCCATCGGTAAAAGGATAAGTATCTATTGAAACAGCAACTCCATTAATAAATAAATGCAAGTCCGTAGAAATATAAGTAATTTGAGTACTTGTAAAACGGGTTGGATTATCTGTTACATCTTTAAAGATAATTAATTTATTTACCGTATCAATCGAAGTACTTTTTAAATCACCATATCGAGTCTTTTTAAGTGTAACTGATGTAAGAACCGTAGAACTCACATTTGGATCAATAACATTTAAGACCAAACTATCGACAGCTTGTTTATAATCGCCTGTTTTTTTATCAACAAAACTAGCAACACAATAAACGGTATAGGTACCAGGAAGAAAAACAGTAGCATTTGAAACAAACTTTCCCCCAACAGTATCCAACAACAAACCCGAACCTCTAGCTGTTTGAATTGAACTTGTAGCTTCATAAGTGCTACCATTCATAACATAATTTGGTTGATACTTATATCCTGGTAATCCAGTAAAAAGTGCGAAATTTCGACCACAATTATCATATGTCCCTTTACTGGTAAAGATAACTTTATCATTAACTGTTATTGTTGCATTATTCGCGATAACGGTTCCATTAGAACTATAAGTACAAATAAAAGAGGCGTCAGCAGTTTTATTCTTAATAGAAAACTGGTCTTTACACTGAGAAAACAAGAATATCAGCGATAAAAATCCTACGTTTAAATATATATTTTTCATTATTTAAAGTTTTAATTATTAATTAATATCCTAGATTTTGTTTAACATTACCTTTACCATCATTAATCATAATTGCAGGGATTGGTTCAATAATTGATTGATCATTTCTCCAAGAGTAAGCTCTACAATGAAATTCAGTTGGACGATTTGCTGCCATATCGTTAGCCATTCCCCACCGAACAAGATCGAAAAAACGAGTACCTTCTAGGAATAACTCTAAACGACGTTCTTTCTTAATTTGATCTAAGGTAATAGAACCAGCAGGATAAAGAGCAGGAGTATTACCAGCTACTATTTTATATCCTTTTAAATAGCCTAAACCATCGCCTTTAGCAGTTGTATCACGAACATATCTACTGTTTTGAGCTCTTGTTCTAACTTTATTTACAATATCAGTTGCACCAGCTACATCACCAGTATGGAAACGAGCTTCAGCTTCTAGAAGTAAAACATCGGCATAACGTAGTAGTTTTTTATTTAATTGATTTGTTTGATCACTACCATTTACTAATGCTGAACAGGTTTTCATACCCCAAAAACCTGTTACAGAAAAGACAGGACTAATATTCCCTTTAAAAGCTTTAATTTGATAAAACTTTTTATCGTATGAATTATATAATGAATCACCTGGTTTAGCAATTAAATCGAGACGAGGATCATAATCTACAACAGTACCATTTTTTGAATTATTCATTAAATCAATTTTTTGTGCTGCTATGAGTCCTTTAAAATAAGCATCA
>Ga0265338_10011625_pt1 | contig 10147 bp, 10 predicted proteins | sample 42126metaG_FD_193579 | JGI IMG/M metagenome (GOLD analysis project Ga0265338, IMG submission 193579) | Rhizosphere microbial communities from Carex aquatilis grown in University of Washington, Seatle, WA, United States - 4-21-26 metaG | ecosystem: Host-associated > Plants > Roots > Rhizosphere... | reverse complement strand
CCAGAGCGTGGGCGACTTGGAACGCATCGGCCGGGACATCGAGCGGCTCGTGCTTTGGCGCGCCGTCTCCCTACATCTCGAAGACCGCGTGATCGCCGACGGGGGACGCACGATCGTCTTTTGAAAGGCGCCCTTCAGGCGGGGCCCAGCTTGGCTAGAATCCTGCCGACACCGGCCTCCCAAGGAGCCGGCGCCCCTCGCGGGCCGTTAGCTCAATTGGCAGAGCAGGGGCCTCTTAAGCCCAAGGTTGTTGGTTCGATTCCAACACGGCCCATTCGTGGAACTGGTCAACTTCATCCGTCGAGCGCCCAGCTTCGATCTCTTGGACTGTGGGCGAGTCTCGGATGGCGGGCGGGGGAGTTTCCTCCTCGTACCGCGGGAGGCTGCACCACCTTCAACAGCCTGTGAGATTCGCGGATCACGCGCTCAGGCCGCGCTGGCGGCCTCCGCACCTGGCCCGATCAGCGATTCGCGCCCGGCGTCGGTCCACACGATCTGATCGCGGCCCGGCCCGACGCCGATCAGGGTCACTGGCGTGGCGGTGTTCTCTTCGATGAACTGCAAGTACTCGCGGGCGGCCTCGGGCAGGTCTGAGAGGGTGCGGCACTCGCCCAGGTCCTCGCTCCAGCCGCGCAGCTCGGTCAACTCGGCAGTCGTGTGGTGCAACACCGTCTGGTGGTACGGGAAGTCCTCGAACTCGGCGCCCTCCGCTCCCCTGTAGCTGGTGCACACCTGGATGCGGTCCAAACCCGAAAGCACGTCCAGCTTGGTCAACACGAGGGCCGTGAGCGTGTTCAAACGGGCGGCATAGCGCAGGGCCACCAGGTCCAGCCAGCCCGTTCGCCGAGGACGCCCTGTTGTCGTGCCGAACTCACCTCCGCGCCTGCGGATCGTCTCGCCCATCTCGTCGTGCAGCTCGCTCGGGAAAGGGCCCGCGCCCACCCTGGTCGTGTAGGCCTTGGAGACCCCCCACACCTCCTCGATGTCCTTCGGGCCGACCCCGGCGCCCACGCAAGCGGCGCCAGACAGGGGATTGGAGGAGGTCACGAACGGATAGGTGCCGTGGTCGATGTCCAACATCGCTCCTTGGGCGCCCTCGAAGATCACCTTCTGGTCCTGGTCTAGCAGGTCCCACATCAGGCGCGCCGTATCGGCGATGTGCTGCTCCAAGCGATGGCCATATGTCAGATATTCCTCGGTCATGGCGTGCAGATCGAGGGTCGGATCCTTCTCGAAGGGGCGCAACGAGAGCCGCTTCGGTTCCATCGCCGCCACGATCTTCTTCTTGAGGATCTTCTCGTCGAGCAGGTCTTGCACCCGGATGCCCAACCGAGCCGCCTTGTCCGCGTAGCAGGGCCCGATCCCGCGACGCGTCGTGCCGATCTGAAGGCTGCCCAGCTTGGCCTCGCCGGCCGAGTCCAGCAGCAGGTGGTAGGGCATGATCAGGTGGGCATTGGCCGAAATCCTCAGGCCGCTCACGTCCACCCTGCGCGCCCGTAGCGCATCCAGCTCCTCGATCAACACCTTCGGGTCGATCACCACGCCGTTGCCGATCACGCAGCGCTTGCCCGGATAGAGGATGCCCGAGGGGATCAGATGCAGCTTCCACTCCTCCTCGCCCCGCACGATCGTGTGCCCCGCGTTGTTGCCGCCCTGAAAGCGCACAACCGCGTCGCCGTTCTCGGCGAGCAGGTCGGTGATCTTGCCCTTGCCCTCATCGCCCCACTGGGCGCCCACTACGACTATTCCTGGCATCGCGTCATGCAGTTTAGGTGGTCGGTCCCAGGTCCCCGCGCTCGGCCGACGCTCAAGTCCTGTGCAAGGCCCCGAAGCCTGCCGATTGCGCGCCCGGTGGCTCGGCCTGGTAGACCTGTCGTCGGTCCTCGCCGAACAGCGGGTGCGGATCGCCGCACATCTCAACCAGCCGCGACACGATGCGTTGACCGACGACCTCGCTGGCGTCATTGGACACTTCGCGCGTCTCTTCGGTCTTCTGCCCGCCCCCATCCTCGGTGACCGTTTTGAGGATCTGCCGGCCCATCTGTTCGGCAAGGGCTTCAGGCATCAGGTTCGTGGTCGCGATGATCGGCCTGCCGGCCTGGTAGCGGGCGTCGACGATCGAGTAGAGCTGCTCCAAGCGCCACGGAGTCGTGTGTTGGGCGCCGAGGTCGTCGATGTGCAGCAGGTCCACACCTGAGAGCCTGTCCAGCAGGTCAAGCAAGCTGTTTTCGGTGCCGATCTCGTCGCGGATCAGGTTGAGCAACCGCGGCAGCGAATAGATCGCCACCGTGTGTCCCGCGTCCAAGGCGGCCGCCGAGACGATCATCGCAAGCGTGGTCTTGCCGGTGCCCACATCCCCGACCAGCCACATGCCGCGACCTTCCTTCAAGCGAGCCTCCAGGTTGCGCACATAGCCGCGCACCTCCGCGACCACCGCATCCGGCATCCCCAGCACGGGCGGGCGATCGAACGAAGCTCCTTGATAGCGCTTCGGTATGCGCCCCTCCAAGCTCGCCGCGCGCTTGCGCGCGATACGACCGGCGCGGCAGCGGCAATCTGAGGCCGTATTGGTGGTCTCCTCCACCACGAACCCGCTCCCGTCGCACATCCCCAGAGGGCAAGCGTCCCGATCGCGAGCGCCCGCCAAGTTGAGCACCTCGGCGTTCATCGCGCGGTGCCTCCCCTGCGTTCGGCCAGGTGTGGGGTGCGAACGCTCACGCCGCGTACCTCGCTTCGCCCGCGTAGTTCATGAACTTCGGATACTCCTTCTGGAAGGTGAGCGTGACCTTGCCGACCGCCCCGTTGCGATGCTTGGCGATGATCAGGTCGGCCTCGCCCGGGCGCTCGGAATCCTCGTTGTAGTACTCGTCCCTATAGATGAACATGACTAGGTCCGAGTCTTGCTCGAGGTTGCCCGACTCCCTCAGGTCTGAGAGCTGCGGCCGCTTGTCCGGCCTCGTCTCCACGGCCCTGCTCAGCTGCGACAGAGCGATCACAGGCACCCCCAGCTCGCGCGCCAAGATCTTCAAGCCCCTGCTCAGCTCGCCCACCGCGGTGACCCGCGAGTCATAGCGACTGTCGGTCCTCATCAGCTGCAGGTAGTCGATGATGATCAGCCCCAGGCCGTTCTCGCATTGAGAATGCAAGCGGCGAGCCTTGGCCCTGATCTCGAGCATCCCCACGTCGCTTGAATCGTCCACCCAAAGGGGCGCGGCCGCAAGGCGCTGCGAAGCCTTCAGGATCTTCGGCCAGCGCTCTTCCTTGACCCTTCCCTTGCGCAGCTCCTCGCCCTTGATGCGCGCCTGGGAGGCCACGAATCGCTGCGCCAACTCGGCCTCCGCCATCTCCAAGCTGAACAGCGCGACCGGGCGACCGTGCTCGACGGCTGCGTTCTCGGCGATGTTGCAAACCAAAGCGCTCTTGCCCATCGCGGGTCTCGCCGCGATGATGATCAGGTTGCCCGGTTGAAAACCGCCCGTGATCTCGTCCAGGTCCTTGAAGCCCGACGGGGAGCCGGTCAGCGAGGTCCCTTCGATTGAGAGGCGGTGCAGCTTGTCAAGCTCCTCGTGCAACACCTCCTCGATCGACCTGAAGTCCTGCTGGCGATCGTCGCGCGCGACCTCCAACATCGTCTTCTCCGCCTGCTCGACGAGCTCGCGGGGAGCGTCGCTGCGTTCGAGCACGCTCGACTGGATGTCATAGGAGGCGGCCAAGAGCCTGCGCAAGAGAGCGTTCTCACGCACGATCTGGGCGTAGCGGCGGGCGTGACCGGCTGCCGGTACCACGCCCGTCAGCTCATCCACCGTGGGCGGCCCGCCAACCTCCTCGAGCTTGCCGCTCTGGCGCAGACGGTCGACCACCGTCAGCACGTCCACCGGCTCGGACTCGTTGTAGAGAGCCAGCATCGCCTCGTAGATGAGGCCGTGGCGGTCGCGATAGAAGTCCTCGGGGCGCAGCCCCTCCTCGATTACCAGCGCATACAGCGAGCGGTCGGACAGCAGGATCGCGCCGAGCACCGACTGCTCTGCGTCGAGGTTGTGCGGAGGCGCGATCACGCCTGTGGGCATCTGCGAGCCGTTGGTTGTCGGGGCGGCGCTCATCGCTTGGCCGAGTCTAGGTCCGGGGGCTCTCGGCGGTAGCCGGCGTTCCCGCAACTCGCAAGGAAAAAGATGGCGGCCGGTGACACGAACAGATGTTCGCAGCTGCGGCGGACTTACTTCTGTGCGACGACCATGGTCTTCACGGTGGCCGTCACGCCCTCGACGACTTCCACCACGACCATGTAAGTGCCCACGTTCTTGATCGGCTCGGGCAGGTGCACGTTGTTCTTGTCAGTCCTCAGCCCGCGTGCGTCCCTAATCGCCGCGGCGATGTCCTGTGCGGTGACCGAACCGAACAGGCGTCCGTCGGCACCCGCCTGCTGGGCGATCGTGATCACCGTCTTGTTCAACAGCGCCGCGTTGTCGCTTGCTTTCTCGGCGTACTCGCGCGCAGCGCGCTCGGCCGCTTCCTGGCGCTGGCGAATCACTTCGATCGCGCCTTTGGTGGCCGGTTGGGCCAGCTTGCGAGGAATCAAGAAGTTGCGCAGATAGCCCTTGGAGACGTCCACGACCGCGCCCTGCTCGCCGAGCTCGTCCACGTCCTTGAGAAGTATCGCTTCGGGCATCTCGCTCCTGGTCTTTCCTGAAGTTGGCGTTTGGTCGGTCGTGAGCCGGGGCGAAGCCCTAGCGGTCGCGGTCCCGGTCGCCGCGTTCGCGCCTGGGATGGTCGTCGCGGCCGCCCTCGTTCACGTAGGGCAGCAAAGCCAGCTCGCGCGCCCGCTTGACGGCTCTGGCGATCTGAGCTTGATGGCGCCTGCAAGCACCCGTGATCCTTCGAGAGCGGATCTTGCCCTTCTCGGAGATGAACTTACGCAGGCTCGTCACGTCCTTGTAGTCGACCTGCTCGACCTTGTCGCGGCAGTGCTGGCAAGGCTTGCGCCTTCCGGTACCGGATCCGCCCTTCTTGTCTCGTCGTCGGACAGGCTTGCCGCGACCGCGCTTTGCCACTGGAAATCCTTGCTTTCGAACCTAGAACGGAATGTCGTCGTCCCCAGCGGAACTGGAGACGGGTGCGGGCTGGAAATCGCGGTCGTCGACCGCCACGTCGCTGCCCTGAGAGGCTCCTCCACCCGCGAACCCTCCGCCACTGGGAGAGTCTTCACGCGAGGACAAGAACTGCACCGACTCGGCAATGATATCGATTGCGCTGCGTTTGGTGCCGTCCTGGGCCTCCCACTCGTGCCACTCCAGGCGTCCGTCGATCGCCACGGGGCGTCCCTTGGACAGATAGCGGGCCGCATTCTCGCCCTGATTGCCCCACACCGTCACGTTGAAGTAGTTGGGCTTGTCCTCCCATTCGCCGGTGCTCCCGTTCTTGCGGCGCGTGTTGCAAGCGACGCGCAGCTTGCAAACGGAGGAGCCGCTCGGCAGCGAGCGCAGCTCCGGGTCGGCGGTCAAGTTTCCGGTCATAACGACCCGGTTGATGTTGCTGGCGGCCACGGCTCGGTTCCTCTCGTCTTAGGTGTCGTCGGCTAAAGCTAGCGCGACTGGCCGCGCGAAGAAGTCCGAAACACCTCGTCCCAATACGGAGCGCTGATGCCGAAGCCCTTCGTGTCGTCCTGGAAGTGGTGGCGCATGTGGCGCTCGCGCAGCATCCTGCCCACCCGCGAATGCGGACGGAAGTGATGAACGTAGTAGTGCAGCATGTCATAGGCCAAGTAGCCCGCAAAGAACCCCGCGCCCACGCCCGGCGCATAGCGCTCGCCCAAGACCAGATACAGGACGCCGAACACAAGCGCCCCCAAGGGGATGCTCACCGCCGGAGGCATCACCAAGCGCAGCGGATCGTTGGGATGCTCGTGGTGGATGCCATGGATGATCCAGTGCATGCGCGCTCCGATCCCACGGTCGGGCTCGAAGTGGAAGACGATGCGGTGCAGCCAATACTCGAACAGCGTCCACAGCGCGTAGCCGCAGGCGAACAATCCGACCGCCTCGGCCACGCTCACAAGCGATAGAGCCCAAGCCTCCAAGGCCACGATCACCGGCACGAAGATCAAGACCGGCACCAGCGGATGCACGCGCGAGAAGGCGTCCAACAGGCGCGAGTCGAACATCGGCGGCGAGGCCCTCAACACGTCGGTCCTGCGCATCGACGGACCGTCCCCAATCGGATGCTCGCTCACGAGGGCATCTCCATGCCGTCCCCCACGCCTGTTGTCCTCAGCGGCAGCACGCCCCCGAGTGTATTACGCCGCGGCCTCTTCCTCGGCGAGCGCGGGCTCGCTCTCCTCGCGCACCGCCGGCGGCGGCGCGGCGCCCGGGCGCATGTCCGGCGCGGGCGGCGTCCCGGGCTTGAGCTTGTTGATGCGAAAGCGGATCACGCCGTCGGTGATGTGCAGCGTGCGATTGAGCTCGGCGATCAGATCCACCTCGGTGGCGTGGAACTGCAACAAGTGGTACTCGGCCGTAGCCTTGTGGTCGATCGGGTAGGCCAGCGCCCGCTCGCCCCAAGCGTCGTGGTGGGTCACCTCGCCCTTGGCGCCGATCGCCTCCTTGACATCCGCCACGATCTTGGCGCGCGCCGGCTCCTCGGCCTGAGGGTCGAGCAGCAAAACGAGATCGTATGTGGGACTGGGCAAGGTCATGGGCAGGGCTCTGAGAGCGGCCGGGGATCATAACAGGGCACGAACGACGATCCTCTTACCTCGACTCCGCGGTCCGCTTCGCCCTGATATCGGCCAACTGCTCGTCGATCCAATCCCCGGGGTCGCGCGAGGTCACGATCTCGGCCAAGCCCCGCGCGCGGCGGTCTCGCTCGGGTCCGGGCATGGCGAGCGCTGCGTGGATCGAATCCGCCAGCTCCTGAATGTCGAAAGGGTTCACCGACAGCGCGTACTCGCCCAGCTCCTCGTGCGCCCCCGTGTTCTCCGAGAGGATCGAGACTCCCGCCCTTTCGTTGACGAGTGGCCCCTCCTTGGCCACCAGGTTCATGCCATCGAACATGGCGTTCACAAGCAGCACGTCGTAGTGCTTGTAGGCGGCCATCGCCTCATCGAGGTCGTCGCGCAGCTTCAACTGGATCGGCATCCAATCGGGGGTACCGTGGCGATGGTTGACGACCGCTACCAGCGCCTCGATCCGTTCCAGGTACTCCGCGTACTCCGGCACGTCGGTCCTCGAAGGCATCAGCTGCGCCACGAAAGTCACCCGCTCTCTGAACTCGGGGTGCTGCTCCAAGAACAGATCGAACGCCGAGAACCCCCTCAGCACGTTCTTCGACAGGTCCGCCCTGTCCACGCGAAGGATCAAAAAGTCCCTGCGCCGACGCAACAGCTCACGCTCGAACTCCGCCACGCGCTCTCCGGCCGCAGCCGCGAGCGCCGCCCGGTGGTCGATCGGCAGAGGGTAGGCCCGCACCCAAACCTCGCGTCCCTGCCACTCCACCACGCCACGCTCGAAGTCGACATCCAGATCCATCAGATCGCGACAGCACTGCAAGAAGTTGCGTCTGTAGGAGCGCGTGTGAAAGCCCACGATGTCATTGGCCAACAGCCCCGCAAAGATCTCTTCGCGGATTCGCGAAGGCAGCACCCGCCAAGCATCCGACTGGGTCCAAGGAATGTGCACGAAGTGATGCAAGAACACGTCCGGGCGAGCCTTGCGCACCAGCTCGGGCAACGTGTAGAGGTGGTAATCGTGGACCATCACCACCGGCTCTCCCTCGCCCTCGATCTCCTCGACCACGGCCCGCGCCAGGTCCTCGTTGACCGCGTTGTAGCCGAACTCGAAAGCCTCGATCTCCTCGCGCCTGATGTCCGGTGCATTGGACAGATCCCACAAGTAGTGCTGGATGAACCAAAGCATCGGGTTGGCGAACACGTTGTAGAAGCGGTCATACGCTTCGGGGTCGCTGACCACCAAGCGCACCTGATACTCGCCCCCGGCCGGGCTCTTCACCGGGAACGGCCTCGCCCCGTTCTCGCGCGAGACCTGGGCGTCGTAATCGTTCATCGCCGAGGCGATCCACACCGCGTCGCGATGGGAGGCCAAGCCCGACAGCGCCGTGACCAGCCCACCCGTCCCCCGCTGGGCCTCTCCATTGGGCCCGAACGTGACCGGGCCCCGGTTGCTGACCAGCACCAGCGGGGTTCGCTGTGCCGGCGCCTCGGTCACGATTCGCCGAGGGCGGTGAATATCTTCAGATAGTCGCGCAAATAGCGCGGGGTCAAGAAGTGGCTGCGCACATGCTCCTTGCCGCGCCGCCCCAAGGCCTTACCCAGAGCAGGATCTTCGAGCAACTCCAAAGCGCGCTGGGCGCAAAGCTCGACCGTGTCCACCAAGAATCCTGTCACCCCGTCGTCCACCTGCAGCGGGATGCCGCCCACGTTGCCGCCAATGAAAGGCCGCGCCTTCCAAATCGCCTCCGAGACGGTCAACCCGAAACCCTCCCTCGTGGACTTCTGCACGACCACGTCCGCGTGCGACTGAAACGCGTTGACCTCGATCGCCCCGACGTTGTTGAAGTTGTTGAGGATGTGCACGTCCGGGTCGCCGTCGGCATGGGCGATCGTGGCGTTAAAGAAATCCCATCCCTCCGGGTCGTCGCTGGCCATCGAGCCGACCAAGGCCAACTGCACCTCGGGAATCTTCTCCTTGACGATCCTGTAGGCGTCGATCACTCCCAGCGGGTCCTTCCAAGGATCGAAGCGCGAGACCTGACAGATCAACGGACGGTCCACATCGATCCCGAACTGCTCGCAAACGTAGGAGGCGTCTTCGGGGGAGAGCGCCATGTTCTTCGGCATTAGCGGGTCGATCGCGGGCGGCACCACGTTCACGTTGCCCCTCATACCCGCCGGCACGTACTCGGCCATGTGAAACAGGCTCTGCGGATAGTCGGCGATGTAGGGCAGCAGCCGCTCGATCGTCGCCGGGTTGGGAGTGGACAGGTCGATGTGACAGCGCCACACCCAGCCCTTCGCCTTCTCGGGAACCAGCTTGTAGAGCCCCGCCGGTTGCGGATCGTGGATCAAGCACACGTCCCAATCGCCCGAGAGCTCGCGAGCGTTCATCTCGTTGTACTGCTCCCAAGTCGCCCACTGCTCGGCGTCCAAGTCCTGCGGGTGGCCCTGCAGCGCGTTGTGCATCAGCTTGGTCGCGTTGAAGAACTCCTCGCGCCCATAGATCACCTGCCACTCGCAATCCAAACCCACGTCCCTCATCAGCGGCACGAGCGTGTACAAGATCTCCGACACCCCGCCCCCGAAAGCCGTGGCCGACACATGCACGACCCGCTTTCCCTGCAGGGGCTCGGCCAAGGAGCGGATCTCCTCGATCAGCTCGCGCCCACAGATGTGGGTGTAATCGGCGAGCGACTTGTGTCCTGTGGCGACGGGCTGAAGCACGAGCGGACCGCACGATACCTCGGTCTGGCACGGAAGGGCCGCCATAGGCCTTATCGTCTGGGTCGATGTTCGACGGCCGCATCTACCGCGCGGCGCTCGTGCCGCTCCTGCTCGTCATCGTGATCGCCGGTTTCTCGCTAGTGAGTCGCTCGGCCCCCTTCGGCTCCACGCTCGCGCCCGACGCCTTCAACGGCGCCCGCGCCTACGCCAATTTGCAGGCCTTGGTCAAGCGCTTTCCCGACCGTCGCCCCGGCAGCCCAGGCGACCAGGCCCTCGCCTCCTACATTGCCCACAGCCTCGGCGAACTGGGCAGTCCCGCCGGCGCTGGTGACGGAGCCGGGCAGTCCGGCCAAGGCGCCGCGGCCGGGGGCTTTCAGGTGAGTACCCGGCGAGTACCTGCACGTACGATCGAAGGCGAGCGCACCCTCACGACCGTGATCGCCGAGCGCCCCGGCGCCACCGGAGCAAGCCCGATCGTGGTGCTCGCCCACCGCGACGCGGTGGGCCCCCGCAGCGAAGCCGAGCTGTCGGGCACCGCGGCCTTGCTCGAGCTCGCGCGCGTCTTCTCCCAAAGCGAGACCCACCGCACGATCGTCCTGGTCTCCACCAGCGGCGGTAGCGGCGGCTACGGGGGCGCCGCCGACTTCGCGGCGCACTGGGGCCAGCCGGTCGATGCCGCCCTCGTCCTCGTCGACCTCG
>Ga0265338_10011624_pt1 | contig 10147 bp, 9 predicted proteins | sample 42126metaG_FD_193579 | JGI IMG/M metagenome (GOLD analysis project Ga0265338, IMG submission 193579) | Rhizosphere microbial communities from Carex aquatilis grown in University of Washington, Seatle, WA, United States - 4-21-26 metaG | ecosystem: Host-associated > Plants > Roots > Rhizosphere >... | reverse complement strand
CTCTAGAGGTCTTTTAGGATGTATAATAAAGAACATGACTAAAGAAGCCAGACAGTTATTGCCAGAAGATTATGATTACGCGCCTGCTGTGGGCGTCCAGGAAAGCTTTGATAAAAGACTTGAAGAGCTGCAAAAAGGTGCCGCCTCTTCGGCGGGTCAGTTAGTGATAGGTTATGGAAAAGGCGGTCTTCGCTTGGTTGGCCGGTCTGGGCTAGAGGCTGAGCTGCCTGCCGTAGAACCACCGGCTGTCTCAGAAGACCTCCAGACTCTGGCTCTTTAAACTACCCCCAAAGATATACTCAGTAATAAGCGCGTGACTCTCTTTATAAAGTAGTGCCAGTTTGCCATACTCCTCTAGCCCGAACTTGCTAAGTACAAAATCAACGACATCAGCTTTTGCAGCTGGCTCGTTGCCTATACCGATACGCAGGCGCCCAAAATCTTCACCGATATGTTGGATTAGCGACTTGACGCCATTATGACCGGCGTCGCTACCGCCGACACGGGTCCTCAAGTTGCCAAACGGGATAGCAAGCTCATCATAAACCACCAGGGTGTTCTGGTTATAGACGCGGTAAAAATGTTGCACAGCTTGAGCTGCCTCGCCGCTGTTATTCATAAATGTCGTGGGCTTTGCCAGGATCACACGATTCTCCCCCAGATTGTTTACGGATAGTTCGCACCTCAGGTCTTTCTTATTAATCCAGGCCGGGAAATCGTTTGTGGCGGCAAAATAATCAAGCGTTGCAAAGCCGATATTGTGCCGCGTACCATCATATTTTTTGCCCGGGTTGCCCAAGCCGATGATTAGGATAGTTTTATTAGAACCAACTGTGTATAGGGGCACGCTGGAACCGGCAATCGGTTTTTTCTGGAATAATGCCATATCTTATCTTACCTCTAATGTTTTTCTATAAACCAGAATTTTAAGGGTGTGCCGACTAGCGGCCACTGTTCGCGGAATTTACGCTCCATATAGCGCTTATAACTCCAATGCAGGAACTTAGTATGGGCGCCAAATACTTTGAAACTTGGCATATCAATATCATCCTCTTGGACCATATAGTTTAGCTTTGGCGATCGACCTTTTAATCCGGCCGGTGGGTGCTCATCAACAACCCGTCTTAGCCACTGATTAAGCTCTGGCGTCCTGAATTTTTGCACGCGGGCCTCGGCAATTTCACTTACCAAGTCGAAAATCTTAGTCACATTCTGGCCGGTCACGGCACTGGTAAAAATAAGTGGTGCCCAGGGGACGAAAGCAAAACTTCTGGCTATTTGCGGAGCTATTATGTCGCGCGTGTAGGCATCTTTTTCGGCACTATCCCACTTGCTAACCACCAAAATTAATCCTTTGCCGGCTTCTTTAATCATGCCGGCGATTTTCTGGTCCAGCTGGACGTTAAGTTCGCCCGAGTCCATTAGGAGTAAATTCACATCGGCCTCTTCTATGGCTGCCAAAGCCCGCAGTACGCTAAAGTACTCTACGCCGCGTTCAATTTTGCCGCTGCGGCGGATGCCTGCCGTGTCCATCAAGACGATATCGCGGTCGTTGTAGCGGACGGTAGCGCGGTTAACATCCCTAGTGGTCCCTGCCCGATCAGCTACGATGGCCTGCTGCTTTTTGGCCAGAGCATTGAATAATGCCGACTTACCGACATTCGGCCGACCTAATAAACCTAAACTAATGCGGCTTTCATCCTCTTTAATCTTAGAAAATGGCAATTGTTTGGCGACTTGATCTAATAATTCGTCCAAGTTGATTTTATGGGTTGCGCTGACGCCAATGACCTCCTTGACGCCCAGTCTTTGCCACTCTTTGGTATCTACTCGACCGCCCTTATCCATCTTATTAACGACTAAAATTACTGGCTTTTGACTCTTGAGGGCCATTTTAGCGACTCGACGATCCTCTTCTGTTGGTGGTACGGTAGCTTCTACGGTTACCAGTATAAAATCAGCGGTGCTAGCAGCCTCACTGATCTGTTCCTGGATGGTTAGCTCAAAATCATCTATGGCCGACTTTAAGCCGGCAGTATCGACCAGCCAGAAGTCTCTGCCCGCCCAGCTAGCTTTGGCGGTAATGGAATCGCGAGTTGTGCCTGGCTCTTCGCTGGTGATGGCTTCTCGCCGCCCTAAGATAGCGTTAAACAAGCTGGACTTGCCAACATTAGCTCGGCCGACGATTGCAATAATTGGTACCTTTTGACTACTCATCAGCTCTATATTATAGACTGCAAACCAAAAAACCGCCCCTCCGTATTATTAGCGGGCGGTTTTCTTGGTAGCTTTATCTTGACTTAGATAGCGTTGTTAGCTGGATCGTCGATTGGTTCTGTCGGCGGCACAGCTGGCGGCGTATCGGCTGGCGGTGTGGCTGGGGGGATAGCTGGTGCGGTTCCCGCGTCCATCTCCGGTGTGGCTGGTGCGCTGGGAGCGCTAAAATCGGGTGGTGGGGTGCTACTGGTATCTGCGAAAGGCGTACTACTGTTATCGGTTGGTGGTGTATAAGTAGGCGGCGTAGCTGGTGCGCTGGGCATTGGCGTGTCGCTTGCCGGAGTCGGGCTGGCTACAAAACTATTTATCTGATCATCGACTGCAGTTTGCTCTTGAGCGGCGCTTTGCTGATCAGTGCTTGTTGGATCGGCTGCTGCACTATCGCCAGTGACTGGATTAGTCATCGGCGCGCCGGCATCGGCTCCCGGCATTGGTGGGTTGGTTGGGGTACTGTCCTCTTGCATACTTTGCTCGCTTTCTTGTTGATTATTTTGTGAGGCATCTGCTTTAGGTTGGGCGCTGCCACCGTCTGGCGGCAATACTCCTCGAACGACCGCAGCAAAATCTTCAAGCGTGGCTTGAGACTTCACTAAATACTTTACCACGCCCAGGCTTTCGCCGCGCGCCCGGTCTTCAGCCTGGCCAAGAGCGGTCATCATAATGACTTTGGTATTTTTGGTTTCGGGTGCCGCTCGCAAGTTTTCTAACATATCGAACCCGCTAAGCTTAGGCATCATCACATCGGCGATGATCAGATCCGGCTTTTCTTTCATAGCGACTGTTAAGCCCTCTTCGCCATTACCCGCCGTAACGGTTTGATAACCTTCGGCTTGCAAACGCATTTCGAAGATCTCACGAAGGTTATTATCGTCTTCTACTAGAAGTACTTTGGCCATGGAATCTATATCGCTCGCTTATGCTTATAGTGATATTCTAGCATGATAAAATCATCCGTCTACCCCTGACTCTGCATAGGGCTGGCGATAGTGGCCTGGTTTTTCTGTATTTCAAGGGCTTGTTCAGTGGTCAGGCGAGGTAGATTAATAAAAAAAGTGCTGCCTTTGCCGAGCTGGCTTTCAATCCAGATGCGGCCGTTGTAAAGTTCGATTATCTTCTTGCTAATAAATAAACCAAGACCAGTGCCGCCCACCGTACGAGTGGCAGTACTGTCTACGCGGTAGAATTTCTGAAAAAGATGTGGGATGTCCTCTTCGGGGATACCGGTACCGGTATCTTGAACTTGGATTTGGACAACTGAGCTATCACCTGTCAGCCGGACGGTGATAGAGCCCTGCATTGTGTATTTAATGGCGTTATCAATAATATTTTGCAAAACCTCACTGATGCGGTGGGGGTCCACATGGGTGTAATAAAGCGGACGGATAACCTTGCCACCATTAACATCCTTGTCCGCACTGACGGCGTAGTTTATGGCTAGCCCTTTTTCTTTGGCGTGGAAGCGCTCGGCTTCAACCAGTTGAGCTACCGTTTCGCCGATTTCTACAACCGCCGGGTAGCTGGCCAGGCGCCCATCCTCAGCCCGGGAGCTGGTCAGGAGATCCTGGAATAGTACCCCTAGGTGCTTGGTGGAGGTGGCGGCTTTATTAATATACTTCTTGGCATTATCGTCTACCGTGGCGATCTTAGGGTTAAGCGCCAGGCTGAGATAGCCTTCTATGGCAGCCAATGGCGTGCGCATCTCGTGCGAGGCGGTACTAATAAAATCAGAGCGTCTCTGCTCTTCCTCTTTCTCTTTGGTGACATCTCGAAAGACACCGACTACATTGCCGCTAGGCGTGCCATCCGGGTTCATGATAGGCGAAACAATCAGCGAAATGACCATAGTTTTACCGCTTCTCGTAGCAAGTGTACAGTTGGCGTCGTGGACTGCCTTGCCGCTGGCGATGGCCTGACTAAATGGGTGCTGATTGGGTAACAGAGGAGTCCCCTTATTGTCTACGAAAGATAAAACGCTATGCAGATCGCTGCCTACTGCTTCGGACGTTGGCCAGCCAGTGATAGTTGAAGCAGCCGGATTAAACAGATGGATCAGATTATCACTGCCTGCCATTACCACGCCGTCTTCAATAGTACTCAAAATGAAGTCGGCGCTTAAGCGGGCGTCTTTTATGGTGCGGTCACTAGCCACACCACTTGATTTATTACTCGTAGCAGCGCCCTTATTTTTTATGAACCACACGTGTCCACCGTTTTACTTTACTGGTAATGCTTTAATTATCGACTATTTTAGGCTCTATTGCAAAGAAGTTCAAAGTAGCGCGTTGTGCCAAACGGGATCTTCTGCTTGACGGTATTTTTTGAGCTCAGACTGCTGGCAAAAGTAATCGTAAATTCACCAAAATGACCGTTAATAGTGTCCACCGCTTCAGTTAGCCATGTTTCTTTATTAACCTCTTCGAGCAAGCTGATCTGGTTAATATTGGAGGGCTCTAGGGCGTAGCAACTGACACCGATCTCGCGCTCATAAGTATCGAGCGGCCGTCGGTTAAGGAGCAAAATGGCTCGGCGCATGACCCCGGCATTAGTAAAAAAACTGCTTTTGAACACCCGACGATCATACCAGTAATCGCCATTGGCATAACGTACGTAGACGTATATGCCGCGGGCCGCCAAGCCTTTATAGCGCAGCTTCATAGCCGTAGTCTCACATAAATAGGCTAGTCTGGATCGGACTAATTCCGGGCTGGGGTGCATATCGTCTAAAACGTATTGCCGGCCGACAGTTTTGACTGAGCTTTCAAAATCATCCACCTCCCAGCCGCGCAAACGTTTGTACCAATCCTCGCCGCAAACACTCCTAAAAACTTGTCTGTGAAGCAATTCGGAGGACGCATCCAAAAACTGCAAGCAGTCGTAAATACCGGCACTATTGAGCCTAGCTTGGTTGCGCTCGGCAATACCTGTTAAATCAGTTAGCTTTAGCCCGGAAAAAGTCTGGCGCAAATTTCTAGCGTCAATAATATCAAGCCCGTCGGGTTTGTTAAGCCCGGCAGCGGTTTTAGCTAAAAAACGATTCGGAGCGATGCCGACATTGCATTTCATCCAACTACCAACCTCGTCTTTGAGGCGCTGTTTGATCTCATAGCCGATATCGGCCAGGGGGCGTTTATTAACGTACTCCGTGTTGTTAAAGTCGATAATGCCCTCATCGATACTCTTCATGGTAACGTTTGGCGAGTATGAGCGCATGATACCGACCAAGATTTTATAGACGTGATGGTATTTAGGCGGGTCGCTCTCCACCAGGATAATATTCGGCGCCAAGAGTTTGGCGTCGTGGAAATTCATGCCAACCTTGACGCCCAAAGCTTTAGCTTCATAGCTGGCGGCCACTACGCAGGTGTATTCGGTATTGCGGTTAGTAACGCCCACTGGCCGGCCGCGCAATAGCGGCCTGGCCTGCTGCTCGACTGTAGCGAAGCAACTATTCAGATCGATATGCATAACTCTTGGCCTGGCTTTGTTTATTGGCAGTTGGAGGTACGATGTTCGAGGCATTTATTCCCCCTCGGGAAGAGCAGCCCAAGCGTCGGATTTATTCCGCGCCTGGCGCGATGAGAAGCCCGCGATGCGGGGTGTCTCATGGCGCTCAATATGCATAACCTTTGGGGTCGCGCGGTTAACTTGCAAGTGCAGGTGTGAGGCGTGTGGCATTTGAAGGGCTTATATCGGCTATTGAGACCAGGGTCCAATTAAGAGTTTGGGCATCGAACTCCAGGCGGTAATCAGCGCTACCATCCGTCATGTCAAAAACATGCAGGGTCCGTTGGCCCTTTTTAGTGGGGTGTACTAGGCCGGTTTCAGTGAAAGTGATACGCTTGTTGCCCCATTCCATGCTCTTTGGGAAACAGCGTAACCGTGGCCCTCGGTTATGGAAATAGTAGGCGACAATGCTCACGTCTTTATTGATCTTGGTAACTTGGTCCATTTTTAGTCTCCTTTTAGAAGATTAGGGTTTTATAAAAAGAGCCCGTTATCTTTTGAACAGATACGGCGATGGCTTTGGTGGCTAGAGAAACCAAAGCTTTTCGGATAGAGATACCGGTGACCATTAACACCGTTCTAATTGCCAGAAAGCTGATATTTATGGAGGTCGGCAGGGACTAAAGTTTACCGCCCGAGAGTAGTCTATGTGGAGGAAGGTTATGCACCAGCCCACATACGGCTAACACTAATTTTAAACTGCTAACCTTTGCCCGAGCAATATTGATTTATTATGGATTCTCTTTTCTGCTCGCATAATTTGGGAGGACTGTCATTATAAGGTGTTATATGCTATTCTTTAGCCGATTGAAAACACTTGCTGGCCCCTTCGTCTAGCGGTTAGGATATCTGGTTCTCATCCAGAAGATCGCGGGTTCGAATCCCGCAGGGGTCACCAAGTTTCTTCAATTCTTATGGGGCGTAGGTAACTTGACTAGGGGCGCTCACTAAGCTAACCCAGGTTTGACCGGCATTTAATGCCAGGGCGTGACCGGCAGTATCGGTAAACTGGAACTGGCTGTTAGTGTCTTGCTTGGTCCAGGTGCCCTGCATGACGCTGCCATCTTGGAAAACGTACATTTGGCCGCTACCGCTGGTCGTGTAATTAGAGTAATAAGCGCCGGAGGCGTCAAGTTCACCCTGCCCGAGAGGTACCACTAAAGCAATAACAACCTTCGGTTTAAGCTGGACGCCGGTTGTATCGCTGGCGCTCACCAGATCCAGATGCGGTGCCCCGCCCTCGCTGCGGGCATAACTGTTAGTAGCGGGGTCATAATCGTAATGGGCATAATAATCAGAGCTGGAAATAGCGAAGTCGATGGTTTTAGCGGTTGGGGCGGCCAATTTTTTATCGGCCTTGCGGGGCCAAGGTGTAAATTTACTAGACGTGTACCCCTTGGATTGATTTAGCTGGTCCAGCTGAGTGAAACTAGTATAAACATTATGTGGCGCGTCGCGCGCGGTGATGCGTGTAAAGTAGCTGCCGTTGGCGAACTGGTCCAAGTTCCGGAAGCCGCCGCCGCTGACCTCGCTTAAGGCGTCAGGCGAACCACCGACGTGTACGATTGATGCCTGAAAGGGTGCGGCAAAATCGATGTAGTAAGGCCTCAGGCTGCGGACAGGCCCGATGTACTGTGGCGACGTGTCTTGGAACAAGGCCATAAAACGGGTAATGCCAGCTTCGGCGATGGCTTCATAGACCACTCCGGCGTCCTGCAGCCCGGATTGCGGACGGGCGAAATCGCTATTTTCAATCATGACAGCAGTCACCGGACGGGCGGCTAAGGCCGGAGCGACTTGTACACCGCTGAGTGGCGATGGCACGGTTGTCGGTTTGGCGGCTACTTTCTTGGCGATCTGCTTTGGCGCGCTGGCCGTGCCGCTAAATGCAAAAACCACGCCTACGATGATAGCTATTAAAGCCAGTGCTGCTCCGGAGGCTACTAAAATTTTGCGTCGCCGGCTCCAGCTGCTCCATATGTGATGTCGAAAATGGTGCAGTTTGGCGAATCTTGGCTTCTTGTCGGTAGCCGCGGGCTTTTGGTCATCAAGAACTATTGACGCGTCAAGATCTTTAGTGTCAGCCTCTGAGCCAACTTCTGTAGGCTGGACGACCGACTCTGGCGCATCTTCTTTAGGGGCTGGACCGGGCGGCGCTATATCGTTCTGCATTAGAGTCTATTTTAAACTGCTTAAGTTTATTTTTCCAGAGCGGCGATAGCTTTTTCGAGACGCTCGATAGTTTTATCCTTGCCCAGTAGGCTGAGAGTCTCTGCTAAACCCGGGCTGGATGGCGCCCAGGTTGTGGCGATTCTAATTAAACTAAACAAAACCCCTGGTTTCTGGCCGGTCGCTTCCAATTGGTCGTTAAGAACCTTAGTCAAACCACTAACCGTGAAGTCCGATTTTCTAATGGCTGTCTTGCTTGTCTCGAGGAACTCCCTTAACTCGGCATGACTGAATTTGCTAAGTTGCTTGTTGTCGTCAATCAAAGCTATGTCTACGGGTAATTCCTCGAAGAATAGTGTCGTTAGTGTTGGTATTTCCGCCAAGAACTTTAAGCGTTCTTGTATTACCGAAAGAATCGTTTTTTTATCCTCGATGGAGGCGTTAGTGGCAGTCTCGGGCCAGAAGTCTTTGGCCAGCTCGTAAAGTTTGTCTAGTGGCAGTTCTCGGATATAGTAACCATTCATCCATAGCAGTCGGCGCTCATCAAAACGAGCGCCGCTTTTTTGGACGTGCTCCAAACTGAACTTAGCGACCAGCTCTTCTCTGCTAAAGATCTCTTGCTCGGTGCCATCGTTCCAACCCAGGCTGGCTATGAAATTAACTAAAGCCTCCGGCAAGAATCCATCGCGAATATAGTCCAATACATCTTTGGCGCCATCGCGCTTGCCTAGTTTCTTATTACCATCCGGTGCAAGTACGTGCGGGGCATGAGCCAGCACAGGAATCTCAAACCCTAGTGCTTCATATAGGTTCAGATAATTCGGTGTGCTAGAAATAAATTCCTGGCCACGAATGACATGTGTAATCTCCATCTCGTGGTCATCGATGATATGGGCGAAATTGTAGGTAGGAAGGCCATCGGATTTGATGAGTATGAAATCATCAATTGCCTCGGCACCGGCGTGTGATTTTCCCATTATGGCGTCCTGCCAGTGATAGGTTTTGGGCTCCGATTTAAAACGTAACGGTTGGCTACCGTCCCAGACTGGCGGATTTTCCGGCCGGCGATTACGATACAAAAATGGTTGTTTTTCGGCTTGGGCTTGTTCGCGGAAAGTCTGTACCTCGGCTGGTGTATATGGGTCGGCATAGGCTCGGCCGCTATCTATAAGCTTTTGAGCCCATTTTTTATAACTAGCCAAGCGCTTGCTCTGGATATATGGGGCGTATGGGCCGCCGATATCCGGTCCTTCGTCATAATCTATCCCCAGCGCTCGCAAACTCTTCATTATGTGTTCGTCGGCGCCGGCAACTTCCCTTTTCTGGTCAGTATCTTCTAGGCGTAATATGAATTGACCATCTGTTTGGCGTGCCACCAGCCAAGCAAATAAAGCGGTGCGGATACCGCCGACATGCAAATAGCCAGTAGGGCTGGGCGCGAACCTGGTTCTAGCTGGCTTGCTATCTGTCATCGAGTATATTGTACGGTAAACCGCTGGCCGATAGTAAGAAATTAGTTATTGGCGCAAACGCTTTTAGCGATATTAAGCAGTTGATCGGAGCTGAGGCTGGCCTTTTGGTTATTAACAGTAGTCTGGATGCCGTTATTTACGCACATCGCTTTGTCATCGCTAATAATAATTTGTACGCCGTTTACCTGAGAAGTCTGAACCTGAGCATCTTTACTAACGGTGTTTTCGGCCATGGATTGACTGTCCCAGGTTGATTTTTGCTGAGTCACTACGTAGTTACTGGAGTCATTGAGCTTATCGTTGTACTGGATACTTACGGAGCCTGGCTGGCTGACGGCTTTAGCAAAACTATAATTTGATGGCGTATAGGCTGGCACGCTGGCCTCAACATGCGAGCGGGTAGCGGCTACTTTGACAGCTACGGCCGGTACGAAACGCCAAACAAAGAAAAAGGATATTGCTGCCAACAACACTAAGATAATTACGATACTTGCCCAACGCGGCAAGGCAAATAACTTGGCGATCCGACTGCGGGACTGCTTCTTGAGATTTTGCTTATGAGCATCGGCTCGCATTAGGGCCTCATCAAGTATGCGCTCCAAGCGTTGATGCGAAGCGCTGGCCATCATGCTCGGTAGCGGTGCGCTAAGGGCTTGAGTTTTGGGCACGGCAACGGCTGCCACAGGAGCGCGTCGGCTGACAATCTCACCTGTTTGCATCTGAGG
>Ga0265338_10011623_pt1 | contig 10147 bp, 8 predicted proteins | sample 42126metaG_FD_193579 | JGI IMG/M metagenome (GOLD analysis project Ga0265338, IMG submission 193579) | Rhizosphere microbial communities from Carex aquatilis grown in University of Washington, Seatle, WA, United States - 4-21-26 metaG | ecosystem: Host-associated > Plants > Roots > Rhizosphere >... | reverse complement strand
GGTCGGCAACGCCATCTCGGTCTCTTTTTCCGCGCCGTCGGGGCCAGCCTCGGCCAGCACCGCCACCACCGGGACGAGCAGCCGGCTGGCGGCGACCGCGCCGAGGACCGCGACCTCGGCCGCCTGGCCGGCCGCGTAGGCGGCGAGCGCGGCGGTTACCGCCGGGTCGGCGGCGCCGGCGTCACCCGCTGGTCTGGTCACTGGCACGAGGCGACCCTACCGCTGGCGCCGCCATGCGCGCGGGGCCGGCGCGGGCGGCGTCGGCGTGAACGGGGCGACGGGCGGAGCCCGGGTCCGGCGAAGCGCGGCCCCGGGCTCCGGCGGAGCTCGTGCCGCCCTGGCGCGGCTACTCAATGTAGTGAAATCCATGAAAGCGGCATTTACCGGTGGGTATCGTCAATCTCCACGGCAGAATCGGTTGAGCACAGATGCCGGATATGGAAGTCTCTTGACCTGCAGCGACGCGCAGGCCTGCGACCAGTGAACCGGCGGTGTGTGGACCTGGCATAGGGCGCATGCGGGAGGGAGCAGTTCCGTGGGTTCGGCACGTGAGTCGGCGCAAGCCGCGCGGATACTTCCCGGTACGCCGATGCGGAAGGTCATCCCGCCGCGGATGGTCGCCCCGTACATGAGCGGTCAGCGCGGTGTCATCGCAGGCTACGTGCACCGGGTCAGGGACGTTGGATTCCGTAACCCGGCAGACGCGTTCTACGCACTCGGCCTAGGCTACGAAGGATCAGATTTCAAGCCAGACCTGGCGGAACTGTACTTCTTGTGCTGGCAGGCGCGGGAAATCGACGGCTACGTGCCGGTCAGCCCGCGCGGCGCGGGCGGCGCCGGCGGCTGGATGGAGTTCTACCTGGAGCCGATCCAGATCCCGGTTGGCACCGCGTTGTGCCAGCTGGCGAACGCGGGCGAGGAACCAGTGGCGCGCTACGACGGACTGGCCTGGCGGCGGCCGAGGGAGGGATAACGCTTCATGCGATACCGGCTTATGGCCTCCTACCTGGGCGCTCCGTACCAGGCGGCGGTGGGTCCGTCCGACCGCGATGTCACGCTTTTCGCCGCGCCGCCGCCGCCGGTTGAGCACGGCTTCTCCCCCGCCCCCGGCGGCATCTGGCGCAAGCAGGTGCGGCTCGACGAACTCGACGCGCTGTGGGAGTCACGCCCCATCGGTTCTTACCACAGCGAGCCGTGCCTGGTGCTTGACGACCTCGGGGACCGGCTGCACATCGTCTACCTGGGCATGGACGGGCAGCGGGCCGCGCAGCTGGGCTACTGGGAGGTCGACCGGGGCGTTTTCGAGGTAGTGGTTCCGCGGCACGAGGTCACCGACCTGGCCGAGGAACGGCACGAGTTCCCGGTCTCACTGCTGCTTTCGGCCCTGCCCCGGGCGCTTGGGGCGGGGAACAGCGCGCAGGCCACTGCGGGACCAGGTAACGGCGTCGGCAACGGCGGTACGCCGGGCTGGGGCGGCCAGCAGGCATCGGCCTCGCGGCCGGTCCGCGGCCAGCTCTCGGCCGGTCCCGGGCCGGCCCCGGCCGGCCCGGCGCAGGGACCAGTGGGGGGCCAGCCGTCCGGGGCGGCCAGCCAGCAGCCGCTGGCCGGCACGTACCAGCTGCCGGGCGGCCCTCAGGGGCTGGGCGCGGCGGGCGGTGCAGGCGCGGCGGGTGACGCCGCCGGGCCAGGTGGTGGCGCGCAGGCCGGATCGGGGCAGCAGTACGCAGGTGCGCCGCAGTACGGCAACGGGCAGCAGTACGCCAACGGGCAGCAGGCACCCGGCGCGCAGCAGTACGCCAACGGGCAGCAGTACGCCAACGGCGCCCAGCAGTACGCCAACGGGCAGCAGTACGCCAACGGGCAGCAGTACGCCAACGGCGCCCAGCAGTACGCCAACGGACAGCAGGCACCCGGCGCGCAGCAGTACGCCAACGGACAGCAGTACGCCAACGGACAGCAGTACGCGGACGCGCAGCAGTACGCCAACGGACAGCAGTACGCGGACGCGCAGCAGTACGCCAACGGACAGCAGTACGCGGACGCGCAGCAGTACGCCAACGGACAGCAGCCGGCGGGCGGGCCCCAGGTGCTTGGCGGTCAGCTGCCGGGGCAAGCCACCGCGGGGCCGCAGGGACCGACGGGGCAGCCGACTAGCTTCGCGCCGGGGACGACAGCGGGTTCGCCGCCCGGATCGCCTGGCCTGGCGCCGCCGCAGGCGGCAACGATGCAGGCGGCAACGATGCAGCCGGTCGGCAGGCCGCAGTTGCCTGCTGCGCCGGCCTCGGCGGCGCAGCAGGCGCCGGCACCGCCGCCGCTCGCACAGCAGGCAGCCGCACCGCCAGCCACGAGCCAGCAGTACCCGGCCGCCGCGGCGCTGTCCGCCCCGGTCGCGGGAGGACAGCAGACAGCGGGCGGGGCACCCGGTGGCGGCGTGCAGCCAGGTGGCGGGGCGCAGGGCACCGGGCCGCAGCTCCTGCTGCCGCAGGCGGCACAGCCACAGGCGGCACAGCCACAGGCGGCGCCGGTCCAGCCGCAGCCCCAGGCACCCCAGCCCCAGGCACCCCAGCAGCAGGCACCCCAGCAGCAGGTAAGCCAGCCGCCGGCGGCGGCCGCCGTGGCCGCCTGGCACGGCTCTCCGGCAGCGGACGGCAACGGAACCTGGTACTACCAGCCGGCCAGCGACTCGCAGGCTGGAGGCTATCCCGGGAACGGGACCGCCAATGGCTACCCGCAGCCAGATCCGGGAACCGGACCACTGACACCGCTCAACGGCCTGGCCGGGGCGCCACAGTACGCCCAGCCGGGCCAGGGAACCGTTTACCAGCCGCTCCCGGACACCAGCCAACCGGCGCAGCCCGTCTCACCGCCGGCCGCCCAGCAGGCCGCAATGGCTCAGCCGACGCAGCTGACGGCGGCCCAGCCGCCCGCGCCGGCTGCCCAGCCCGCGGTGCAGCCGTCGACCGGACCGCTCCCCCAGCTCGCACCGCCGGTGGCGGCGTTCACGGCCGCGCCGGTCTCGGCCGAGCCCACGGTGCCGCTGACGGTCGTCCAGCCCGAAGCTCCGGTCTTCCCCGCCGCCATGCCCCCCACGGCGCCGGCGGCAGCGCCGGTCACAACGGGCGGGCAGCCCGCCGCCTCGGCCGGCGCCAGCACCACCGGCCCGCTTACGGTGACGCCGGCCGCTCCCCCCGGCAGCACGCCTCCGGTGAGCCTCCCGGCCCCGGGGCTGATGCCGGCCGGTGCGCTGAGCAAGCTGACCGGGGCCGTCCGCGGGCGCCGGGCCGCGCGCAAGCCGCGGCTGGCCATGTCCGCCATCTTCGCCGACCTGGTGGACAGCGCCGACATCCCGCGGTCCGCGTACTCGGTCGACGAAGAGGTCACTGGCGCTATGTGCCTGTTCAAGACCGACGGCGGGTACGAGGTTTTCAGCTGCGCCGAGGACGCGCGGCACGAAGTCAGGTTCTTCGAGGAAGAAGAGGCGGCCTACTTCTACCTGTTCGGCGTGCTGGCGGCGGAGGCGCTGCGCAACGGCCGCCTGGCTCCGCGCCGCAGCTGACCGCCGAATGGCCCCGGGCCCGCTACCTCGGCGGACACACACGCTGTACCCGGCCGATATCACGACGCGGTCGCTACAGGCGGAGCTGGCCGCTTAATGACGCGGCAGAAAAGCATAGCCGGGGACAACAGATAATGGCATGAAGGAGTATCGCGGAGCAGTCATCTGCGGCTACAGTTTAAATTGCCGACGGGGCTGACGGTCCCCCGCTCCCCAAGCAGCCCCGTCGGCCCGTCCGCCGCAAGAAGCCCGCTAGGTGCAACGTTCCCTGGTTGAGACGGTGCCGCGGAAAGGGCACGCCGGCCCGCTCCCACGCCGGATGAGCGCAAAACGGCCACGCCAAACGATCAGTGAATTCCGTGCAACCGGCAGCAAGCCCCTTTCCCGGCTCGCATGGACATCATAAATTCCAATTCACAACTTGCGCGATAAAGCGACCTTCGAATGCTTAAAAGACTCTTACCGATGCCGTACCGGCGTAACGCGACGCGGTCGGTGCGCCCGGCGACCCGGGTCCGTATGCTGATCGGCATGACGATCCCGCTCACGGGCACCCAGTACGAAATCGAGGCAGGCGACTACCGGGCGACGGTGACCGAGCTCGGCGCCGGGCTGCGCGGCCTCACTTACCGCGACACGGTTCTGGTCACCGGCTTCGACGCCGACGAGCTTCCGCCGCACAGCGCCGGCCAGCTGCTGACCCCGTGGCCGAACCGGGTCGACGGCGGCCGTTACCCCTTCGATGGCGCGGATCACCAGCTGGCGCTGTCCGAGCCAGCCCGCGGTAACGCGATCCACGGCCTCACCCGGTGGCTGCCGTGGGCCCGGACGGCCCATGAGCCGGGCGAGGTGACGCTGCGTTGCCTGCCGCACGGTCAGCAGGGCTACCCCTACGCGGTGCAGGTCGACGCGGGCTACCGGCTTGACGCGGAGTCCGGGTTGCACGTCACGGTGACCGCCACCAACAAGGGCAGCCGCCCGGCCCCGTGGGGCAGCGGCAACCATCCGTACCTGCGCGCGGGCACCGCCGCCATCGACGAGTGCGAGCTTGAACTGCCCGCTGGCCGCTGGCAGCCGGTCGACGACCGGCTCATCCCGGTCGGCCCGGCCCAGGATGTCGCCGGGACCGACTACGACCTGCGGACAGCGCGCAAGCTGAGCGGCGTCCACCTCGACCACGCGTTCACCGGGCTGCGCCGGGGACCCGACGGCCTCGCGTGGGTCCGGCTGTCCGGTCCCGGGCTGACCACGGCGCTGTGGATGGACGCGGCCAATACCTGGCTGCAGGTGTTCACCAGCGACTCGCTCGAGCCGGAGCGCCGCCGGGCGGCGGTCGCGGTGGAGCCGATGACGTGCCCGCCGAACGCGTTCGTCAGCGGCCAGGACCTGATCGTGCTACAGCCACGGGAGTCGGTCACGGTCCGCTGGGGGATCAAGGCAGAGGCCAGCTAGGCGATCGCAGCAGGGCGCGGACGCGGGTCAGGTCCTCGGGCGTGTCGATGTCGTCCGGGCGGCCGACGTCGCCGCACTCGACCGGCGTGACCAGCTCGGGATGGGCCCGCAGGAACGGGCGCGCCCCGGTATCCCCGGTCGCCGCGTCGGCCACGGCGGCCCAGTGGGCGCGGGCGATCAGCACCGGATTACGCTGCTTGCCCGCGTAGGCGGCGACCGCCAGGGCGGCCCCGGCGGCGTGCGCGGCGATCAGCCGGCCGACCGCGGCAGGCCCGATGAGCGGCTGGTCGGCCAGGGCGATCACGACAGCGGTGACGTCGCCTGCCGCCTCCGCCGCCAGCGCGCGCAGCCCGGCCGCCAGCGACGACCCCATGCCCGCGGCCCAGTCCGGGTTGTGCACCGGGATCGTGCCGGCCACCGGCGCCGGCGCCGCCCCCGTGACCAGCAGCACCGGGTCGGCCCCGCCAGCGCGCAGCAGCCGGGCGCCGCGCTCGGCCAGCGTCAGCCCGCCCAGCTCCACCGTTGCCTTCGGCTGGCCGAGCCGGGTGCCGTCCCCGGCGGCGAGCAGCATCCCCGCGACCCGTGTGACCACGGCCCCACGGTAGCTGATCGCTGACGAGGCCGGCCCCGGCCACCCGAAGTCGACCGAGTGAGGCTCCCGGTCAGGCGGTGACCTGCTCGTCCCGGTGGATGCGGCCCGCGGTGTCGGTCAGCGCCTGCCCGGTGCCACCCCAGCGGAGCTGAATCAGCTCGGCCGCGATGGACACCGCGGTCTCCTCCGGGGTGCGGGCCCCCAGGTCGAGCCCGATCGGGGAACGCAGCCGGGCCAGCTCACCCGCGGTCAGGCCGATCGCGCGCAGCCGCTCCAGCCGGTCCTCGTGGGTGCGGCGCGAGCCCATCGCCCCGACGTAGCCGGCCGGGGTGCGCAACGCCACCTCAAGGACCGGCACGTCGAACTTGGGGTCATGGGTGAGCACGCAGATCACGGTGCGCGCGTCCACCTCCGCCCCCGCCAGGAAGCGGTGCGGCCAGTCGACCACCACCTGGTCGGCGTCGGGGAAGCGGGACTTGGTCGCGAACACCGGACGCGCGTCGCACACGGTCACGTGGTAGCCGAGGAACTTGCCGACCCGGGCCACGGCCGCGGCGAAGTCGATCGCGCCGAACACGAACATCCGCGGCGGCGGCGCGAACGAGTTCACGAACACCGCCAGCTCGTCACCGCGCCGCTCGCCGTGCTCACCGTAGTGGCGGACGCCGGTCAGCCCCTGGGCGAGCATGCCCCGCACGTCGTCGTCCGCGGCCGCGTCGAGCCGCTGCCCCGAGCCGAGGCTGCCGGTTGACTCGCGGTCGGCGTCGCCCCAGATCACCCGGCGCGCGCCTACCTGCCCGGGCCCTGAGATCACTGTGGCCACCGCCACGGGCTCACCGCGCCCGACCGCCCGGTGAATAGCGCCCAGCTCGGGGAACGTCGGCTTGCTGACCGGCTCGACGAAGATGTCGATGATTCCGCCGCAGGTCAGGCCGACCGCGAACGCGTCGTCGTCACTGAAACCGAACCGCTGAAGCACCGGCTGACCGCTCTTGGTGACCTCGGTGGCCAGCTCGTAGACGGCGCCCTCGACGCAGCCGCCGGAGACGGAGCCAATGACCTCGCCGTTGTCCTCCACCGCCAGCGCCGCCCCGGGGTCGCGCGGCGCACTGCGGAAGGTGCCCACCACCGTGGCCAGCCCGAAGGTCTCGTCCTCGGCCCACCACTTGGCGACCGTGTCCAGGATGTCGCGCACAGCCCACCTCGATGTCCGGCTTGTCCCACCACGTTACTGGGCGGCACCCGCGAGGGCCACGCCGCCTCCAGTAACTGCTTAACTCAACCGTCCGGGGCAGCCGGATATGCCGCCGCCACCGCTGCCCGCATGAGCCGCGGCAGCTCGGGGTCGCTGACCGGCTCCGCCCGGGCGGCCAGGTCATCGGCGCTCAGCCACGCGTGGCCGGCGATGGTCAGCCGTTCCACCGCGCCCAGGCCGTGCAGGCTCACCGTGGCGCCAGGGGCGGCAACCGCGAAGTAGGTCTGATGCTGGGTCACCGGCAGCACGCCGAACGAGGTGAACTCGATCAGCGACGTGCCGATGGGGGCTCCGAGCCCGGCCGGGTCGACCGACAGCCCGGTTTCCTCGTGCAGCTCACGCGCGGCCGCCTGGACGAGGGTCTCGCCGCGCTCCAGTGCGCCCCCGACCGATAGCCAGAAGCGCTGGCCGTGCCGCGGCAGCGCCACGGCGAGCAGCAGCAGCACGCGCCCCTCGCGGTCGACGGGAAGGACGCGTGCCGTGCGGCGATTGAACTTCACCGGTTGGTTCTACCCCAGATCACTCCACGATCTTGGAGATCGGGATCTCCAGGATGTCGTGCGCGCCCGCCGCCTTCAGCGCCGGGATCAGCGTGTTGACGCCGCGCTTGGGCACCACCGTCTCGACGGCGCTCATGGTGGTGTTGGCGAGCGCGGTCACCGTCGGCGACGACATCGCCGGCAGCATCGCGATGACCGCCGCGAGCTTGTCGCCCGACACGTTGAGCTTGAGCAACACCTGGCCGCGGGCCCGGATGGCGCCGCGCAGCAGCAGCGCGATGTCCTCCATCGCGGTCCGCTTGTCCTGGTCAGCGAACGCGGTGCCGCACGCGACAAGCTCGGTGTAGCTGGTTAGCAGCGTCTCCAGGATGCGCAGCCCGTTCTTACGCAGCGACGAGCCGGTCTCGGTGAGGTCGACGATCGCGTCGACGATGTCCGGTACCTTCGCCTCGGTCGCGCCGTAGGACGGGATGATCATCGCCTTGACCCCGCGCGCGGTGAGAAAGCGCTCGGTCAGCGACGGGAACTCGGTGGAAACCCTGATCCCCTCGGGCAGGTCGGCGGCCGACTGCCAGGGCGAGTTGTCGGGGACGGCGAGCACCACCCGGACCGGGTTGGACGTCTGCTTGGAGTACTGCAGCTCGCCGAGCGAGACGACGTCCGCCTGCGTCTCGGCGATCCAGTCGCGCCCGGTGATACCGATGTCGAACAGGCCGCGCTCCAGGTAGGAGGGGATCTCCTGGGGGCGGAGGAAGCGGACCCGGTCGATCCGCGGGTCGTCGATGGAGGCGTGGTAGTCGCGCTCAGACGCCCGCCGTACGGTCAGGTCGGCGGCGTCGAACAGGTCGAGGGTGGCTTTTTCCAGCGAACCCTTCGGCAGAACCAGTGAGAGCATGGGAAAGTCCTTTTTTATCCCGAACGGATACGTGGTTCCTGACATGACGAAGCGCCGCGAAATCCCCGGCCGACGATGAAGGGCGCGCGTCGCCCACGGTCGCAGGTGGAGTCGACGGCTGTAAGAACACGGGGTAGCGCGGCGCCGCTAATGTCGCGCGGTGTCGCCTTTCGGGAGGTCCCCGCAGCGGATGGCACGGAGTAGCAGTGCGGTGTCAAGCGCGGCCACCACTGCCTCCCATCCCTTGTCCTCGCTGCTGTCCGGGAGCCCGCAGCGGTCGCGGGCCTGCTCCACGGTGTTACACGTTAGCACGCCGTTGCCGACCGGGGTGCCGCGGTCGAGCGCCACCCGGGTCAGGCCGGCCGTCACCGAGTCGCAAACGTACTCGAAGTGCGGGGTACCGCCCTGGATGACCGCACCCAGGCAGGCCACCGCGTCGTACCGGCGGGCCAGCTCCTGCGCGACCACCGGGAGCTCGGCCGCGCCCGCCACCCGAACCACCACCAGTTCGGTCACGCCGCAGGCCTTGGCGGCGGCGACCGCCCGGTCGAGCAGCGAGTCGGTGATCTCGGCGTGCCACCGGGTAGCGACGATGGCGAGCGCCAGGTCGTCGGCGTCAACCGTCGCCAGCTCGGGGCGGCCCTGGCCGCTCACGAGCCCTCCTCGCTGACGCTCGCCGGCCTCGTTCGCGGGGGCCACACTGTGCTTACCGATTCGCTCGCAAGCTCGCTCATGAGGCGTCGACCTGCGCCAGCGGGGCCGCCGGGGCGGCGTCCTGGCCGAGCGCCTCCAGCTGATGACCGAGGCGGTCGCGCTTGGTGGCGAGGTAGCGCAGGTTGTGCGGGGTGGTCAGCGGCGGCAGCGGGATCCTGGTCACCCCGAAGCCGTGCGTCGCCAGGGCGTCGACCTTGGCCGGGTTGTTGGTCAGCAGCCGGACCGAGCGCACCCCCAGGTCGTCGAGTAGCTGGGCGGCGACCGAGTACTCGCGCGCGTCGACCGGCAGGCCGAGGCTGAGGTTAGCGTCCACGGTGTCCTCGCCCGCGTCCTGCAGCGTGTAGGCCTGCAGCTTGGACAGCAGGCCGATGCCGCGCCCCTCGTGGCCGCGCAGGTAGAGCACCACGCCGCGGCCGACCTGGGCGATCTCGGCCATCGCGGCGTCCAGCTGGGTGCCGCAGTCGCAGCGCTGCGAGCCGAAGACGTCCCCGGTCAGGCACTCGGAGTGGACCCGGGTGAGCACGTCCTCGCCCGCCCCTGTGTTACCCAGTACGGCGGCGCCGATGTCGCCGAGCACGAGGGCGAGGTGCTCGGCGCCGTCGATGTCGGAGCGGTAGCCGTAGGCCCGCCAGGCGCCGTAGGCGTTCGGTATCACCGTCTCGGCTACCCGGGTGACCAGCCGCTCGGTCCGGCGGCGGTAATCGATGAGCTGCTCGATGGAGATCAGCGCGAGGCCGTGTGCGTCGGCGAAGTCACGCAGGGCCGGCAGGCGCAGCATCGTCCCGTCGTCGCCGATGACCTCGCACACCACGCCGGCCGGCGGCAGCCCGGCCAGCACGGCCAGGTCGACCGCGGCCTCGGTGTGACCGCGCCTGCGGAGCACGCCGCCCTCGGTGTACTGGAGCGGGAACACGTGACCGGGCCGCACCAGGTCGCCCGGGGCGCTGTCCGGGCTGGCGAGCAGCTGGATCGTCTTGGCCCGGTCGGCCGCGGAGATGCCCGTGGTGATGTCGTGCCGCGCGTCCACGCTGACCGTGAAGGCAGTGCCGTGACGCTCCTGGTTCTGGGGGGTCATCTGGGGAACGTTCAGCCGCTCCAGGTCGGCGCCGAGCATCGGCACGCAGATCAGGCCCCGGCCGTAGCGGATGGTGAAGGCGAGCAGCTCGGGGGTGGCCTTCGAGGC
>Ga0265338_10011621_pt1 | contig 10148 bp, 8 predicted proteins | sample 42126metaG_FD_193579 | JGI IMG/M metagenome (GOLD analysis project Ga0265338, IMG submission 193579) | Rhizosphere microbial communities from Carex aquatilis grown in University of Washington, Seatle, WA, United States - 4-21-26 metaG | ecosystem: Host-associated > Plants > Roots > Rhizosphere >... | reverse complement strand
ACGCCCATCACGCCGCATTCCTCGTTCCAGCCGTGAATGCCGTTCCAGCCGCTCATGAGGACCTCCGCGTGCGGCGCCCCGGCCGGACGGGCCGGAGCGTCATCCAGTCGCACGGGGGCAGCGCCCCCGCGACGACACGATGCTCCTCGGCGTGCGGATTCGCGAGCAGGCCGTGGGCGCGATCCCGCGCCACGGCGAGATCCCCGGCCGCCGCGGCCGCGTCGGTCCCGGGTGCGAAGCGCAGCGCCCACACGACGCCCTCGCGGACCTCGACGCGCTCGCCGGCCGCGTGGCGCCACCAGCGCTCGGCCGCGGGCCGGCGTTCGCCGCCGCGCTCGACCACGAGCACGAGCGCCTCGCCGTGCGCCGCGGGCACGGGTTCGGCCGCGTCCGCGCGCACGACGCAGCGTTCCTTGGCGGGATTGTAGAACTGGGTCGAGCCGTGCAGCCGCTCGGCGAGCGCCGCGGGCTCGAGCGCCGATCCGGAGATCTCGAACAGCCGGAAGCGCCGCAGGCCCTCGAGCGTCCGCCCGGCGGCCAGCCGCTCGCGTGCCACCGCTAACGCGCTGGTGCGCTCCGGGTCCTCGGACCGGAGCTCCACGAACGCCTGCACCGACCGCTTGCGCGCCGCCATCAGGCCTCCTGCAGGTGGGCCGCGAGGCCGGCGAACAGCGCGCGCCCGGGAGCGGGGGCGTGGACGTCCCCGCCCCCGCGCGCCAGCGCCTCGTCGCGCCGCGCGCCCCACGCGCCGCCGATGCCGCGCGCGATCGCGCCGAGGTCGAGCACGCGCTCGGGGTGCGGCATCATCGCGAGCACATTGCCGCGCGGGTTGCACACGGCGGCGGCGGCGGCGGCGGAACCGTTGGGGTTGTCCGGGAACGCCGCCGCGGGCGCTCCGGTCGCGTCCGCGTAGCGCAGCGGTACCTGGCCGAGCGAGAGGAGTTCGTCCACGAAGCCCTCGCGCGCGGACGTGAAGCGCCCTTCGCCGTGCGCGACCGGCAGCGGCAGCAGCGTGCCCGGCGCGAGGTGCCGGGTGAACACGCAGGGACCCTCCTCGACTCGGCACGTCACCCACCGCGACTGGTAGCCGTCGCGATCGGGCATGCGGTTGCGGGCGAGCGCGAGTTCGACCGCGCCGCCGCCCGGGACGAGGCCCGCCTCGACGAGCACCTGCGCGCCGTTGCAGATGCCGAGCACCGGCCGGCCGCGCTCCGCCTGCGCCGCGAGCGCGTCCACCAGCGGATCGCGCGCGGCGAGCGCGCCCGCGCGGACGCGGTCCTGCCATGCGAAGCCGCCCGGCAGCACGAACGCATCGAACGCCGCGAGCTCGCGCGCCGGGCGCGTCCAGCGAAAGACCTCGCCGTCGAGCCCCGCGAGCGCGAGCGCGTGCACGCTCTCCGATTCGCAGTTGACGCCCGGGAACTGCACGATCGCCACGCGCGGACCGCTCACGTGCCCTCCTCGTTCCAGAGGCGCGGCAGCGCCCAGGCGGCGGCCTCGCGCAACTCGTCCACGGTCCACGACACGGTCGTCCCGCCGGGCAGCAGCACGCGCACGACCGGCGACGCGGTCACGGTGCCGATCGGCCAGGCCACGAGCCCGTGCTCGCGGGCGCCCTGCGACAGGCGCGGCAGCCGGTCGAAGCCCACCTCGTAGACGATCGCGGGCCGCTCGCAGAAGAGCGCCACCGCGGCCTCCACCTCGAGCGAGTCCACGTTGGCCTCGAGCCCGAGGTCGGCGTCCGCGGCCGCGCCCATGGCCATCTCCGCGAGCGCCGACGCCAGCCCGCCGTCGGCGACGTCGTGCGCCGCGAGCGCCCAGCGGCCTTCCGCGACCGCCACCGCGAAGTGCTGCAGCTTCGCCTCGTGCTCCAGGCTCAGCGCTGGCGGCGGGCCGCCCCCGAGCTTGAGCACCTCGCGCCGGTAGCACGAGCCGTCGAGGCCGTCGCGCGGCTCGCCCACCAGCACGAGCACGCTGCCCGCGCGGCGCAATCCCTGGCCGAGCAGCGTGCCCACGTCCCGGACGACGCCGGCGCACATCACGATCGGCGAGGGCGGGATGGCCACGCCGCGCGCCTGGTTGTAGAGGCTCACGTTGCCGCTCACGAACGGCAGCGCCGCGCCCGGGGACGCGAGCCCGCCGAGCGCGCGCGCCGCAGCGGCGAGCCCCGCGATCGACTGCTCGAGATCGCCCATCACCTCGGGATCTTCCGGGTTGCCGAAGTTGAGGCAGTCGGTGAGCGCCCACGGCCGCGCGCCCACGACCGCCACGTTGCGCGCCGCCTCGGCCACCGCGTGCCGGGCGCCGAGGTCCGGATCGCCCGCGCACCACCACGGGTTGCCGCCGACGGCGAACGCGACGCCCGTGGGCCGGTCCGGGCGCACCCGGATCGCCGCGGCGTCGCCCTCCCCGGGGCGCAGCCAGGTGCGGCCCTGCACCTCGGAGTCGTAGCGGCGGAACACGTACTCGCGCGACCCGAGGTGGTGGCCGCGCAGCAGCGCGAGCAGCGCGCCGTGCGGCTGGATCGTGCGCCGGCGCGCCTTGGGCGGAACGGGGCGCGTGCGCGCCCGGCCCGGGCGTTCGATCCGCCGTCCCGCCGTGATCGCCTCCACCTCGCAGTCCACGAGCCACTCGCCGCGCCACGAGACGCGGTAGCGCGGGTCCGGCGTGGCGGTGCCGATGCGGCGCGCGCCGGCGCCCGGGTGCACGTGGTCGAGCGCGAACTCCTCGTTGTAGAGCCGCAGAAGCTCCGGCACGAACGCCTCCGGCACCACCCAGCAGTAGCGCTCCTGCGTCTCCGCGCAGAGGAGCACCTCCGGCGGGATCGCCCGCTCGACCCGGTGTGCGTCGTCGAGCACGAGCGTCGCGCCACAGCCGCCTGCGGCCGCGAGCTCGCTGGTCGCGCACGCGATGCCGCCCGCGCCGAGGTCCTTGAAGCCGCACGCGACCCCGGCTTCGCGCACGCGCCGGAACGCCTCGTACGTGGCGACGTTCAGCACGCGCTTGAGGAACGGGTCGGGCAGCTGCACCGCGCCGCGCGCGTCGCCGTCGCCCAGGTCGCCCGAGGCGAACGCCGCGCCGCCGAACCCGCTCTCGTCGGTGGGCTTGCCGACGAGCACGAACGCCCACGGCCCCGGGCCCTCCGGCACGCGGCTGCGCAGCACGCCGTCGGCAGGCGCCAGGCCCACCGCCATCGCGTTCACGAGGCAATTGCCGTCGAACCCGGCGTCGAACGCCACGTCGCCGCCCAGGTTGGGCACGCCGAGCGGGTTGCCGTAGCCCGCGATGCCCGCGACCACGCCGCGCAGGACGTCGCGCACGTGCACCGCCCCCGACGGATCGCCGAACCGCAGCGCGTCGAGCACGCCCACGACCTCGGCACCCATGCAGACGATGTCGCGCACGATGCCGCCCACCCCCGTCGCCGCGCCCTCGACGGGCAGCACCTGGCTCGGGTGGTTGTGGCTCTCGTGGCCCAGCACCAGCACCAGGTCGTCGCACGGCGCGGGCAGCGACACCACGCCCGCGTCCTCGCCGGGCCCGATCACCACCTGCGGCGCCTCGGTGGGCAGCCGCTTGAGCAGATGGCGGGTGGACTTGTACGAGCAGTGCTCGCTCCAGAGGATCCCGAACAGCACGGCCTCGGCCCAGCGCGGCGGCCGTCCGAGGAGCCGTTCGAGCAGCGTGACCTCCTCTGCGGACAGGGTCACGCCGCGCCCCGCGAGCCGCGCCGAGACCGCGCCGGGATCACGCGCGTCCTCCGCGGTCCACGCGGGCGCGGACGCGAGCGTCGCGCTCACGCGATGGGTTCCTCGGCGCGCGCGAAGATCGCGTCGACGTTGCGCAGGAAGTGCGCGAGGTCGAAGCACGCCGCGAGCGCCTCGGGCGAGAGCCGCCCGGCGACCTCGGGGTCCGCCGCGAGGGAATCGCGAAACGGCGGGCCCCCGTCGGAGGCGGCGAGCGCGTGGGCCTGCACGACGCGGTACGCCGCGTCGCGCGCGAGCCCCGCCTCGGTGAGCGCCAGCAGCACACGCTGCGAGAACACCAGGCCGCCGCCGGCATCGAGGTTCGCGCGCATGCGCTCCGGGTGGACGCGCAGGTCGGCGAGGACGCCGGTGAGGTCGTGCGCCATGAAGTCGAGCAGCTGGAACGCGTCCGGGAACACGACGCGCTCCGCGGACGAGTGGCTGATGTCGCGCTCGTGCCACAGCGCCTGGTTCTCGAACCCGGTCATTGCGTAGGCGCGCACGAGCCGCGCCAGCCCGCACACGCGCTCGCAGCGGACCGGGTTGCGCTTGTGGGGCATCGCCGACGAGCCTTTCTGTTTCTCGCGGAACGGCTCCTCCGCCTCGCGCACCTCGGTGCGCATCAGGTGCCGGATCTCCAGCGCGATCTTCTCGAGCGTTCCCGCGGTCACGGCCAGTGCCGCCAGCAGCGCCGCGTGGCGGTCGCGCTGCACCACCTGGTTCGCGACCGGCTCGGGCACGAGGCCGAGCGATTCGAGCGCGGTCACCTCGATCGCCGGGTCGAGGTGCGCGAAGGTCCCGACCGCGCCGCTGAACTTGCCCGCGGCGCAGCCCTCGAGCCCGGCCTGCACGCGGTCGAGATCGCGGCCGAGCTCCTCGCACCACAGCAGCACCTTGAGCCCGAACGTGATCGGTTCCGCGTGCACCCCGTGGCTGCGACCGACCATCGGCGTGCCGCGGTGCGCCTGCGCCAGCGTCCAGGTGACGCGCCGCAGCGCGTGCAGGCCGCGCGCGAGCTCGCGCCCGGCCTCCTGCAGCTGGCAGGCGAGCGCCGTGTCCACGAGGTCGGACGACGTCATCCCCGCGTGCAGGTGGCGGGCGTCGTCGCCCGCCCACTCCGCGACCATGGACAGGAACGCGATCACGTCGTGGTGGACCTCGGACTCGATCGCGAGCATGCGCGGCAGGTCGATCCGCGCGCGGGACCGGATGCGGGCCGCCGTTCCCGCCGGCACGTCGCCCGCCGACTCGCGCGCGGCCGTGGCCGCGAGCTCGACGTCGAGCCACACCTCGAGGCGGTGCTCGTCGCTCCAGATCCGCGTCATCTCCGGGCGTCGGTAGCGTTCGATCATGGCTGGTGCGGTGCCTCCTCGAGGGTCACACGGAGCGTGGCCGGCTTGCCGTCGTGCTCCGTCTCGATCACCAGCTGGTCGCCCACCTGGGCGCCGTAGATGCTGCCCTGCGCGTCGTCCACCGTGTTCGTCACGCGCCCGTTCACGCGCCGGATGCGGTCGCCGACCTTGAGCCCCGCCTTCGCGGCCGGACCGTTGGCGTCCACGCGCGTCACGACGAGCCCCGCGACGTCGGTCCAGCCGAGGCGCTTGGCGATGTACTCGGTGACCGGCTGCACCTGCATGCCCGGCCACGCCTCGCGCACGCGCCCGTACCGCCGGATCTCGCCCAGCAGGCGCTTGGCCATGTTGATCGGGATCGCGAAGCCCAGGCCGATCGAGCCGCCGCCCGAGGTGAAGATGAACGTGTTGATCCCGATCACCTGCCCGTCGCCGTTCACGAGCGCGCCGCCGCTGTTGCCGGGATTGATGGCGGCGTCGGTCTGGATCATGTTCTTGTACACGCCCGACTCGGTCGCCTCGCTCTTGATGTCGCGCCGGGTCGCGCTGATCACGCCCGCGGTCACCGTGGGCTGCGGATCCTCGAGCAGGAACCCGAACGGGTTGCCGATCGCGATCGCCCACTCGCCCACCACCAGCGAGTCGCTGTCGCCGAGCGGCACCACCGGCAGGTGCGTGGCCCCGTCGATCTTGAGCACCGCGAGGTCGTACGTGGGTGAGTCGCCGAGCACCTTGCCGTCGAAGTGGCGGCCGTCGGGCAGGTTGATGCGGATCTCGTCGGCGTCGCGGATGACGTGCGAGTTCGTGAGCACAATGCCCGACGCGTCCACGATCACGCCGGAGCCCATCGACGGGATGCGCTGCTTGTATTCGTTCTGCGGGAAGAACCGGTCGAAGAAGTCGTCGTGCAGCATGCCGCCAAACGGGTCCTCCCGCACGACCCGCGTGGTCATCACGCTGACCGACACGATCGCGGGGCTCGCGCGCTCCGCCGCGACGACGATCGCGGTCCGCCGCGACGACGACAGGCTGCTGAGCGGCGGCGGCCGGTGCCCTCCGGCCCGCGGCACCGAAGCGGCCGCCGTCCCGAACACGCACGCTCCCGCCATCACGATTGCCGCCACGCCCAGAGCCATCCTCACGCCAGGTCCTCCTGGTACGTCACCGATTCGAGGCACAACCCGTGGGCCGGGACCGTGGCGCCGGCACGGGACCGGTCGCGCGAGGCCAGCACGCCGGCCACGTGCGCGGCCGGGTCCCGCTCGCGTTGCGCCCGAAGCGAGGTCCCCACGAGGTTGCGCACCATGTGGTAGAGAAAGTGATCCGCCGACACGTCGAACTGCCAGCCGCCGTCCCAGCGGCTCCAGCGCGCCTCCGTGACGCGGCAGACCGGGTTCACGACCGTGCTGCCCTTCGCCTCGAACGCCGAGAAGTCGTGCGTGCCGAGCAGCGGCCCCGTGCAGCCCGCGAGCGCGGCCCCGTCCACCGCGTGCGGCAGCGTCCACGCGAAGCGGCCGTACAGCACGTCGTGCACGTCGAGCAACCGGTACGTGTAGCGCCGGCCGCGCGCCGAGTGGCGCGCGTGGAACCCGGCGGGCCGCTCGATGGCGTCCGGCACGCGCACGTCCGCGGGCAGCGCCCGCTCCAGGAACGCGCGCACGCCGCGCGGCGGCATGTCGGTGTCCACGGTCAGCGAGGCGCCCTGGCCGCGCGCGTGCACGCCCGCGTCCGTCCGCCCTGCGCCGTGGATCACGAGCCCGTCCATCGCGAAGACCTCCGCCGCCGCCCGCTCGAGTTCGCCCTGAACGGTCCGAAGCCCGGGCTGCTTCTGCCAGCCGTGGAACGCCGAGCCGTCGTACGCCACCGTCAGCTGGAAGGTTCGCCCCGCGCTCACCGCGTCACCGCGGGCGCCGCAAGCCAGCGCTCCGCGATCTGGACGGCGTTCAGCGCGGCGCCCTTGCGCAGGTTGTCCGAGACCAGGAAGAACGCGAGCCCGTTGGGCTCCATGAGGTCGGTGCGCACGCGGCCGACGACCACCGGATCGCGACCCGCGACCTGCAGGGGCGTCGGGTAGACCATGGACGCGGGATCGTCCGCGACCTCGATGCCCGGGAACGCGCGCCACCGTTCGCGCGCCGCGTCGGGCGACACCGGGCGGTCGAACCACGCGTGCACCGCGGCGCCGTGCCCCACCCGCACCGGCACGCGCACCGCCGTCACCGTGACGCGCAGGTCGGGCAGCCGGAGGATCTTGCGCGTCTCCCAGACGACCTTCATCTCCTCGCGCGTGTAGCCGTTCTCCTCGAACCGGTCGATCTGCGGGACGCAGTTGAACGCGAACGGCGGGCCGCCGTCGGTGCGCGCGGGCGGCACCGATCCGGCGAGGCCGAACCGGATGCCGCGCTCGAGCTCGTCCAGCGCCGCGCTGCCCGCGCCCGAGACCGACTGGTACGTGGAGACGAGCAGCTTCACGAGCCGCGCGGCCGGCGCGAGCGCCGCGAGCGCGAGCACGACCGGCGCCGCGGAGCAGTTCGGGTTCGCCACGAGGGTCGGGCGGGCGTCGAGCAGGTCGCCGTTCACCTCCGGCACCACGAGCGGCACGGAGTCGTCGTAGCGGTACGCGCTGCTGTTGTCGATCACCACGGCGCCCGCCTCGCGCGCGGGCCCCGACCATTGCTGCGCGATCGGGTTCTTGACCGCGAACAGCGCGAACCCGCAACCGCGGAAGGCGCCCGGGCCGACGGCCTGGACCGGCACCTCGCGCCCGCGGAAACGGAGCGTGCGGCCCGCGGCACGGGGGCTCGCGAGCAGGCGCACGTCGTCGAGGGGGAAGCGCCGCTCTTCGAGCACGGCCAGCATGCTCCGGCCGACCTGTCCCGTGGCGCCCAGAATGGCGACGGTGCGACTCACGACATCCTCCCAGGAGCCCGTGTCTCGGCGCGGGCCCATCCCACGAAGTGACCTGCGGAAATCCCTGCGCGTGCGCGCGTTGTGCGCCGCGAGGAACGCGTCGTCGGATCGAAGCCCGCAATGTAGTGAGCGGGGGCGTCAGTGTCAACGCCCTCAAGGCGTTCGCGGTTCCGCCGAGACTCCACCCGGGGCCGCGTGCGCACGAGGCCCCGCGCGCCGCATCGCGGCCGCCCACCGCCCCTTCACGAGGTCGCCCATCCATGCGTCTGCCACGCGCCGCCGCCGCCCTGATCGCCGGAGTCCTCGCGTGCGCCGGGGCCGCGCGCGCGTCCGACGCTCCGCCGGCCGCGGCGGCAGCCACGGTGACCGCCGCGCACTCCACGCCCGCCCCGGCGTCCTCGCTGGCGCCCGCGCCCGCGCCGGCCACCGCGGACGGGCCGGACCAGTTGCGCGCCCGCATCGACCGCGGGATCGCCGATGCGCTCGCCCGGCGCCCGGGGCAGGCCGCGGTCACGCCGGCACCCGCACTCTCGCATCCGACGGAGATTCCCCGTTCCGCGCACGCGCGCTCGACCGCGCCGCACGCCGACGTCGCGCCGCGTCCGGTGCCCTCGCCCGCGGACACGAGCGCCGAGGGCATCTGGAACGACCTGCTCACCGGCAACCAGCGCTTCGCGGCCGGTCACGGTCACGCGCGGGGGCCCCTGCACGCCGCCGCGCCGGATTCCGAACCCGCGGCGCGCGCCGTGGTGCTCGGCTGCTCGGACAGCGACGCGGGCCCCGAGGACGTCTTCGACCAGGCCGCGTCCGACCTGTTCGTGGTCCGCACGTCGGGCAACATGGTGGACCCGGTCGCGCTCGGCTCGGTGGAGTACGCCGTGACGCGCCGTCACGCGCGCGTGCTGGTCGTGCTCGGCCACGACGGCTGCGGCGCGGTGCGTGCGGCGGCGGGCAACCAGAGCCTCGGTTCGGCGTACTTGGACGCGATCGTCGACCGCATCCGGCCCATTGTCCAGCGGCTCTCGTCGTGTTTCGAGGGCGAGGAGCTGGTCCAGCGCAGCGTGATCGCCAACGCGCGCCAGAGCGCCCAGGACGTGCTCTCCAACAGCGCGCTGTTGCGCGCCGCGGCGGCCCACGGGACGCTGAAGGTCTACTGCGCCATCTACGACCCGCGCACGGGCGCGGTCACGCCGGTGAGCGTTCCGGGCGCCACGGCGCAAGCGCAAGCGCCAGCACGCTGACCCACGCGAACAGCCCGGGCCAGTCGCCGGCGCGGTCGAACGGCGTCGGGGGCCCCGCGGGCGGCACGCGCGCGGCGAGCACCGCGGCGCGGAACACCGGCGCGCGCGCGAGGATCCGCCCGCGCGGCGAGATCACCTCGGTGACGCCCGTGTTGGCGCATCGCAGCAGCGGCACGTCGTTCTCGACCGCGCGGAACCTCGCGATGTCGGCGTGCTGGTAGAGCGCGGCGCTGTTGCCGAACCACTCGTCGTTGGTGACGATGACGATCATCTTCGAGCCGCGCCGCACGTCCTGGCGCGCGAGGCTCGGGAAGATGGACTCGAAGCACACGAGGCACGAGAACGGTCCGCACGCGCTCGGGAACAGCACCGTCCGGGTGCCGGGCAGCCACTCGGCCTGGCCCAGGTCGATCTTGCCGAGCCCCGGGAACAGCCACTCTAGCGGGATTCGCTCGCCGAACGGCACCAGGTGACGCTTGGCATAGACCTCGGAGAGCGAGCCGTCGGCGTTCCACGTGCCGGCGGCGTTCCACGGGCGCGGCTTGCCGTCGGCGCCGAAGGAGTAGTCGGCGAAACCCGTGAACACCGGCGTGCGCCGCGAGCCGGCCCACTCCGCCACCGACAGCGACTGGGTGACCTGCTTGCGCAGGTAGCTGCCGGTCGCCGTCTCGGGCCAGACGACCAGGGCCGGCGCGCCGTCCGTCCCGCGCACCACCGCGGTGTCGGAGAGCGCGAGGAACGTCGCGAGGATCTGCGCCTGGTGGTCGCCCGAACACTTGATCTCGCCCGGGATGTCCCCCTGCACGAGCGCCACCTCGGGCGCGTGAGCGGCCGTGGCCGGCGTGGCGCCGCGCCAGAGCGGCGCGCCGGCGTCGGCGAGCCAGGGCAGGACCAGCAGC
>Ga0265338_10011620_pt1 | contig 10148 bp, 12 predicted proteins | sample 42126metaG_FD_193579 | JGI IMG/M metagenome (GOLD analysis project Ga0265338, IMG submission 193579) | Rhizosphere microbial communities from Carex aquatilis grown in University of Washington, Seatle, WA, United States - 4-21-26 metaG | ecosystem: Host-associated > Plants > Roots > Rhizosphere... | reverse complement strand
AATTGCGTTGCTCGGCGCGCATATGCGCGAGCAGGCGGCGCGGGTCGTTGCCAAAACGGTCGCACAGCGATTTGCGGGCGGCGCGCACTTCGGCCACGGCTTCGTCTGATTGTGTTTTCATATCACATCTCCCAACAGTTCGAGCGGGGTGATGACCGCTGGCACGGCCAGCCCCAGCCGTTTGTTCATGTTTCCAATATGCCGGAATTTGTTTGGATTGGCCAGATGCGCGCAGTTCCAAGTCAGGAGGACATCGCATTCGTAAAACGAGGCGAGCGCGAGATGAACGGCATCGGCGGTCGGTTGCTGCGGCATGAGCAGGTTCTCAATGTAGTTCTGGACGATTTCATCAATGCGGACATTGAGGTCAAGCACCGGCAACTCGTCGAGCAAGGCCAAAGCGTTGCGGCGCTTCGCTTCGGGATATTTTGGATCGCTCAATTCATCGCGGACGACAAGGCTGGTGGCCAATTCATGTTCATGGCGATGATCGTCCCACCAACGCCGCGTCCAATTGCGGCGTGAAACACATTCGACATTCCGCCGGGTTTCAAAGTAGAAACTCGGAATCGTCGTCTCGATGTAAATCTTCAGGGACATTTATTTCAGTTTCGGTATCGGCGGAATCCGAACCGGCTTTTTGGATTTCAAAAATGGAAACGGCTGGTGAATCTGTTTCCAAACTTCTTCCAAACCCGACCGGTGTTGTTTTCGGTTTTCATGCCATCGTTCATGGAGCGGCAGCCAGTCTTTGAGATGAATCGCAGTTTCGCCTTTTTTGTAAAAAATCCAGACCTGAAAGCGTTGCGCCAGCAATTTCAAACCGGCAAGAAATTCTGCGGACGGCTTTCCCCAATCGCGCCGTTGTTTTTTAGCTGTAGCGTAAAGTATTTTCACCGCGCGTTCGTAAGCGTCCGGCTTGCGCGCGACAATTCGTTCCCACAATTCATGTTCAATGTCGTGCATCCAGCCGGCGCAAAAGGAATCTTCGCTGTAATTGCTGATGGCTTGAGCGAGAACAGCGGCGACCGCGATTTGTTCTTTCGACAAACGCTGTCCGCGATGACATCTGATTTTTTGTCGCCACATAAAATTAAAATTGATTCAAGAACCGCACGTCGTTTTCGTAGAAGAGGCGGATGTCGTTGATGCCGTAGCGGAGCATGGCGATGCGTTCGATGCCGAAGCCGAACGCCCAGCCGGTCCAGACTCCGGGATCATAGCCGACGGTCTCGAACACCTGCGGATGCACCATGCCGCAACCGGCGATCTCCAGCCAGTCCTTGCCCATCTTCTTGACCAGCGCGTTGGTGAAATCAATCTCGTAGCTCGGCTCGGTGTAGCTGAAGTAATGCGGACGGAACCGGATCTTCACGTCGCCGCCCATGAGTTCGCGAAAGACGAATTCCACAGTGCCCTTGAGGTCGCCGACGGTGACGTTCTTGTCCACGTAAAGCCCCTCGATCTGGTGGAAGGTGGGATTGTGCGTGGCGTCGGCGTTGTCGCGGCGATACACACGACCTGGAACGATGATGCGGACCGGGGGCGGCTGCTTTTCCATGACGCGGATTTGGACGCTGGATGTGTGTGTGCGGAGCAGTAGCGCAGGCATCTTGCCTGCGGGTTTGAGCGGCGTCTCGTCGCCAGAACTGGGAGCGGGGACGCTCCCAGAACTCGCAGGCGGGGACGCCTGCGCTACGTTCAAATAAAACGTGTCTTGAGAATCGCGCGCGGGATGGTCGGCGGGCGTGTTCAGCGCGTCGAAGCAATGATACTCGTCCTCAATCTCCGGCCCGTCAGCAACGGCGAAGCCAATCTTGCGGAACGCGCGGACGATGTCGTCGGTGACTTGCGTGAGCGGATGCAGTTTGCCAAGCGCGCGGCGGCGGCCGGGCAATGTGAAATCGGTCGGCTCCTTCGGCAGGGCGGCTTTCAGTTCCAGTTCCTCGCGGCGGGCGACGAGCGCGGCTTCGAGTTCCACCTTGGTGGCGTTGATGAGTTTGCCGGCGGCGGGTTTTTCTTCCTTCGAAAGCGTGCCGAGCTGTTTCATCAGCGCGGTAAATTTGCCGTTCGGCCCGATCCACGCGCCCTTGGTTTGTTCCAGCGCGGCGAGGTCAGGCGCGGTCTTCAGCTCCGCGAGCGCCGTTTGCTTGAGCGGTTCGATTTCTGCAATGAAAGACATCGGCCCAGTCTCGCGATTTGGAGGGGCGGTTTCAAGTTTTCAGTTTCAACAACGGGCCGAAAGCCCAACAAATGCGTTATCGAAAGAAGGCTGGACAGAAATTGGAATGCTAAATAAGGTCACGGTATTCACAGATATGATTCCCGTAAAAATTCAATGTGATTGCGGGCAGCGGTATGCCTTTGACATCGAACCGGTCAACGGAATAATGCCGGGACCGGTGGCTTGTCCCAGCTGTGGCACGAATGGAACAGCCGCAGCCAATGAATATCTTTCCAAAATACTTGCTCCAGTGACCGCCGCGCCCGATGTGGAACCCGTCCACCTAGCGACGGGACCGCCCACAGCAACAGTTGCGAAGGTTGATTCGCGACGGGGATTGGTTGACCTCGACAAAGCTGAAAAAGAGGCAAGGGCCAAGATTATGTGGGGCGATTCGGTAGAGCAAGTGACCGCCTTTCTGACAATCAAAGGACTGAACCGCTCCGAGGCAATGGAACTTGCCTATAAATTATTTCAAGAGCGTGCTGCAATTGTCCGGAGCAACGGTATCAAGAAAATCATCGCAGGAGTTGCCCTGGTGTGTGTGCCGATTGTCGCGTATTCCCTTTTCCATGCCGCTGGACGTTTTCCGATAAGGATCTCTATGATTTGCTATGGGATCGGAATTTACGGGGCATACATGTTCATCACCGGCATCATGGCCGTGGTCGCCCCGAAATCGGAACAAGGTGCGATTGCGAAGGAATAAAAAACGGGCGACCGTTGCCAGCCGCCCATCACTTGAATTTCAAATTTGAAATTGGAGATTTGAAATTTCAGGCCTTTGCCAGCGCGGCACCGGGCTTGGCCTTGAGCGCCGTCTTGGCGATGTTCACCAATTCGGTAAACGCGGCGGCGTCGGTGGCGGCGAGGTCGGCGATGACCTTGCGGTCGAGCGCGCACTTGGCGGCCTTCAGACCTTCCATGAAGCGGCTGTAAGTCAGGCCGGCGGCGCGGGCCGCGGCGTTGATGCGGATCTGCCAGAGATAGCGGAACAGGCGCTTCTTGGTGCGGCGGTCGCGATAGGCGTAAACGCGGCCATGGTCAACGGCGTCGGACGCGTAGCGGTAAAGTTTGGAGCGCTTCAGGCGGTAGCCCTTGGCGGCGGTGATCATTCTTCCGCGGCGTTTGCGGGAAGCTGGAGAATTGGTAACGCGCATAAATTAGGTGCTAGGTTCTAGCGTCTGGGTTCCGGGGATAATCAGCCGCGATGGCTGAAAGGCAGATTTTGAGTGATGCGATAAGCGTCGGTTGAGTCGGTAACGGCGACTTTGCCGAGGCGGCGGCGGCGCTTGGCGTTTTTGGTCGTGGCCAAATGGCGGCGACCAGCGCGGAAGCGCAGAACTTTGCCAGTGGCGGTGATTTTGAACCGCTTGGCCACGGATTTCTTCGTTTTGATGCCTTTGGGACGTCGCATAAATTCAATTCAATTGCAAAAGAGCACAGACTTTACGCGACTCCACGCTCCGAGGCAAGCCCGATTTTTCCGATTTTTGGCTTGTGATTATCGCCAAATGGCAGGCAAGCCGCCGACGTTCAACTAATTTCGATCCCGACCGGGCAGTGATCCGAGCCTTGCACATCTGGCCGGATGAAGGCGCGTTTGAGGCGCGGGCACAGCGATTTTGAGACGAGGAAATAATCAATGCGCCAGCCGACGTTGCGCGAGCGCGCGCCGCCCATCACGCTCCACCAGGTGTAATGCCCCCCACCCGGCTCGAATTCGCGGAAGGTGTCGAGGAATCCGGCATTCACGAACGTCGTGAAGCCGTTGCGTTCCTCAATCGTAAAACCGTGGTTGCGGATGTTGGCCTTCGGATTGGCGAGATCAATCTCCGTGTGCGCCACGTTGAGGTCGCCGCAGAAAATCACCGGCTTCTTTTTCTCCAGATTTTTCAAATAAGCCAGAAAAACCTTGTCCCATTTCTGCCGGTAGTTGAGCCGCGACAAATCGCGTTTGGAATTCGGCACATAGACGTTCACGAGAAAGAAATCAGAAAACTCGGCGGCGAGGACGCGGCCTTCCTTGTCATGCTCGGCGATATCAATGTGCGGGATAACATTGAGCGGTCGCGTCTTGGTGAAAATCGCCGTGCCGGAATAGCCCTTTTTCTCCGCGCTGTTCCAGTAGGTCGTGTATTTCGCGGGCCAAAGCTGTTCCACGTCATCGGGCGCGCATTTAGTTTCCTGCAGGCAAAGCACGTCGGGCTTCTCGGCGTCGAGAAATTCGAGGAAATTCTTCTTCAGCACGGCGCGCAGGCCGTTGACGTTCCATGAAACCAGTTTCATGCCCAAAGAATAAACCAGAAATTCCAGAGTTAAATCCTAATCGTCATCTTACTCTTAATCGTAATCGCCGGTCGAGATTTAGATTACGACGACGATTAAGATTAGGAGGCAAGGCGCATTGACGGCGCGGAGGCGGATGGCTACTTTGCAGGCGACCGGCATGAAATCTCTGTCAAAATGGCTTGGCCTGTTCCTGCTCTGCACCGCGTCGCAAGGCGTGTCCGCTGGTGAACCGTGGCAGGATGCGCTGGCGCAGATGCCGTTGGGTGTCCCTCAAGGCGAGGGGATTGAGTTGGGCCGGACGAATTGCGTGCCGCTGATGCTGGACGCCTTCCAATCGAACCGCGTCGTGAAGGCGCTCATCTTCATGCCGGGTGCGACGGACGAGCTTTGCTTTTTCCGGCGGGCGCGCGCGACGCTGACCAACGCCAATCCCACGCTGCTCGACGCGGTGACGGCGCTGACAAATCAAACCTTCATCCAAGCCACGTTTCAGCCGCCGCTGCTGCTGCTGCGCACGACTGAAGATTCGCTGGAGGGATTTGCCGCCGTGAAAAATGAAAAGACGGCGGCGAAGCTGCGCCAACGGCTTGTGCCCGGCCGAGCGCAACTTGAAGATGCTGATTGGGGAGCCGTGCGAAGCACGCTCAAGGGAAAGGCCGGCATCGGCCTGCGCCCGTTTGAAAACACGATGCCATCCTGGCATTTTTACCGGCACAACTTCGCGGCGTGCGGCGTCACGGACTGGGAGATGCTGGAAACGCTGGCTCTGGCGGGCAAGACGACCTTCACCGTGAACTGGCTCACGGCGGATTTTCAGCCGGACCGTCGCGCGGGCGTTGCGCCCAAGCTGGAACATTTTCCGGTGCGTTAGAACGGCTTTATTCCAGCTTCGGATCTTACGAGTTCCATTCCGACTTTTGCCACAGCGCCGGAGGCGCGGATGAAAATAGCCCGCAGTTTCAACCGCGGGTTTAGCGACAAAAAATCCGCAAGCCCCGGAGGGGCGACAGAATTTCCCGCGGCATTTTTTCTGCCGCCCCTGCGGGGCTTGATTGGTTCGATGGTTTTTTCCCGCAGTTAAAACTGCGGGCCATTCTCTGTTGTCCCTTTGGGACGAACTCTAAGCATTTTACTCCGGTGTGAACGCCAGCGCGCTTAACGGCGGCAAGTAAAATTCCGCCGAATGCTGCTGGCCGTGGCAGGGATGATTTCCGGCGGTTACGCCGCCGAGATTACCTGCGTTGCTCCCGCCGTAAATTCCGGCGTCGCTATTCAGCACTTCGCGCCATTTGCCCGCGCGCGGCAGGCCGATGCGATAATTCGGGCGCGGCACCGGCGTGAGGTTCAAGATGACGGCGAGCTGCTTTGAACCGTCGGCGGTCTGGCGCATGAACGAAAGGATGCTGTTTTCGCGGTCATTGCAATCAATCCACCAGAATCCGGCGTGGTCGTAATCCGCCTGCCATAAAGCGGGTGTGGCGGCGTAGAGCTTGTTCAAGTCCTCAACGAATTTTTGCAGGCCGCGATGGAACGGCCCGGCCTCAAGCAGCCACCAATCCAATTGCGCGTTTTCATTCCACTCGGCGCGCTGGCCGATTTCGCCGCCCATGAACAGCAATTTTTTGCCGGGGAACAGCCATTGGTAGCCCAGCAGCGCGCGGAGATTCGCAAATTTCTGCCAGTCGTCGCCGGGCATCCGGCCAATCAGCGAGCGTTTGCCGTGGACGACCTCGTCATGCGACAGCGGCAGGATGAAATTCTCGTTGAAATGGTAGAGCATCGCGAACGTGAGATCGTTCTGGTGATATTTGCGATGGACCGGCTCGCGGCTAAAATAGCCAAGCGTGTCGTGCATCCAGCCCATGTTCCACTTGAACGAGAAGCCGAGGCCGCCCAGATATGGCGGGCGTGTCACCTGCGGCCAGGCGGTGGATTCCTCGGCGATGGTCATCACGCCCGGAAATTCCGTGTGTGTGATGTGGTTGAACTTTTTCAGGAATTCAATCGCCTCGAGATTTTCACGACCACCGTATTGGTTCGGAATCCACTGGCCCTCCTTGCGCGAATAATCGAGGTAAAGCATCGAGGCCACGGCGTCCACGCGCAGGCCGTCAATGTGAAAGCGCTCGCACCAGAACAGCGCGTTGGCGACGAGGAAATTGGAAACCTCGTTCCGGCCGAAATTGAAAATGAGCGTGCCCCAATCCTGGTGCGCGCCCTTGCGCGGGTCCTCGTGCTCGAACAGCGCGGTGCCGTCGAATTTGGCGAGCGCCCATTCATCGCGCGGAAAATGCGCCGGCACCCAGTCCACAATCAAACCGATGCCGGCCTCGTGCAGCGAGTTGACCAGAAATTGAAAATCGTCCGGCGTGCCGAACCGGCTGGTGGGCGCGTAAAAGCCGGTGACTTGATAGCCCCACGACGGATAATAGGCATGTTCCGCCACCGGCAGAAATTCGACGTGCGTGAAGCCGAGGCGCTTGACGTATTCAACGAGTGGCTGCGCCAGTTCGCGGTAGCTCCAGGATTCGGTTGCGGTTTTTTTCTGCCACGAACCGACATGGACCTCGTAAATGCTCATCGGCGAACGCAACGCGTCGCGTTCGCGGCGCTGCTTGAGCCAGGCGGCGTCGGTCCATTTGAATTTCCTGGTTTCCCAGACGATGGCGGCCTGCTTGGGCGCGACCTCGAAGAAAAACCCGAACGGGTCGGTGTTCAGCTTGATGTTGCCGTGCGCGTCGCGAATCTCGAATTTGTAATGCGCGCCCCGATCCACGCCGGGAATGAAAATTTCCCAGACGCCGGACGCGCCAAGCAGGCGCATCGGATGAAACCGCCCGTCCCAATTGTTGAAATCGCCGACGACGCTGACGCGCTGGGCGTTCGGCGCCCAGACGGCGAAGCTCGCGCCAGGCACGCCGTCAATCACGCGCAACTGCGCGCCGAGTTTCTCATAAATTTTCCGCTCGTCGCCCTTGCCGAACAGGAACAAATCGGATTCGCCCAGCGTCGGCAGAAAGGAAAAGGCGTCGCGTGTCCGCCGCACCCGGCCTTGATGATCGGTGATGACAAGATCATAGGCGTAAACCTTGTTGGCAGATTGGGTGATGGCCTCGAAGACGTCGGTTCTGGGAATCCGCTTCAACTCCAACGCCGGTTTGTCCTTTTCGTGAGTGGGCTGGATTTCGACCCTGGCGGCATCGGGCAGCATGGCGCGGACAACAAGGCCGGAGCCGTCCCCCAGCGGGTGCATTCCCAGCAGCGTGTGAGCCGACTGGTGGGTCAACTCAACCAGACTCCGGAGTTCGTCTTTGGTCAGCAACATGACGGCAAAAGACTAGCAGAGTTTGTTCGCCAAGGCACGAAATTCCTAAATCGAAACCGGCGCAGCGGCTTTCGGCAGAACGTCGGTGGCGGTAACGGTGGATGGACGTTCAATCCAATCCCTTCTATCAATTCTGTCACGATGCGCAATTGCGGGCGCGGAAACGGTGGGCATTTGAAGGAAAATCAACATGCCGATGACGGCTTTCTCGCGGCCCAGCACGGCGAGCCAAAATACTGGGAATTTCTGCGGAGGAGTGGCGAGGCCAAAATGATTCATGCTTTGCCAACACTCCTCCTGCTTTGCTCGCCCGCGACGTGACAAAAATTCCCTTCAAATCCGCGCCGAATTCAGGCATTTTTGGGGAACAACTTTATGTCCTCCAAGCATCAAACCTTCGATTTGCAAAAGTTTCTCGCCTCTCGCACCAATGCCGTCAATCAATCGCTCGATAAATTTCTGCCCGGCGAAAAAACCAAGCCCGCGACGATCCACAAGGCCATGCGCTACTCGCTCTTTGCCGGCGGCAAGCGGATGCGCCCCGCTGTCCTGCTGGCCGCCGCGCAAGCCTGCGGCGGCAAGGAAACCGATGCCATGCCGCTCGCGTGCGCCGTCGAGTGCATCCACACCTACTCGCTCATCCACGATGATTTGCCGGCGATGGACAACGACGATTTCCGCCGCGGCAAGCCGACCAACCACAAAGTTTTCGGCGAAGGCATCGCCGTGCTCGCGGGCGACGCGCTGCTGACGCAGGCGTTTGAAATCGCCGCGCAATGCAAAAACTTTCCGCGCTACCCGCACGACAAAATCATTTTGGAACTCGCCAAAGCCTCCGGTTCGCTGCAACTCGTCGCCGGGCAGGTGGCGGATTTGGAGGGCGAGGGCAAAAAACTTTCCGTGGCCGAACTCCGCTACATTCATGAGCGCAAGACCTCCGCCTTGCTCTGCTGTTCCGCGCGGCTCGGCGGCATGAGCGCCAATTGCGCGCCCGCGCAGCTCGCGGCCCTCACCGACTTCGGCTACCACGTCGGCCTTGCGTTCCAGGTGATTGACGACATCCTTGACGTGACGCAGACCAGCGAGCAACTTGGCAAGACGGCGGGCAAGGACGTGGCCGTGCAAAAGGCGACCTATCCGGCCATCGTGGGCCTGGAAAAATCGCGGAAGATTGCGGCGCAACTGACGGACAGGGCATTTGCCGCGCTGGACACTTTCAAAGGCCGCGCCGTCGCCCTCGAAGCCTTGGCCGAGTTCCTGTTGAAGCGGGATAGATAGTTGGATTTATTTTCAACGCTCCACGCCTGAAAGCCGCGGTGAAATTTCATGGCAAAAGTGCTGGTTTACAGGGTTGATTTGATTTGGTATGTTCAAGTGTATGAATAGTTGCCTGGCTGAATCGGACTTGCAGGATTTGGGAAACGAAATGCTCGAAGGTTTCGAGCGTCGGGTCGCCGCCATCCCCAACGATTTGTGCGCGCCGTTTCATTCCGAAGCCAGACAGCTTGAAACAGAATTGTTGACGATTTACAAGTTCGTTGCGCTGTCCACCCGCAGAACCGAGGACTTGACGCAGGTCGCAAAGGCTTGGGAAATGATGGTCAAAGTTTGCGACGAATCAGCCAAGAGATTAAATACTCTGGTAAAGCACCATCCCGCCTGCGGCGCAGATTCATATTACGACCGCGTTCTTGACCTCCGGAACAAATGCCAACGCCTCCAGCAGATGCATTCGTAAGCTCTGCTTCAAGGGAGCAAATTGCGGCGCTGGCCGGTTTGTATGACCGCTTCGCACACGCGCTTGATCCATTTTCTCCCGAACGCGATGAGGCCGAGCGGGTGTTTATGCAGGACGTGAACGATTGGTATGACTCGCTTCCACCGCCGAAACCATCGCTGCAAGATTTCCGGAAGGCCGTCATTCTGCGGTGCAAGAGGCATCTTGCCATGACCGACAAACCGCCTTCGGTTTGACAAATCGCCTGTAGAGGCCGGCGCAATTCAACAAGATTACCTGTTATGAAACAAAAACGCAGCCCGGTTGAAACGGCCAAGTCGTTGATCCGTTGGCGCGGAAATCACAAGCTGGAGCACGTCCGGCAAATCGCCAGCCGCAGCGGGCAGAGCATCAACCAAATGGTCAATTCCTGGGCGGACATGGTCATCGCGCAGAATGAGGCCGAGGCGTCGTTTCTCGCCGCCGCCGCGCGCGGCAATCCGGCGCGCGGACTGCGGTTGCTGGATAAATTAAACCGTCAGGACAGGAAAAATCGGATTGCCGGCACGAAGCCGTGATTTTGCCGCGCT
>Ga0265338_10011619_pt1 | contig 10148 bp, 7 predicted proteins | sample 42126metaG_FD_193579 | JGI IMG/M metagenome (GOLD analysis project Ga0265338, IMG submission 193579) | Rhizosphere microbial communities from Carex aquatilis grown in University of Washington, Seatle, WA, United States - 4-21-26 metaG | ecosystem: Host-associated > Plants > Roots > Rhizosphere >... | reverse complement strand
AGGCGCCTGCTCCTGTTGGAGGCGGTCATTCTGCTGTCCGCCATGGTCGTGGAATGCCGCTTGGTCTATCTGCAAATCTACAAGCATGGTGATTTCCACCGGATGGCCAACCGCCAGCAATTCACCCACCAGGAAATTTCAGCTTCCCGGGGCATGATCATGGACCGGGAGGGCTCGCTGCTGGCCATGAATATCGGCCTCTTCAATGTCAGCGCCCATCCGGACCTGATCTCGGACAAGGCCCAAGCGGCCGCGGTGCTTTCCCGGGCCCTGGGGGAATCTTACGGGTCCATTCTCTCGAAAATTTCCGGCGATAAGTCCTTCGTTTGGCTGGCGCGGCAGGTTCCTTACGAGAAGTCCAAGGCCGTGGAAAGCATGAAGCTGGAAGGCGTGGAGGCCACCAGGGAACAGAGGCGTTTTTATCCCGACCACGAGATGGCGTCCCATGTGCTTGGGTTCACCGGCATCGACAACCAGGGCCTGAACGGCCTGGAAAATTTCTACAACAAAATCCTCACCGGCAAAAAAGGCTCGGAAATGACCGAGCGCGACGCCCGCGGCAGGACCGTCATGTCGGACAACAAATCGGTGCAGGCCGGATCCGACGGGTTGAACATCGTCACCACCCTGGACAAGACGATCCAGCACGTGGCCCAGGTGGAATTGGCGAAAGCCTTCGAAAAATACAAATGCAAAGCCGCCTCCATCGTGGTGATGAATCCTTCCACGGGAGAGATCCTGGCCATGGCCAATTACCCGACCTTTGACCCCAATGATTTCAAGGATTACTCCTCCCAAACCTGGAAAAACCGGGTGGTGAACGACATGTTCGAGCCTGGCAGCACCTTCAAGCTCGTCACGGCGGTGGGAGCCTTGGAAGAGGGGATCGTGAACGAGGACGACAAGTTTTTCTGCGAGAACGGGGCCTACAAGACCGATTACGGGCGGGTCGTGACGGACCATGAAAAGCACGGCTGGCTGACTTTCCGGGAGGTCTTCGGCTATTCCAGCAACATCGGCATGGTGAAGCTGGGCGCGAAGCTGGGAAAAGAAAACCTCTACCACTATTGCAAAAAGTTCGGTTTCGGCGACTTGACCGGCATCGACCTGCCGGGCGAGACGCCCGGGAAACTCCGGCCCTTGGACAAGTGGAGCGGCCTTTCCATGACCTCCATCCCTTATGGCTATGAAATCTCCTCCTCGCCCCTCCAGGTGGTCCAGGCTTACGCGGCCATCGCCAATGGCGGCGTGATGATGAAGCCTTACCTCGTCCGGAAGCTGGAAAACTCCGAGGGCGGCACGGTCAAGGCCTTCGGGCCGAAAAAAATCCGAAGGGTTTGCTCGGCCAAGACGGCCAAGCGCATGACGGAGATGATGAAATGGGTCGTGGAAAAGGGGACGGGAGTGGCGGTGGCCCTGCCCACCTATCCCATCGCCGGCAAAACCGGGACCGCCTACAAGTTCATGAACGGCCACTATTCCCGCTACAACTATGTATCGTCCTTCGTGGGCTTCGTGCCGGCGGAAAAACCGAGGTTCGTCATTTATATCTCGCTGGACGATCCCCGGGGCCTTTATTGGGGCGGCTATACGGCGGGTCCGGTATTCAAGGAAGTGGCGAAACGGGCCCTGGCTTATGAGCTGGTTCCGGCGGTGAATCCCGAGAACGCCATTGAAACGGCCGGCGACAAGCGCGCGGTGCCGGCCTTTACGGGCCTGACGAAGGAACAATGCAAGTGGGTGGCGAACCGCGACGGATTGGGGCTCCAGTTCGAGGGCAAGGGCGAGAGGGTCATCGGCCAGTCCCTGGCGGCAGGCGTTCCCATTCCGAAGGACGAGGGTTCGGGGAAAATTATCCTCACCCTGGGCACGCCCGTGGAAACGGAAGCCAACGGAGTTATGCCGGACCTGAGGGGAAAAACCAAGCGCCAGGCCTTGGCGCTGCTTTCGCCCTTGGGAGTCCGGGTGAACTTTAAGGGCCAGGGAATCGTGAAAACCCAATTTCCGCCAGCCGGCCGGGCGGTCCAGGCCAACACCCCCTGCGATATCAATTGCGACCTGCCGGTCACCAAGATCGCGGCCGCTTCGGGAGGGAACTCGTGAAGCTTCGTTCCCTCGCCAAAAAAATCCAAGGCGTGAGATTCGCCGGCAAGGCCAATCCGGACATTAGGGGAATTTCGGAAAATTCCAAGGCGGTGAAGCCGGGAGATTTGTTCGTGTGCGTCCCGGGCGCCAAGCATGACGGCCGGACCTACGCCGAGGAAGCGGTCCGTTCGGGAGCGGAGGCGTTAGTGGTGGAGGGGAGCGCCCTTCCCGGCGCCGGGGTTCCCCAGCTGGTGGTCCGGGACAGCCGCGAGGCCCTGGCCCTTTTGGCCCACGCTTTTTACCGGGAGCCGTCCAAAAAAGTGAGGACCATCGGCGTCACGGGGACGAAGGGCAAGACCACGACCACCTACCTGATCCGTTCCATCCTGCAGAGGGCCGGACAGCCGGCGGGATTGATCGGAACCATCGCCTACCAGATCGGCTCCAAAGTTTATGAAGCCAACAACACCACCCCTTCCGCCCTGACCATCGTGAAATTATTGGATGAGATGCGCCGCCAAAAATGCGTTTGGTCGGTCATGGAAGTCTCCTCCCACGCCCTTGAAATGAACCGGGTCCTGGGAATTGAGTTTGAAGGGGCGGTTTTCACCAATTTGGGCCGGGATCACTTGGATTACCACAAAAATTTCGCCAATTACTTCAAGGCGAAAAGCCGCCTCTTCACCGAGTTCAAGACCCTCAAGACCAGCGCGGTCAACGCGGATGACGCCTATGGAAGGAAGCTGCTGAAGCGGTTGAAGCGCCGCGCGGTCGGCTACGGCGTCAAATCCAAATGCGCCTATCAAGCCCTGGGCGTGGAAATAAAACCAGGATCCATCAAGTTCACGGTCCAGGGCCATCCCTTCCAGGTTCCCTTGACCGGCATCTTCAACGTTTACAACGCCTTGGCCGCCATCGCGGTTTTGAGGGAGCTGGGACTTTCCTGGGAAAAACTCAAGGATGGCTTGAGCCGCGCTCCCGCCGTTCCAGGCCGTTTCGAGGAAGTGGCCGCGGGACAGGATTTCACCGTGCTGGTGGACTACGCCCATACCCCCGACGCGCTGAAGCAGGCCTTGATCGCTTCCAGGGACATTTTGGGGAAAAAGAGCGGCCACAAACTCATTTCCCTCTTCGGCTGCGGAGGGGACCGCGACAAGACCAAAAGGCCGATCATGGGAAAAATTTCGGCCCAATTAGCCGACAGGACCGTGGTGACATCGGACAATCCGCGCACCGAAAACTCCAAAACCATCCTGGACGACATCCTCCGGGGCGTTCCCAAGCGGCTCATCCAAAACGGACAGCGCCGGGTTTGGGTGGAGGAGGACCGGCGCGCCGCGATCCGCAAGGCCCTGTCCATGGCCAAGGAGGGCGATTTGGTGTTGCTGGCGGGCAAGGGCCACGAGACCTACCAAATCATGGGAACCCAAAAACAGCATTTCGACGACAGGGAAGTAGCGAGAGAAATATTACAGAAAATGGGCCGCAGATGAACACGGATAAACACGGATGGATTTTAAAAGGATTAAAAATGAATTCGGTTTTTGCTGATCTGAGTTCATCCGTGTTCATCTGTGGCTATATGGCCTTTTGATGTTGCCTTGGACCTTGAAGGAAATCGCGGCCCTGACCGGCGGGCGGGTGGTGAAGGGGAATGGGGAAGCGGTCGTGAAGGGCGTCGCCCATGACACCCGCCAGGTGAAAAGGGGCGATCTCTTCGCGGCGATCGTGGGAAGCCGGTTGGACGGCCACCGGTTTTTAAGGGAGGCGGGGAAAAGAGGAGCGGCGGCGGCTTTGGTGTCCCGGAAGGTCCCGGGAACAAGTCTCGCGCAGATCCTGGTAGGGGACACGACCAGGGCCTTGGGGGAACTGGGGCGGGCCCAAAGGCTCCAGTGGAACGGGCCGGTGGTGGCGGTGACGGGCAGCGTGGGAAAGACCACGGTCAAGGACATGATGGCCCATCTGCTGGGGGCCAAGTACCGGACCTTGAAAACCGAGGGCAACTTGAACAACCAGTGGGGCTTGCCCCTCACCTTGTTGAGGCTGACCCCGGCCCATGAGGCGGCGGTGGTGGAGCTGGGCATCAACCACCCGGGCGAGATGGAGTGGCTTTCCGAGGTGGCCAGGCCTGACGTGGCGGTGGTCACGGCGATTGGGGAGGCCCATTTGGGATTCTTCCGGAATCGAAAGCATTTGGCGGAAGAGAAAATGAAGGCGGCGTCGGGCTTGAGGCGGGGCGGCGTCAAACTATTAAACGCGGATGACGCGTTACTTAAGGAAAGAGGCGCGAACGTGATGACATTTGGATTGAAGCTGGGCCAAGTGAAGGCCAAGAACCTCCGGCCGGACGGCTTGGGAACGGAATTCCTGTTGGAATCGGCCGGCGCAAGGGTTTCCACCAGGCTGGAAATGATGGGAACCCACAATGTCCTCAACTCCCTGGCGGCCGTTTCGGGCGGCTTGACGATGGGAATTTCCCTCAAGGCCTTGGCGGACCGCCTGAGGTCGTTTGTGCCCCAGGCGCCGATGAGGATGGAAATCAGGAACATGAGGGGGGTCCTTTTTATCAACGACGCCTACAACGCCTCGCCCACCTCCATGGAGGCGGCCATCGTGACTTTCGAGGAGCTAAAGGGTTCCCTGCGGAAAATCGCCGTATTGGGGGACATGCTGGAGCTGGGTTCCTTTTCGGAAGCGACCCACCAAAGGATCGTCCGCCGGGTCCTGGAGTCGCCCCTGGACGGCGTGGTTCTCGTGGGGGACCGGATGAAGAAGGCCTTTGAGAAGTTGTCCTATCCGGGGCAGGGCAGGGTCCGCTGCTTTACCGGAGCCGCCGAGGCCGGGGCTTACTTGAGGCGCTGGGTGGAAAAGGGCGACGCGGTATTGCTCAAGGCGTCGCGCGGCATGGAACTGGAGAAAGTACTTAAAGGATTTTGAAAACACAATTAGGAATTCGAAATGAGGAATTAGGAATGATTGAAGGTTTTTCAATGAAGGTCGTTGAAAAACTAACCAAAATTCCTAACTCCTAACTACGAATTCCTAATTAAAAGAGCGGCAGTGAGTGAAGGGCTAGTAACGGCCAGTACCTTAATTCAGGAGCAAACGTGCTATACCATTTATTGTACCCTCTGGCGAACCACTTCATCGGCTTCAACGTCTTCCGTTACGTCACTTTCCGGAGCGTTTACGCCGCGGTGACCTCCTTCGGACTCTGCCTCCTGTTGGGCGGGGCCTTGATCGCCAAGATGAGGGCGGCCCAATTGGGCGAGAAGATCCGTTCGGACGGGCCCTCCAGCCATTCGGCGAAGGCCGGCACCCCGACCATGGGGGGGCTTTTGATCATCCTGGCCCTGGTCGTCAGCATCCTCCTGTGGATGAGGTGGGATTCCAAATTCCTCTGGCTCGCGATCTTCTCCATTTTGTGGTTCGGTGCCATCGGTTTCGCCGATGATTTTTGGAAAATGATGGGGGACGGCAAGACCCGGGGGATTTCCAGCGTTTGGAAGCTGATGGCCCAAACCATTGGGGCCATCGTGATCGTGTACGGCTATCTCGCCATCCTGCCGGAGGATTTTCATCTGAGGACATCCATCACCCTTCCTTTCTTTAAGTACCCGCTGGATATCGGCGCCTTCTATCCCTTCCTGGCGGTCCTGGTGATCGTGGGATCCTCGAACGGCGTCAATTTAACCGACGGGATGGACGGCCTGGCCATCGGCTGCACCACTTTCGCCTCCATGGCATTCGTCGTGGTGACCTACGTGGTGGGCAACGTGAAATTCAGCGAATACCTGAAAATCATCCAAGTGCCTGGTTCCAGCGAGCTCACCATCCTTTGCGCCGCCCTGGTCGGCGCGGGATTGGGTTTTCTTTGGTTCAACGCCAGCCCGGCCCAAATATTCATGGGGGACACAGGCTCCTTGGTCCTGGGGGGGCTGCTGGGAACGATCGCGGTGATGGTAAAGCAGGAATTCCTCCTGATCATTGTGGGCGGCATCTTCGTGGCCGAGGCCTTCTCGGTCATCGCCCAAGTCACTTCCTTCAAGATGAGGGGAAAAAGGATCTTCAAGATGGCCCCCCTTCACCATCACTTTGAGTTGTCGGGGGTGCCGGAGTCGAAGCTGGTCGTGAGGTTTTGGATCGTGGCCATTATTTTGACGCTGCTGACGTTATCTACTTTGAAACTGCGTTAACCGGCAATGTTCACCGCGCCCGCGCGGTGAAAGACTTGAAAGGGACTCAATGCTTTACGTACACGGAAAACAAGTGGCGGTTATCGGATTGGGCCGTTCCGGATTCTCGGCGGCCCGGCTTTTGTCCGTCCATGGCGCCCATGTGGTGGTCCTGGACGACAAGACCCCGGAGAAATTGACCGCCTTTATCGAGAAGTCCAAGGGCCTGTCCCACACCCAGCTGATGCTGGGTGGAATCGAACCGGCGACGGTTTTAAATTCCGACTTGGTGGTCATTTCGCCCGGCGTTCCCTTCCACCATCCGGCCCTGGACAGCGCCAGGGAAAAGGGTATCCCGATTATCGGCGAATTGGAGCTGGCTTTCGGCTATTGCCCCGCCAAGGTGGCGGCGATCACCGGCACCAACGGCAAAACCACCACGACCACCCTCCTGAACGCCATGATCCAAGCCTCGGGCCGGAAATCCATCGCCTGCGGCAATATCGGAAAGGCTTTTTCGGAGGCGGTTTTCGAACTTTCGTCCGACGATTGGGCGGTCCTGGAGGTTTCCAGCTTCCAATTGGAAACGGTGGAAGAGTTCCGCCCCAACGTGGCGGCCATCCTCAACGTGACGCCGGACCACTTGGACCGCCACGAGGGAATGCAAGCCTATGTGGAAACAAAAGCCAGGATTTTCGAGAATCAAAAGCCCGAGGACGCTGCCCTTTTGAATGTCATGGACAAGTACACGCCCATCTTCACCAGCCTCATCAAGAGCCAACTTTACCTTTTCGGGTTCACCGCGGGCCGGTCGGTGCAGAAGCCCGGGTGTTTCGTGGCGGGGAATGGCATCGAGTTGCTGGGAAGGAAACTGATCGCGACCGGCGAGCTTAAAATCCCAGGCCCCCATAATTTAGAAAACGCCTGCGCCGCGGCCCTCATGGCTTCCCTCGCCGGCGTGGCCGATTCGGTCATCGCCAAGACCCTGGCCGAATTCGCCGGGGTGGAGCACCGGTTGGAAGCGGCGGGAGAGGCCAAGGGCGTGAGGTTCATCAATGATTCCAAGGGAACCAACGTGGATTCGGTGATGAAGGCGCTGGAGAGTTTTGACCGCCCCATCGTATTAATGCTGGGCGGACGGGACAAGGCGGGGGATTTTACGAGACTGGCGCCCCTGGTCAAGGAGAAAGTGACCCGCATCGTGGCTTTTGGGGAATGCAAGGCCAAGGTGGTCCAGCAGCTTTCGGGAGCCGCCACGGTGGTGGAGGCAGGTTCCTTGGAGGAAGCCGTCGGGGGGGCCTTCACGGCTTCTGAACAGGGCGGGGTGGTTCTTTTCTCGCCCGGCTGCGCCAGCTTCGACATGTTCCAGAATTACGAGGACCGCGGCCGGCAGTTCAAGGCGGTGGTGGAAAAGATCGTGAAAAACAAGACGGGGAAGGTCAATGTTTAAAATCAAGGGAAGGAGGGACTCATTTTTGCGCTCGGATTCTGACAGCAACGCCTACAACACCTTTTCAACACCTACCACACTCTGTTCGGAATCCGAACGGAACAATGAAGACCGAAAGGCTGTGAACCGCAGAGTTGCACCGAGTGAACAGAGTAAGGCGGGGAATTTAAATTTTGGGTCAGGCTTTACTCCCTGTAACTCCGTTGACCCTGTGGTGGAAAAAGTTGGGGGGTTGTTTTATGAGTTTTAAAACCAAAAAACTGGAATCGCCGGATTTCTTCCTTTTCCTGTTGACGCTTATCCTGGTGACTTCCGGGCTGATCATGGTCTATAGCGCCTCCGCTATCTTGGCCCACGACCGCTACGGCAGTTCTTATTATTTTTTTATGAGGCAGCTCATCTGGATCCTGGTGGGAAGCCTGGGCATGTGGGCGTCCTCGAGGGTGGATCTGGAGGGCTTAAGGGCCTTGGCCATTCCCGCGTTATTCGCCGGCCTTTTCCTCATGGTATTGGTCTGCGTGCCGGGCATCGGGCGGACCGTCGGCGGCGCCCAACGCTGGTTCCGGTTGGGGCCCTTTTCCTTCCAACCCTCGGAAGTCATGAAAATTATCCTGGTTTTTTACCTGGCCGATTCATTGGACCGGCGCAAACAGACCTTGGTCAATTTTTCCGGGATCTTGCCGTACCTGGTGCTTCTGGGCATCTGCATGGTCCTTTTGGAAAAGCAGCATGATTTCGGGACCGCGGTCCTCTTGGCCCTGGTCACCATCCTTTTGCTGTTCCTGGCGGGAATCAAATTGACCTATTTCCTCATCCCCTTTTCGGTTTTGATCCCGGTTTTCATCTTCCTCGTGGAATCGGCCAGCTACCGGATGAAGCGCATTACGGCGTTTCTGAACCCTTGGGACGATCCCCAGGGAGCCGGGTTCCAATTGATCCAAAGCTTGATCGCCGTGGGCAACGGGGGGCCCTTCGGGGTGGGCCTGTCCAACAGCTCCCAGAAGCTTTTTTACCTGCCGGCGCCCCACACGGATTTCATCTTCGCCATCATCGCCGAGGAGTTGGGCTTGGCCGGAGCGGGAATGATGGTGTTCCTCTTCGGGGTGTTTGTGCTCCGCGGATTCAAGATCGCCTCGGTGGTCAGCCAAAGGGAGGGCGGGATGTTCCTGGGCCTGCTGGCTTCCGGCATCACGGGGCTCATCGGATTCCAGGCCCTGGTCAACTTGGGAGTGGTAACGGGGTTGTTGCCCACCAAAGGAATTCCCCTGCCCCTCATTTCCTACGGCGGATCCTCCATTGTTTTCACCCTTGTTTCCATCGGGCTTCTTTTCAATATCTCGAGGGGCCTCAAAATGTCGTCGCCCCTCAAAACCGAGTTGGGCTGGCAAACCCAGGAGGCCGCGCAATGACAACAACCATCATTTGCCGCCAAGACGCCAAGGCGCCCAGAAATTCATTCCTTGAAAAACAAAAATTTTCTGATGCGGTTCCGCATTCGTTCATGGTGTCTTGGCGCCTTGGCGGTGAAAAAAATGTTGAACAAAATTGAGGAATTAAACATTGGAACCGAGGAAAAAAATCATCATCACCGGCGGGGGCACGGGAGGCCATATCTTCCCGGGAATCGCCATCGCCAGGGAACTGTCGAAACATCCGGAGGTCGACGTGCTTTACGTGGGTAAACAGGACGGTCCCGAATCCAAATGGGTTCCGGATTCGGGATTCGCTTTCGAGGGCCTTCGAGCCAGCGGCCTCCCCCGGGGGCTGTCGCTGAGGCTTTTCACTTTCGGATGGGGCTTGGGAGCCGGACTGGTGAAGGCCAACGGCCTGATCTCCCGCCATCAACCCGCGGCGGTTTTCTCGACCGGCGGCTATGTTTCGGTTCCTCTGTCCCTGATGGCGTCGTTAAGGGGGGTGCCGGTCGGATTGTTCGAGCCGAACGTCGCGCCGGGGCTGGCGGCAAGCTTTTTGGCTTTGTTTTCCAAAAGAATTTTTGTGGGATTCGCCGAGACCATGAAACGCTTTTCGAAAAGGAGGGTCCGATGGACGGGAATTCCGGTGAGGGAAGAGATCGTGACGGCGGAAAAAGCGAAGGCGAGGGAAAGCTTCGGCTTAAGTCCCGACATGACCACTTTGCTGATGATGGGAGGCAGTCAGGGAGCCCACGCGCTGAATCAATACATGGCCGACGTGATCCAGTTCCTGGGCCAGGGGGACCAAGCGGTCCAGATCATCATGATGACGGGTTGGAACGATTACCGGAAAGTGGTGGATCAGCTGGAGAAGTGCCCCTTGAAGGTGGTTTTGAGGCCCTTTATCAGCAATATTCACGAAGCTTACGCGGCCGCGGACCTGGTGGTGGCCAGGGCGGGGGCCATGACCTGCGCGGAAATACTAAGCCGACAATTACCGTCCCTTCTTATTCCTTATCCCCACGC
>Ga0265338_10011618_pt1 | contig 10149 bp, 9 predicted proteins | sample 42126metaG_FD_193579 | JGI IMG/M metagenome (GOLD analysis project Ga0265338, IMG submission 193579) | Rhizosphere microbial communities from Carex aquatilis grown in University of Washington, Seatle, WA, United States - 4-21-26 metaG | ecosystem: Host-associated > Plants > Roots > Rhizosphere >... | reverse complement strand
CGTGCGGCTTCAAGATTTTGCTGCCCCGCGAGCTTGACCAGAAGCTCGATGGTTTTGGGCGCGGCAGCAGCGAAGGCATAATTGAGCCGCAAGCCGCCGCAGGAAACTTGGAAATTCTCTAGCCGCCCCGGCGTGGCGAAAACCAGATCGCGCAAGGACGCCGGTTTCAATCCGTTCCGATGCCGTGCGAGCTCTTGCCAGAGCGGCGATTGCGCAAGGCCTGCCATTATTCCTTCACCTGCGGCTCGGTCACGCTCGGCGTAATGCCTTCGGGCTTGCCGACCATCACCAGCGTCAATTGCGCCGGATCGAACCAGCGCTTGATAACATTCATGACATCGACCGCCGTAACGCCGTCAATCAGGCTTTTATAGCGGTCGAGATAGTCACGGCCGAGCCGCTCTTCCTGCATGCTGACAAGGACGCCGGCAATCGCGTCGGTCGAGGTCATGGCGAGCGGCAGCGCGCCGGTCAGGTAATCCTTGGCGCCCTGGATTTCTTCGGGCGTCGCGCCGTTCGCGAAAAAGTTTTTCCACACCGCGCGAGTGATGTCCCAGGCGTTGCCGGTCTTGGGGTTGTCGGTCGCGGCATCGCCCACGATCATCGCCGCATGTTCCATCGGCGCGAGATCGGTTGAGATTCCGTAGGTGAGTCCGTTCTTGTCGCGCACTTCATGCATCAGGCGCGAGGAAAATCCGCCGCCGCCGAGAATATAGTTCGCGATCTCGGCCGCGTACCAGTCGGGATCAAGCCGTTTGGGGCCCGGCCGCGCGAACAGCAGCGAGGTCTGGGTGCCATCGCGCGGTACGAGAATGGCAGGTGTGTCGTGCGGCCAGATAACCTCCACAACCGGCGCCAGCTTCACCTTGAGAGAAAGCTTGCCGAAGGTTTGATCGAGCGCGTCGCCGAGCTCGACGGGGGTGATGTCGCCGGCGACAGCGATCAGCAGATTATCGCGCGCCAGATGATCGGCGGCGAAGACTTGGATGTCGGCGCGCGTGATCGCGGCGAGGGTTTTTTCGGTACCAAGGCTGCGGCGATCATAAGGATGGCCGGCGAAAATATGGCTCAACAGCGCATAGCGCGCCTGCCAATCGGGATCGCCGAGCTGATAGCGGATGCCGGTCAATTGACGGGACTTGGCGCGCGCGATCGCGGCATCATCGAAACGGGGCGCGGTGAGGGCAACACGCAGTAAATCGAAGCCTGTCGCGCGTTCCTCACGCAGGCATTTGAGGCCGCCGGACAGATCGTCTCGCCCGGCAGCGAAGTGCAGCGAGATCGAATGATCCGCCAGTTGCTGCTGAAAAGCGTTGGCATCATAAGAGCCCGCGCCTTCGGTCATAAGGCTCATCGTCAGAGTAGCGAGGCCCTGCCGGTCTTGAGGATCCTGTTCGACACCGCCGCGGAAGGCGAAATGCATCGCAATCAGCGGCAATTTGTGATCCTCGACCAACCACGCTTTGATGCCACCCTTGCTCGTCACTTCCTCGATCATGGTGGCACGGGCGGGGGCACACATAAAAAGCGCACAAGTAAAAACGATGAGTGGTGAAATTCTCATCTGATGCTCTCGCTATGGCTGAGCGCAGGCTTGCGGGCTGCCGCGCGCGCTTCGGGCGAGATGTTTTTATCAGGCAGGAGCAAACCCGTGATCGCATGCGGATTATCGGCAAGCATGCGCAGCACGGCGTTGACCTGTGCCACAGCCACCGCATTGATGCGGTCGGGCCAGGTTTCAATGTCCTCGACCGTATGGCCGGTCGTCAGCCCTTCGCCGAAGACATAACCAGGCGCAGTGATGCTATCGCGCTCAAAGATGGCGGCGCGGGTCAGGCGCTTTTTGGCCGAGGTGACGGCCGCGTCATCAAGCCCGTTTTTCGCCAGTTTCTGCAGCTCTTCCTGGAGCACTTTTTCAAGCGTTTGCGGATCTTTGCCGGGCTGCGGCGAAAGCGCGATCGTAAAGACGGCATCACCGCGCGCATCAGGATCGTAATTGGTTGAGATGCCGGCGGCAATGCCCTGCGTCACGACCAGATCGCGATAAAGCGCGCCGACCTCGCCGCCACCGAGCGCCTCTTCCAACACCTCGACGGCGTAGGCTTCGGAGTTTTTCTGTGTTTTATAGGACGGCATGACAGCGTCCCATTCAACTTGTGGCTGATCGACTTCGGCATCGGTCATGGTCAGGCTGCGCTGCGCAGGATCGGAAAGTGCGGGAAAAACTTTGGCGGCCGCGATCTCGCGGCGCGGGATTTTGCCATAGATTTGCTCGGCCAGTTTTTTCACCTCGTCCGGCTCGACATCGCCGGAAATCACGACAATAGCGTTGTTGGGCGCATAGTGATGCTGGTACCAATCCTGCGCATCGGCGGCAGTGAGCTTCTCGATTTCCGGTTTCCAGCCGATCACCGGAATGCCGTAGGGATAATGCGGCATCAGTGCGGCGCGCAGCTTTTCCTCGAAGCGACCTTCGGGACTGTTGTCGGTGCGCTGCTGTCGCTCGTCCAGCACCACGCTCAATTCAGGCGTCGCCGTCTCCGGCTTGATTTGTAGATTCTGCATGCGGTCGGCCTCCATCTGCATCACCATTTGCAGACGGTCGGCAGCGACGGTTTCGTGAAAGGCGGTGTAATCGTAAGAAGTGAAGGCGTTATCGCTGCCGCCCTCGGCCGCGATTTTCCTACTGAAGGCACCGGGGCCAAGCTCTTTGGTGCCGCGGAACATCAGATGTTCGAGATAATGGGCGATGCCGGATTTACTCGGCACTTCGTCGGCGGAACCGACTTTGTACCAGACCATTTGCGTAACGGCCGGCGCGAGATGGTTCGGCACCACCACAATCTGCAAGCCGTTATCGAGCGTGAAGCTGGTTGGATAAAAAACGCCAGCCTGGGCGGCGAGAGGAAAAAGCAGCGCGGCGAGCACGAAGGTGAAGCCGCGCCAAAGCATCACAGACCGAGGAAACCGGATTTTTGCCGTTCGATCACGGGTGTGGCGCCTGCGTTCAGCGGCTCGCCTTTGTCCTTTGCGTCCTTGATGCGCTCGGCCTCAGCGGGCGCGTCGACCGTCGTCATCGGCTTTTCTTCCTTACGCCACCACAACAGCTCAGTCACAAGATGCTCGTTGCCCACGACCTTCTGGGTGGCTTCGTGGTCGACGGTCGAGCGGATGTCGGGATCAGCCTTCTCCGCGCCGGTTGTCTCCAGTAAATTTTTCTCGGCCTCGGATGCTTCCGTATCGGTCTTGGCCGATGTCGTGGCCTGATCGCCGTTGCCAGCAAAAAGAACTTCGCTGGCGCGCTGCGTCTGGTCTATTTCCTGCGGCCGCGGCGCGCCGGGCTTGGGAGGGCGCAGACCAAAATCGGGCGGCATCGAAAGTGGCGGGCGATCGACCACGGCAAATTCGTCAGGGACGCTGCGGCCGAGGCCCAGATCCTCGCGCACTTCGCCGCAGGCGGCGAGCGCGAAAAGGGCCAGAGGAAGGACGAGATGGCGAGACTTCATGACACCTGTTTAACGCCCCCGGACGAGGCCATCAAGCAGCAACAGCGCCACGCCCGTTACGATAGCGCTATCGGCGAGATTGAAGCTATACCAATGCCAGCCGTCGAGGTGGAAATCGAGGAAATCGATCACCGCGCCATAGCGGATGCGATCCATGACATTACCGACCGCCCCACCCATGACAAGACCCAAGGCCACCGCGACCAGGGTTGAATGCGTCCGCCACAGCCAGCGCCCGAGCAGAAAAAGGATCACGGCAGCAATGCCGACAAGAATCCACGGCACCGCGCCCTCGCCGAACTTGCTCAAGAGGCCGAAGGTCACGCCCTTATTCAGGACGAGGTCGAGATTGAAGAAGGAATTGACGTAGACCGGATGCGGCGGGCGCATGATGCGGGTGAGCAGCCACCATTTGCTCATCTGATCACACATCACCGTGAAGGCGAGTAGATAGGCGGCGATGACGAAGCGACGGTGGATCATGCCGCAGCCTTGCGCAGATATATGACCGCATCATGGCAGCGGTTGCATAGATCGGGATGATCCTTGTGGCTACCCACTTCCGGCAGCACTTGCCAACAGCGCTCGCATTTTTTGCCCGTTGCCGCCTCGACGCCGACATCGCCATCCGGCACGGGCGTTATCTGCGAGCAGATGAAGACTTCCTCGGCACGCGCGTCAGTGAAAAGAGCCTTCTGCTCCGACGTCAACGCGATTTTGACGTGTGCCTCCAAGCTTGAGCCGATTTTCTTTTCATTGCGTGCCAATTCCATTGCGCCGGTTGCCGTGCGCCGTAATTCACGGATTTTTGCCCATTTTTCGGCGAGCTTATCGTCACGCCACTCTTTCGGCGTTTTTGGGAATTGCTGCAGATGGATGCTGCTCTCGGCAGCACCGCTTCGCATCAACCACGCCTCTTCTGCGGTGAAGCAGAGGATTGGTGCAAGCCAGGCGACCAGGTAGGAGAACAAATACTCCATCACCGTACGCGCGGCACGGCGGCGTTTCTCATCGGGCCTATCGCAATAAAGGCTGTCCTTGCGGATGTCGAAATAGAAAGCGGAAAGATCGACGGCACAGAAATTGTGTAATTCAATCAGCGCGTGGTTGAATTCGTATTTTTCAATATCAGCACGCACCACGGCATCGAGCTCATTGATGCGATGCAGCACCCAGCGCTCCAGTTCCGGCATTTCAGCCGCCGGCAAACGTTCCTTTTCGCTCATGCCCTCCAGCGCCCCCAGAAGATAACGCAAGGTATTGCGGAAACGGCGATAGAGATCGCCAGTTTGCTTCAAAATTTCCGGGCCGATGCGCAGATCCTGGGAATAATCGGAGGCCACGACCCAAAGGCGCAGAATGTCCGCGCCCATCTGATCGATCACTTTCTGGGGTGCCGTAACATTGCCGAGCGATTTCGACATCTTGCGACCCTGCTCATCGAGCGAGAAGCCGTGCGTCAGCACCGCGTCATAAGGCGCGCGGCCTGTCGTACCACAGGATTCGAGCAAAGAAGCATGAAACCAGCCGCGATGCTGATCCGACCCTTCCAGATAGATCGAGGCCGGCCATTGCAGCTCCGGCCATTCGGACGCGCCGAGCTTCTGGTTGAGAACGAAGGCGTGCGTCGAGCCGGACTCGAACCAGACATCGACGATGTCGAATACCTGCTCAAAATCCTCAGCTTTGTACCCGGAACCTAAAAATTCTTCAGGCTTTTTGCTGTACCAAACATCGGAGCCTTCGGCCTCGAACGCCTTCGTAACGCGGTCATAGACCGCTTTGTCTTTCAGCACGTCACCGGTTTTCTTCTCGACGAACAGTGCAATCGGCACACCCCATGCGCGCTGGCGGCTGATGCACCAATCGGGGCGGCTTTCGATCATGCCGGTGATGCGGTTCTGGCCGATGGTGGGATACCACTTCGTATCGCTAATGGCCTTCATCGCCAGCTCGCGCAGCGTGGCTTTCTGCCCCGCGACTTCCGCCTTCTGATCCATGGCGATGAACCATTGCGGCGTGGCGCGGCAGATCAAGGGCGCCTTCGAGCGCCAGGAATGGGGATAACTGTGGCGGATGCTGGCCTTGGCGAGCAGCATGCCGGCTTCGATGAGGGCCTTGATGACGGCGCCGTTGGCTTCGCCTTCCTTGCCGTCAGGCTTATAGACGTAAAGCCCGGCAAAGCCCTTCATGTTCGGCAGATAGCGGCCGTCGTCACCGACTGTCGGCTCGAACCGGATGCTGTATTTCTGGCCGAAATAAAAATCGTCCTCGCCGTGAGGGGCGATATGCACGAAGCCGGTGCCGGCTTCGATGGTGACGAACTCTCCTTCATGGAGCGGCACATCGTAATCGAAATAGCCCTCATAGCCGGCGCGGCCGCGAAGCGGATGGGCGCAGATCGTGCCTTCAAGAGTGTGGTTGAGATGCGTGATTTTGGAATGCCCGATCTTCGCATCCATATGAAACTGATTACGCAGGGCATCCGCCACCACAAACCGGTCACCGACCTTGGCGTAGCTGCCTTCTGCGACCGCTTCCACGGTCAGCAGTACATACTGGAAATTCCCGTATGCAATCGCACGGTTGCAGGGAATGGTCCAGGGCGTCGTTGTCCAGATGACGACGCTGGCACCCTGCAAATCTTTGTTCGACGATTTGACGACGGGAAACTTTACCCACAGCGTCGTCGATTTATGATCCTCATATTCGATCTCGGCCTCAGCGAGCGCGGTTTTCTCGACCACCGACCACATCACCGGCTTCACGCCCTTATAGAGCATCCCGTTGTCGAGGAATTTGTAGATTTCGCGCAGAATCTGCGCCTCTGCCTTCTTGGTCATCGTCGCGTAGGGATGCGCCCAGTCCCCCTCGACGCCGAGACGCTGAAACTCTTCGCTCTGCACTTCCATCCAGTGCTGGGCGAAAGCGCGGCATTCGGCGCGGAACTGCAGCTTCGGCACCTCATCCTTGTCCTTACCCTTGGCGCGGTACTGCTCCTCGATCTTCCATTCGATCGGCAAGCCGTGGCAATCCCAGCCCGGAACGTAGGGGCTGTCGAAGCCGGTCATACGGCGGCTGCGGATGACGATGTCCTTGAGAATCTTATTCAGCGCGTGGCCGATATGGATGTTGCCGTTGGCATAGGGCGGCCCGTCATGCAGGACGAATTTCGGTCGGCCTTTGCCGGCAGCGCCCAGCTTGCCGTAGAGATCGATCGCCTTCCAGCGGGCGAGGAGCTCCGGTTCCTTTTGCGGCAAGCTGCCGCGCATGGGAAAATCGGTCTTCGGCAGGAAAACCGTGTCGCGATAGTCTTTCTTGGGCGCGTCGCTCATCGCAGCAGGATACCGGCCGTATTTACGGTGGTAAAGCGCTATTAACCAAAACCATTCTTGATTTCTCCCTAGGCCTCGATAGCCGGAATTATTTTTCTGGCTTTCCAAAAAACCGCCCTACTATTAGCGAATTCGTTAGGCAAACTAAGATTTCGACAGGATTTTTCCGTAGGAGACTTCAATGCAATATAAGCCAAAGCCACTAAAAAGCATGCGCTGGGAAGTTCCCAATGATCCAAAAAGCGGCTTTATTCGATTAATGACGGTTAGCGTTCAAGAAGCCCAAGATTTGGCTTTTATGCTCAGGTATGAGGGAAGATTCCCTGCCGATGCGGAAACCAAAACACCTGTTACCCAGGGTCTGTCGGAGCCGAATGTTCTCGTTAAAGTCGATACTCCGCTCGACGCGGAAGACTTACGCAGATTTTTGATACTTCACGAAATCGTCGATAATCAATTCTTAAAATTGAACGGATTTAGGGCTGTCAGGGAAACCATCAAGGATATAAAGACCCGGCTGGGGAAAAGAGAACCTGTCATTTAGTGCGATTGTGCGGCCAGCCGCACTTTGGCAAGCTCGATGTCCTGCATGATCTGGCCGCGCAACGCTTCGAGATCGGGAAACGTGGCCTCCGGGCGCAGGAAATCGATTAGCTCGACCTCCCATTCCTCGCCGTAAATGCTGCCGTAAAAATCGAACAAATGGAATTCGAGCAGTTCGGACGTGCCGTCGACCGTCGGCCTGACGCCGATATTGGCGACGCCTTGGTAGCTTAGCGGCTGGCCGACCCGCCCGGCATTCACGGCGTAGACACCGAATTTGGGCCGCAGATACTCACCGAGCGCAATGTTGGCGGTCGGCACACTCATCGCCCGACCGCGCTGCGCGCCTTCGATCACCATGCCAGCAATTGACCAAGGGCGGCCAAGAATATGCGCGGCGGTCGTGAGGTCGCCCTTCTGTAGCGCTTCGCGCGCACGCGTGGTCGACATCACCTCGCCCTTCGAATCCCGAAATGGCGTGACTTCGGTGACGCCGACGCCGCTTGGCCCCAGCCAGGCGCGCAGATTTTCGATGTTGCCGCCTCTGGCATGGCCGAAGACGAAATCGAAGCCAACCACGACATGCTGCGCCTTGCATTTCTGGAGTAAGATTTGCGCGACGAAATCGGCGGCGCTCAGTTGCGCGAATTCAAGCGTGAAGGGCAAAACGATCACGTCGTCGATGCCGAGCATCTTCAGCAGCCTGATCTTAGCGGGCGCCGGCGTGAGGCGAAACGGCGGCAGGCCGGGCTTGAGAATGGAGCGCGGATGCGGCTCGAAGGTGAGGACGCGCGAGGACAGCCCTATGCCGCGCGCCTTGTCGATGGCGGTTTTGACGACAGCCTGATGGCCGCGATGGACGGAATCGAAATTGCCGAGCGCGAACACCCCGCCCTTCGCGGCAACCGATGCTCTGGATGGAATTGGTTCAGGCATTAATGGCATTTCCCGGAAATGGTTGGCCCCGATAATGAGCCCATGATATGAGGAATGCCATCTGAATCTCAATCATAATCATCAGCCATGCTCAATCCGAAACCGTTCCCCGAAATTCACAACGCCGGTTTCCAATTCTGCACGCCGGCCAGCGGCGGGCACATGCGCTACACGATCATAGAACCAGAAGGCGAAACCAAGGGAACTTTTCTCATCGTGCCGGGGCGGCGCGAATGCATCGAGAAAAAATTCTTCGAAATGGGCGACGAGCTTCTGGCGCGCGGCTACAAATTGATTTTCTTCGAGCCGCGCGGCCAGGGCGGCTCTAGCCGCTTTCTCGCGCACGATCCCAAAGACGAAAAATACCAGCGCGATTATCTGCCGAACGCGGATGCGCCGATTAATGATTTGCGCGGTTTTTACCGCGACGTGGTGAAGCCCAATCAGAAAGGCCCGCTTTACGTGTTCGCGCATTCGATGGGCGCGCTCGCCGTTACCCGCTGGCTGGCCGAGGGACAGGAAAACGGCAGGCCGCCCGACGTTAAGGCCGCAATTCTTTCCTCGCCAGCTTATGCGCTGTCGCTCAAAAATTCGCCCGATGCGAAACCGTATCCGTCGATCGTCATCTATCTCGCGGCGCTAGCGGCGACTTTATTCGGGCGCGGCGCGGATTACGCGCCGGGATTCCACGATTACGACCAGCGCGACAAGGCCTTCGAGAAAAACGAATTGTCGCAGGATTATGCGCGCTTCAAGGCAATCGGAGATTATTTCGCCGCCAATGAGGCGCTTAAGGTCGGCGGCGTGACGTGGCGCTGGCTGCTGGCGGCAGTCGTATCGACATGGAGGCTGACGCCGGCCCATCTCAAGCGCATCAAGACGCCGATCCTCGCTTTGCTCGGCGGCGCGGACACCGTGACGCCGCCTGATAAAATTCTGAAACGGCTGCGGAATATCCCGAACGCCGAGACGGTCGTGATCCCCAGCGCCTGGCACGAGGTCATGAATGAGGCTGATGGCTATCGCATGCGGGCATGGGAATGCATCGATAGGTTTCTCGCGCCGCGCGCAGGCTGATCAGGGCAGCCGGACTTCGACGGTCGTATTGACATCAGCTTCGGCGAGAACAGGCAGAAAATCTTCCAGCGCCAACGTAACGCAACCCGTCGACAGGCTGTAATCGGGATGGGCGAGATGAAGAAAGATCGCACTGCCTTTGCCGGGCAGGATCGGTGCGTCGTTGTATCCCAGAACAGTAACGACATCGTACAAATGATCGTCGCGCCATAGACGCTCGTCCAGTATCGCGTAGGGCAATTTAACGAGCTGATTGTATTTTGGATCGCCGTCGACGTCGCACCAGGCATCGTCGGGCTGCGTCGCACGCATCGGTAATTTTGTTTTGGGCGGCGGCAAGCGGTCAGAGCGGTAGAAAACCTGCCGCATCGGCCAGATCCCTGCCGGCGTTTTGCCGTCGCCTTCACGCTTGGCAGATGCCACGACGATGCCGTTCTTACCGACGGCACAGCGGATTTTGCGCCCACCCCAAAGGGCCGTATGCGGATCGGTGACAATGAGGTTCATGGCGCGGCCGGTTGGAATCTCCACGTCTTCATGCTACCACACGGCGGCAAAAACGGGAGGAGCTTTTGGCCTATTCGAGCGACGAGCTGGTGAAGCTGATCCACGACAGCAAGGCGTTATCGATCTGGGATCGCCAGAGGGGCCCGGTTTTCTGGTACATCGCCGGCGTGCCAGGACCGTTTTATATCAACACCGAAATCATGATCGGCGCGGAACTGGCCGCAAAACTACTGGAGGGCATCAAC
>Ga0265338_10011617_pt1 | contig 10149 bp, 4 predicted proteins | sample 42126metaG_FD_193579 | JGI IMG/M metagenome (GOLD analysis project Ga0265338, IMG submission 193579) | Rhizosphere microbial communities from Carex aquatilis grown in University of Washington, Seatle, WA, United States - 4-21-26 metaG | ecosystem: Host-associated > Plants > Roots > Rhizosphere >... | reverse complement strand
ACTCCAGCGCGGTCAGCCGCAGCAGATCGTCCATCGGATAGCGCAGATAGGCCCCTTCCGTGGGGCTCGCGCCCTCGGGGATGACCCAGAGACGCATCAGGCTCATGGCGTGATCGATTCGGATAGCCCCGGCATAGGCCATGCTCGCGCGCAACAGCGCGATGAACGGCTCGAAGCCATTGGCCTTCAGGCCCGTCGGCGACAAAGCGGTCAGGCCCCATCCCTGGCCAATCTGATTGAGCAGGTCGGGTGGCGCCCCGACGCTCAAGCCCATCAGCACGTCGTCCGGATTGCTCCAGGCGTCGCTGCCCGAAGGGTCGATGCCGGTTGCGATGTCGGCGATCAACCCGATGGCCATCCCTGCGCCGGTGGCGCGCTTTTGCGCCGTAGACGCACTCTTTGCCGCCAGAAATTGCAGGAACAGATGATAGTCGATCTCGTCCCGATGCGTGCGGGCAAACTCGGCGACCTGAGCGCTCTTCGCATCGCGATAGGCTTGCGGCCAATTGCGCCAGAACCAGATGTCTTTCGCCCAGAACTGCGCGTGCAGCGCCTCGAACACGGCATGCAGGTGCAGCCGCTCGCCCCCCGATGCACAGAAGGCGTGGAATTCGCCGGTGTTCCCGCTCCGCAGAAAGCCTCTGTATGTGCGCCTGAGCGCGGCGAATTTTGCTTTCGCCGCGGTTTCCCAATCGACCAGGCCTTTCGCGCCGTCGTCCATTGCGGCCTTGCCGCCGGCGAGCGCCGGATCGGCATAAAGCGGGTTGAGGAAAAGCCGGCTCGACGGGCTATAGGGGCTGATGTGGCTAGGTGCGGCCGCAAACAGTGCATGCACCGGGCTCAAGCCTATTGCGTCGATACCGCGCTTCGCGGCCTTGACGGCGAAGTCGCCGAGCGCCGCAAAATCGCCGAACCCATCCGTGTGACCGCCGCGCAGCCCATAGAGCTGCACACCCAGGCCGGCGAAGCGCTTCTCGTCCAAATCGGTGAAATCGAAGCAGCGGTGAGGCGCCACCGCCAGCGTTTTCTCTTCTCCGCCCACCTCAATTTTACAATAGCCGGGTGTATCGGGCGCCTTGATCATGTGGTCGCCGGCTCTGACGGTTTCGCCCGCCCAGGCGGTCAGAAGCGGTGCGGCGTGATGAACTTGACTGTCCAGTCTTTCGTGACTCTCGACGATCTCGCGCGGGGAGTGGGCCGACAACCCGAGCGCCTTCAAAACCGCGCGCAGCGTCTCGGGCGACACTGTCCGCGGCTCGTTCCTGTAATTGAGCCAATCGACGTCCAGGCCCGCGCGAGTCGCAAGCGCTCTCAAGGCTTCGTCGCTCATGGTGCCGTCCCCGTCATTGCGGCGCATCCACGATGGCCGCGATCACCACGGCCGCGCGATCCTGAACCGTGTAAGTGCTGTCCTTGAGTTCCCGTGGCGCGAGCCCCGGATCGGCGCTGTCCACCAGCAGGCGCCACGAATAGGGCCCGGGGAGCTGGAACGGGAGCGGCCGGTCGGACGCGTTCATCATCAAGGCGGTGATTTCGATCCGGCCCTCGGCGTGCTTCGCTGCGCGGCGCAGCACCAAGGCGCGGCCTTCCCGATTGGACCAATCCTGAGGCGCGAGATGGATGTAGCGTTCATCCAGCCAATCGATGTCGCGCAAGGCCGGCAGCAGGCCTTCCTCGCCATGCAGATATTTCGAAGCGGTCGCGGTCGGGGACAATTTGCGCAACTGGATCAGCCGCGAGGTGAAGGCGATCAGCGACTTCCCGGCCTCGCTTTCGGCCTTCCGCCAATCGAGCCACGATATCTCGTTGTCCTGGCAATAGGCGTTGTTGTTTCCCATCTGGCTTCGCGCGAATTCATCGCCGGCGAGCAGCATCGGCGTGCCCTGCGAAAAGAAGAGCATCGTCAGCATTGAGCGCATCGCGCGTTCCCGCACGGCCATGATGGCGGGATCGTTCGTAGGCCCTTCCACGCCCCAATTGCTGGAGAAATTTTCCTGGGAGCCGTCGCGATTGTCCTCGCCATTGGCATCGTTGTGTTTGTTCTCATAGCTCACGAGGTCGGAGAGCGTCATGCCGTCATGGCTCGCGACATAGTTGATCGAAGCGGAGGGCCGGCGGCCCGAAGGCGCGAAGATATCTGCCGAGCCTGCGAGCCGCGCGGCAATTTCGCCCCGTATGTCGGGATCGCCGCGCCAGTAACGCCGGACGGTGTCGCGGTAGCGGTCGTTCCATTCGGCGAAGGGCGGGGGGTGATTGCCGAGCTGATAGCCGCCGGGTCCGACGTCCCAGGGCTCCGAGATCAGCTTCAGCCGCGACAGCACCGGATCCTGCCGCAGCGCATCGAAAAATCCCGCGCCCGGATCGAACCCCCAGCGCTCGCGTCCCAAGGTCGAGCCGAGATCGAAGCGGAAGCCGTCGACATGAAACGATTGCGCCCAGTAGCGCAGCGAATCCGTCACCATCTGGAGAGCGCGCGCATGGGTCAGGTCGAGCGTGTTCCCGGTGCCCGTATCGTTGGCGATGTAGCGGGGATCGTCGCACAGCCGGTAATAGACCGCATTGTCGAACCCTCGCCACGACAGCGTGGGGCCAAGCTCGCTGCCTTCGCAGGTGTGGTTGTAGACGACATCCAGGATGACTTCGATCCCGGCCGCGTGCAGGCGGCGAATGGCCAGACGGATTTCGTTGGGGTTGGCTTCGGCGAGATAACGCGGTTCGGGCGCGAAATAGGCGAGCGAATTGTAGCCCCAATAATTGGTGAGCTTGCGGTCGAGCAGATGGCGGTCCTGCAGGAAAGCGTGGATGGGCATAAGCTCGACGGCCGTGACGCCGAGCCGCTTCAGATAGCCGATGACCTGAGGGTCGCCGAGTGCCGAGAACGTGCCGCGCTCGCGGGGACTGACGCTTTCGAGCAGTTCCGTGAAGCCGCGCACATGCAGTTCGTAGATGATGGTGTCCGCCCACGGAACATTGGGGGGCCTGTCATTGTGCCAATCGAAATTGTCTTCGGTGACGGCGGCCTTCACCATTGCGGGCGCGGAATCGTGCCGGTCGAAGGAGAGGTCGGTGTTGCGCGAGTGGATGCGATAGCCGAACAGGGCGTCGGTCCAGCGCAAACGGCCGGCCAGCGCCTTGGCATAGGGATCGAGCAGCAGCTTGTTGGGATTGAAGCGGTGCCCGTTCCAGGGCTCGTAGGGACCATAGGCGCGATAGCCGTAGACGAGGCCGGGTGCCGCGCGCGGCAGATAGCCGTGCCAGATTTCGCCGTCGAATGAGGGAAGCGCAAGGCGCGCCGCCTCGCGTTTGCCGCCGCGGTCGAACAGGCACAATTCGATCTTCTCGGCGTGTTGTGAAAACACCGCGAAATTCACGCCGAGCCCGTCGGAGACCGCGCCCAAGGGATAGGGTGAGCCCGGCTCGAGGTGGGTCGGCAATGCCGCCATGGGTCAGTTTTCCGCCTGCAGGATGATCGCCGACAGCGGCGGCAGCACGAGCGAGATCGATTGCTCGTAGCCATGGGCAGGTTCCGATTGCGAATCGAGCCCGCCGTCATTGCCGAGATTGCTGCCGCCGTAATGATGGGAGTCGGTGTTGAGGATTTCGCGCCAGCGCGCGGCATGGGGGACGCCGATACGGTAATGCTCCCGCGGCACCGGCGTCATGTTGAAAACGGCGATCACCGGCTTCGCGCCGGGCCGCAACCGCTCATAGGCGTAAACGCTCTGCTTCCAATCGTCGCCCACGATCCAGCGGAAGCCCTGCGGGTCGGCATCGGCGTGGAGCGCGGCTTCGCGCGCGTAGAGGCGGTTCAGATCGTGCACCAGCCGCTGCAGGCCGGCGTGGCCCTGCTCCTGCAGCAAATCCCAGGCGACCTCGCCGTCATGGCTCCATTCCTGTTTCTGGCCGATCTCATCGCCCATGAAGAGAAGCTTCTTGCCGGGCTGGGTCCACATGAAGGCGAAATAGGCGCGCAAATTCGCGAGCTTCTGCCAGGAATCGCCGGGCGCTTTGGCGTAGAGCGAGCCTTTGCCGTAGACCACTTCGTCATGGGAGAGCGGCAGGATGAAGCGTTCGGAAAAGGCGTAGAGCAGTCCGAAGGTGACGTTGGCGTGATGCCAGCGCCGGTGCACGGGGTCGCGGCGGAGATAGGCCAGCGTATCGTGCATCCAGCCCATGTTCCATTTGTAGGAGAAGCCGAGCCCGCCATTGGAGATGGGTGCGCTCACGCCGGGCCAGGCGGTGGATTCTTCGGCGATGGTGATGGCGCCCGGCGCCCGCTCGGCGACGAGCGTGTTCAGCCGCCGCAACAGCGCGATGGCTTCCAGGTTCTCGCGTCCGCCATGGACGTTGGGCACCCACTCGCCTTCCTTGCGCGAATAATCGCGGTACAGCATGGAGGCGACCGCATCGACGCGCAGACCGTCGACGTGGAATTGCTTCAGCCAATAGAGCGCGCTCGCGATCAGGAAGCCCTGAACTTCGCGGCGGCCGAAATTGTAGACGTACGTGTTCCAGTCGTGCTGGAAACCTTCCTTGGGATCGGCGTGTTCGTAAAGCGCGGTGCCGTCGAAGCGCGCGAGTCCATGGCCGTCGGTCGGAAAATGGCCCGGAACCCAGTCGAGAATGACGCCGATATTGGCGCGGTGGCAGGCATCGACGAAATAGGCGAAGTCCTGCGGCTCGCCATAGCGCGCGGACGGAGCGAATTGGGAGAGCGGCTGATATCCCCAGGAGCCGCCGAAGGGATGCTCCATGATGGGGAGGAACTCGATATGCGTAAATCCGAGCGCGCTTGCATAGGGAATGAGCCGCTCGGCGAGCCCGCGCCAATCGAGGATCCCGTCCGGCTGGTGCTCGGGGCGCCGCCATGACGCGGCGTGGACTTCGTAAATGGAAATCGGCGCGTCCGGGCTTTGTGCTTCCCCCCGCCGCGCCATCCAATCGCCGTCCGTCCAGCCGAAAGTCCAGGATGGGGCGACAATGGACGCGGTGGCGGGGGGCCGCTCGGTGGCGCGGGCAAGGGGATCGGCTTTCAGCGGAAGAAGCGCACCATCAGCGCCGGTGATCTCATATTTGTAGCGCTCGCCCGCCTTGAGCCGCGGCACGAACAGCTCCCAGACGCCGGCATTGTGGCGCAGCCGCATGCCGTGCCGCCGTCCGTCCCACGCGTTGAAATCGCCGACCACCGCAACGCGCCTTGCATTCGGCGCCCACACCGCGAAGGAGGCGCCCGAAACGCCATCGATGCTGACGACGTTCGCCCCGAACCGCTCGGCGAGATTCCAATGCGAGCCTTCCGAAAACAAATGGAGGTCGAGATCGGAGAGCACCGGTCCGAAGGAATAGGGGTCCTCGGTCTCCTGCACGCCGTTCGGCCAGCGAATGGAAAGGATGTAGCGTCCGGAGCCCGGCACCGGACCTGCGAACAGGCCGTCATGGGCGGGTACGCGCACCAGTTGCGCGATCGGCGAGCCGTCCCCGGCGCCACGCACTTCGACCGAAAGCGCGCCCGGAAGAAAGGCGCGCACCACGCGTCCTTCGGACGTCTGGTGCGGGCCCAGCAATGCAAACGGATCGTTCAGCCGGCCTTCGATCAGCGCGTCGAAGGATTCCGCTTCCGTGGTTCCCGCACCCGTCGCGTCCATGCGGTTCAAGCGGCACCTGCGTGAAGCTGTTCGGCGAGTTCGGCAAAGCCCTTCAGCGGCATGTCGATCCCATCCGGCCTGTCGGTCGTTTCATATGCAATCTCATAAGCTGCTTTTTCGAGCGCGAACACCGCGATCATCTTCAGTTCGGCCGGGCTCAGTGCCGCATGCCGCGCCTCGGAATAGCCGGCGAGGAATTTCGAGACCGCGAGGCGTCGGAATTCGCCAAGCACCGCGGCGGCGCGCTTTTCCTCGGCCCTGCCTTCCAGGGCGGCGTTTTCCCGCCCGGCTATGTAGGCTGCGTTGTCGAAGGACCGCACGATCCCCGCCACGTCGCGCAAGGGACTGGTCTTGGCGCGGCGCTCCGTCAACGGCTTCAGCAGATCGCCCTCGAAATCGATGAAGATGACATCGCCCGCCGCGACCAGAACCTGCCCCAGATGCAGATCGCCATGCACGCGCGTCGTCAGCACATTCTGAACGCCGGCCAGCGCCGCGTCGGCGGATTGCAGAATTGCGCTCTTCTGTTTGGTCAGTTCGGAAATCAAGCGCGCGCGAGCGCTTTTGGGATCGCCCGTGTTCTTGCCCAGAATGGCGAAAGCGGCGTCGAGATGGTTTTTTATGCTCGCCCGCCACGATTTCAGCGTCTTTGCATCGGCGATTTTCGGCGCAAAATCGGGATCGTCGCAAGGCTCGGCCAGCACGCCATGCATCTCGCCAAGGCGAAAGCCCAGGCGGTAGACAAAATTTTCATAGGGCTCGAAGCGCTGCTGCTCGGAATTTGCGGCCGCCGCGCGCTCATCGAGGGCGCGCTTCAACTGATCGAGCGTCCAGCGCAAGCCGTCTCCCTGATTGGCCACGAAGCGCTGGGCGATGGCTATCAGCGATTGCGAACCGTCGCTGTGCGCGCGCACGATTTCGCCCAGCAAAGCCGCGATGCCGGAAAAGCCGCGCGCCGTGAGGAAGCCGATCATCTCGGCCTCGGGATGTTTTCCCACGATGGTCCGGCGGAACAGCTTCACGATGGCCTTGCGGGCGATGACGACCGAGGAATTGGTCTGCTCGACGGCGGGCCAATCGACTTCGCCTTCCGGGGTCAGCGCCACGTCGAACCCTGCCGCCGGCTCGAATTGAAGTTCACCGTCGCCGAACGGGAGCCGCTTTTGCCGATGGAAGCCGTCCAGTACCGCGTGCACGAATTTCAGGCTCGCGAACCCGTCGGTGAGGTTTCCCATGCGCGAATGGCGGCGGACGCGCGCCATCGCCAGCGGGGTCTCGAACGGGCAGGACGGGACATCGTCCCAGGAGACGGCGAGCGGCAATGTGTAGATGTCGCTCGTCTTGCCCGAAATGATCCTGAAATCGGCGAAGACGAATTCGCTTTCGCCGTCCGGCACCGCGAAGGCGATGAGTTCGGCCTTGTCGATAACCGCGCCCTTGCCCTGGAACCAGCGGCGTTGCGTCACGTATCGCGGAAGGATGTCGCGTTCGAGCACGCCCTTGTTTGCGCCTTCGATGGCATCCCTGATGCCGCCGCGAAGCACAAAGGTGTATTGCTCGACCGTGCTTGCGGGATTGGCCGTGCTCCAGGTCGGCGGCTCGGTGCTCGCGCTCAACAGGAACCAATAGAACGCGAAAGGGGGCAGCGTCAGCAGATAGGAGAGCTGGCCGATGGCGGGAAAGGCGACGCCGCCCAGCGTCTCGACCGGCGTGCGCCCGGCAAATTCGCCGAGCTCCAATTCGACCGCCTGCGCCGCGCGCGAAACATTGACCACGCAAAGGATGGTCTCGCCGTCGAATTCGCGCAAATAGGCGAGCACCTTGCGGTTCTGCGGCCGCAGGAAGCGCAGCGTCCCGCGGCCGAACGCCTTGTGCCGGCCCCTGACCGCAAGCATGCGCCGAAGCCAGTTCAACAAGGAGTGCGGATCGCGCCATTGCGACTCCACATTCACTGCCTCATAGCCATAGAGCGGGTCCATGATCGAAGGTAGGATCAGGGCCGCCGGATCGGCGCGCGAGAAGCCGCCGTTCCGGTCGGGCGACCATTGCATTGGCGTACGCACGCCGTCGCGGTCGCCGAGGTGAATGTTGTCGCCCATGCCGATCTCGTCGCCGTAATAGACGACGGGCGTGCCTGGCATGGTGAGAAGCAGGCTGTTCATCAGCTCGATGCGGCGGCGGTCATGCTCGAGCAGCGGGGCAAGGCGGCGCCTTATGCCGAGATTCAAGCGCGCGCGCGAATCGGCAGCGTAGAAATTCCACAGATAGTCGCGTTCCTTGTCCGTCACCATTTCGAGCGTCAGCTCGTCATGGTTGCGCAGGAAGATCGCCCATTGGCAGTCCGGCGGAATGTCGGGCGTCTGGCGCATGATGTCGGTGATCGGGAAGCGGTCCTCCTGGGCGAGCGCCATGTACATGCGCGGCATCAGCGGGAAGTGGAACAGCATGTGGCATTCGTCGCCATTGCCGAAATAGGCTTGGACGTCTTCGGGCCATTGATTGGCTTCGGCGAGCAGCATCCGGTTTTTGTAATGGGCGTCTACCTCGGCGCGGATGCGTTTCAGGATGCCGTGGGTCTCCGGCAGGTTTTCGTTGTTGGTGCCTTCGCGCTCGACGAGATAGGGAACCGCATCGAGGCGCAAGCCGTCCACACCCATATCGAGCCAAAAGCGCATGATGCCGAGCACCGCTTCCACCACGTGTGGATTGTCGAAATTGAGATCGGGCTGATGCGCATAGAAGCGATGCCAGTAATAGGCCTTTGCGACATCGTCCCAGGCCCAGTTGGATTTTTCCGTATCGAGGAAAATGATGCGCGTGCCGGAATAGCGTTTGTCGGTGTCCGACCAGACATAGAAGTTGCGCGCAGCCGATCCGGGCTTGGCGTGCCGCGCGCGCTGGAACCAGGGATGCTGATCGGAGGTATGGTTGACGACCAGCTCGGTGATGACGCGCATGTTGCGCGCATGCGCCGCTTCGATGAAGCGCTTGACGTCCTTGAGCGTGCCGTATTCGGGATGCACGCCCTTGTAATCGGCGATGTCGTAGCCGTCGTCGCGCCTGGGCGAGGGATAGAACGGCAGCAGCCACACCGCGTTGATGCCAAGCTCGCGGAGATAATCGAGTCTTGCCATCAGGCCGGGAAAATCGCCGACCCCGTCATTGTTCGCGTCGAAGAAGGATTTGACGTGGAGTTGATAGATGACCGCATCCTTGTACCAGAGGGGGTTGTCGTCGAGCGCGGATTTGGCGTGCCGCCGGGCCATCAGCCGACCTCTGAGGAGCGAAAGCGCCAGATCACAATTTCACCTGCAAATATTATTGCGCGTATGTCCGGGTAACTCCGGCGCCTTCGAACGGTTCCGGGAAAGGTGGCCGGGAACTTCAGCGGGCGCGTAAAATCGATGCGCAAAGGCGGAGATCGCTCACCAGACCCGCATATTCGCGCTTCTTGTCTTCGGGGTCCGGGATGCGCAGCAGCGAAGAGGGATGGATGGTGACGAGCAGTTTCGTGCCGTCTTCGAGCCTCAGCACTTCCCTTCGCACCTTGGCGATGGTGACGGTCTTTCCCGTCAGGCTGCGCGCGGCGGTCGCGCCCAGCGCCACCACGAGGTCCGGCTGCACCAGCGTGCGCTCGATGTCGTTCCACCATTTGCAGCGTTCGATCTCGTAAGCGTTGGGGCGCTTATGCAGCCGCCGCCTGCCGCGCGGCTCGAATTTGAAATGCTTGACCGCGTTGGTGACGAAGATCTGCCTCCGGTCGAGGCCGGCGTCGGCAAGGGCGCGGTCGAGCACGTGTCCGGCGGGTCCGACGAAGGGATGGCCCGCCAGATCCTCGTCATTGCCCGGCTGCTCGCCCACCATCATCAGGGGCGCATGATCCGGTCCTTCGCCGGGTACGACCTGGGTTGCGGGCACATAGAGCGGACAGCGTGTGCAGCGGGCCTCGGCTTTGCGTAGGGCCACGAGCGTGGAGGGTAGGGGGGCCTCGTCCATGGTCGAGAATTAAAGTGGGGTTTGGAGAAAGGTTCCACAGAGCTCGGCTTGACTCATCCGCCGAGTCGGGGAATCAATGAGAACGAAATAAGAACATAAACCTGGAAATGGTTATAAGTAAAGCCCTTAACCAAAATGCGTTTTCCGTTCAACCCGCTGCCCGGCCAGGGGGCCAATTGGGTGGAAGGACGGAAGAAGGCTGCATTTCTCTCGGTACGCCCGATGCGGCGCTTCAGGGCGGCCTTTCCCTCTCCGAGCTGCACGAACTTGCCCCCGCTTCGCCGTTCCAGCATGGCGCAAGCTTGGGATTTGCGCTGGCGCTGTCCGTTTTGGCACAGGCACATGACGGGGCAATCGTCTTCGTGCAGCAGGATTTCGCGGCACTCGAAGCAGGCGCGCTTTACGGATTGGGCTGCGCGCTGTTCGGAATCGATCCCACGCGATTGCTGCTGGTGCGGGCCGCCACTCCCAAGGATGCGCTTTGGGCCATGGAAGAGGCGCTGAAGAC
>Ga0265338_10011616_pt1 | contig 10149 bp, 4 predicted proteins | sample 42126metaG_FD_193579 | JGI IMG/M metagenome (GOLD analysis project Ga0265338, IMG submission 193579) | Rhizosphere microbial communities from Carex aquatilis grown in University of Washington, Seatle, WA, United States - 4-21-26 metaG | ecosystem: Host-associated > Plants > Roots > Rhizosphere >... | reverse complement strand
GAACGGCTTCAACTTCTACGCCGTGCACGCGGACGGCACCGAGCTGATCGACGGCGACTCGAACCCGTCCACGCGCGGCGTCTTCAAGGTGCTGGGCGGCGCCTACAACTACGGCACGCCGGCGATCGCGGACATCGACGGGGACGGCAAGGCGGACATCGTCTACGGCGGCTCCGACGGCAACCTCTACGTGTGGCACGCGGACGGCACCAACGTCCCGGGCTTCCCGCTGCACGTGGCCGGCAGCATCACGTCCTCGCCCGCCGTGGCGTACCTCGACGGGCCGGGCGACCCGAAGCCGGAGATCATCTTCACCTCGACCAACGACTCGCTCTACGTGGTCGAGCCGAACGGCACACCGCACGCGGGCTTCCCGCAGTGGGTGCGCACGGGGGGCACGACCAAGTCGCCCTCGCCGGCGATCGCGGACATGGACGGCGACGGTTTCCTCGACATCGTCATCCAGACCACGAACGGCTACATCTGCTGCTACAACCACAACGGCGTCGCGATCCCGCACATGTTCGGGCTCAAGTACGGCACGCTCACCTCGGCGGCCTCCGAGAGCAGCCCGGTGGTGGCGGACATCGACGGTGACGGCTGGAACGACGTGATCTGCGGCGACGAGAACGGCGTGCTGTCCGCCTTCTCGGGCGCGACGGGCACCATGCTCCCGGGATTCCCCATCCAGCTCGAGGGCGAGGTGCGCGGCGCTCCGGCGGTGGGGGACATCGACGGCGACGGCAAGACCGAGATCTGCGTCGCCGGCTGGGACCGCAACCTGTACGTCTGGGACTACGACTTCCCGTTCCAGCCGAGCGGGCAGGCGCCGTGGCCGCAGTTCCACCACGACGCGCGCCGCACCGGGTTCTTCAACGCCCCGCTGTTCGTGGGCGTGGGGGACACCCCGGGCTCCGCCACGCCCGCGATCCGCAGCCTCGAGTTCGCGGTGCCGGCGCCGAACCCGGCGTCGTCCGCGTCGCGAATGACGTTCGGCATCCCGGCCAGCCTCGCGGGCCAGCACTACCAGCTGGCGATCTACGATCTCTCCGGCCGCCGCGTGCGGATGGTCGACGAGGGCACCGCCCGGTCGGGCCGCTTCTCGCTGCCGTGGGACCTGCGCGACGAGAACCGCAGCCCGGTGGCGGGCGGCGTCTACTTCGCGCGCTTCGACGTCGGCGGCACGAGCGCGACGCGCAAGCTGGTCGTCATCCAGTAGCCCCGGATTCTCCTGCCGGCGGGGGTGGGTTCCTTCGGGGATCCGCCCCCCGGCGCGTCCGGCCGCGCCGCGGGGCTTCCCGGGACCCGGGGACTTGCGCCACGGGCTTCGAGCGAGTAGATTGCCTCGCCGACATTGCCCGGTAGTGTAACGGCAGCACGACAGGTTCTGGCCCTGTTAGTCGAGGTTCGAATCCTTGCCGGGCAGCCATCTTCCGAGCCTCCCCCCACGGGGAGGCTCGTCCCAGCACCGTGGCGCTATCGTCTAGGGGTCTAGGACGGGTGGTTCTCAGCCATCAAACCGGGGTTCGAATCCCCGTAGCGCTACCATTCTGGAGCCTCGCCCGTGTGACCGAGCGTCACGCGGGCGTTCGCTTACCCGCCCACGCTCGCGAGGGGACGGCATGAGCACGACGGCGCTGCCCGAAGGTCCGCTGGCGATCACCGGCCCGCTCGGGTTCGTGGCCTCGCGGATGCTCCCCATCCTCGCGCAGGGCAACGTGCGCGTGCTGGCGCTCGTGCGTCCCGGCCGCGACGCCTCGGTGCTCGATGCGTTCCCGAACGTCGAGGTCCGCCGCGGCGACCTCGCCGACCCGGCGACGCTCGTGCAGGCGTTCGAGGGCGCGCGCGAGATCGTGCACCTGGCGGGACTCGCGCTCGTGCCCGGCATGCTGCCGCACGTGCTCGCGGCCCGCGTCGCGCGCGGGGCGTTCGTCAGCTCGGCGGGCGTCCACACCCGGCTCGTGAGCCCGAGCGCCGACGCCAAGCGTGCCGGCGAGTCCGCGCTGCGCGCTTCGGACCTCGGCTTCACGATCCTGCGCCCGAGCATGATCTACGGCACGCCGCGCGACCGGAACATCGTCCGGCTGCTGCGGCTGCTCGAGCGCTGGCCGATCGTGCCGTCGCCGCTCGGCGGCATCACGCCGCAGCAGCCCGTGCACGTTGACGACCTCGTCGCCGCGATCTTTGCCTCGCTCGTGCGTCCGGTGGCGCTGCGCCGGGAGTACGACGTCGGCGGCCCCGAGCCCCTGCCGCTGCGCGACGTGGTCGCGGAGTGCGCTCGCGCGCTCGGACGGCCCGCGTGGGTGCTGCCGCTTCCGCTCGCTCCGGCGCACGCGATGGCGAGGGCCGCGAAGGCGATGCACCTGCCGTTCCCGGTGCGGCCCGAGCAGGTGCTGCGCCTCACCGAGTCCAAGTCCGTCGACATCACGCCGGCCCGCCGAGACCTCGGGTTCTCGCCACGCTCGTTCCGCGACGGGGTCGCGGCCGAGGTGGCGCTGCTGCGCGGGGGCACGTGAGGCACGGTGCGCGGTTCGCGCGGATTCTGGAACGAACCTCACAACTCCTTCACCCGGATCGGGTTGCGACCGACCGCCCGGACCGTGATATGGTGCGCGCTTCGCAGGCGCTCCGGGCACGTGACGGCAGGGCGGCTCCCGGAAGGGGACCGGCCCCTGCTCGCGTCCACCCGGCCACCCCTCGGCCAGGCGCCTGCGGTCACGGGGACGCCAGCACCTTGATGTAGATTGCCATCTCGTCGGTGCCGATAACCGGCCGGCGAGAGCTCTCGTTCATCCCGGCCGTCCCGCCGCCGGGATAGGCCGCCGTTCGGGCCCGGTGAACGCGGCGGACGCACCCCCATACCCAGCAGGCACTTCGGCTTCCAATACCCCATGGGATTCCGCAAGGCACCTCGATTCCTGGTGCTCACGGTCGGCTACACGGCGATCGTGAACATCGCGTACCTCGCCGCGTTGATGCTGCGGTTCGAGGGACAGATTCCTGCACGCTTCTGGCAGGGCTACCAGGACATCGGGCCGGCCTTCACGCTGCTCTCGCTGCTGGGCTTCTTCCTCGCCGGGCTCTTCCACGGGCTGTGGCGCTACGCGAGCACCGTGACGCTCTTCCAGATCTTCAAGGGCGTAACCTTGTCCGCGGCGGCGCTGGTGCTGCTGCTCTTCCTGCTGCCCGACCGCAAGTTCCCCACCAGCCTCATCGCGATCGTCTGGCTCGTGGAACTGGTGCTGGTCGGCGCGGTGCGCTTCGCGTGGCGGCTCATGCGCGAACGCGTGCTCGGCCCGTTCAGCGGTCACGCGGTGCCGACGCTGGTGATCGGCGCGGACCACACGGGCGTGGACCTGGTGCAGGAGATGCGGCGCCGGCTCTCGGGCGAGGAATCGCTCATGCCGGTCGGCTTCCTCGACGACGACGAGCGCCTCACCGGGCACCTGATCGAGGGCCTCAAGGTGCACGGCACCGTGGCGGACCTCCCCGCGGTGCTGCGCGAGCGCCACGTGGAGATGGTCGTCGTCTCGGATCCCGACATCCCCGGCCGCGTGCTGCGCGAGATTGCCAAGGTGTGCACCGAGGCGAGCGTGCGCATCAAGACGCTGCCCGGGCTCTCGGACCTGAGCCACGGCTCGCGCCCGAGCCTGTCGCAGATGCGCGACATCCGGATCGAGGACCTGCTCGGCCGCGAGCCGGTGCAGCTCGACCTCGAAGAGGTCGGCGAGTTCCTCCGCGGCAAGGTCGTGCTCGTGACGGGCGGGGGCGGTTCGATCGGTTCGGAGCTCGCGCGCCAGGTGTGCGAGTTCGGGCCCACGGAGCTGGTGCTGCTCGACCACGCCGAGAACGGGCTCTACTTCGTGCACAACGAGCTGCTCGCGCAGCGGCCGGCGTTCCCCGTGCACGCGATCGTCTGCGACATCCGCGACTCGGCCGGCGTCGAAAACGTGTTCCGGCGCTTCCGGCCCGCGATCGTGTTCCACGCCGCGGCGCACAAGCACGTGCCGCTGCTCGAATCGAGCCCGCGCGAGGCCGTGCTCAACAACATCGTCGGGACGCGCAACCTCGTGGACTCCGCGGACCGCGCGGGTACGCGCAAGTTCGTGCTGATCTCCACCGACAAGGCCGTGAACCCGACCAGCGTGATGGGCGCCTCCAAGCGCGTCTGCGAGATGCTGCTCCAGAGCGCCTCGATGCGCAGCGAGACGCGCTTCTGCGCCGTCCGCTTCGGCAACGTGCTCGGCAGCGACGGCTCGGTGATCCCGCTCTTCCAGCGCCAGCTGCAGCGGGGCGGCCCGCTCACGGTCACGCACCCCGAGGCGCGCCGTTACTTCATGACCATCCCCGAGGCCGTCCGCCTCGTGCTGCAGGCCGGCGCGATGGGCCGCGGGGGCGAGGTCTTCCTGCTCGACATGGGCGAGCAGGTGCGCATCCAGGACCTGGCGCGGCAGCTGATCCGCCTCGCCGGGCTGCGCGAGGGCGAGGACATCGACATCGTGTTCACCGGCCTGCGCCCGGGCGAGAAGCTCTACGAGGAGCTGCACTCGCACAGCGAGAAGACGCGCATGACGCGGCACGAGCGGATCGTGACGTGGGAGCTGTCCTCGAAGGAGGAGGGCCTGCTGCGCTCCGAGGTCGAGGTGCTCGAGCGGATCGCCGAGGTGGGCGACCCGGTCGCCGTGAAGGAGCACCTGCACGGCATCGTGCCCGAGTACCGCGAGCCGACCGCCGAGGACCTCCGGCTCCAGCCGTCGCCGGTCAAGACCGACGTGCAGCTGCCGGCCGCGACCCCTGCGCCGCCGTCCGCGACCGCCGCGGACCTCGCGGACAACGCGCGCCAGTGGCTGGACTCCGCCGTCGCCGCGGCGCTGCTCGTCGCCGCGTCGCCGCTCTGGCTCGCGGTGGTGCTCGAAGCGCGCATGCGCGGCGAGGCCGAGATCTTCCTGTTCGAGACGCGCGTGGGCCGTTCGCGGCGGCGCGGGCAGCGCCGCGCGGCGCCGAACAACGTGGCCATCAACCGCCGCAACATCGAGCGCCGCACGCAGAACCTGCTCGGCGAGCCGATCCGCTGCGCGCGCTTCCGCACCGACCTCGGTCCCGTGAGCCGCTGGCTGGCCCTGCGCCGGCTCGACAAGCTCCCGTGGCTGCTCAACGTCCTGCGCAGCGAGATGGCGCTCGTCGGCCCCAAGCCCGAGAAGGCGGAACTCGTGCTGCGCTGGGAGAGCCTCGTGCCCGACTACGCCCGCCGGTTCACCGTGCGCCCCGGCCTCACCGGGCTCGCGCAGGTGTCGGGGATCGCCGACGCGGACGCGGACGGCGTGGTGCGCCGGGTTCACTACGACCTGTTCTACGTGGACCACCGCTCGATCCTGCTCGACACGCGCACGCTGCTGCGCACGCTCGCGGTCGTGGTGCGCCGGCCCCGTCCCACGCCCCCGGGCCGCGTCGCCGCGCCCGATGCGAGGGGGGCCGCATGAAGGCCCCCGAGACCATCGTCACCCCCGCCGGGGGTGCGGTAAGATACGTGCGAACCGGCCGCGGCCCCTCGGGCGCCGGCCCCGTTTTGCCGGATGCCTCACCAGTCCAGGAGGGACGCCCCATGCAACGCTGGATGCGCCGAATCGGCGCGCTCGCCGCTTTCGCGTGCCTGATGCTGCTCGTTCCGTCCGCGGCCCGCGCGGAGGACTACATCCTCGGCAACGAGGACGTGATCTCCGTGTCCGTCTGGCTGCACGCCGAGCTGGCCGCCAACCTGACGATCAACGCCGACGGCAACGTCACGCTCGCGCCGGTGGGCGAGATCCACGCGGCGGGGCTGACCACCAAGCAGCTCGGCGAGAAGATGGCTGACCGGCTCTCGGCGTACCTGCGCCAGACCACCACCGTCACCGTCACGGTCTCGCAGTACATGAGCCGCAGCGTGTTCGTGACCGGCGGCGTCGCGCGTCCCGGACGCTTCGGCTTCGAGCGCATCCCGACGCTGGTCGAGGTGCTCGGCGCGGCGGGCGGCGCCCTCGCGGGCGTGGACCTGTCGCAGGTGCAGGTGGTGCGCAAGGAGGGCGACAAGCGCACGACGATTCCCGCCGACCTCGCGAGCGCGCTGCGCACCGGCGACGCGAGCGGACTGCCCGAGCTCAAGCCCGGCGACACCGTGCTCGTGCCCGGGCCGCCGCAGCCCGGGACCCCCGGCACGCAGGGCGTCGCCGTGCTGGGCGAGGTCACGCATCCCGGTCTCTACATGCTGGCCGCCGGCGGCGACGTGTGGGGCGCGCTCGCGGCCGCGGGCGGGCTCACGACGCGTGGGCTGCTCAGCGACGTGCGCATGCTGACCCGCGGCGACGCGGGGACGATCAACGTGACCAAGATCAACCTGCGCTCGGTGCTCGACAAGGGCAGCCGCTCGCCGGTGCCGGTCAAGTCCGGAGACGTGCTGGTCGTGATGGGCCGCGGACCCGACTTCTGGACCGGCCTGGTCAACATCCTGTCCCTGTCGCGCGACGCGCTCAACACCGTCGTGCTGGTCGACTACTTCCGCAACAAGAACAGCACCACCACCGTCCAGTGACCGAGGAACGATGAGCAGCGAAAACGCGCCCCAGAGCATGGCCGCCGTGGACCCCGCCGAGCTGCTGCGGGTCTTCTGGCGCCGCAAGTGGACCCTGATCGTGCCGTGGGCCGTGGCCCTGGTCATCGGCGTGGCCGCGGCGTTGCTGCTGCCGCCCGTGTACTCGAGCACGACCGTCATGGTGCTCGATCGCGGCCAGAGCATGCAGGGCCCGCTCGGCAACCTGTCGCCCGGGCTCGAGGTCGAGCAACAGGCCGACATCATGCGCGAGCAGGTCCAGAGCAGCCTGTTCCTGCGCAGCGTCGTGGGCGCGACCGGGGTGAAGCAGGACCGCGCCACGCGCTCGTGGGCGCTCAAGGACGCGTCGAAGTATCCCGGCATGTCGCAGGACGAGCAGGTCGAGGCGTTCCTCGTGGACCAGCTGCGTTCGGCGATCAACGTCCGCAGCGTGAAGGGCAAGCTGTTCCAGGTCGAGGTGGACGACGTGGACCCCGACCGCGCGCACAAGTTCTGCGAGGCCGTCGCGAACCAGTTCGTGGCCTCGTCCAAGGCGCGCCAGCTCGAAGCCGTCCAGGCGCAGCAGGAGTTCAGCGTCGAGCAGCTGCAGATCTACAAGCGCGCGCTCAACGAGGCCGAGGCCCGCCTCGACGCGGCGCGCCGCTCGGCGATCTCGACCACGTTCACCGGCTCGCTCGTCAACACGGGCAACCTCACGTTCGCCACCTCGATCCTGGAGCAGGCGAACGCCGAGATCGACGACTCGCGCCAGCGCGTGTCGGACCTGCACAGCCAGTTCGCGGGCAAGCTGCGCGACAACGACCCGCAGCAGCTGTCGAGCCCCGAGGTCAGCACCCTGATCGGGCAGATCTCCACGCTCCAGTCGCAGCTCGGCCGTGCGATGCTGACCGAAGGCTCGGCGGCGGGCGGCGCGGGCGTGCGCATGAGCCTGGCGCGCAAGAACGCCGACCTCGAGAACGCGCTGGCCGACGCGGCCTCGCGCGCACTGCCCGGCGCGTCGCAGGACGCGCGCGACCTCGCCGTGCGCTACCGCATGGCCCAGGCGGACGTGGCCTCGCGCGAGGCGTGGCGCACCTGGCTGATGGGGCAGGTGAACGGCTACCAGCGGCAGGCGGAGATGGCGCCGGGCCGCGACCAGGACATCGCGCACCTGCAGGCCGAGGTGGACCAGCAGCGCTCGCTCTACAACACCTTCCAGCAGCAGTCCGCCGCGGCGCAGATCGCCGAGGCGTTCCAGAACGCCAAGGTCAGCGGCCGCTTCATCGTGCTCGAGCCGGCCACGCGCCCGAACTCGCCCGGCAAGCCCAACCGCATGCTCATCGTGATGCTCGCGTTCGTGCTCGGCGCGATCGTGGGCATCGGCACCGTTCTGGTGGTCGAGCACAACGACCAGTCCATGAAGAACGCGGACGAGGTCGAGAGCCTGCTCGGGCTGCCCGTGCTCGGCACCATCCCGAGGGTCGAGGAACTGCAGCGCCGGCGTCCCAAGCACCGCCAGCAGCCCGCGGCCGCCACGGCGCCGGGCGCGCTGCCCGCGCCCCGCGACGGCGGGCTGATCCAGCGGTTGCGCGTCGAGAGCCCTCTGGGCCTCGAGTTCAAGCGCATCTACCTCAACCTCGCGCGCACGCGCGGCCGCACGCTGCCCAAGACGCTGCTCGTGACGAGTTCCACGCGCGGCGAGGGCAAGACGGCCACGAGCGCGTGCCTCGGGATCACGCTCGCGCGCGAACACCGCCAGCGCACGCTGCTGGTGGACTTCGACCTGCGCAGTCCGGCGCTGCACCGCGCGCTGGGCATGCCGGGCAGCAGCTGGGGCCTGGCGCAGATGCTGGCGCAGAAGCAGTTCGACGAGCGCTTCGTCCGCCACACGGCGCTCGAGAACCTCGACTTCCTCGCGGCGGGCAAGACCGAGCGCCCGGCCGCGGAACTCGTGGAGCAGGAGGCCGTGGAGTGGTTCCTGCGCGAGGCGTCGCAGCGCTACGCGCTCGTCGTGCTCGACACCGCGCCCACGCTGGCCGTTCCGGATCCGCTCGTGCTCGGGCGCGCCGTCGAAGGCGTGCTGTACGTCGTGAAGGCCGGAGCCACGGTGCGCAAGGCGGCCGAATACGGCGTGCGCGTTCAGCGCGAGGCGCGCGACAACGTGCTCGGCGTGCTGATGAACGATTCGGGCGAGTTCCTTCCGCAGTACTACGGTTACAAGGCCCAGTACTACGGCTACACGACCGAGGTCGCCGAGGGCTGAGCCCTCGGACGCCCGGGTCGGACGGGAGCGTCGTGCGAAGCACTCGCGTGCTCTGGAACGTGGTCACCAACTACCTGCGGCTGCTGCTGGCTGCGGGGGTCGGCGTCGTGCTCACGCCCTTCATGGTCCACCACCTGGGGGACCGCGACTACGGGCTGTGGGTGACCGTGTTCTCGCTCACGAGCTACTTCGGCCTCTTCGACCAGGGGATCCGCCCGTCGCTCGTGCGCTACGTCTCGCGCGACCACGCCGCGGGCGACCACGAGGGCCTCGCGCGCACGATCAACAGCGCGGTCGTGCTGTACACGCTGGTCGGCGCCCTCACCATGGCCGCCGCCGCGATCGCCGCCGCGAACGCGCACGCCCTGCTGCGCGTGGACACCACGCTGCTCCCGGTCGCTCCCACGCTGCTGCTGCTGCTCGGCGCCACGCTGGCCATCGGCTTCCCGCTCGGCGTGTTCGGCGCCGTGCTCTCCGGCCTGCAGCGGTACGACGTCGCCAACGGCATCGGCATCGTGGTCGGCGTCCTCCGCCTGGTCGCGTTCACGCTGGTGCTGCACCTGGGCGGCGGACTCGTGGCGCTGGCGTGGACGCAGCTGGTCGTGAACCTGTTTGGCCACGGCTGGTCGTGGGTCGCCGCGCGCAGGCTGCTGCCCGGCGTGCGGCTCGGGGGCGAGTGGGTGCGCCGCGAGGCGATTCGCCGCATCGCGCAGTACGGCGGGTGGGCGCTGATCGGCGCGCTCGCCTCGAACATCGCGTTCCAGACCGACTCGCTCGTGATCACGGCCTGCCTCGGCGCCGCGCTCGCCACGCCGTTCGCGATGTGCGCGGGCCTCGTGGAGGCCTCGCGCTCGCTGGTCTACGGCGCCGCTTGGGTGCTGGCCCCGACCGCGAGCGAGATGGACACCCTGGGCGAGGGCGACAAGCTGCGCGCGATGTACGTCGCCGGCTCCAAGTACGCCGTGCTGCTCGCCTGGCCCGTGCTCATCGGCATGATCGTGTTCGGATCGAACCTGCTCACCACATGGGTGGGGGCGCGCTACGCGTCCGCGAGCCTGCTGCTCACGATTCTCGCGGTGCCCACCATGGTGGCGCTGCCGCAGGCGATCGCGTCGTCGGTCCTGTTCGGCGTCAGCCGGCACCGCGGCGTGGTGCTCCTGTCTCTGACCGCGGCCCTGCTCAACCTCGGGCTCTCGATCCTGTGGGCGCGCTCGCCCGGGCCGATGCGGGCGCTCTTCGGGACCACCGTGTCGCCCGGCCTCGTGGGCGTGGCGATGGGCACGGCGGTGCCGCAGGCGTGCGTCTACGGCATGGGCATCGC
>Ga0265338_10011615_pt1 | contig 10149 bp, 11 predicted proteins | sample 42126metaG_FD_193579 | JGI IMG/M metagenome (GOLD analysis project Ga0265338, IMG submission 193579) | Rhizosphere microbial communities from Carex aquatilis grown in University of Washington, Seatle, WA, United States - 4-21-26 metaG | ecosystem: Host-associated > Plants > Roots > Rhizosphere... | reverse complement strand
GATGCCGCCGAGGCTGATCACCGCGACCTCGGTCGTGCCGCCGCCGATGTCGACGATCATGTTCCCGGTCGGCTCGGCGACGGGGAGGCCGGCTCCGATCGCGGCGGCCATCGGCTCCTCGATCAGGTACGCCTGGCGGGCGCCGGCAGAGAGTGTCGCCTCCTCGACCGCGCGCTTCTCGACGCCGGTGACGCCGGAAGGGACGCAGACGACGACGCGCGGGTGCGCGAAGCGATGCTGGTGCACCTTCTGGATGAAGTGGCGGAGCATCTGCTCGGTCACGTCGAAGTCGGCGATGACGCCGTCCTTGAGCGGACGGATCGCGGAGATCGTCCCCGGCGTGCGCCCGAGCATCCGCTTCGCCTCGACGCCGACCGCGTGCACCTCGCCGGTGCGCTGGTCGATCGCGACCACGGACGGTTCCGAGAGGACGATCCCCCGGCCCCGCACGTAGACGAGCGTGTTGGCCGTGCCGAGGTCCACGGCCATGTCGCGGCCGCCGAACCCGGTCATCGCGGAGAAGAGACCCATTCCCGGACCACTCTAGCTACGCATTTCCGGAAAGTCGCTGGAAAGCCTTGACACTCGCGTGACGGTTGCCCCGCTAGCTTCGCCGTATGAACACCGTGAGCTTGATCGGGAACCTCGCGACCGACGTCGAGGTGCGCGACGTCGGCGAGGAGAAGAAGGTGGCGAGCTTCCTTCTCGCCGTCGATCGCGGCGGCCGCGAGGCCGGCGCCGACTTCGTCTGGATCTCGGCCTGGGACCGTCAGGCGGAGCTCTGCGCCGAGTACCTGGCCAAGGGCCGTCGCGTCGCGGTCGAGGGACGGCTGCACAGCCGGACCTGGGAGCAGGACGGGACGCGTCGCGACGCGATCGACGTCGTCGCACGGCGGGTCGAGTTCCTCGGCGGCCCGTCCCGCGACGAGGGCGCGGAGATCATCCCCTTCGAGGCGGCCGCCGCTGGGTAGCCGCGATCCCTCAGAGTGACGCGAGGAACTCGCGAATCGCGCGGAGGCACGCGTCCGGTCGCTCGCCGATGAGCAGGTGGCCGCAGTCCGCGATCACACGGAGCGGCGCGCCGAGGCGTCGGGCGTACTCCATCCCGTCGGAGAGCGGCACCCAGTTGTCCTGCCCGCCCCAGAGGCACAGGCAGGGACAACGGACGCGGTCGAGGTCCTGCCGCGGATCGGTCGCGATCAGCGCCCGCCCGGCGGCAACCGTGTCCGTGTGCTCGGCGGGGCCGGAGAGGAACGCCTCCGCGATCTCGGGATCGAGGCCCGGCGGGTCGGCGACCCCCCACCAGCCGAACGCCACCGTGCGACCAAGCGCTGAGCCTGCCCACGCCTCCCGGTGGCGCGCGATGAGCCGGCCCGGCTGGGCGAGTCCGACGATCGAGAGCACGACCTCGGCCGAGCGGCTGTTGGAGGAGATCCCCGGCGCCGCCGCGAGCACGACTCCGGTGACCGCCTCCGGCCGCCGCATGGCGGCGCGCAGTCCGACCAGTCCTCCGAGCGAGTGGCCCACCCAGGGAGCCGGCAGCGCGTCCTCCGCCTCGAGCACGGCGAGGACTGCGTCCGCGAACGGGTCGATCGTCGGCGCCGCCGGCAGCGGCGCTGCGCCGCCGTGCCCTGGGAGCTCGGGCACGATCACGCGCCGTTCCGCGGCGAGCGCTGGCGCGAGCGCGAGCCAGTTTGACCCCGCGCCGCCGAGCCCGTGCACGAGCACGAGAGGCGGTCCGGAGCCGCCGACCGCGTAGCGAAGCGGGGTTCCGCGGTACGTAGTCTCCCGCACCCGAAATCCTGAGAGAACCGAGGTGGCGTCCGTCGTCACCAAGGCCTATTCTTCACTCGTATGGATGCTTCGGTAGGACGGGTCGAGTGAGGCCCGTCGAATCGACAAGCGAGGGTCTGGTCTAGCCCGTCTGAGCGCCTTGCGCCGGCGGGCTTTTTCATACCCAGGGAGGAGCACGACGGAATGGCGAATCACCTCACGCCCGAAGAGCTGTCGAAAGAGTTGGGAATCGATCGGCAGGAGGTGATCCGGGTCTGCATGCAGGAGGGGGTGCCGATCTATCACGGCAAGATCGACAAGTACCTCTTCCAGGCGCAGCTCCAGGCAGTGAGCGGGCAGGCGTCCGCGGGCTGAAGCTTCCCCGGTGTCAGGCGCTCTTGCGCGCCGGCGCCTTACGCGTACGAGAGCCGCTTCCCGAGCCGGTGCTCTTCTCGGGGGCGGCTTTCGTCTTCCCGGAGGACTTTCCGGTCGTGGTCTTCGCGCCGTCCCGCCGGCCCTGCACGTCGGCGACGCTCCGCCGGAGCGCCTCCATCAGGTCGACGACAGGCGTCTCGGCCACGGGCTCGGGCCGGGTGATCTCCTCGCCCGCAAGCTTCGCCTCGAGCATTGCCTTGAGATCGTGGCGGTACTCGTTGTCGAAGTCCTCCGCCTGCCACTCGCCGACGAGGCTCTGGATGACCTGCCCCGCGAGCTCGAGCTCCGGCGCGCGCACCTCGGTTGCGGCCACCGCCTCCTCGATCTCCTCCTTCGAGCGGACGTCCTCCGCGTAGAAGAGCGTCTCGAGCGCCAGCGTGTCTCCCTGCGGGCGGATGAGGCAGAGGTTCTCCTTGCCCCAGAGCACGAACTTCCCGACCGCGGCCATCCCGCTCTCCTGCATCGCGCGCAGCAGCAGCACGTACGGTCGCCGCTGCGCCTCGGCGGTCGCGGGAGCGAGGTAGTACGTGCGGTCGAAGAACACCGGGTCGACATCCTCGAGCTTCACGAAGCGGAGGATGTCGATCGCCTGGGAGCGCTGAAGCGCCACGGACTCGAGGTCCGACTCCTCGACGAGCACGAACTCGCCCTTCGCCACCTCCCAGCCCTTGACCAGCTCGTCGGCCTCGACCTCACGCTCGTGGAACGGACACCACCGCTTCTGCTTGATCGGCGTGCCGCACTCACGGTGCAGGGTCCGGAACGACACGTCCTCCCGCTGGGTCGCCAGGGCGAGCCCGATCGGGATGTTGACGAGGCCGAAGCTGATCGATCCGTTCCAGATGGTGCGCATGGCTCCCCAAAAGTCTAGAGGGACCAGGGAGTTTCGCCCTCCCCCGCCCGTTCCCTTCCCCGTACGATGGTGCCCGTGACGACGACCGCGGTCTCTACGCCCGAAGCCCCGTCGCCCCTCGAGACGCGCACCACTCCGGCCCTCTGGCGGTATGCCCTCGACCAGCGCAGGGATCTGCCGGCCCATCTCGAGGAGAACCCCGACGGCTGGACCCCGGTCAGCTGGGAGCAGGCCGCGGAACGGGTCGATGCGCTCGGCCACGCCCTGCTCGCGCGGGGCGTCCGGCACGGCGACGCGGTCGCGGTTCTCGCCCGGACGCGCCTCGAGTGGGTTCTCCTCGACTGGGCGATCATGTCGATCGGCGCCGTCGTCGTCGGGCTCTACCCGACGAACTCGGCCAAGGAGTGCGAGTACATCCTCGGACACTCCGAGACGGTGCTCGCGTTCGCCGAGGACGACGGGCAGCGTGAGAAGCTCGAGTCCGTGCGTGCGGCGCTGCCGGCGCTTCGCGAGGTGTTCCCGTTCGCGTCGCTCGGCGACATCGAGGCCGAAGGCCGCGCCCATCGCGCCGACCACCCCAACGCCGTCGAGGAAGCCTCGTCGGCGATCGGCGAGGACGATCTTGCGACGCTCATCTACACGTCGGGGACGACCGGCCCGCCGAAGGGCTGCATGCTCACGCACAAGAATCTCGTCACCGCTGCGCTCCGCGTCGATCCGGAGCTCGAAGAGGAAAGCGACGTCATCCTCCTCTTCCTTCCGCTCGCACACAGCTTCGGACGCCTCGTGCACCAGTCGGCTGCGCACTACGGCGCGACGGTTGCGTTCTGCGCGGAGGCGACGCGCGTGCCCGAAGCGCTCCAGACCATCCGCCCCACGGTGCTGCCGGCGGTCCCGCGCGTCTACGAGAAGATCCATTCGAACGCGCTCGGCGAGATCGAGCGCAGCAGCGGCGCGAAGCGCGCGATCGGCCGCTGGGCCCTCCGCGTCGGCGCCGACGCGAGCCGACGCCGCCGCGCCGGCAAGCCCGTCCCGGCGCTTCTGCGCCTCCAGGACAGCGTTGCCGACCGGCTCGTCTTCGCGAAGGTCAGGCAGCGGCTCGGCGGCCGGCTCCGTCTCGGCATCTCCGGCGCGGCGCCGCTCGGCGTCGACGTCCTCGAGTTCTTCAACTCGCTCGGGCTGCTCGTGGTCGAGGGCTACGGGCTCACCGAGACCTCGAGCTCGACGACCGTGAACGAGCCGGACGACTATCGCTTCGGAACGGTCGGGCGCCCCGTCCCCGGCAGCGAGCTGATGCTGGCCGAGGACAACGAGATCCTCGCCCGCGGCGACACCATCTTCGCCGGCTACTACAAGGATCCCGAGGCGACGGCCGCGACCTTCACCGAGGACGGCTGGTTCCGCACCGGCGACGTGGGCGAGATCGACGCAGACGGCTTCCTGAAGATCACCGACCGCAAGAAGGACCTGATCATCACCGCCGGCGGCAAGAACATCGCGCCGCAGAACCTCGAGAACGCCCTCAAGGGCTCCCGCTTCATCTCCCAGGCGATCGTGATCGGCGACCGGCGCCCGTACGTCGTGGCGCTGATCACGCTCGACCCGGACGAGGTCGCCGCCTCGGGACGCGATCCGCAGGAGCTCGTCCAGGAGATCGTCGACGACGTGAACCGCGACCGGGTTCGCGTCGAGCAGATCAAGCGCTTCGAGATCGTGCCCCGCGACTTCTCCCAGGAGGAGGGTGAGGTGACGCCGACCATGAAGCTCCGCCGCCGCGTCATCCACGAGAACTTCGCGGCCGAGATCGACGGGCTCTACAGCTGAACGACGTCTTTCTCTTCTCCTCCGCCTTCCTCGCCAGCGCGGTCGAGATGGTCGAGGCGCTCACGATCGTGCTCGCCGCCGGGGTGACGCGGGGCTGGCGGTCCGCCCTGTTCGGGCTCGGCGCGGCAGTCGTCGTGCTCACCGCCATCGTCGCGGTGCTCGGACCGGCGCTGACGCTCATCCCGATCTCTGCGCTGCGGCTGGTCGTCGGAGCGCTGCTGCTCGCCTTCGGGCTCCAGTGGCTGCGCAAGGCGATCCTCCGCGCGAGCGGCTTCAAGGCGCTGCACGACGAGGCGGCGATCTACGCGGAGGAGCTGGCGGAGGCGCGCACGGCGGGACGCGAGGAGCGGGCCGGGATGGACTGGTACGGCTTTACGCTGTCGTTCAAGGGCGTGCTGCTCGAGGGTCTCGAAGTCGCGTTCATCGTCGTCACCTTCGGCAGCGCGCAGGGCAACATCGCGCTCGCCGCGGTCGCGGCCGGCGCGGCGCTCGTGCTCGTCGCGACCGTCGGCGTCCTCGTGCGCGCTCCGCTCGCGCGTGTGCCCGAGAACACGCTGAAGTTCGCCGTCGGCGTGATGCTCACCACCTTCGGCATCTTCTGGTCCGCGGAAGGAGCCGGCGCGGACTGGCCGGGCGGCGACGCGTCGCTGCCGGGAGTCCTGATCTTCGTCATCGCCGTCTCGTTCGCGTCGGTCGTCCTGCTCCGCCGCCGCCGCGTCGCCGTCGCCGCCGCATGAGCCACGTCGCCGCCTTCGGCCGCTTCTGGTGGGACTTCGTCGTCGGCGACGACTGGCGTGCCGCCGCCGGCGTCCTCGTCGCGATCGGCATCACGGCCGCCCTCGCGGCGGCGGGGCTCGCCGCGTGGTGGTTCCTCCCACCGGCGGTCGCCGTCGTGCTGTGGCTCTCCCTCCGCCGCGCAGTCGCGCAGGAGGAACGGAGCTAGCCGGTGATCCTCCGCGCGCCGTCGTAGGTGGCGGCGTACCACGCCTCACCGAGGCTGGAGATCTTGACGACGTCTCCGGTGTGCGGCGCATGGACGAACTGGCCGCCGCCGATGTAGATGCCGACGTGGCCGAGCCCGTCGAAGAAGACCAGGTCGCCCGGCTCGAGATCGGAGCGGGAGACCGGGACGCCGACGTTCCACTGCGCGCCGGTGTAGTGCGGAAGCGAGACCCCGACCTGCGCATACACGTACGCGACGAAGCCGGAGCAGTCGAAGCCTGCGGGGCTGGAGCCGCCCCAGACGTATGGCGTGCCGAGGTACCGCAGTGCGATCCCGACGACACCCGTGTACTGCGACGGCGGAGCGACGCTGATGCCGTCCGGCGTCGACGCGCTGACCCCGAAGCCCGGGTCGGTCGTGAGCGCCAGCTGGCTCTGCTCCGCGAGCCGCGTCCGGGCGGCGCTGGCGAGCTGGAGCTGCCGTGCGCGCTGTTGGGCGACGAGGTTCGCGATCTCGCCCTTGATCGAGTTGTAGAGGGTCTGCTCGTGGTCGCGCTCGGAAGTCATCTGGGCCTTGGCGGCGGCGCGCTCGCGGACGAGGCGCGTCTGCTCGGCGCGGGCGTGCTCGAGGATCCGCTCATGCGTCGCGATCTGCCGCTTGAACGAGATCACCTCGTTCATGACGGCGACATCCTGCGACGACACCGACTGCACCGTCTCGATCCGGTTGACGAGGTCGTCGATGCTCTGCGCCCCCAGAAGCACCGACAGCGTCGACTGCTCGTCCCGCGTCGTGTAGATGACGACGAGCCGCTGCTCGAGAGCCAGCTGCGCCTTGCCGAGATTCGACCGCGCGACGTGCAGGGCCTGGCGGTTGATCTTCAGGCTGCGCTCGATCCGGTACAGCCCGGCGCTCGCCGCGTCGTAGGCGTTCGTCGCCCTCTGGACGCTTCCGTCCAGCTGCTGAAGCCGGCTCAGGACCTGCTGGGCCTGCGCCTGCTTGGCGGCAATCGAGGGGTCGCCGGTCGCAGTGCCGGCCGCGGCGCACGCCGCGGCGAGGGCAATGACGAGCACCGGCGCCTGTCGTTTGAAGAACCGAATGACAATCTCCGACGGTTGCTTACGGCAGGCGCACCGGAGGGGCCGGTACGTCACAAGCTAGTGAGGCTATCAGCGTCATCGGACACCTGCAACCCGCGCATGCGCCCAAACATGCTGCATTTGGGCCATGAAAGGGCTGGAAACGCACATAGTTCGGTCCGCACAAAGTCCCGGTTTTTCTCTTCAGCTGTGCTACGGTCCGCCGACCGTGAGCGGCCGAAGGACACGATCCGCGGCGCGGCTCGCCGGCGTCTCTGCGGTGCTCGCCGCCGCTGTCGTCTCGACGGCGACGGCCTCCAGCGCCGGTGGGCCCACGCACCATCGAGCGGCCGAGCTGCGCGTCCAGGCGCAGACGCTGGACAGCCGCGCGCACAAGGCACTCCTCGACCTCTACGCCCTCGACTCGCGGCTCGGAACCGCCCAGACGCAGCTGGCCGTGCTCCAGGGCGAGTCGCTCCGGCTGCAGATCGCGCAGAGCCAACTCACGCAGCAGGTCGCCGCCGCGCACCAGTCGCTCGTCGTCTCCGAGAGTCTCCTCGCGCAGCATCTCCGCGACCTGTACGAGCAGGGAGACGTCGACCCGCTCGCCGTCGTGCTCGGCGCGGAGTCGCTGGACGACGCGGTCACGAGGCTCGACGATCTCACCCGCGTCGCCGACCAGAACAGACAGGTCGCGGCCGCGACGCGAGCCGCGCAAAGGCGGCTCGTCCGCCTGCAGACGACGCTGGTGGCGCACCAGGTGCGGGTTCAGAGGGCGCTGGCGCGCGCCCGGCAGACAGCGCGTGAGCTCACGACCGCGCACGCCGACCGCGTCTCCTACATCAGCGGTCTCCGCCGGCAGAAGCAGCTCGCGACGGCGAAGATCGCCGCGCTCGAGGCGACCGCACAACGCGTCCAGGTGAAGGCGCAGACGATCCAGGAGGCGGCGACGGGCTCCGATCCGCCCGCGACCTCGTCGCCTCCGGCCCCCGCCGCCCCGTCGCAGAGCGGACGCACGATCACGGTCAGCGCGACCGGATACTCGCTTCCGGGACACACCGCAAGCGGGCTTCCGGTGGGCTGGGGTGTGGTCGCCGTCGACCCGTCCGTGATCCCGCTCGGCACGCGCCTCACCGTCCCCGGCTACGGCGAGGCGGTGGCGGCCGACGTGGGCAGCGGCGTCCGCGGCGCGATGATCGACCTCTGGTTCCCGACGCTCGCCCAGGCGCGGGCCTGGGGCCGCCGGACAGTGACGATCACCCTGCACTAAACTTCGCGCTCCCAGGAAGGGGGCGACAGCTGAGCGAAGTACTCCAGACAGCCGAGGAGAGGCAGTCCGATCCGCTCCGTGTGCTGATCGTGGACGACCACGATCTGTTTCGCACCGGCCTGCGCAACCTCCTCGAGGAGCAGGGCGTCGTCATCGTCGGCGAGGCGGCGACCGGCGCCGATGCGGTCAAGCTCGTGCGCGAGCGAAACACGGACGTCGTCGTCATGGACCTGAACATGCCCGGGATGGGAGGCGTGGAGGCGACGCGTCACATCTCCGCCGTCGCGCCGCTCACGCACGTCGTCATGCTGACCATCTCCGACGAGGACAACGACGTGATGGACGCGATCCTCGCCGGCGCGTGCGGCTATCTGCTCAAGGACTCGTCGATCCAGGACCTGATGGCAGGCATCCGCGCCGCGTCACGCGGCGAGTCGCTGATCTCTCCGCACATCGCCGCGAAGGTGCTGCAGCGCGTGCGCGCGACGAGCACGCAGCCGGAGATCGCGAGCACGATCAGGGCCGAGCTCTCCGACCGCGAGGTCGAGGTGTTGAAGCTGATCGCGAACGGCAAGGACAACGCGGTGATCGCGGCCGAGCTTCACATCAGCCCGAAGACGGTGAAGAACCACATCTCGAACATCCTGATGAAGCTGCAGATCGACAACCGCATCCAGGCCGCGGTCTACGCGGTCCGCAGCGGGATCGTCTAGGTCGTCTAGTTCTGCGCGGCGAGCCGCCGCCGTGTCCGAGTCCGCTCGTACAGCGACCCGAGCAGCGCACGCAGCTTCGCCAGCTCGCCGTCGGCGCTCGTCAGACGGCCGGCGAGCGACGCGAGCTCGGCGCTCAGGCGGGAGGGGTCGCCGCCCCCGGCCTCGCGCGCGACCTCGCCGAGCCGCCGCTCGAGCCGGATCCGCTCGGCCTCGAGGGCGAGTGCCTGCGCGTAGCCCTCGGTGAGCGTGTCCTCGAGCCGGGCCAGCGTCGGAGCGCCGGCCCCCTCGGCGGGCGCGCTCAAGAGCTCCCGGATCTCCTCCAGGACGGTGGTCTCGTCGGCGGCGTTCACGGCTCCCCGGTCGATTATGGGACGGGCCCGCAAGGCTCGGTAAGGGCCGGGGGTCCCATCTTCGGGGTCCGATCGACCCATCTGGCTCGACGGGTCCGGCTTGACGGGCCGCGGAGGCGTCCGAACAATGGGGCCGTCGTGCCAGCTCGCGCCCGCGCCGCCGTCGCGGTCATCTTCGCCGCCCTCGTCACGCCCGCCGCAGCGGGTGCTGCGCAGGGTGCCCCGCTGAGCCTGAGGCTGGAGCACGCGCTCCGCGCGCCGCATGTCAGCGCCGCGGCCTCCGGCGCCGCCGTGCTCGACCTGTCGACCGGCCGCGCCGTCTTCACGCACAACCCGTCGCTGTCGCTGCTGCCGGCGTCGAACGAGAAGCTCGCGGTCACGTACGCGGCGCTGACGGCGCTCGGGCCCGCCTTCCGGATCGAGACGGACGTGCTCGGCGAGGGGCGCCAGGTCGGGACGCTCTGGACGGGGAACCTCGTGCTGAAGGGGTACGGCGACCCGTCGCTCTCCTCGGCGGGCCTCGCGTCGCTCGCCCGGCAGGTTCGCGCTGCGGGCATCACGCGCGTGGCGGGACGGGTGATCGGTGACGAGACCTGGTTCGACGCGCAGCGCATCTCACCGGGATGGAAGGCCGCGTTCTACATCGAGGAGTCGCCGCCGCTCTCGGCGTTGATCGTCGACCGCGGTCGCGTCGGCCGGTGGACGTCGCACAACCCTGCGCTTGCGGCCGCGCAGCTCTTCCGGAAGGCGCTCGTGCGCGTCGGCGTCCGCGTCGCGGGCGGCGCGGTGCTCGGGGCGGTCGCGCCGACGGCGACCATCATCGGCTCGATCGACTCGCCGACGCTCGCCGCAATCGTCGACTTCATGGATCACGAGAGCGACAACTTCACCGCCGAGATGCTCGTGAAG
>Ga0265338_10011614_pt1 | contig 10150 bp, 11 predicted proteins | sample 42126metaG_FD_193579 | JGI IMG/M metagenome (GOLD analysis project Ga0265338, IMG submission 193579) | Rhizosphere microbial communities from Carex aquatilis grown in University of Washington, Seatle, WA, United States - 4-21-26 metaG | ecosystem: Host-associated > Plants > Roots > Rhizosphere... | reverse complement strand
CAAGCCAACTCCCTGAACTCCCCGATGCGAAGAAGGCGCGTTTCATCGCCATGGGGTTGTCGCCTTACGACGCATCCGTGCTCGTAGCCGAGAAGGAAGCGGCCGATTATTTCGAGGCGATGGAGAAGGAAGGCGCGGAACCCAAGGCCGCGGTGAATTGGCTGAACAACGAATATTTCGGCCGGTTGAATAAGGAAGGGCTCTCATTACCCGGACCTGTCGCGCCCGCGGCCAACACCAGGATTCTTGCCATGGTCGCCAGCCAAACGATCTCCACAAGCATGGCCAAGACCGTCGTCGGCTTGCTGATTGCAGAAGGGGGCGGCGATCCCGAAACGATCGTGAAGGAGCGCGGCCTTACGCAAGTGACCGACACCGCTGTGATCGAAGCGGCCGTCGATGCGATTATTGCCGCCAATCCGGAGAAGGTGGCTGAGGCAAAAGCAAAGCCCAAAGCAGCCGCGTGGTTCGTCGGTCAGGTGATGAAATCGACGCAAGGAAAAGCGAATCCGCAGGCCGTGAATGCCATTTTGCGGCGTCGACTCGGGCTGCCCGACGAGGGGTGATTCGTTGCAATCTGTCCTTTTTTGCACTTTGGTCCGGTTGTCAAGACCGCGGGCCGCATTTTGGTTCGTACACGGACGATGCTCCAAAACATAATATTTTATTGGGTTTTTTGATTTTGTGCTTGACAGCGCGCTCACCGTAAATAGGGGCGGTATTGCTTCGCTAACCGGCCTTACGCATATTTCCACTCGCTTTCGGGAGGTGCGTGTTGCACTGACTGAATTCTAGAGGGAGTCGTTACATGCCGATGACTGCAAAGAAGAAGCCGCGCAAGAAGGCGGCAAAGAAGCCGACGGTTCGTAAGGCCGCGGCCCGTAAGCCGGCCCGCAAGGCCGCCAAGAAGGCCGGCCGCAAGCCGGCTGCGAAGAAGGCCGTGAAGCGGAAAGTTGCGAAGAAGGCTGCAAAGAAGCCGGCGCGCAAAGCCGCCAAAAAGCCCGCCAAACGGCGTGCGGCGAAAAAGGCCGCCCCTCCTGCAATGCCGGCAATGTAAGCCGGCACTCGGGTGGTGAAGGCATAGGCCGCGGTCTCTCTGCGAAAGAGGGCCGCGGCCTGCCCGCCCGAAAATCTCCTCCCCCTCGTTTTCTCTCCCCCGTTTTTTCCGATCCTCGCTCGACGAGCGTTTGCGGCCGATGACCCGCTGGGTTAAAGCAGACCCGCTCTCAAGCCCGAGGACCGTCATGCCCAAAGCCCGCAGCAAGACGCCCGCGAAAGCGAACGCGCGCGCCAAAGCGCCAGCCGCCAAAACCGCCAAACCCGCCAAATCCGCCCGCGCAAAACGGCAGCGTCCCATCGAGCTCTATTTCTGGCCCACTTATAATGGCCTTAAGATCAGCATCTTCCTGGAAGAAGCCGGGCTCCCCTACGAACTGAAGCCTGTCAATATCAATCGCGGCGAGCAGTTCGATCCGCATTTCCTGTCGATCTCGCCCAACAACCGGATTCCGGCCATTGTCGATCCGGATGGGCCAGGCGGGCGGCCGATCTCGATCTTCGAATCCGGCGCCATCCTGCAATATCTCGGGCGCAAGACCGGGAAGTTCTATCCCAAGACCGAACGGGCGCGGGTGGAAGTGGACGAATGGCTGTTCTGGCAGGTGGCGGGCTTCGGCCCGATGGCGGGGCAGGCCCACCACTTCCGCGAATATGTGAAGGAGCCAAATCCCTATGGGAGCCAGCGCTATACCAAGGAGATGAACCGCCTCTATGGCGTCATGAACAAGCGTCTGGAAGGGCGCAATTATCTCGCCGGCGCCTATTCCATTGCCGACATGGCGTGCTGGGGCGTGGTGAAGAGCGCCCACCGTCAGGGTCAGACGCTCGACGAGTTTCCCAACGTCGAAGCCTGGTGGAAGCGGATGAACACCCGCCCGGGCGTGCAGCGGGGCGGCAAGACCGGTGAATTTTTGCGGGCTCCGAATTACGGGGCGACGAATGATCCCATCGCCGCAAAACACCTTTTCGGTCAAACCGCTAGGCGGTGATAGCGGCCCCGGCTACGTAGGAACGCGCATAAGTAATAACGCGGATTAAGATCAACGCCCCTCAGCGTTAACGTGCCCTTAGCCAGATGGTTTTCATGATCGTTCCGGTCATGGGGTCCGGCAGAAGGCCGAAACGAAAAGGGGTGATTGTCATGGCTTACATCGATTTGGATGCGCTGACGCAATTCGAATCTCAGGCCCGCAATGGGCGTGCGGATGCGCTGTACAATCTGGGTCTGGCCTATTCCACGGGTCACGGCGTGGACGTCGATTACATCTCGGCACACAAATGGTTCAACCTGGCGGCCATGAAGGGCGTGGACGAGGCGAAGGGCTGGCGCTCGCAATTGTCGCGCGAAATGAGCGCGGGCCAGATCGCCGAAGCCCAGCGTCAGGCGCGCGAGTGGCTGCGGCACCGCTGAGCGATTGCCCGGCTCAGCCGATTGCTTCGAGGAACGTGCCGATAGAAGCGACCGCTTCGGGCTCGTCCAGAAACGGCACGTGACCGCGATCTTTGACGGTTACTGCGACAAGGTCCTGCTTCTCGTGCTGCATGGCGGCCAGTGTTTCCGCCGACAGCAGATCTGAATTTTCGCCCCTCAGCACCAGCGTGGGTGCATTCGCCAGCGCGCGGAACCATTTCCAGAGATCGGCCGCGCCCGCATCGGTTCTCGGATTGGTGCCTCGGCCCTCCAGAACCGCGCGTGGAAATTCCGGATCGTAATCCCCGACGATGCGCCCCTCTCTTTCGCGATAGAGCGCGTGCGCGAATTCCAGCCAGCGCGCATCGGGCACGTTCGGGAACCGTGCGGCGTGGCCGCGTTTGAGGCCTTCGGCCGCTTCGTCCCATCCGGCATAGCGGGGCGGGGCGCGCATGATCTCATAAATGTGCTCGAGACCGGCGGCTTCCAGCATGGCGCCCATGTCGTTGAGAATGGCGCCTGCAATCGCATCCGGTTTGAACGCCGCCATGGTCATGGCGATGACGCCCCCCCGCGAAGTGCCGAGGACGATGACGCGCGGCAGCCCCAATGTCGCGAGCAGCTGGAACACATCGCGCGTCTCGACCGGCACGGAATAATTGGCGATATCGGGATCGTAGCCCGAGCGTCCGCGGCCGCGAAGATCGACCGTCACCACCCGCCGTGTCGCCGCGATGCGCCCTGCGATGAAGTCGAAATCGCGCGAATTGCGGGTGAGCCCGGGGATGCACAGCACCGGCGTCTTCTCCGGCGGCCCCGGATAATCGCGATAGAACAGGTTCAGGCCGTCGGCCGAGGAATAGAACCGCTCTTCATACGCCATGCAGAGATTTCCCGAACTACGCCCGTCATTCTAACGGGAGTTTGTCCCGTTCCGCACGCTCCTCATGGGATGGCGGCTACTGAACCTGGGAGGCCGGAACCAGCGCGGAACCGCCTTGCACGCTCGCATTCGGGTCCGGAACCGGCGCCGAAGGAATCGCTATCGCCTGCCGGATGGCCGGCAGACTCATCGGATTGGGCCGGTACAAATCGGCGAGGATCGAAAGCTTCTGGTCCGAATTGTTCAGCCGGTTGCGATAGACCTCGACGTTCTCAAGCACGCGCTCGACGTAATTGCGGGTCTCCGGGAAGGGAATCGATTCGACCCAGTCGATGGGATCGGTGTGCCCGTCGCGGGGATCGCCAAACGCGTCCACCCAATTGCTCACATTGCGGGGACCCGCATTGTAGGAGGCGATAGCCAGGACATAGGACCCGTCCCAGCGATCGAGGTATTCCCCGATGGTCGCCATGCCGAGCTGCATGTTGTAGTCGGCGTTGTTCAGATTGGCCGGCCGGAAGGCAATCCCGCTGACGGTTGCCGCGTGCTTGGCCGATGCCGGCATCAGCTGCATCAGCCCGCGCGCGCCGGCGGTGCTCACCGCGCCGGTGTCGAATTCGCTTTCCTGACGCGCCAGCCCGAGCACCAACGCTGCCTCCGGCGCGCTGCCCTTGACCTTGGGCATCGCCACCACCGGGTGCAGATAGGGCTGGAGATAGACCTCGTTGTAGCTCGCGTTCTTGGCCACGCGCACGGAGAGCGCCTGATCGCCGGTGGCCGCGACCGTCTCGGCCAGCATGGAAAGCCGCTTCGGATCGGTCGTATCGGTGGCAATGGCGAGCGCGAATTGACGCGCCGTGCTGCGGTCGCCCATGTCGGTAAGCAGCTTCATCGCCTGGACGCGCTCGTCCCCTTCGAAGGCCGCACGCTCGGATGGCAGCGGATCGGAAACCGCCACATTCATGTGCAAGACCGGGGTCTCGTTGAGCTTGGCGAGCGCGAGCTGCCCATAGAACACGGTCGAATAATTCGCGGCCCTGCGATATTCGGCGAGCGCATCCATCGGCTTGTTCAGGGCTTCGTCGGTGCGGCCGAGCCAGTAATGGGCGCGGGCCACGCTGATGGGGAAGTTGACGCCGTTCGCCAGCCGCTGGAAATGAATCTGCGCCAGATCGGGCTTGTGCAGATAGCGCAGCGCAATCCAGCCCGCGAGGAATTCCGCATCCATGAAGGTCGTGCCGGCATCGGGCGCCAGCGCGGGCGTGGAGGCGAATTGGTAGGCGAGCGTCGTCTGGCCGATCTTCAGCGCGTCGCGCGCCATGATCTGCCGTTCGGCGGACCAGCGCTCGGCGACCGCCATGTCGTCCTTGTCGGTCGGAGCCTTCGCCATCAGGTCCCAGGCGTCCTGGTCGTGATTCTGACGGCGGAGCGCGCGCGCCGCTTCGAACAGCAATTCGGGGTCGCGCGAGGATTCGGGGAAGGAGGCAAGCACGGTCTTGGCCAATGCGGGACTGGCCTTGATTCGCAGCAGCGCATTGCCGAGGCGCTGGACGTCGGCGCCGACCCGCTGCATCTGCCGCTGTGCGCCGCCGAGGTCTTCCTTGGCGAGCAGCTTCAGAAGCCGCATCTTCTGTTCGGCGGCTCCGATCACGTTCGCGTAGACCGTGCCGATTTCCTTCTCGTCGGACTGCGAGAAGGTGAAGTCGGTCCAGCCCTTGCGGATCAGCGCTGCACCCTGGTCGCGCTTTCCGGTCTCCATCAGAGCGGTGCCGAGCCGGATATAGCCATTGCCCGAAACCGGCGGATGCGCGCTGTACCATTGGATCACGTCGCGCGGGGCCATGTCTTCGGGCATGGTCCGTTCCGCGCGCACGGTAAGCGCATCGTGACGCGGCCAGCCGGGATGTTCGTTCAGAAAGGCGCTGATGGTTTCGAAATTGGCGCCGCTCATGTCGTCGAGCACGTAGCGCCATTCGACGATCAGGCGCGCCGCCTGGTTTCCCGCTTCGGCGGCGAGCATGCGGGCGCGGTTCCAATTGCGGCTCATCGCGGAGAATGCCTGCGCGATCTGGGCGCGGTTGCTGCTGGAGGCAGCGGGTTTGGCAGCGGCGGAATCGGCCGCGCGCGACGGCTTCGGTTGCGGGATGACGTCCGGCACCGGCTTTGCGTCCGCGCTGGAGCTGTCGGCCACCGCTTTTGCTGCGGCATCCTTTTTCTTCGGGGCGGGAGCTTTCGCGGTCTTCTTGGCGGCAGGAGCAGGGACGGGATCAGCCTTGTCGGGAATCGGCGCCATCATGCGTACGCCGGGCATTCCGGGCGCATCGAACACCGCGCCCGTTTTGGCAGGGGCGCTCGAAGCATCGTCGGGCGGCGAATTCGTCTGTGCAAGAACCGTTGCGGCGGGGAGCACACAGGCCGTCCCAAGCATCAAAGCGCCGGCGATAATCCGACTCCGTGCAGCTCGTGCCCTCAGCCGCAGATGCATGTGCGTCCTATGGAAGACCCCGCCGGTCAGCCCGACGGCGCAGAGCATATCAATGTGAAGCCCCATGCGCCAACCATCTTCGCAGCATTGTGAATCGGTCCGTGGTAAATCTTTGCGCCGGACCGGCCGGGACGTTAGGTTCCGGCAGCGACATTAAGGAAGCGTGCATGGCAGCGATTGACCGTATCAAGGGATCCATCACCGCGCTGATCACGCCGTTCAGGAACGGCGCGCTCGACGAGAACGCATTCTGCCGCCTCACTGAATGGCAGATAGGGGAGGGCACTCTGGGCCTCGTCCCGGTCGGCACCACCGGCGAATCCCCGACGCTGAGCCACAAGGAACACATGCGCGTGGTGGAACTGTGCGTGCAAACGGCAAAAGGCCGGGTGCCGGTGATCGCGGGCGCGGGCTCCAATTCGACGCAGGAAGCCATCGAGTTGACCCGCCACGCCAAGGAAGTGAGCGCAGATGCCGCTCTTTCCGTCACCCCCTATTACAACAAACCCACGCAGGAGGGCCTGTACCGCCATTTCGCGGCCATTGCCGAGGCGGTCGACATCCCGATTGTGCTCTACAACATCCCCGGCCGCAGCATCGTGGAGATTTCGACCGAGACGATGGTGCGTCTTGCTGCGATTGCGAACATCGTCGGCGTGAAGGATGCGACGGGCAATCTCGCACGCGCGAGCCGGGATCGCGCGGCGCTGCCGAAGAGTTTCCTGCGGCTGTCGGGGGACGATGGCACGGCGCTGGGCTTCATGGCGCATGGCGGGCTTGGCTGCATTTCGGTCACCTCCAATGTCGCGCCTAAGCTTTGCGCCGAATTCCAGGCCGCCTGCCTCGCGGGCGATTACACAAAGGCGCTCGGGCTGCAGGACCGGCTGATGGCGCTGCACGATGGCCTTTTCTGCGAGGCGAGCCCCGCGCCGACCAAATATGCGGCGTCTCTTCTCGGCCTGTGCGAGCCGGACGTGCGGCTTCCCATCGTGCCGTTGAGCAGGCAGGGACAGGAGACGGTGCGCGCGGCCATGGTTCAAGCCGGGCTGCTCAGCCCCTGATGGCCAAAAAGAAAGACGACGATCAGAAAGTCGTCGCGGACAATCGCAAAGCCCGCCATCTCTATTTCATCGACTCGACTCTGGAGGCGGGTTTGCAGCTGATGGGGAGCGAGGTGAAATCGCTCCGCACCGGCAAGGCGAACATCGCGGAGTCCTATGCCTTCGCCAAGGACGGCGAGATCTTCCTCGTCAACTCCTACATCCCCGAATACACCATGGCGAACCGCTTCAACAACGAGCCGCGCCGTGTGCGGAAGATTCTGGTGCGCAAGACCGAAGCGCGGAAATTGCGGGCCGCGGTGCAGCGCGAAGGCATGACGCTCATCCCGTTGCGGGTCTATTTCAATCTGAAGGGCATTGCCAAGATCGAGCTTGGCCTCGCCAAGGGCAAGAAGCTGCACGACAAGCGCGAGACGGAAAAGGCCCGCGACTGGGCCCGCGACAAGGCCCGCCTGATGCGCGTGAAGGGGTGAAGAGGCGAGGGGGGCGAATAGGCAGTGGCGAATAGCGAATAGGGAAAGCCATTCGCCATTCGCTGCTGGCCATTGGCTTGATTCACTCCACCACCGCGCTTCCGCGCATCCCGAAGCTCTGATGCAGGAAATGCGTGCAGACGACGGCGTAGGTTCCAGCCGTCATCGGCGTCAGCGTGATGTCCACCGTTTGGCCCGCCGCGATTTCGATTCGGCCGTTGGCGATCTTGCTTCTGTCTTCGGGGGAAATCGTGGAAGCCGCGAACAGCTCGGGCGCCGAGAACGCATGTCCGCCGGACGCGCTGTTCGTCAGGTGCAAAGTGGCGGGCGCGCCGCGCTGCAGGTGAAGCATGTTCGGGTTGAAGTTGAAATTGCTCAGCACGACCGGGACATCCTGATGGGTCGCCGGTTGATCTGCCGCGAACGCATTCGGCGCGGCGAGGACGAGGATGGGAAACAGGACGCGGGCCAACGCGCGCATTCGGCACCTCTTCAAATTCATGTACGCCCTCCCAAGTGCACATTAGACTGGCCCTGAAGGAACGAAAACATGACCGGCGACAATCCCGAGAAGCCGAGCCTGATCGGCCAGATCAAGGACAAGCTCATCCGCTCGAAGGAGGAATGGGCAAAGGAGGGGCGGCTTTTGACCGGCCGGCCCGATATGGGCCACGTCAACCGCCTGCCGCCCGGACAGAAGGAAGTGAAGAACTGGCCGGTGCTGGACCTGGGCGTCCAGCCGCATATCAAGCCCGATGCCTGGCGACTGGAAATCGACGGGCTGGTCGAAACGCCGATCCTTTGGGACATGCAGGAATTCATGGCCCAGCCGCAGGAAGAATTCGTCTCCGACATCCACTGCGTCACGCAATGGAGCCGCTTCGACAATCATTGGCAGGGCATTTCGGCGCGGCGGCTTCTGGACCTCGTCAAGCCGCTTGCGGCCGCGCGGCATGTGATCTTCCACGCCTATGACGGCTACACCACGAATGTGAAGCGCGAGGTGTTCGAGGAGGAGAACGTGCTGCTGGCGCACAGGTGGGAAGGGAAGCCCATTCCGCGCGAACATGGCGGACCGGTCCGCGTGGTGATTCCGGACTGGTATTTCTGGAAGAGCCCGAAATGGGTGAGCCGGATCGAGTTTGCCGAGGACGACCGCCCGGGCTTCTGGGAGGTGCGCGGCTATCACAACGAAGGCGACCCGTGGAAGGAAGACCGCTACGGGTGACGCGCGCATCACCCTTCGACAAGCTCAGGGTGAGGAATTTATAACATTCCTCATGGTGAGCTTGCCGAACCATGAGCCTTTTGAAAAATGAAGATTATAGAGGAAGACATGTCCGAGCCCATCTGGAACAAGTTTCTGACCGAGCGCGACAAGGCCGTGTTCGCTTCCGCCGGTTACGGCGCGCGCGCAGGCTTCGGCAAGCGCCCCGCGCTGCTGGTGATCGATGTGTCCTATGCGTTCTGCGGCGACAAGCCCGAACCGATCCTCGAATCGATCAAGCGGTGGCGCAATTCCTGCGGTGAGGAGGCGTGGGCCGGCATCGCGCAGATCAAAAAGCTGATCGGCAAGGCCCATGAGAAGGAACTGCCGGTGATCTACACCACCGGCGTGCGCCGCGCCGACAATTGGGATTCCGGCGGCTGGCGCGCCAAGAACACGCGCAACGCAGAGGCGCCCAAGACCCAGAGCAACCGCGACGGTTACGCCATCGTGGACGAGATCGCACCCGGCCCGAAGGACCTGGTGATCTACAAACAGAAGCCCTCGGGGTTTTTCTCAACCCCGATGTCGGCGTATCTGACACAGCTTCATTGCGATTCCGTGGTGATCACCGGCACAACCACGTCGGGCTGCGTGCGCGCGACAACAGTGGATGCGTTCAGCAACAATTACCGCATTGCGCTGGTGGAAGACGGCTGCTTCGACCGCAGCGAAGCGAGCCACGCACTCACGCTCTGCGACATGAACGCGAAATATGCCGATGTGGTGAAGACGGACGAGGTGCTGTCGTATTTCGACACGCTGGAGCGCGGCATGTTCGATCTGCCCAAAGGCGCTCCGATGTAATTTTTCTCGACCCTTCCTCAAGGGGGAGGGTGGAAGAAATCACAATCCCGCCGCTTTTTTTGCTTCGCCCATCACGGTATCGAACATCTTTTCCGTGAGCACGCCCGTGTTCGTGTTGTAGCGCGAGCAATGATAGGAGCCGAGGATCGTCAGGCCCTCGTGCTCATGGCGTGCGCCGTGGCCGAAGGCGTGGTCCTTCTTCTTCAGCTTCAGCAGCGAAATCACGCTCTGATGCGCGATTTGCCCGAGCGCGAGGATGGCCCTCAGATTCGGCATGGCGGCGATCTCGGGAATCAGGAACTGCCGGCAGGTGTTGATCTCGACCGGCAGCGGCTTGTTCTCCGGCGGCACGCAGCGCACCGCATTGGTGATCCGTACCCCCAACAGTTCGAACCCGTCATCGGCGCGCGCCTGGTATTCGCCGCGCGCCATGCCGTGCCGCCTGAGCGAACCGTAGAGCAGCTCGCCGGCATAATCGCCGGTGAAGGGCCGCCCCGTGCGGTTCGCGCCTTTCAGACCCGGCGCGAGGCCCACGATCAGGAGCCGCGCTTCGATGGGTCCGAAGCTCGGGACGGGACCGTTGAAGAAATCGGGCAGGGCCGCGCGGTTCCGCTGGCGGAATTCGGCCAACCGCGGACACAGCGGACAATCCTTGGGCGGCTGATGATTTTCGGACATTCGTTCCCCTGACTCTCCCCACCTTG
>Ga0265338_10011611_pt1 | contig 10151 bp, 10 predicted proteins | sample 42126metaG_FD_193579 | JGI IMG/M metagenome (GOLD analysis project Ga0265338, IMG submission 193579) | Rhizosphere microbial communities from Carex aquatilis grown in University of Washington, Seatle, WA, United States - 4-21-26 metaG | ecosystem: Host-associated > Plants > Roots > Rhizosphere... | reverse complement strand
CTACATAGGAGAACAACGAACCCGACCGCCCGTCCGACCCGCGCATCAACCCCTCCAAGCGCCTGCTCAGACCAAGTGAATCACGACCGACTCCAGGCCGCTACGGACTTTTTCAACAGCCTGCTAGGAAAGCGGCGGTCTTCTGCCCTATCGTGACGGCAAGGGATGGAGCAGTACAGGCCAGGCATGGACGGAGCGGGCGGGTTGGAAAGGCCGAGCGAACTGCTGCGCGCCTATCTGGCCAAGCGCGACGACCTCGTGCGCTTCTTCGCCGCGCGCCTGCGCTCCATGGTCGCCGCCGAGGACCTGGTGCAGGACCTCTATGTCCGCGTGGCCGCCCTGGACCCCAATGAGCGGGTGGAGAACCCCTCGGCCTATCTCTATCGCTTGGCTTCCAACCTGATGCTCGACCGTCTGCGCAGCGACCGGCGCGCGGGCGTGCGGGACGGAGCCTGGCTGCAGAGCCAGAGGTTCGATCTCGGCGGCGAAAGCGTGGCCGACGAACCCTCCGCGGAACAGAGCGTGGCCGCACGCCAGCGCCTGGCTCAGGTGGCCCGCGCCATCGCCGAACTGCCTCCGAAGACCAAGCGGGCCTTCGAGCTGCACAAGCTGGAAGGCCTGACCCAGGAGGAGACGGCCCGCACCCTGGGCGTGTCGCGCAAGACCGTTGAGAAGCAGATTTCAACCGCCTTGCAACGTCTGGTGGTCAAGCTGGCGGAAGATAGTTCGTAAGGATCAGGGTTCTGTTGGGGGTGGCGTCGCTCCGGCGGCGTCTTTGATGCGAAAGGGGGCGGTTTATCGCCGCGCCAGGGGACTATGGCCCAGACGAACCACATGGCCTTCAAGGCCCACGCCAAGAGCGCCGCGGACTGGGTCGCGCGGCTGAGCGGCGAGCCCGTGGAGGCGGACTGGCTGGCGTTCGAGACGTGGTTGAGCGCCGACGCCGGCCATCGCCCCGCCTATGACCGCGCCATCGCCCTGTCCCTCTCGATCGACGATCAGGCCCCGGCGCTGGCCGAACGCGTGGAGTCTGTCGCCCGCCGGCCCGCACGGACGTCGCAGACCGCGCGCCGGACCTACTGGGGGGCGGCCCTCATGTCGGTGGCGGCGGTGGCCGTGACCTTCGCCGCCCTGCATCCCAAGCCCGAACCCAAGGCCGAGATCTACGCCACCGCCAAAGGCGAACGGCGCGACATCGTGCTGTCCGACGGCACCCATGTGGCGCTGAACGCCGCCTCGCGCCTGTCGGTGGTGATGCAGCGCGACCGCCGCGAACTGACCCTGGCCTCTGGCGAGGCCGCCTTCCAGGTGGTGCACGATCCGGCCCGTCCGTTCGTGGTGCACCTGGGCGACCGCGACCTGCGCGACGTCGGCACCGAATTTGACGCCTCGCGTCAGGCCGGGATGATCCGCGTGACCGTGCGCGAGGGCATGGTGGCCGTGCTGCGCCCCGGCGCCGGCCGCAGTCTGTCGCTCGGTCCCGGCAGCCTCCTGGAGCACAAGGAAGGCAGCCCCGACACCGTGGTGATGGCCGCCAATCCCGACGACGCCTTCTCGTGGCGCGCCGGCCGCCTGATCTATCGCGCCCGGCCGCTGTCGGAAGTCGTGGCCGACCTGAACCGTTACGGTCAGGAAGAGGTCCGCGTGACCGGCTCCGCCGCCAACCTGAAGTTCACGGGCGTCCTGGCGATCGGCGACCAGCCGGCCATGATCCACCGCCTCACCGGCCTGCTGCCAGTTACCGCATCGCCTCCGCGTAAGGATGGCGTCATTCTGCTGAGCGAGCTAAACAGCTCCAAATAAGCAGAACAGGACGACGGGGTGGGGCCGCGCGTTCGAATATCGGTCGCAGCAACGCTTCTCCTGTCGGCCTTCACAGTGGGATCGGTCCTCGTGGCCGGGGGGCCGGCCCTCGCGGCCTCCTCGCCGACCTATGAGTTCCGTATAGCGCCCAAGTCGCTCAGCGAGGCGCTGATCGACTTCGCCGTGCAATCCAATCTGTCGATCGGCGGCGTGTCGGCCTGTTCCGGCCGCTCGAGCGGCTTGAGCGGCCGGCATACGGTGGTCGAAGGGCTCGATATCCTGCTGGACGGCGCCAACTGCCGTTTCCATCGGGTCGGCGCGGATACCGTACGCATCCTGCCCGCCGAGCGTCCTGAGGCCGTCACGCCGCCGGCGGAGCGTCCCGCGGGGCCGGCGCCCGGGTCCGAAGCCAACAGCGTGCTGCCGGAGGTGGTGGTCAGCGCCACCAAGCGGGCGGCGGTGGTCGATCAGCTGCCCTACGCCATCAGCGCCGTGGACGCCGAGGCCCTGCGCGACGACGGCGCGATCGACATCGACGACGTGGCCTCTCAGCTGGCCAGTTTCTCCACCACCAACCTCGGCCCCGGTCGCGACAAGATCCTGCTGCGCGGTCTGTCGGACGGGGTGTTCACCGGCCGCACCCAGTCAACCGTGGGCGTGTACCTGGACGACGTGCCGATCACCTACAACGCTCCCGACCCCGACCTGCACCTCGGCGACCTCGACAAGATCGAGGTGCTGCGCGGACCCCAAGGCACGCTCTATGGCGGCGGCACCATGAGCGGCATCTACCGCATCGTCACCAGCAAGCCGGACGTGGACCAGTTCTCCGGCTCGATGCGCGGCGGCGTGGCCACCACGGACGGAGGCGGCCTGAGCGACCAGATCGAGGGCATCATCAACGCGCCCCTGATCAAGGACCAAGTGGCCTTGCGTGTGATGGGCTACCAGGACGTGAACGGCGGCTATATCGACGACATCAACCTGCACCAGGACCAGATCGACCGCACCGTGCGCACGGGCGGCCGCGCCTATCTGCGCGACGAGGTCGATCCCAGTCTGACCCTGACCCTGGGGGCCGCCTATCAGACCATCCATTCCAACGACACCCAGTACATCCTCCCGAGCCTGGGCCGGCTGCACCGGGCCAACCGGGTGCGCGAAACCTCCGACAACAACTTCGGCCACGCCGAGTTCGTGGCCGAGAAGTTCACCGGCTGGGGCGCGTTCCGTTCGACCACCTCCTGGGTGCATCACGATTTCAACAACCAGTCGGACGCCACCAACGCCCTGCCGCTGTTCAGCACCAGCGCCAAGGGCGTGGGCGCCTACGACGATCCCAGCAAGATCAGCATGCTGGTCGAGGACGCGGTGTGGATCTCGCCCAACGCCGGCCGGCTGCAATGGCTGGGCGGCCTGTTCGGCCAGGCCACCCAGGAACAGACCAACGCCTTCGTCCACGCCGGACCCCAGCCCAATTCGCAAGGGGTGCTGCTCTATCAGGAGCATCGCAGCGACAACCTCGCCGAAGCGGCCGCCTACGGCGAGGCGACCTGGTCGTTCACCGACGCCCTGCAGGCCACCGTCGGGGCCCGTGCGTCCCTGACCACGGTGCATACCAGTTCGGACGTCAACGATCCGCAGCGCGGCGCCAGCCGCCTGTTCGACGGGTCCGAGAACGGCGGCGGCATTTCACCCAAGGTCGCCCTGAGCTACCGCCTGCCGAACCGCCAGCTGCTCTATGTCTCGGTAGAGGAAGGCCACAGGACCGGCGGCTTCAACACCGGGGCTCTGATCGGCACGACCTTCCAGACCAATCCCAACTTGCCCGGCGTGCGTCGCCGCTTCGGCGCCGACGAGTTGTGGAACTATGAGATCGGCTCGAAACTGTCGTTGTTCGGCGACCGCTTGCGCCTGCGCACCGCGGGCTTCTATAGCGCATGGCGGAACATCCAGACCGATCAGTTCCTGATCTCGGGCCTGTCCTTCACGGCCAACGCCGGCGACGGCCACAATCTCGGCCTGGAGAGCGAAGCCCAGGTGCGCCTGACTCCGGCCTGGACGCTCGAGGGCAACCTCCTGCTCGACCAGCCGGTGCTGGACAAGCCCAACCCAGGCTTCTTCAGCGGGGTCCCTCTGCCCGGGGTGCCCGACGTCCTGGGTGGCGCGCGCACCGACTATCGCTTTGCATTGCCGTGGGGGCTGAGCGGCCTAGTCTGGGCCGATGCGCGTTACGTGGGCCGCTCGCAGCTGACCTTCAACCGGCTGATCGTGGCCCCGATGGGAGGCTATGTGCTGGCCCGCGTATCGGCCCAGGTCTCCTACAAGCGCTGGCGGCTGGCGGCCTTTCTTTCGAATCCGACCAACGAGGCGGGAAATACCTTTTCCTACGGCAACCCGTTCAATTTCCAACAGGTGCGCGAAGTGACGCCGCAGCGTCCACGCAGTGTGCGCATTCTACTTTCGGCTGAATTCTGAGGTTCGGTACAACTTCGCCGAGGGGTTGCATTCGACTTGGCCAGATGGCCTAGAGCTTGGCGCGATACCAGCCGGTGATTGATCGGCAGGTCGCCTGCAAGGTGATTCGCCTAGGGCGGTGTCATGACAGCCAAAAGCCACTGAACCTGCGAACATTTCGATACTTACGACCCCCTACCGGCTAAGGTACCCGCAGTAGGAAAATCTGGCTTCCGCATTTTTACGCAGATTTATACTTGGCTGGTGCTCGCTTAAGTATTAGATGGGCGTAACACCCTGCGGAGGACCGAAGTGGAAGACAACACCGAGCTTTTGACCCTGACGGCGGACATTGCCGCCGCCTATGTCTCGAATAACACCGTCCAGGCTTCGGATGTCCCGTCGGTGATCCAGACGATCTATCGCGCGCTGGCCGGCGTCGGCGCCGCCGCAGCCCAGCCTGCGCCCGAGCCGCAGAAACCCGCCGTGCCGCTCAAGAAGTCGATCACGCCCGACTATTTGATCAGCCTCGAGGACGGCAAGAAGTACAAGTCGCTGAAGCGCCACCTGCGCACTCAGTACAACATGAGCCCCGACGACTACCGGGCCAAGTGGGGCCTGCCCAAGGATTATCCGATGGTGGCGCCGAACTACGCCGCCTCGCGTTCGGCCCTGGCCAAGAGCATGGGCCTGGGCCGCGGCGGCGCCTCCAAGGCCGCCAAACCCGTTAAGGCCCCGCGCGCTCCGCGCAAGGCCTAGTTCAGGCTCTATCTCAACGAAGGCCGGCGGCTCGTTCCGCCGGTCTTTCTTTTTGCGCTATCGGCCTGCGGCCTAGTTGAGCGCGGGCTGCGCTCAAGCAGCGAAGCGGTAGCGCGACAGAACTGGCGCTCACGCAGCGAAGCGGCAGCGCGATAGAAATGGCGCTCAAGCAGCGAAGCGATAGCGCGACAGAATGGCGCTCAAGCAGCGAAGCGGTAGCGCGACAGAACTGGCGCTCAAACCGGCCGCCAGGCCGAGAGCGCCGCCTAGAACTTCCCTGCCTGGAAATCGGCGAAGGCCTGGCGCAGTTCGCCCTCGGTGTTCATGACGAACGGGCCGTACTTGGCGACAGGCTCGCGCAGCGGCTTGCCGGCGACCAGGATCAGCCGCGCGCCGTGGTCCGAGGACAGGGTCACGCTATCGCCCGGCGTCAGGACGGCGATGGTCCCGCGCTCATTGGTCCTCCCGCCGATCCCGGCGGCGCCTTCGTAGACATAGGCGAAAGCGTTGTGCTGCGCGGGCAGGTCGACTGTGACGGCGGCGCCCGCGTCCAGGCGGAAGTCGGCGTAGAACGGCTCGGTGGCTCCGGCCTCGACAGGACCCTTCACCCCGGCCAGCTCGCCGGCGATAACCTTGGCGCTGACGCCCGGCGCGGGCTCGGCCGTCGGGATGCGCTCGGGGGCGATGTCCTGATAGCGCGGGGCGGTCATCTTGTCCTTGGCCGGCAGGTTCAGCCACAGTTGGAAGCCCTGCATCAGCCCGGCCTCCTGCTCAGGCATCTCGGAGTGGACGATGCCGCGCCCGGCGGTCATCCACTGCACCGAGCCGGCGGTGAGCAAGCCCTCATTGCCCTTGTTGTCGCGATGGCGCATGCGCCCGGCCAGCATGTAGGTGACCGTCTCGAAGCCGCGGTGCGGGTGATCGGGGAAGCCGGCGATATAGGCTTCAGGATCGTCCGAGCCGAACTCGTCGAGCATCAGGAAGGGATCGAGGTCGGGCAGCTGTGGCTGGCCGATGACCCGGGTCAGCTTGACGCCGGCGCCGTCGGAGGCGGCCATGCCGCGCCCGCTCCAGGCCACGCGGCGTTCGGTCTTGGCGGCGACATCGGTCATAGAAAATCTCCCGGCTGAGGGCCCAGCCGGGAGATGGGATAGCACGGTCGCGATTGTTAGAGGGCCCTGCGCTCAAGCAGCGCGCAGCGCGGTAGCGCAGACGGGATCCTGCGCTCAAGCAACGCGCACGGCGGTAGCGCAGACGGGATTCCGCGCTCAAGCAGCGCGCAGCGCGGTAGCGCAAAGAAGATCAGGATTTGGTCTGGTGCTCGAGGCGCGGCACGTCGCCGGCGATCTTGGCCCGCTACATGCCGGCGCGGATCAGTTCGCCGGTCTCGTCCGCGTCGGCCCAGCCGATGATGCGGGTGGACTTGCCCTTTTCCAGGTCCTTGTAGTGCTGGAAGAAGTGGGCGATCTGATCGGTCATGATCGCCGGCAGCTGGCGCCAGGAGCTGACGCCCGAGTGGTACGGGTGCAGCTTGTCGACCGGCACCGCCAGGATCTTCTCGTCCTTGCCGGCCTCGTCCTCCATCAAAAGGGCGCCGATCGGGCGGCAGCGGATCACCGCGCCGGGCACCACCGGGGTCGGGCCCACCACCAGAATGTCGCAGGGGTCGCCGTCCTCGGCCAGGGTGTGCGGGATGAAACCGTAGTTGCCCGGGTAGAACATCGCCGTGTGCAGGAAGCGGTCGACGAACAGGGCGCCGGAGTCCTTGTCCATCTCGTATTTGACCGGCTCACCGCCCTGCGGAATCTCGATCACGGCGTTGACGTCGTAGGGCGGGTTGGCCCCGGTGGCGATGCGGGTGATGTCCATGGGACTCTGAACCATTTGGGCGTGGCCGAGGACGGCCGGTGGGGAGGCGCGCTCCCTAGCACTGGATTTGCTGCAACGCAAAAGCCAATGAGGCTCCTGCGCGGGCGGCGGGTAGAATCCCTCACCGGGGCTCCAGTTTTTGCCGGGTTCCCGCCGCGGCGCGGGGGTTCTAAGGCGATCCCGTGGCCGAGCCCGGCCTGGAGATCCGTCATGGAAGCAGCCCCCGTCCGCGCCGGCGTCCTGGGCCAGGCCGCCCTGGCCCTGGCCGACGGCTTCGCCCGCATCCTGATGGAGAAGGGGGTGATGACGCGCGACGAATATCTGCGCGGCTTCGACCTGGCCATCCAGGCCTGGACCGATGCCGAGGGCCATCCGCAACAACACGATGTTTTGTCCGCCCTCAAGAAAATAAGGCCACAGGAATAAGGCCTTAGCGCCATTTTTCCGCCCTTGTCGGCGGCCAAGCCTCAGCCCTTGTAGCAAAGCCGGAGGCGGGCTCATGGGTTGGATTGTCGCTGCGGTGGGGGCCGATGACGGACGTTTGCCGCTGATGGCGGCCGAGGAGTTCCGCCGGATCGCCGCCGCCTATCCCGCCGCGCCGTGGAAGATCGAGACCGGCCATCTGAGAAGCGGGCGCGAGCGGCTGGAGCAGCTCACCGGCCGCTCCTGGGCCCAGGTCGACATGACGGCCGAGGCGGTGCAGGCGGATGTCGACACCTTGCGCACCAACACGGCCCTGACCGAGCGCGGCGGCCTGACCGCGTCCCTGGTGGCGTTCCTGGAGGTGTGCGCCAAGCACAGGCTGGGTCTTGAGGGCGGCGAGGGCGCGCGGGCCATGCGGCCGACTTCCCCGGCGGGCACGCGCCGGCAGGTCTAGGGAGCTTCCGCGACCTACCCGTGACTCCGCGCGCCCTTGGCAAGCGCCGCCGGGCGGGAGACAAGCAAGGCTCCCGGCGCCAGCGCGCCTCGCGAAAAGGACGCCGGTGAGCGCGGACCAGGACATCTCCAAGCCGGCGCCCGGTCCGGCCGGCAAAGGCGGCGGCTGGCGGCCGAAGGTGTGGGCGCCGGCTCTGCTGATGGCCCTGGTGGTGGGCCTGATCTGGAGCCCGAACCTGTTGCGTCCGCCTCCGCCGGCCTGGACCGTCTACACCAACGTCAAGGGTCAGATCCGGCGCATCGTCCTGGCTGACAAATCGGTTGTGCGCCTGAACGGCGCCTCGCAGGTGCGGGTGGTGTACGAGGACGATGACCGGAGGGTGGCGGTGGGACAGGCCGAGGCCGCCTTCACCATGACCCCTTCGGAGGACCGGCCGTTCCTGATCGGTGCGGGCGACCGGGTGATCGAGATGACCGGGGGCGAGATCAATGTCCTGCGCGAGACCAGCCAGTCCGGCGCCCGCACCACCCTGACCATCCGCTCGGGCCAGGCCAAGGTCTATCCTGAGGATCGGGCGGCGGAGGGCCTGGAGGCCGGTCCGGGCCAGGAGGTGAGCTGGGTCGACGGCCAGGATCCGGCCGCCGTGCGCACGGTCAACGCCGCCAACGCCTTTGCCTGGGAAACCCATCGCCTGGTCTACGACAAGGCTCCGCTGAGCGAGGTGGTGGCCGACCTCAACCGCTATGTCGCCCGGCCGATCCATATCGCCGACCCGGCGCTGGGCGAGCTGGCCTATTCGGGGGCGCTGAACCTGGAGGGCGAGGACGTGATGCTGCGCAAGATCGGGGCGGCTCTACCGATCGAAGCCAAGGCCAGGCCGGCCGAGATCGTGCTGCAACGGGCCCAGCCCAAGCCGCCCAAGCCGCCCAAGCCCAAGAAGACGCCGCTGGTGCAGTCGCTGCTGAAGTTGGGCGCTCCGTCCAAGCCGGCCAAACTCCCACAAGCCAGGCCAGCGCCGCCGAAAACGTCCCAGAAGGCGCCCCAGAAAGCGCCCTGACAGCATCACCTGGACAGGGCGCTGACGTTGGACAGCCAGGTCGGCGGTCCGCCCAAATCGCTGACGCGCAAGGAAGACTGATCGTCCGCCCTCGCCGCCACGTCGCCGATGACCAGCAGCACCGGGCCTGACGGCGCGGCGGCGGATATGACTTCGCCCAACCGGTGCAGTGGCGCGGTCATCAGGCGTGCGGCGGGCGTACCGGCGTTCTCGACCGCCAGGGCCGGGGTTTGCGGATCGCGGCCGAGCGCGATCAAACCCTCGGCGATAGCGGCGGCGCCGTCGCGGCCCATGTAGACGGCGAGGGTGGCCTCGCGGTCGCCGGCGGCCTCGGCCCAGCCCGAGGTGTCGAGCGCGCCGTCTTGGATACGGGCGGTGAGCAGAAGCAGGCGGCGCGCCTGGCCGCGCTGGGTGAGCGGGAAGCCGAACTGGGCGGCCGCGGCGCTGGCGGCCGTGATCCCCGGGACCACCTCGACGGCGACGCCTCGGGCCTCCAGAAAATCCTTCTCTTCGCCGGACCGTCCGAAAACGGACGGATCGCCGCCCTTCAGCCGCACCACCCTGAGGCCCTTGAGCGCCAGCCGGGCCATCAGGGCGTTGATCTCGGCCTGCTTCATGCTGGCGCCGCCGGCGCGCTTGCCGGTGCGGATACGCAGGCAGCGGTGCGGGGCCAGGGCCAGGATCTCCTCGCCGACCAGGGCGTCGTAGAGCAGGGCCTGCGCCTGCTCGATGATCCTGAGGGCGCGGACGGTCAGCAGGTCGGCCGAACCGGGACCGGCGCCGACGAGCCAGGCTTTTGGCGATTCACGCGGCATCCTTTGTCTTCTCCTGGGATTGGCCGGCGATCAGGCGGGCGAGCTCGGGGCGGCACGAGCCGCAATTGGTTCCCGCCCCGGTAACGGCCCCGACGGCGTCGACCGAGGCGGCGCCGGCGGCAATGGCCGACTGGATGCTGCGGGCCCCGACCTTCAGGCAGGCGCAGACCATCGGGCCCATGTCCGCCTGGGGCGCGGCGGAGCGCCCGGCGAGGAGGGTGAGGCGGTCGCGTCCGCGCACCTCCGGCTCGGCGAACAGGCTGGCCAGCCAATCGCGCGGCGGCAGGCGGCCGGAGACGGTGAGGAACAGCACCTGTTCCAGCCGTCCTTGTCTCAGGAGGGCCCGGCGCAACGCGCCTGTGGCCGGGTCCTCCAGGCTCAGCATCTCCACCCCGGGGAACGAAGGGAAGGCGCCAAGAAGGGCGTCGCGCTCGCGCTGGTCGCCGCGGCCGGCGAACTCGTGCAGCTGACAGGCGTCCTGCGGCATGCGCCGCCAGACGAGGTCGAGTCCGGG
>Ga0265338_10011610_pt1 | contig 10151 bp, 5 predicted proteins | sample 42126metaG_FD_193579 | JGI IMG/M metagenome (GOLD analysis project Ga0265338, IMG submission 193579) | Rhizosphere microbial communities from Carex aquatilis grown in University of Washington, Seatle, WA, United States - 4-21-26 metaG | ecosystem: Host-associated > Plants > Roots > Rhizosphere >... | reverse complement strand
GAGCGCGGCAGCGACCTTGATCGTCTTGTCGAGCTTCGGATCGTCGAGCATGTTCGCGAGCTCGCCGCCTGCGCGCACCGGATCGACCTCGGCGTAGAGCGGGAGCGCACTCGCGCGCAGCAGTGCCGACTTCGACGCGAACGCGGCGTGCGCGGCATCGACGAGGTGCTCGACCTTCGGCAGCGGATCGAGATCGCGCAGCTGCTCGATCGCGTACGCCCGTTCTTCCGGCCGCGCGCGCTCGGCCGCGACCAGCTGGGTCAACGCTTCGGCCCCGGCGGCGGGATCCTGGGCGAGCGCCGCTTTGAGTTGGGTCTTGGCGCGATCGCGCAGTGCGGGCGACGCGTCCGGATCGGCGAGCATGCTCGCAGCGCTCTGGGCCGACGGCACGTCTTCGGTGCTGACCACCGACAGCTCGGACAACAGCTCGTGGCGCGCCGACGGTTCGGGGTCTTTCGCGAGCGCGGTCTGGAACAACGCGCGGCCGCGATCGCCGAGGCTACGCACGGCTGCGAACGCGATCCGCCGCAGCTCGGGATCGGAGGACAGCAGCGCTTGGGTCAGCGTGTCCTGATAGACGTCGCGACGTTGCGCCGCGGCACCGGCAAGCGCGACCGCAGCGTGCTGGACCGCGGGCGTCGGCATCGCGAGCGCCGCCTCGACGAACTTGACCTCGTCGGGCGTGCCGCGCGCGATCGGTCGCAACGCGGTCAGCAGCTCGGCGAGATCTTCGGGATCCTTCGCAGCCTTTTGCAGAGCGGCGAGCGGTTGGTTGTTGCCGCTGGCATAGTCGACGAGCCCGGCGAGCTGCGGCGCCATCAGTTGCGCGACCATGTCGTCCCAGCCGCCGCGATCGCCGCCGAGATCGCGGTCGTCGATCTTCTTCCACATCTCGGGCGCGACCATCGCGCGCGACAATCCGGTATCGGCCACGATCGCGCCGTAGCCGCTCCCCGGCAGCCACGAGAACCCGCGCAATCCGGCGCGACCGGAACGCACGACGACGCGATCACCGCCGGCGCGCGGTTGCAGGTCGAAGAACACGCGACCGTGCATCGACACGTAGATCATGATGATCAGCGCGATCGGTACAGCGGCGATGCCAGCGGCGATCAGCTGGTAGTAGCGCTTCGAGCGATTGACGACGTCTTGCTCGGCCGGCGTCACCGGCGCGATGCCTTCGGCCTTGAGTGCGCGGAGCTCGGCGAAGTTGAGCCGGCCGTGCGATTGCGTCTTGCTGCCGAGCAGATCGAACGCTCGGCGCGCCGCCGCTCGCGCGGGGGCGGTCAGCTCGCGAACGCGCGCGATCAACACCTCGTGGCGCAGTAGCCAGGTCGCGCCGCCCGGATCGCCGCGGGCGATCACGCCGCGTTGCTCGAGCACTTCGAACGCGTGATTTGCCCAGCTCGCGGCGAGGCTGACTCGACGGATCAGCTGGTCGGAGCCTTGCGGCGTCGCGCCGCCGGACGCGAGCTCGGCACACAGCCGGAGCGCGGCGCGTTCATCGCCGGTCGCGGTGCACACGTCGTGCAGCCACAGCGACTGCAGCTCGGCCGCCCCGCCGGCGGCGTGCAACGCGGCAGGGGTCGTCAGCTTCAGATCGCGCATCGCCATCGCGGCGATCTGCAGATCTGCCGCGAGCAACGGTTGCCCGCGATCCATGTCCTGCATGACCGAATGCGCGAGCTCTGGATCGGCGGCGACGCCGGCGAGCGTCAGGACTTTGTCGAACAGCCTACTCGCGTCGGCGACCGACAACCGCGCGAGCTCGTAGCGATTCGACGGCGGAAACAGCGAGCCAGTGCGGCGTTCGAGCGCACCGAGTGCGTTCATCCGATCGCTCGCGCACACGAACAAGAACCGAGCGCGGCCTCCGGACCGACTGACGACCTTCGCGAACAGCTCCGACAGCTCGTTGATCGACTGCTCGTGCGCGCACGCGAGGTCGACATCGTCGACGATGAACACGAACTGCTGACCGGCGACCGCGGCCGACACCGCACGCGTGATGAACGCGATCGGCGCCTCGCCAGGATGCTGCTCGATCCCGAACGACGACAGGCCGGTCGCGAAGCTCTGAGCCGGCGCGGCGACGTCCTCGCACGCGAGCGCCACGATGCCGTGATCGCGCAGGTGCGGAATCAGCCCGGCGCGGACGAGCGAGGTCTTGCCGACCCCGGACTCGCCGTAGACCAGGCCCGCGCGGAAGCCATCGCCCGAGACCAGCTTTGCGATCTCATCTCGTTCGGTTTCCCTGCCCTGCCAGACGTCGCGCTCCGCCTCGCCGAATGGGTCGAGTCCGCGCAACGGCGACACGGTACCCGGGTAGGTCGCGACCGCCACGTTGTCACTATACACAAGCTGCGTTGGCGTATGCTCGGCGGCATGGGTCGATCAAACCGCGCCGCGCTCCGGCGGCGCTGCTGCGGTCGGGCGAGCCGCCCGCATCGATCGGGTTCGTTAGCGCTCGTCGCGCTGGTTCTCGCTATGGGCCGCGGCGCGAGCGCCGATCGCACCGCGATCACGGTCTGGGCCGCTACGGCCGCCGCTGCGAACCCGGAGGGCGGCGACGCTTATGGAAATGGCAGCACGCCGAGCGGTGCGCTGATCACCGAACAGCGCGAGCTCGACGTCGGCAGCGGCGAGGTCCGGATCGAAAACGTAGCAGCGACGCTAGATCCGGCGTCGGTGCGGTTGCGCGGCATCTCCGATCCACAGCTCGCGGTCGCGGAGCAGCGCTTCGTGCCCGGCGCGGCGACCCCCGACGACATCCTCGGCCGGCGCGTCGGGGAGCCGATCACCGTCGGCACCGCGAAAGGCGAGGTCGTCGGCATCTTGCGCGCGGTCGACAAGGATTCGCTCGTCGTCGAGGTCGGCACCGGCGCACAGCGTCAGCTACGGGTATTGCATCGCGACGGCTTTGTCCAAGACGTCAAGCTCGCTCCCGGTGGCGCTCCCGCGAAAGCGAGCCTCGCGGTCCGACTGCAGACCGCCAAGCCCGGCAAGCAGACGGTCGAGATCAGCTATCGCACCGAAGGGCTCGTCTGGTCGGCCGACTATCTCGCGGTCGTCGACGAAGCGGCCAAGACGTTCGATTTCACGGGGTGGGCTACGATCAAGAACACCTCGGGCACGACGTTCGACGGCGCCCAGATCACGCTCGTGTCGAGCCAACCGAGCAACGCGAAGCCTGGATCGGGGTTGACGCGATTCACGATCGGCAAGCCGGTCCACGTCGGCGATAGCGAGAGCGTGCAGGTCGAGCTGCTCCCGCCCCGCCTGCACGTGAAGTCGCGCCCGGTCGTGACCTACGAAGCGATTCCTGACGTCTCGGCGGTGTATCGCAGCTCGCCGTCGACCGAATGCACGAACGTCCCCGGCACCGCCGACAAAGCCGAAGTCGCACTCGAGGTCGACGTCCCTGGCGATCCGCTCGCCGACGGCAAGGTCCGCCTGTTCGCGCGCAAGGGCAGCCAACTCGATCTCGTTTCCGAGGATTCGCTGCGCACCGCGATCGGCCTCGCGCGCGTCCGGGTGATGCCGACCGCGGACCTGACCGGCGAACGCAAGATCCTCAGCTGTACGCTCGACGAGCGCACTCGAACGCTGCGCGAGAAGGTCGAGGTCGCCCTCGAGAACAAGGCGCGGCAACCGGTCGAGGCGGTCGCGAGAGAGTTCATGTGGCGAGCCCCGTCGTGGAAGGTCGAGCCGGGCGACGAGACCGTCAAAGGTGTGCGCGCTGCGCCGCAGACGCAGGAGTACAGGCTCAGCCTGCCGGCGGGTGCGAAGAAGTCGGTCGTCTATACCGTCACGTATACATGGTGAGGTGGTTCGGGTTGGCTCTCGCCTTCGTCGGCGGAGCGTGCGGCGCTGCGCTTCACCGAGTCGCGAACGATGCGGCGAGCGGCGACAACGTCACGCTGTTTCGCGGCGGCGTCGCGCACGTGCAGCATCGCATCGCAGTGGATCTTCCGGCCGGCGCGTCGAGCGTGAAGCTCGAGATCCCGGCCGACGTCAAAACCGAAGACCTCGATTGGATCGACCGCGGTGGCTTGGAGCTCGGCGCGATTCATGTTTGCGCGAGCGATCCGCCGCAGCTGATCGTCGGCGCGCAATGCGGATCGACCGTCGACGTGCGTGCGCCCTCCGCTGGCCACTACATCCTCTCGGTCACCTACCCGACGAAGCTGGTGTGGGACGCGGCGTACACGATGACGACCTCGGCCACGCACGATCGCGCGACCATCCGCGGCTCGATCGCGATCCTCAACGCGACGGGCATCGCTTATCACATCGCGCACCTGCGCGTGATCGACTCCGCGCTCGATGCCGGCGTTGCGGCGCGTGCGCTGGCGCTATCGGCGTCGCTCGCAGGGACGAACGTCGGTACATCGCCGCACGCAGAAGTGCGCGACCTCGGCGCGGTCGAGCTGCGCGTCGGCGAGACCCGCGTCCCGCTGATCGTCGATTCGAAACCGCGCGGGATTCGCTCCGTGTTGGTCTACGACCCGATCGGCATCGCACTCGACACGCCGACCCCGGCGTCGATGCCATCCGAAGAGCCCGAGCTCGGCATCATCGCGCCGGCGTCGACCCGGGTGGCGGAATCGATCGAGCTCGCGCGGTCGCGATCGTCTAGCGGGTTGCCGGCCGGCCCGGTGCGATTGCTCGAGAGCCGCGACGACGGCACGCTCGCAGTCGTCGGCGAGTCCCAGATGTTCGATGTCGCGACCCGCGTCGCTCGGGTAGACACGATCGAGGTCGGCACCGCGGTCGGGGTATCCGCGCGTCGCGAACGCCGCGAGTTTTCGATCGACGAAGACACCCATCGCATCGTCGAGGAGTTCGGCATCGCGATCGACAACACGCGAGCGGGCGCGGTGACGATGCTGTTGCGAGAGCACCTCTATCGCGGGCAGAACTGGGCGATCGCGTACGCGTCGGTGCCGAGCACCTCGGTCTCTAAGGTCGGCGCGCAAGAGATCACGCTGCGCGTGCAGGTACCGGCACACACGAAGAAGACCGTCGTCTACGTCGTGGTGTACTCGTGGTAGCTCTCGCCGAGATTCGCGGGCTCGCGGTGCAGTACGGTCGGCGGACCGCGGTCGATGGCGTCGATCTCGCGCTCGACCAAGGCGAGATCGCGCTCCTACTCGGGCCGAACGGCGCAGGCAAGAGCACGACGCTTGCCGCGATCGCTGGTGCGGTGCTGCCGAGTGCCGGCACGATCGCGGTCGACGGTCAGGACCTCGTATCGGCGCCGCGTTCCTTGCGCGCGACGATCGGATTCGCCGACCAACCGCCGGCGCTGTACGAATTCTTCACCGCGTTAGAGCACGTCGCGTTCATCGCAGAAGCGCGCGGAGCCGAGCGCGCCGCCGCGACCGCGATCCTCGGCGAGCTCGGGTTGACCCGGATCGCCGATCGGCCATGCCGCGAGCTGTCGTTCGGCATGCGCCAGCGGGTCGGGCTGGCGGCAGCGCTGGTCGGGCCCGTGCGAGTTCTGTTGCTCGACGAGACGCTCAACGGGCTCGATCCACACGCCTCGCGAGCGGCGCGTGCAGCGGTGCGCGCGGCTGCCGATCGCGGCGCGACCGTGCTGATGTCGACCCATTTACTCGGGGTCGCGGAGCGGCTGTGCGATCGGATCTTGGTGATGAACAAGGGCAAGCTCGTCGCCGATCGCCGCAAAGCCGACGTCGATGCGTTGCTCGCGGTCGGGCCGAACGCGATCGAGGATCTCTACGTCTCGCTCGTACCGGACGACGGGCCGACATGACGAGTGGCCAATTGATCGCGTGGAGCCGGCGCTACGACCGCGCCGCACGCGGCGGTTGGTGGTCGTCACCTCTCGCGATCGCGGTGCTCGCAGGTGGCGCGTTTGCCGCGTTCGTCGCATGGCGCGGTAACCTCGCGGGTCCCGTCGCGGCAAGCCATGCATGGCTCGCCGGAACGGTCGCCGCATTCGCCCTCGCGTTCATGCGCGTACCGTTTCACATCTACTGGCGCGGCGATGCCGCGATCCTCGCGCAACTGCCGATCAGCGGCGCGGCGTTGCTCGATGCGGCGCTACTGCGCTGTGTGAGTGCCGCCGCGACGACGACGTTCGCGGTGATCATCGGCATGCTGCCGATCGCGTTCGCGAGCGCCGACTCGCGGCTGATCCTCGCTCACGTCACGTATGCGGGCGTACTTGGCGCGACCGCCGCAGGCCTCCTGCCGGCGACCGCGGTCTGGGCGGCTTCGCTGGTCGCGACATCGAGTGGTGCTCGTGCGATCGAAGTCGCGATCGCGATCGCCGGCGCGAGTCCCGCGCGCGCGATGCAAGCGGCGGCGCGTAGACCGGGCGACGCGCCGACGCCGCTGCTCGGTGCGCTCCCTGGCTTCGTGTCGAGCGCCGTGATCGTCGTCGCTTTGCTCGCATCGCCGGTGCTGCTCGGCACCAAGCCTTGGCAGCAAGTCGCGCCGGAGCTACTAGGCCTCGTCATCGCGAGTTGCGTCGCGTTGATCGCGACGCGCATCCTCGCGCCGAACGCGATGGCGACGATTTTGCGCGATGTCTCGGCGCTCGATCGCCAGCGTCTCGCACCTCTGGAGATCCGCGAACCGACGCTGATCGAGCGCGCGATCGCAGGGATGCTCGGCGCCGCCGCCCTGCTCTACCGCAAGGACGCGCAGCTGATGCGGCGACGCTATCCGATGGCGTTCGCACTCGGCGCGCTGTGCTTCGTCGTGCTCGCGATCATCGGCTTCGCGCAGCCCGACGATCCAATTCCATGGCTCGTCGTCACGCTCGCGAGCGTCGCGGCGTACGGCATCGCACTCGGCCGGCGCCTCGAACGTCCGCCGATCGAGCTCGTCCGGGTTTCGGACACGTTGCCGATCCTGCCCGCAGCTCGCCATCGCGCGAAGCTCGCGTGGCTCGTCGGTTGGTGGACGACGTTCGTGCTAGCGCCCGGACTATTCGCGCTCGCGCGGGTCGCCGATCGCGCGGCGGCGGGCACGCTGCTCGGCGGCGCGACGATCGTCGTCGCTGCAGCAGCGATCGCCGAGCTGCGGTAGCGCACCCTTACAAGTCAGGCCGCGCTGAACACGTGCAGCGACCGCACGGCGCCGGTCACCGCGCGGTGCTCGACTCGCGCGAGATCGAACAGGCAAACGATTTCGGTGCGCCGGCCTGGATCGACGTTGACGATCAGCGCGGCGACGTTCGCGACGACGAGATACAGCCCCAAGCCCGCTCCGCGCGGCTCGCCGGCTTCGTCTCGATCGGTCTGCGGGCGGCCACCTTCGCGGCGAGCGCGGCGGACATTGTCGATCACGTCGCGCTGGCGGATCGCGCCGAACGTATCGGTCACGGACAGCGCGAGCACTCGATCATCCGACGCCCAGCGCAGCACCGCCGCGCGCGTCGGCTCACCGGAGCTCGGCGCGTCGTGCAACGCGTTCATCACGAGCTCGTCGACGACGCTCTCGATCCGCAACACCACCGGACGCCGCGCGCCGACCTGCTCGGCCCAACTGCAGACTTCGCTCATCGCGAGTCGCTTGTCGGCGTGGCTGACGACCGTGCGCTCGTGGATCTCGACCCCCGCCGCGACGTACTTCTCGAGCCCGAACAGATCGCCGGATACGAGCTTCTGCGACGTGATCCCGAGATCGCGATCGCGCGGGTCTTCGACCAGGTGACTGACCGGCGCCTCGAGCATCAACGCGACCAGGGCATCGTCGTCGAGATGGTCGCCCACGACGACCACGGGCGCGGTGATCGTGCGCAGCGCGTCGCCCATCGCCTGGCGGGTCGCGCGATCGATGACGACGAGAGCGAGGCCTTCGGCGTTCGGCTCGGTCGGAAACGCGGTGTGGTGCTCGACGGTTAGCCCCGCTGCAGCCAGCGCGTCACCGACCGTCCCGCGGACCCCCGCGTCTTGGCTCACGCATATCGCGCGGGGGGACATCGAGTGGCAGGGTAGCGCGGCGCGCCGGGCCGCTACAAGCCTGATACGATCGCCCGCGATGGCGGATCCGCCCCCGATCCGACGGTCGACGGTAAACCGTCCTCCGCCGATTCCATCGGCGCGCCCTCCGGTCGCACCGCCGGCGGCGAACACCGATATCGCGCCAGTTCCGGCGTCGAGTGCGGATCTTTCTGAGGTCACCCGCAACCTCGAGGCTCCGGATGCGGGCCAGCTGGTCGAGCGCATGCTCGATCTCGTCGCGACCGAGGCCGAGGCTCTGCTCGTGGGGGATGACGCGGACGGACGGCTCGCCGATCTCAACGTGCGAACCGCGCTCGCCAGCTGGGACGCGCTCGGTGAGCCCGACGAAGCGATGCGCGTGCTCGAGCTCGCCGAAACCCATCCGCTCGCGCCGCGGTTGCGGCTGTCCGCGGCCTTGAGCTCGGGCGAGCCGGCCGCGCTCGCGGCGGTCCAGGCGCAGCTCGAGGCCAACCCGTCCGCAGCGACCAGCGCGCTCGTTCTCGACGTCGCGGAGGCGTGGCTGTGGCGGCACGACCGGTCGGACCTCGCCGGCGCGCTCGCCGATCGCGCGCTTGCGACGCCGGGCAACGAGGCATGGCGACCGCACGCTCTCGAGCTCGCGCTGTTGGCCCATGCCACTGCGGGTGCGTGGCATCGCGTGATCGAGCTGCGCCGCGCGTCGATCGGCACCGCCCCGCTCGACGAAGTCGCCGCGACCGCTGCGCTCGTCCTCGATCGCGGCAACGATCCGGCCGCGGCGCTAGCGCTGTGCTGGGCGGCGCTCGAGCGCGATCCTAGCGTGGACGACCCGCTCGGCGTATTGCGCGCGATCGATGTCGCGCTGTGTGCGGCAGTGCGGCTCGGCGATCCACGGCGGTTGCAGCTACTCGAACAGCGCGCGCGGCTGATCGAGTCGCGGCCCGGCGGTGGGCTGGAGTTGTTTGCGACGCGCCACGCGATCGCAGGTGAGCTCGATCGCCGCGGTTCGCACACCGACGCTGCCGCTCGCTGGCTCGAGCTCGCCGACGATCCGGCCGCCGCTCAGCTCGCCGCCGCCCGCCGGATCGCGACGCTCGGCGCGATGTGGGCGGCCGCTGCATCAGGCGACCGCGCGACCGAGCTCGCCGCGCGGCGCAAGATCGTCGACGACAGTTGCGTCGAGGTCGCTACCGCTCATGCGTGGCGCGCACTCGAGCTCGCCGCCGCGAGCGACGCGCCGGTACCGGTGTTGCGAGAGCTCGCGATGACGGTCGTGGCGCACACCCCGAGCCGCGCCGCCGAACGTTGGCTCGATGTGCTCGATCGGAGCTCTCCGACGAGCTCGACCGCGGCCCGGTTCGAGAAGCGCGGCGCTGGTGCGGTGCGCTGGGCTGCGGTGATCGCCGAACGAACTGGCGACGTGCCGCGCGCGCTCGAGCTATGGCGCCACGCCGGCGATCAGCTCGGCACCGAACGCGATCACGTCGTCCGGTTATTGCGCGCGGGCGATGACGACGCACTCGGCGCCGCCTACGCCGAATGGGCGACGACCGAGACCGATCCGCGAGCTGCCTCGGCGCTCGCTTGCGCACGCGGCATCGTCGATCTCGTACGCGGCGACTTCGTCGAGGCCGAGGATTCGCTCAAGCGCGCCGCCGAGCTCGATCCGAAGGATCCGTTCTGTCGCGCGGCGCTCGCGGCGGTCTATCGCGCCGGCAAGCACTACGATCTGCTCGCGCGCGTGCTCGGCGAGCTGTCGACCTCGCTGACCAGTCGGGTCGGCCGCGCCGCGGCGGCGCGTGAAGCCGCCGAATTGCTCGACGAGCACCTCGGCGATCCTGCGGGTGCGCGCGTCGCGTTCGAGCGCATGATCGCCGACCAGCCCGACGATGGCGACGCGATGCTCGCGTTCGCGAAGCTGCTCGAACGCGATTCGCAATGGGAACGCTCGCTCGAGCTGCGTAAGCGCGCCGCGGGGCTCGCGAGCACGCCCGATCGTCGCGCGGATATCTGGATCGAGATCGCGTTGCGCGAGGATCGCCGCGGGGAGCACGAGGCGGCGCTCGCCGCGCTCGAGCAGGCTGCGACCGCGAGCCCGAAGCGCACCGACGTCGCGCACGAGCGGATCCGGATCTATCGCGACACCGGCCGGCTCGATCTCGCGCTCGGCGTCGTTCGCGGAGAGCTCGCTAC
>Ga0265338_10011607_pt1 | contig 10153 bp, 9 predicted proteins | sample 42126metaG_FD_193579 | JGI IMG/M metagenome (GOLD analysis project Ga0265338, IMG submission 193579) | Rhizosphere microbial communities from Carex aquatilis grown in University of Washington, Seatle, WA, United States - 4-21-26 metaG | ecosystem: Host-associated > Plants > Roots > Rhizosphere >... | reverse complement strand
AGTGTTTCCGACTTTCGGCAATATCGTTTCTGCAAGTATACCCATGGGCATATACATGGCGCAGAACGATGGATGTCTGAAACGCGGACACAAGGTGGTATTCTGCCCGGCCAGCGCGGGCATGGTGTACGCTGCGGTGCGATTCGTCTACTAACAGGCACCGCCCAAAGGGCGGTATCCACCCGCGGGTCCGACTGGCATTTGCTTGCCATCGCCCTATACGCTACTAAGCCATCGCGTGCATTCGGACGGGTGACGCGCAGAAGGCACTTTTCAGGAAGTCGAGGTCGAGCTCGGGATAGACGGGAAAACGGTCCAGCAGGGCTTTGACCTTTTGCAGTGCTTTCGACCTCGCTCCAGCGTCCACCTGGTATTTTGCTTTACCTGGTGTGCCGTCCGGCGCACTCTGCGGACGTGTCGCCTTGAGAACGAGGCTTATCACCGACGCAATTTCCCGCATCTGCTCAGGCTCCATGCCCAGCGTAGTCACCGCAGGGGTGCCGATGCGAAGGCCGCTCGTGTACCAGGGACCGTTCTGGTCGTACGGAAGCGCGTTGCGGTTGAGCGTGATGCCGCACTCATGGAGGGCGCCCTCCGCCTGCCTGCCAGTCAAGCCAAGCGAGGCGACGTTGACAAGAAACAGGTGATTGTCCGTTCCGCCGGTCACGACCTCCAGGCCGCGGGCCATGCAGGCCGCGGAAAGAGCCTGCGCGTTCTCGACGATTCCGCGGGCATATGTCTTGAACTCCTCTGAACGGGCCTCGCGCAGGGCAACAGCCTTGGCCGCCACGACGTGCGGGAGCGGACCTCCCATCATCAGCGGGCAGGACTTATCCAGGGCATCTGCGAACTCCCCTGTCGAAAGAACCATGCCGGCGCGCGGACCGCGCAGGGTCTTGTGGGTGGTTGTCGTGACTACGTGGGCATGGGGAAACGGGCTGTAATCCCCCGTGAAAACGCCGCCTGCGACCAGGCCGGCAAAATGAGCCATGTCGACCATCAAAACTGCCCCGACAGAGTCTGCGATGGCCCGCATTCTGCGGAAATCGATCTTCCTGGGATACGCCGAGTAGCCGGCCAGAAGGATGAGCGGCCTCACCTCATTCGCGGTCTTTTCGATCTCATCATAGTCAAGAAGTGATGTATCCTTCCTCACCGAGTAGGAATAAATGTCGAACATACGGGCGGACAAGTTGTACCGGTAGCCGTGAGTCAAGTGACCTCCGGAATAATAGTTGAGCCCGAGCAGGCGCTGGTTTCCCAGGGCCGCCCGAAGCTCCATCCATTGACTGTCCTTGAGCTTGTAGAGGTTCGATTCCCCGAACGCTTTCAGCGCGGGCGCCTCGACCCTGGTTGTAAGGATGGCCCAGTACGCCATGAGGTTGGCGTCCGCCCCGCAGTGCGGCTGCACATTTGCGTATTCCGCACCAAAAAGGGCACGCGCCTCCGCCTGCGCTCTTTCCTCTATATCGTCTACGTTTTCGTTGCCCGCGTAGAACCTGTGCCGCGGGGAGCCTTCGGCGTACTTGTCCGTCAGGAGGTTGCCCATGGCGAGCTGGACCGCAAGGGAGGAATAGTTCTCACTGGCAATCAGCTTGATGTTGGAGCGCTGCTTCTCCAGCTCGGATACGATGGACCGCGCGATCTCGGGGGATGATTGCGCGATTGTTTGCAGAGACGCGATGTATGCCACAGCACCGGGATCAGGTGAAGTGCACGTTTTCAGGTAATCGGCAAGCGGATTGGCGGGCATGGGCTGGCCTCCGGGGTAATCCCCAGGTGAAGCAGTTCGCGGCAGACGCCCAGGCGTACGACGCCGTACCCGCAGAAGCTCCCCGATGGTGTGCCCATCTTCAAACGCCAGTCGCTTCAGCGCCCGCGCAACGCGCGCACGCTGCAACATTCACAAGCGAAGATACTGCCGCCGCTCTGCCCGGATCAAGAGAAATGAGATATACTCGCGCGGAATTACCCACATGACGAAGCTTTTCATCATCGCAACGCCTATCGGGAACCTGGAGGACATGACCCTTCGGGCCATACGTGTGCTCGGAGAGCTGCATATTCTGGCCTGTGAGGATACCCGGCACACGCGGATCCTCTTTGAGAAACACGGCATTCACAGTCCTGAAACGATCATCTCCTACCGCGAGCAGAACGAAGCGCAGGCCGGCGCGAGGATTATCGGCTTCCTCAAGGCAGGGCAATCGGTGGGAATCTGTTCGGACGCCGGCTACCCCGGCATCAGTGACGCCGGCTACAGGGTGATCTCCCGGGCCCTCGAGGAGGGATACTCAGTCGAGGTTCTGCCCGGGGCCGGGGCAGTCGAGCCTGCGCTCCTTGCGTCGGGATTGCCCACCTCCAGTTTCACATTCAAGGGATTCCCGCCCAGAAAACCAGGAATTCGCAGGCGATATCTCGCCATGGAGAAGGACCTCCCCCATACCCTTGTCTTTTACGAGTCCCCCTTCCGCGTGCAGAAGCTTCTGGAGGACGCCCGGGACATGCTGGGAGACAGGCGCGCAGCCGTGTGCATCGAGCTTACCAAGCAATTCGAGAAAACCCACCGGGGCACCCTGAGCGAGCTCGCCCTGCAGTTCAAGGACGTGAAGGTGCGCGGGGAAATAACGGTCGTGATTGCGGGCAATAATCCGAAGTTCAGCGCCGAAGAACAGTCCGACGAATTGATTGACAGAGCGGAACCCGACGCCTAGTATTGCTTTCTATGGCCAAGCTCTGGGAAAAAACGTACAGCCTCGATTCGTTGATGGAAGCTTTCACCGTGGGCAGCGACCCTGTGCTCGATGCGAGGCTCGTGAACGCAGACTGCGTGTCCAGCATGGCCCATGCGCGGATGCTTTCCTCCATAGGCATTCTTTCCGTGCCGGAATGTGACTCACTGGTGAAAGAGCTTGCCGGCATCATCCTCCTGAACGAACAGGGAAAGTTCTTCATCAGCCGATCGGACGAGGATGTGCATACGGCGATCGAAAACCACCTCGTGCGCGCCCTTGGAGACACGGGCAAACGCATCCACACCGGCAGGTCGCGGAACGACCAGGTGCTCGCCGCGCTTCGGCTCTGGAGCCGTGGGTTCCTGTTTTCGTTTCAAAAAGCATGCCTGGATCTAGTCGCGAGGCTGCTCGATTTCGCCGAAACGCACGCGCTCACCCCCATGCCGGGGAGGACGCACACCCAGCTCGCCATGCCTTCTTCGGTCGGCTTGTGGGCGGGAGCGTTCGCGGAGGAGCTGCTGGACGATGCGGCGCTCGCGCAGAGCGCGTTTTCCATGCTGGACTGCTGTCCCCTCGGCTCGGCGGCCAGCTACGGATCGCCCCTTCCTGCGAACAGGGAAATGGTGGCGGACCTTCTCGGTTTCTCGCGGGTCCAGAACAACGTGCTCTATGCGAACAACAGCCGGGGCAAATTCGAGTCCATTGCGCTGGAGGCGGTCGAACAGGCTGCCCTCACGCTCTCCAAGATGGCCCAGGACCTCATCTTCTTTTCCCTGCCGGAGATCGGCTATTTTACCCTCCCGGATGAGTTGTGCACCGGCTCGAGCATGATGCCCCAGAAAAGAAACCCGGACGGGCTGGAGCTTGTACGGGCAAAAAGCGCGGCCATCTCGGCGGATGTCATGGGGATCAAGGCGATCATCCGCTCACTCCCCAGCGGATACAATCGGGACTTCCAGGAAACCAAAGGGCCGTTTTTCAGAGGCTGCGAGGCGGGGCTGGGGTCCGTACGGATAATGGACCTGACAATCGAAAAGCTCGTGGTCAATGAAGACCGGCTGCGCGCGGCTTTTACTCCGGAGATTTTCGCGACTGACAGGGCTCTCGAGCTCGTCTCCGACGGCGTCCCGTTCAGGGACGCGTATCAGCAGATCGGCCGCGGACTCCAGGACCTCGGCGCCCGGGACCCTGCAGAGGCCATAGCAAAAAAAAAGTCGACAGGCTCTACAGGGAATCTTCGGCTCGACATTCCTCGGGCGCAGGCCGCCGCGCTCCGCGAATGGAGAGAAAGAGAAGAGAAACAGCGCAACGCGAAGATCGGCCGGCTCGCAGGCTTGCCCGTTGAGCTCTTTCGCGATCCTTTGAAATAGCGTTCAGCCCGCCGTCCGTCCTGCGGGCGCGCCATTTTACCTGAAGATCAGCGCTCCAGAGACGCTGTGCGCCTGCACCAGCGCCCCATCGGTCCCCATTTTCAGGCCCCTTTCAGCCCTTATATTTCCGACAACGATCCTTCCAGACAGCGAGCGCAGGTCGAAACGCAGCATATCCAGCGGCGCATCAAGCCTGATATCGACGTTTCCGGAAATCGTGGAAAACGAGGAATCCTCCTGGAGATCGAGCCCTCGGCCCTCAATTGCCCCGGAAACGGTCCTGACCGTCACTCTCCCTTCGTCCGCGTCGAGCACCACTTTCCCGGAGACGCTGGCCGCGTTCAGGTTGCCGTGACTTTCCTTCACTCTGATCTGGCCGGAAACAGTGCGAAGTGCGCAGTTTCGGCTCCCCATGCGTTCCACCCTGATGCGGCCGGATACGGTTTCTATTTTCAATACGGCACTGCGGGGGCACTGGAGCGAAAGCGTTCCTCCTGAAGGCCACTCCAAGGGCCAGTCTTTTTCCAGCCACACCTTGAGCCGCGCACCGTCCACTTTGTGCAGCAGCTTGTAGCCGCGAGCTCCAAAAGGGGAATCTGAAGGCAGATCCGAGCTCATGGACACGGCCGCGCCATCGTCCCCACTTATCTCCACGTCCAGGAACTCTGCATTGACGGAAATCGTCTCTATGCCGGGACAGGAGAACGACTCCTCCTCGCTCGCCCCGGAACCGAATGCGGCGCAGGACAGGACACACGTTGCGAGCATCGCTGCGGCCAGATTCCTCATGCCTGTTTAACACGTGCGCGGCACGGCCGGGTCACCCGCGGTTGCCCTGAGGAGGCCGGCACCGTATCTTTGACAGGTCATGAACGGACCCATTCAGTCGGATATCGCCCTTCTGGACGCCTATTCGCAAGCGGTCGTGGAAGGTGTGGACAAGGCCAGCCCGGCGGTCGTGCACATCCAGGTGAGCGGCCACGGCCGGCGCGGGGAGAGCAATGGCAGCGGATCCGGCTTCGTCTTTGCCCCGGACGGATTCATCCTGACCAACAGTCACGTGGTGCGCGGCGCAACCCGGGTGGAAGCCATTCTCACGGACGGCCGCAGGTTTCAGGCAGAGCTTGTCGGCGATGATCCTGATACCGACCTCGCTGTAGTGCGCGTCCATGAATCGGGTCTTCCCACTGCCCGCCTGGGCAATTCCGAGTCTCTTCGGGTGGGTCAGCTTGTCATTGCCATCGGAAACCCGCTGGGTTTTCAGTGCACGGTGACCGCGGGAGTTGTAAGCGCCGTGGGAAGGTCCCTCCGCTCGCAGTCCGGTCGGCTCATCGACAACGTCATCCAGACCGACGCGGCGTTGAACCCGGGCAACTCGGGGGGGCCTCTGGTCACTACACACGGCGAGGTGATCGGGGTGAACACGGCGATCATCCTCGGGGCGCAAGGATTGTGCTTCGCCACACCGATCAACACGGCGCAGTATGTCGCGCCCCGTCTCATCCGAGACGGCCGGATCCGGCGGGGGTGGCTCGGGATCGGCGGCCAGAACATGAAGGTCCCGCCCCATGCGGCTCACGTTCTAGGCCTGGGCGCGGAAAGCGGGGTGCTGATCATTTCCGTGGAGCCGGACAGCCCGGCAGAGCGCGCCGGGCTGCAGGTGCGCGACCTGCTGGTCGAGTTTGACGGGAAGACCATATCCTCCATCGACGATCTGCACCGCCAGCTCACAGACGAGCGCATTGGCAGGTCGGCAGAGCTTGTCGTGATACGGCATTCGGCCCGTGTGGGCCTGCAGGCGGTGCCCCGCGAACCGGCGGCAGAGCTTCGCAACTAGAAATCCTCCCGCCTGATTTGTGGAGATGTCACTGCCGTGGTAGTATCGCATCATGAATAAGAAAATACTTTTTCCGGCGGTTTTCGCCCTTGTGCTCACGGCGGGCATAAGCGCACAGGCATTCTCCGTCAGCTATCTTGACGGAGTGGCTGAGCTGCAGGCGGCCAAAGCATGGATGACCCTCTCTATCGGCGACAAGGTCCCTGCTGATGGAAGCGTGCGGATCTCTCAAAGCGGATCGCTCGAGCTCTTCAGGGGCAAGCTCAAGATCACGATCCTGAAGGACGGCGTCTACGACGTGGCCGCCCTTGCCAAGGCAGCCGGCAAATCCGGGGCCGGCGGCATTGGCAGCGCCATCTCTCAGAAGCTGGCGTCCCTGACCACGGAAAAGTCAAGGGCAGCCCAGGCCGCCGGTGTGCGCGGCGAGCTCCAGGGTCAGGCGCCCGTGACCTGGGTGGACGAGAATGACGAAACCCGCGAGAAGGTGCAGGCCCTCCTGGACGACAAGAAGTTCGCGGACGCGCTGAAGGTTCTGGATAAGGCCATGAAGGACTCCACCGATGACACAGACAAGGCGGAGTTTACCTATCTCATGGCCCTTTCATACTATGGCAACGGAGAGACCGCCCGCGCCTACAAGGTCCTGCAGCAGATTTCGCCGGATCCGGAGACCGGCTGGTACGCGCGGTATGTCATTCTCAAATCGCAGGTCCTGGTCGACACGTCCAACTTCAAGGACGCCCTGTCCATCCTCTCTCCGTTCATCAACGCCTTCCCCACGGGAGAGGCCACTCAGGTGGCCTACCTGCTCACGTACTGCAGCCAGAAAGGTCTCGGAGACCAGGCAGCCGCGCGCTCTGCCCTCGACGCAGGATACAAGCTCGATCCTTCCACCGATACCGCACAGCTTATCGATCGACAGAGGAAAGCGCAGTAAGCAGGGCGACGAGCCAGGACCGATTGTCAGCGCTCACATAGCTCATGCGCCCGCCCATTCTGCTGAAAGTCTTGCAGAAGCGCAGGTAGTAGGCCGGGTCATCCTGGGCGGGCTCTTTGCCTGACTGCCAGTCCCAGGTGGAGCGGGCGAGGTCCACCACGTGGATCGAGAAGTTGTCGATCCTCCTGCCTTCGCGCCGCGCCGCATTGCGCGCCATCGAGAGTGACTTCTCGAAGATCATGGGAGACATGACCGCCGACCCGACTGAAAGGTACACGCCGCCCTCGATCCGCGAAATCGAGTCGGCGTATGACAGAAAGTCGAGCTCCGCGGTCCTTCCGACGGCGGCGCCCGAGCTCATGGGGTGCGCGTAGATGATGTCGTGGCCGAACATCGGGTGGCAGGTGAACGGCACCCCCGCCGACCAGGCGGCGGCGGCGACCGAAGAGCGCTTGTGGGGATGCGAGATGACAACTCGCCCTGCGGCGAGGCCGCGCCTTCTCATGATGGCGGCAAGATCAGCTGCCGCGGCTGCCCTGGTGAGCGCCGCAGTGCCCCCGGGGCCGGATGCAGCCTCCGCGCCCGCGCGAAGGGCGGCCGAAAGCTGGGACTCCGCCGGCAGCTCGAGCCCGTCCTCGGCGATCATAGCGCCGATCGACTCGCCATAGCCCATGCCGCGCCAGGCACCGACAGCGAGGGCGAGGTTGAGGTAGGCGCCTGTTTCTTCCCAGATGCCGAACTGCCCTTCCGCGACGTAGCGCTTCACGTCCTCCCCGGAGCTGCCCTGAAAGGCGAATTCCCAATCATGGATCACACCGGCCCCATTGGTGGCGAAGTGGCTCACCCAGCCGCCTTCCATGAGCCGCGCGAGGACGCGCGAGAGCCCGTTTTTGATGGTGTGGGCTCCGAAAGCCAGGACGACCGCAGCGCCGCGTGCCCGAGCCGCCCGAATCTCCGCGGCCCCCGATGCGACGTCCACCCGCGCCTCCGGGGAGAGATCGGGCTCGAAGGAATCGGGCTCCACCATGTCTCGTTCGAGATCGAGCTTGTTCTTCCTCTCGGAGAGGGGGCGGAACTCGATCCGCTCCCGGTTGAAGAACGACTTCATGCCTCGGCCTCCATCCAGAGATCGAGGGCCGGGAATAAGTCCTCGGGCCTCGCCGTCCCCGTCGATGCAAGCTGCCGCACGGTGACAGATGCGACGAGGTTGCCGACGAGCGCGGCCTCATCGAGACTCGCTCCCGCACAGAGGGCGAGAACGGCACCCGCTGTGAAAGAGTCTCCCGCTCCCGTGGGGTCGACGGGGACGGTAACCCGGACGGCGGGCACGCGGACCGGGCAGCCGCCCTCCGCCCCCAGGGTCCAGACGCCGCGCTCGCCCACCGTGGCGAAGACCGCCGCCCCCGCCCGCTCGGCGGCGCGCGGGAGAGCGGCCGCGATGACAGCATCGGGAAGAGAGGAGCCTGTCCTGGGGTCAGGAATCCCTGCCAGCTCGAACTGGTTCATCTTGAGGATGAGGCCGCGAAAGTCCATGATGCGCCGCCTCGAGTCGGCCCAGGCCACAACGCGTGGATAGGAAGCGAGCCTGGCCGGAAGCGCCTCCACAATCGCACGCGTCACGGTCCCAACGTCCGTCTCCTCGACCTGGTCCATGACGATGAGGGCGTCTATTTCCGGAAGGGCCTGATCCAGGGAAGCGAGGATCCTCTGTTCCAGGTCGCGGCCCGTTGGGAGACGGTTCTTGAGATCGTAGCGGCTGTGCTCGCCCTCGAGGCTCACCACGTCGCGGTCGCGCGGCTTCAGGTAGGTTGGAGTGCGCCTGTCACGGTCCAGGTGCAGGGCGTGCGTGCCGCAGTGCAGAGCGGTCAGATCGGCGCGCAGCTCGTATCCCTCCCCCTCGTCCCCAGTGAAGCCAATGGCGCGGATCGTTCCTGCGCCCAAGGCCGCGAGGTTGCAGACCACGGTTCCCGCAGCGCCGGGACTATGACGGGTGGCCACGACCTGATGGGCGACCTTCCCAGTCTCCAGTGACTTCTCGGCAAGGGCGGGGTCGACTTCGAGGTATTTGTCCAGAAAGAAGTCCCCGAGCACGGCCACCCTGACCGAGGAGAATGCCCCAAGTATCCGAGCCAGGGAATCTCGGCTGAAGCCGCGGAGCCCGGCTTCGACGTTCGCGCCGCTCACACCGCTGCCTCTCCGCCTCCGGACCAGATGTAGTCGACGAGCCGCCCCGCTTCGCGGTAGTCAGGAATCACGATGTCCGCTCCCGCGCCGATGAGCCTGTTTCTCTTCCACGCGTCGGGCTTTCCCGACCTTCCCGCTTCGTCGCTCGCCACCCCGACCGCCAGCCCGCCCACGGCCTTGCAGTCGACGATCTCGACGTAGCCGTCCCCGAAGGCCACGAGCCTCCGACCGTCCACCCCATTCGTGTCGAGGATGCGGCGGATGACCATCTCCTTGGAGTAGGTCCTGTGGTCGGGCTGAGCGCCGTGGATGGACCCAGGGGCGTACTCGTCTATGCGCAGCAGCCGCGCCTCCTCACGTACGTAGGGTTCGTCCGTCCCGGAGGCAACGTGGATGGCGACGCCCCTCGCGCGAAGCATCGCGAGGAGCTCGAGCGAGCCCGGGACGAGCATTTCGTCGGGTGAAATGGATCCATCGGCGAGTCCATTCCTTCGGGACGCAATGCGCGACATGAGGAGCTCGTGGTACTCGGCCTTGTATTCCAGCGGATCCCGGGGCACGCCGCCCCTCGCCTTCACCTCCTCGGCGAGCCGGATCATCTGGTAGATCGTCTGCTTGCCGGTGAGCTCGGTGATGAAGTCCCGGACCAGTGCCTTTATCGACTCAGCGTCTTCGCCCGTCCGGGCAAGGGGAAGGAGGACACGGACCATCATGGGCACCATGATGTCCACCCACCCCTCGCGCACGAGGCTCAGCGTGCCGTCGAAATCGAAGAGAGCGTGCTCCGGGGCCACGCCGCCGGCACGGGGCCGCACGAGCTCTATCGAAGTGCCGGGGATGAAGCTCGTGCGGGAGGGCGCGGGCCAGGCCGCGGCGTAGTCACGCTCAGCCACGGTCAGCCTCCGGGAGGGCGCGCCCCAGCACGGCGTAGGCGAGGTGGTCGAGCACCATGTGGAGGTCTTCCGTGACCTGCATGTCGTCTATCGGGATATGGACGCCGTGATGCGCAATCCGCTTGAGCTCGCCCCCGTTGTAGCCGGTCAGGCCGACGGTGACCGCGCCGCGCCCGTTGGCGTATTCGATGGCCTTG
>Ga0265338_10011606_pt1 | contig 10153 bp, 8 predicted proteins | sample 42126metaG_FD_193579 | JGI IMG/M metagenome (GOLD analysis project Ga0265338, IMG submission 193579) | Rhizosphere microbial communities from Carex aquatilis grown in University of Washington, Seatle, WA, United States - 4-21-26 metaG | ecosystem: Host-associated > Plants > Roots > Rhizosphere >... | reverse complement strand
CCAATGCGTAAACCCAAACCGGACTCGTCATAATTCCTGAATCGAATGGAGCGAGCGAAGGGATTCGAACCCTCGACACTCACGTTGGCAACGTGATGCTCTACCAGGCTGAGCTACGCTCGCTTCCGAAAGCGGAAGGGCAGCTTAGGAAAATATTCCGAAATGGCAAGCCCGATTTCAGACCGGCTTGGGAGCGTGGCCAAGGGTTGCACGAACCACATTGAGCAAATCGTCGTGGTTGATCGGCTTGTGAAAAAAGGCCACCGCCCCGCTGGCCATGGCGCGGTCCTTGTTCTTCACGTCGTCTCCGCCGGTGATGATGATGATGGGGATTTTTCGGGATTCATCCACGCGGTGGAGCCATTCCATGATGCGGAACCCGTCCCACGGCACGCCGGCGACGTCCGGCGGAAAAGTGATGTCGAGCAAAATCAAATCCGGCTTCTCCATGCGCACCACCGACATGGCTTCCGCACCGTCCTGTGCCGTCGCCACCTGATAACCCGCCCCCTTCAGCTTGAGGCAGATGGTCTTTACAACCACCTCGTTGTCATCCACAACCAGAATTTTTGCCGGCGGAACCGCCGGCTGATTCTGGACATTGGCATTCATAGGCGACTTTTTAGACAAAAACGGAATTATCAACTTCACACCGCTGTTGCAAGCAGGGTCTGTACCAAAAATAGCCACCAACGCAAAGCAGAATTTATGAGTTTTGACTTTGGCGCGGGCCCATCTGCTAGACTGGGGCCGTGAGCAATGTCTTTTACGTTCCGGGTGAACAGCGCGCCGCCAAGGTCAACGACCTTTTCGCCGCCATCGCCCGGCGTTATGATTTACTCAATGACCTGCAAAGCTTCGGCCTGCACCGGCGCTGGAAACGGCGCGTCGTCGAACTGGCCGCCGTCCGTCCCGGCCAGCGTGCGCTCGACGTGTGCTGCGGCACGGGCGACATCGCGTTAACCCTCGCGCGACGTGGCACGGAAGTAACCGGACTTGACTTCAGTCAGGCCATGCTCGAAATCGCAAGGACCAGAAGCCAGCGGTCAGAGGCCAGAGGTCGGAAGGCGGAAGTCTGCACTCCGTCCCTCGTCCTCCGTCCTCTGGTCTTTCTTCAAGGCGACGCACAACAGCTTCCTTTTCCCGACAATTCATTCGATGCCGTCACCGTCGGCTACGGGCTGCGTAACTTGGCCAGTTGGGAGACGGGCTTGCGTGAAATGCTCCGCGTGGCCAGGCCTGGTGGCCGGTTGGTGGTGCTGGATTTTGGCAAGCCGCCGAACACCTTGTGGCGCGCGATTTATTTCGCGCACCTGAAAATTTCCGCGCCGCTCATGGGCTGGTTGTTCTGCGGCAACGCGGATGCGTACGCCTACATCCTTGAATCGCTGAAACATTACCCGGCGCAACAAGGTGTCGCGGAGAAAATGCGGGAACTGAATCTGTCGAACGTGCGCGTCATCAATTTGCTCGGTGGCGCCATGGCCATCAACTACGGGGAAAAGCCAAAATGATTTCGCGCGCTTGTCGCGCCGAAGCGACCTGCCGCGGCGAAGTGTAACGAAGACGGGAGCGAAGGCGGAAAGGGCGCGAAGAAAATTTACTGCCCATCCTCGTGTTAGGCTGCAACTCATGCAACACTAATCACGCCCTAAAGCAATATACAAATACACTGCCTGAAATGGGAAAGTCACAATATCTGCCGGAACTGTTAAGGGCATCAACACATAATATGCCGGTTGTGATTTCTTATCCACAACCACATTTCCTTTATCATCTTCGTGAGACTTTGCTTTGGCGTGGTCCGCCGCAATCATTGTCATGCAACCATTCAAGCTGACAAGTAATGCTAGTAAGAAAAGGCCGTTAAAGACTTGTGCATGGATTTTCATGCTTTTTACTCTACCAAAGCCACGCTAAAGCGTCTTAATTGATACTTTATTTCCCGCTATTGATATTTTCGATGCGATTCGCCGTCTAATAGTGGGTAGGTGGCGCATTTTGCAGCCGATCCTGTTTCACAATTTGAACCCTATTTTCAGAAAAATAGTCTGTACACAGAAATTTGCATGGCGAACGAACAAGTGTCGTCGTCAACCATGAGCAGCCAATATTGTCGTGATTTTGGTAGGGCGCGTCACTCCGTGCGCGCCTTTCTCTGCGTTTGCGGCGGGCAGAGGATCACCGCAGGGCGGGACAGGCTGCCCGCCCTACCTCTTCGCGCGACAAAATCCGCTATCTTTTCCTGCCCAGCCGGATGGTCATCCCTTCGCGCGCGGCGTTCACCTTTAATTTCGCCCGTTGCCGCGTCACGAGTTGGCGTGCGTGCCGGAGCAGTCCGTCCACCTGTTTGTCGCTGCGTTCCGGGTCATGATGAAACAGGCACAGCTGTTTCACGTTTGCCGCCAGCGCCAGCGCGACCGAATCGTCCACGCAGCCGTGGCCCCAGCCTGCGTGCCGTTTGTATTCCAAGGCATCGTATTGCGAATCGAGAATCAACACGTCCGTGCCGTTGAGAAATTGGACCATCTCCCGGTCCTCGCCGCCCGGCCGCGGTTCGCTGTCGGGAAAATAGGCCACCGACCCGCGCGGCGTGGACAGCCGGTACCCGACGCACACACCGGGATGGTGCGCCCGTTGCGCCCGCACCCGCACGGAACCGATTTTGAAATCAAACTTCTTGAGTTCCTCGACCTCGATGTTGCTGGGCAGTTTGTCGAACGGCACGGGGAAATAGGTGCTTTCCATCTGGCCGGTCAACACGTTGACCAATCCTTTGCGCGCGCCTTCGCAACCCAGAATCCGCAGCCGGCAGCGCGAGTCATAAATCGGACCGAAGAACGGCAGGCCTTGAATGTGATCCCAGTGTGTGTGGGTGAGGAGCAGCGTGAGATTGAGCGGCTGGTTTTTGAATTCCGTCAGCAAGGCGCGTCCCAGCGCCCGCAACCCCGTTCCCGCGTCGAGGATGATTATCTGGTTGCCGCTGCGGATTTCCACGCAGGAAGTGTTGCCGCCATAACGCACCGTCTTCGGTCCCGGTGTCGGAATCGAGCCGCGCACGCCCCAAAATTTTACGCTGGTGGCGGTTATGATAAGCCTTATTTTAACCTAAACGTCGGAAAAAACAAATCGCAAATTATCCAACCTTCGGCGAAAACCAGCTTAATCGGGTCTGAAATCGGATGTTAGTTCAGGAAAAGCCTTGCGTGTTTTGGCGGCTTTTTTAGGATGATGCTCTTTGAGGGGTTGGTAGCTCAGTTGGTAGAGCAGTGCCCTTTTAAGGCATTGGTCCAGGGTTCGAGTCCCTGCCAACCCACCAGCCTTCGCTCGCCGCGAAGCAAGAATGAAGGCTGCCGCGCTGTAACGTAGTGAAGGCGGGCCGTCGGCTCACACTTTTATCGACGCGGCGAGCTACGGCTCGGCAGGCCAGCAGACTGCCGCGTCGAAGCTCGAAGAGCGTAGACGGGCGGTTACCAACTTAACCAGTGTGCTCCGAGCTACGACTCGGCAAGCCAGCAGAAATGAAATTCTTCTACGTTTATATTCTTCAGAGTGAACGTGACGAAGAGCGTTTTTATTCTGGGTTTACAGAAGATTTGCATGCACGCCTGAAAAAGCACAACGCCGGTGATGTTCCGCACACGGCCAAATTGCGTCCTTGGCACATAAAAACCGCAATTGCTTTTACAGAACAGGAGCGGGCTGCTAAATTTGAACATTACTTGAAATCGTCGTCAGGCCGCGCTTTTGCTAAGAAACGACTTTGACTAACCTTCGCTCGGAGCACAGGCGGAGAGCGAAGACTGCCGCGTCGAAGCTCGAAGAGCGTAGACGGGCGGGCACCGGCTAACTAATGCGCTCCGAGCTATGACTCGGCAAACGGTTTATGGGCCGCACGTATCTCTTCGAATGCTCCAAATGCGGTTATCGCGCGCGGGTGTCGGGCGGCGCGGATCGCGGACGGCACGTCGCCATCCAAACCGTCCTCTGTGCCGATTGCAAAGAGCTTTATGACGCAGTGACTGAATTCAAACCGTCGCGGCCGAGGGAGAAGAATCCAAAAAACGCGCCGAAGTTCGCCACCTTATTGAACCGCCTGCCGCCGCGCGGCGCGCGACCTTGGGTCAAACTGAAGCCGGCCTGTCCCCTCTCTCCCCGGCACCGGATTCGTTTGTGGAAACAACCGGACAAATGCCCGAAGTGCGGCGTGTTTCTGGACCCTGGCGCAATCCCTTTTCGGCTCTGGGATTAAACGGTTCAAGGAACGGCCACGCGTAATTGTTCGCGCGCGATCGAAAATGTCGCGGGCAAATTCCCAACCCACTCGCCGTCCAGCTCAAAGGACGCCGGAATGTCGCTGGTCAGTTCGAAGGCGGGCACGCGGAAACGTTGCACAGCGCCCGCGGGTAATTTTTGTCGCGTGAGCAAACCGGGCACGCAGCGCAGCAATGTCAGCCAATTTGCCCGGGGAAAGACACAAACGTCCAGAAGTCCGTCGCGCAAATCCGCCTGCGGGAAAATTGCCAGCGGCCCGCCGTAATAACGTCCGTTGCCAACCAGGATCAATTCACCGACCGCGTTTTGTCCGTCAACGCGCGCGGTGATTTTTGGCAGCCGGCCGCGCAGTGCTTTCAAGCCCCCGATGACGTAGGCCAGCGGCCCGAACTTTTTTTTGAGCGCCCAGGTCACCAGTTCGATGGCGCGCGCGTCGAAACCCGCGCCGGCGAGCTGGACGAAGTATTGCCGCCGGCGGACACCGTTTGCCGAAAATTCCACGCACGGCAAATCCAGGCGGGTTTCGTGTCCGCGCTGCAACGTTTCCCACGCGCGGTGGATGCGCAGAGGCAGTCCGATTTCGCGCGCAAAAACGTTTACGGTGCCGAGTGGCAAAACGCCGAGCCTCGCCCGCGCGAAACCCTCCGGCGCGTCACCGATGCCGTTGAGCACTTCATTCACCGTGCCATCGCCACCGGCGGCCACGATGAGTTCAAAGCCGTCGGCCACCGCTTCCGTCGCCAGCCGGCGCGCCTCACCGGGAGCCGCCGTAGCCTTCAATGCGCCGCGCGAGGCGATTTCATCCAGGTGACGGCGAAAACGCCGGGCCTTGTCGCCACGGGCCGCCGGGTTGAAAATGACGCAAGTCCGCACGCGATAAATGATTTGGGCCGCGCCCGCCATTAGTCGAGGAGAAAGCGAGGCGTTTGCTTGCGCTGGAGGCGCAATTTCACGAGACTGGCGAACATGAACGATGTGAGAGATTGGAAAATTCCCAAGTGGCCGTTCCTGCTGGGCAACGCGTTGTTGCTCGTATTCGCGTATTTGATTGTCTGGAAATCGCCGCATCCGATTTCCAAATGGGAAATCATCGCGTGCTTTGCCGCCGCCGCGCTGGGTTCGGTGCTGGGGATTTTTCCGTTTCTGCTGGATTATCGTGCCATGGGAAAAGCCATTCAAGCCAACGCACTTGGCGCCGTGGCCGACAAAATCCAGGACCTGGAAAAGCTTGCTGCACAAATCACCGCGGCCACGAATCAATGGGACGTCGTTCAAAACCAGGCCGACAAAACCGCCGCCGGCGCCAAACAAATCGCCGATAAAATGGGCGCCGAAGTCCGTGAATTCTCCGAATTCATGCAGAAGATGAACGACAGCGAGAAATCCGCGCTCCGGCTGGAGGTTGATAAATTGCACCGCGGCGAGGCCGAATGGCTGCAAATGCTGGTGCGCATTTTCGACCATATTTTTGCGCTCCACGCCGCCGCCACGCGTTCCGGCCAGCCGAAGTTGGCCGACCAAATCACGCATTTTCAAAATGCCTGCCGCGGCACCGTTCGCCGCATCGGTCTGACGCCGTTTGCCGCCGAGCCGGGCGAACCTTTTGATGCCGAACGGCATCAAGTTGCCGACACCAGGCAAAAACCGCCGACCGGCGCTGTCGTCGCCGAAACCATCGGCTCGGGCTACACGTTTCAAGGGAAACTCTTGCGCCCGGCCATCGTACGCTTGCGGGAAGCTGACGTGCCCCCCGCGCCGCCGTCTTTACATTCTACTTCGATTGAACTGCCGGCGAAGGAAATTGAAGAGGACGAACTCCCGCTCGGTCCGCCCGCTTAAATTTTGATATTCACCGTTTGTCGCGTGGCGAAAAAATGCAGCCAGCAGTTTGTGACGGGGCGCGAATAAATTCGCGACAATGCGCTTGCGTAAAGTTTCAACTGCGGTTCGTAACGCCGCCTTCGCTCCGCCAATTCCTCGGGCTTGATTTCATCCGTCTTGAAATCTACGAGCCAGATTTCCCCGGGCCGCAATGCCACCAAATCCGCCACACCTTGCACGACAACGAATTCGTCTTCGAGGCCCGGCAGCTCTTCCGCGCCGATGATGGCGTCCACTTCCGCCGGGCTGAATTTAGCCGTAAAGGCCAGTTCGCGTCTGATGCAATCCGGTGTCTGGGCACGAATTTTCCGGCCGGGTTCCGATTTCCAAAATGCCACCACCGCTTTCAAATCCAATACCGTGAGTTCGTCCGCCGTCAAAACACCGGCGGTTTCCAGGCGCCTGGCTTCCGTCTTGACCACGATCAGGTCATCCGCCCTTTCCAACACGACATGCTGGAGGAATTTGTGATGCGCCGTGCCGGTTTCTGCCGCCGAAATTTTTGCCCGTGAACCGCGCCGGATCGGCTGCGTGAAATCGCGCGGAACAAAAAATGGTTCCGCTTCGTCATCCAATTCCTCCGCCTGCCGCCGCAGCGCCGTAACGGACGATTTGGCCGCACGCCGTGTCGCCGCGTCGAATGGATATGCCCACGTCAAAACGCCGCGAAGCCTTTCCGCTGTCGCAGTGTCAAGCTCGACCATATCTTTGTAGGAGACGACGTAAGGAGTCTCTGGGTGATTTTTAATTTGAGCCTCGTCACCTCGGCTCTGACAAATTATATCATTGCCAAGTTCGGCATCCTCCACGATCCGCCAGTGCAAATGCGGCAGTTCGCCTCTTCTCTCGCTGGGAGCGCCGGCATCCTGCCGGCGGATTGCCATTCCAGTCGAAACACTCGCCGGCAGGATGCCGGCGCTCCCGGTCATATTTGAGGCTCCGAACCATAACCCCAGCCAGTCCGCGTAACATTTTGCCGAAACAATGGCCTGAGTCGTGACGGCCTCCGGTTTCAACCAGACCGATTCCCATTTCTTCTCAGAAATGGTGGCAGTGAGAATGAGCGTGTCACAAGCGCGGGTCATCGCCACATACAGCAACCGCAATTCCTCACCGCGCTGTTCGCGGCGTTGGTGTTGTTGCGCCAGCCAGTGTGGCAGACTCGGATAACGCCGGCCCGTGTGCGGCGGCTTGACGCGCGGGCACAGGCCGAATTGTTCGTCAAAAATAATTTCGCCGCGCAGATCCTGTTCATTGAACGGTTTCGCCAGATCGGCCACGGCCACGACCGGGAATTCCAGGCCCTTGCTCTGGTGAATGCTCAGCAGCCGGACGGCATTTTCCTCCGCAACTGCCGCGACGTCCGGCTCGGCCTCGGCGGTTTGCTGCGCCTCGATGAATTTTAAAAAACGAAACAAACCCTGCCGTTGGAATTGATCGAACTGCTGCGCGAGGCCGAGAAACCGTTCGACGTTTGCCTGCCGTTGCGCGCCACGCGGACACGAGCGCAGCCATTGGGCGTAGTGTGTTTCGGCCAGCACGTCTTCCAGACATTGTGACAACGACGCTTGCCGCGCCAGTTGCCGCCAGCGGGCGAACCGTTCGAGAAACCTCCCGATTTTCTGCATCGTTTCGTTCTGTCTTTTGGTTTCTGTCTTCGGGCCTCCGGCTTCCGACCTCTGGCTTCTGACGAGTGCCGTCCAGAAATGCACGTCCTTCGCGGCCAGCCGGATGGTGGCCAGTTCATCCAGCGACAAACCGGCGAGCGGCGAGCGCAATACGGCGACGGCCGGCACGTCCTGCAACGGATTGTCGAGCAGTTTGAGCAGGCTCAGCAAATCGGCGATCTCCATGCTGTCATAAAATCCGCCGCGTTCAACGACGAGCGGCACACCGGCGCGTTCGAATTCCTTCGCGTACGCCTCGGCTTTGTTCGCCGGCGCACGCAGCAGGACGGCCATGTCGCGCCATTCGATCGCGCGCTCGGCCGCCTTTGCCTTGTCCCAAACCTGGTGGCCTTGTACCATTAGTTCGCGCAACCGGTACGCGACCAGCCGCGCTTCTTTCCCGGTCTCTTCGAGGTCAGCCAAATCGCTGTCGCCGGATTCATCGTCCGTTGAGCCGTCATCGCGGCTGTTTTTGAATCGCAGCAATAATTCCGCACGCGGCGACGGATTTTGGGCGAGGCCGAGTGCCGAGCGATGTTCCGGCGTGCCGAACTCCAATCGCGCCTCTGCGTCGTAATCTACGCCGCCGACTTCCGCGCGCATAAGCAGTTCAAAAACCGAATTCACGAAACCGAGCAGGCCTTCGCGGCTGCGAAAATTTTCGGTCAGCGGAATCGTTTGACCGTTGCCGCCGCGCCACATTTTGGCGTAATCCCGGAAGATTTTCGGGTCGGCCAGCCGGAAGCGATAAATGCTCTGCTTCACGTCCCCGACGAGAAAACGGTTTCGTGTCAGTTTACTCTCTGGTGACGACAGTTCTTCTCCCTCTCCTCCGCTGGCGGAGGAGAGGGGCGGGGTGAGGAGGTTGTTGGTTTCAAATCCGGCGCTCCTCGCCCCGCCTGGGCGGGGCGAGGGAGTCGAAATGTCCGTGCCGTCGCGTGAAAGTGCGGAGATGATTTTGTCCTGCGCAGCGTTGATGTCCTGGTACTCGTCCACAAAGACGAACCGGATTTTTTGCCGCCACCGTTCGGCGGCGGGCGTGGGCCTGCCACCGGCGGAATCCCAAAGCAGCTTCAGGGCGAATTGTTCCAGGTCATGAAAATCCAGAACGCCGTCAGCGCGTTTGCGCTCGGCGAATCGTTCTCCGAATTCCTGCGCCAGTTGCAAGAGCGCGGTCATGTGGCCGCGAATCCAGTCCCAGTCCTCGGCCAGCGGCTCGCGGCTGCCTTCCGCCGGCATGAGTGACTTCAAAAACGCGGCTTCGGCGAAGAAATCTTTGAGCGGTTTGCGAAGCGCGGTTTTTTTGCGTGTCGGCCAGGTGCTGTCTGCGGAAATGATTTGTTCCAAAACTTCGGCGGCGAGTTCGCGGGAAAATGTGGTGGAGCAGGCCTCTGGCCTGCCGCGTTCGGCGTCACGCCGAACGCTTTTGGAGGACGACAAATCCGTCGCGACGGCGGATTTTGCAGGCGGGTCGCCTGCACTCCCAAGACGCAACAGAATGGCCGCTAGTTCGGTCGCTTTCTCATTGGCGGGCGGAGCGCCGAGCACCGTCTCGGCGTGTGGGGCGTGGTTTTCGAGTCGTGCCGGGGCGGTGCCCGGCGTTCCGAGCTTTTCCAGAATCGGCAGCCATTCCGTGCGCCAATTGACAATGGCGTCCTTTAACCACTCGCGCCATTCCACCGGCTCGGGCGAGGCGAACCGCGTTATTTGTTCCGCGAGCCAGCGGTCGGCATCGGGTCGTGTCTGGACGTAATGATGCAACCGCAGCAACATCGCACGGATGGGCCGTTCGTCACCGTTGCCGTAAATCTGAATGAGATTTTGCGCGGCCACGGAAAGCCCGGTTTGTCCGGCGTAATGCAATTGAAACTGTTCGTCCAGCGTTTCCTCCGCAAGCAGGCGGGCCTCGCCCGTGTCGAGCACGGCCAATTGCGGGTCGAGGCCTAGTTCGTAGAAATGTTCGCGCACAAGTTTGAGGCAAAAACCGTGCAACGTGCCGATGGGTGCCGTGTCGAAAAGTGCGAGTTGCCTGGCCCAATGTTCTTCGCCGGGCCGAGCGGACATTTCTTTCCCCAATTCGCGGCGAATGCGCTGGCGGACTTCCACCGCCGCTGCGTCGGTGAACGTGACGATGAGCATTTCATCCAGTGACGCGGGCGGTGATTCATGGCGAAGACAATCCAGGCAACGCTCGACGAGCGTGTGGGTTTTGCCCGTGCCCGCGCCGGCCATGACGAGCACATTGCCGCGCGCGGCGACCGCCTGCCGTTGCGAGGGTGTGAGCGAATCGTTTTGGGTGCGCGTGGATTCCATCCGGCAAAATTTTAGCC
>Ga0265338_10011605_pt1 | contig 10154 bp, 10 predicted proteins | sample 42126metaG_FD_193579 | JGI IMG/M metagenome (GOLD analysis project Ga0265338, IMG submission 193579) | Rhizosphere microbial communities from Carex aquatilis grown in University of Washington, Seatle, WA, United States - 4-21-26 metaG | ecosystem: Host-associated > Plants > Roots > Rhizosphere... | reverse complement strand
CCACTGGCCCATCCGGCTCATGGGCACGGTCTTGTCGCCCAACGCGATGCCGCAGTTGATGCCGAACAGCGGCTCCGCGCCGAGGTCTTCACAGAACTGAAGGTATTCATAAAAGCCGAGGCCCTGCGTGGTGTTGTAACCCCATGTGTTCCAGAGCGGTGCGCGAATGTCAATGTCGCCAATCGTGTCTTTCCAGTGATACATATGTGCGATGTCGTCCCCCTCGATCCAGTTGCCGCCGGGGAAACGCATGAACGACGGATGCAGCGCGTCGAGCGATTCCGCAAGGTCCAAGCGCAGCCCGTGGTCCTTCCATGTTTTTTTCGGCATCAGCGAAACCATGTCCATGCTTAAAACGCAATTGCCGTCACCGGAAATTTCCAGATGCGCCTTGGGGTCGCTGTCTGTCGCCACGAGGTCAACCGTGCGATACTTCCAGCCGCCCTGAATGGGGCCGGGAATTTCACCCTTGGCAAGTTCGCTGCCCGATGCTCCGAGAAGACGCACGGTGAGCGGCCCGTTGAAGTCGAGCGGTAAACTTTTGCTTACATTACCGGCCTGCGCGGCGAACTGGAACGTGTAGCCTTCGCCTTTCACGATGTTCATGCCCCAATAACCGTCATTCTCGACGGTGAACTGGCCGTTCAATTTCAACCGCAGATACCGCCGGTTGAAATAATTCAGCGGCACGCTGTCGTCAATCGTCGCCTCGGTGCCGGTGATTTTCCAAAAATCCGGCTTCTCCGAATCCTCGAACGAGCGGTTGCGGACAAGTTCGGGATAAAGCCCGCCATCGGCGGACAAATTGATGTCCTCGAAGAAAATCCCCCAAAGTATCGGGGAAATCTTATGGCCGGGCTGGTCCATGGCCACGGTGATTTTCGCCGGCTGGGCGTTGATTGAAATGGCTGACGCCAACGCGGCGGCGGCAAAAAGTTTCTTCAGCTTCATTTTACGGAGATATTTTTCTTCGCAAATTGATTTAATTTCAGGAAATCCAGCCGCTCTTCAGGCCGTAAGCACAGTCGTTCCAGACGAGTTCCTGCTTGAACGAGCGAAGTTTGGTGTCGGCGTCAATGACGACGGCTTCGAGGCCGGCGATGGCCGCAAAATCTTCGAGCATTTCCGTCGTGACCGCCTGGCTAAAGCCCGTGTGATGCGCGCCGCCCGCGTAAATCCACGCGGCGCACGCGTCCTCGAAATTCGGACGGCACTTCCACACGGCCTGCGCGACCGGCAGTTTCGGCATCGGCTGTTCAGGCTTGACGACGTCCACTTCGTTGATGAGCAGGCGGAAGCGGTTGCCGAAATCCATCAGCGCCGCGTTCAGCGCCGGGCCGGCGGGCGTATTGAAAACCAGGCGCGCCGGATCGGCCTTGCCGCCGATGCCGAGCGGATGCACCTGCAACGACGCCTTGCCGTCCGCGATGGACGGACAAATTTCCAGCATGTGTGCGCCGAGGACGACCTTGTTGCCGGGCGCGAGATGATAAGTGTAATCTTCCATGAACGACGTGCCGCCTTCGAGTCCGCTCGCCATGACTTTCATCGCGCGGACGAGCGCGGCGGTTTTCCAGTCGCCTTCGGCGGCGAAGCCGTAACCATCCGCCATCAGCCTTTGCGGCGCGATGCCCGGCAGTTGGACGAGTCCATGCAAATCTTCAAACGTGGTGGTGAAGCCTTTGAAGCCGCCGTTCGTGAGAAACGCGCGCAGGCCGAGTTCGATGCGCGCGGCTTCGCGGACGGACTTGGCGCGCTTGCCGCCCTTTTTCAAGTCGGCGGAAATTTCGTAAGTCGCCTCGTATTCCTTTACGATGGCATCAATTTCCTTTTCGGAAACTTCGTTGACGACCTTGACCAAATCGCCGACGCCGTAGCCGTTTACGGCGAAACCAAATTTGATCTGCGCGGAAACCTTGTCGCCTTCGGTCACGGCCACTTCGCGCATATTGTCGCCGAAGCGGCAGAATTTCGCGGTCTGCCAGTCGGCCCACGCCGCCGCCGCGCGCGTCCATGCGCCGAGTTTTTCCTGCGTGGATTTTTCCTGCCAGAAACCGACGACGACCTTCCGGTTCAGCCGCATCCGGCTCCAGATGAAGCCGTGTTCGCGGTCACCGTGCGCGGCCTGGTTCATGTTCATGAAATCCATGTCAATCGTCGCCCACGGAATGTCGCGGTTGTATTGCGTGTGCAGATGCGCCACCGGCTTGCGGAGTTGCTTGAGGCCGTTAATCCACATCTTCGACGGAGAAAACGTGTGACACCAGTTGATGAAGCCGATGCACTTGGGCGCGTTGTTCGCCGCCTGGCACAATGCCGTGATGTCGTCCGGCGTGGTCATCACCGGTTTGAAGACGACCTTCACTGGAATCGCGGCCACGGCGTTGAGCGCCTTGGCGATTTCCTGTGAATGTTCGGCGACCTTCTTGAGGGTTTCCGGGCCGTAAAGGTGCTGGCTGCCGGTGACAAACCATACTTCGAATGATTTCATGTTAAGGTTCATAGTATTTCTTGTTTTTTATGCGACGATATATTCACAAGTATTAAATAGCAACAGTATTTGGCGATGACGCATCAGGCAAACGAATTATAATGCTTCACCATACTCAAGCGGAGCGCATTACAAAGCAACGCCGCCGTTTGGCTCTTTACTCTTAAAAATAAAGAATGGCGGCGTCCCGATATTCTCGCCTGGCCTAGTTTTCGGATTGACTGTTTCAACTTCAACCCGGTTTTGCACTCGTTGCACTAGCCAAATAGTTCTTTTTGGCATCAATTCAGCAAGACAATTCCCGGTGGAACAAGGAACTCGTGCCGTGAATTTGCAAATCTTACAACAATCTTTGGATACATCAAGGCAAATCCCTTTGAGCCGCGCATTCTGGCGCAAAGTTTGGGATAATTAGTTTGCATCGCGCGCGTCGCTGGATTTTTGCAGGAAAAATCGCGTGCGCAATTTTTCATGGAGCCTGAACATTTATGGAATGCCGCAAGTCGGAAAATCCCGCCGTGTCGAGCGTCAGCAGAATTTTCGCGCCGGATTTGACCGCCGCCGACGCGTGCATCAAATCGTGAATCCGCGCGCCGCGAACGCCGTTGTCGCTGGCTTCGTTGATGGTTTTAATCGCGTCCTCGGCGGTCAATTCGACGAAATCCAAGTCCGCTTTCAAATCGGCCAGCATTTTCGCGGCGTCCTCGGCGTCGTAACGGAAATTCACGCCTTTGGTCAACGTCGAGAAAACTTCCGCCAGCGAATGTGGCCGCGTCACCGCAGAATGCGGACGGATTCTGTCGCGGAGAGTTCGATCGTGCAGGGCTTCCACCAGCGCCGATGAATCCCAATAAGTTTTCATCGTGACTCGCGGTCTTGGCGGATGGATTCGACAATTGCGCGCCGGTCAATTTTCACGGACGGATTTCCGACCCAGCGTTTTTTCATTTTCACGGCGCGGACGGTGGGAACTCCTTTTTCAACCAGCTCGACGATGCGGATGCTGCCGTCCGGCTGGGGCGAGGCGTCAAAGGCCGTGCCCGGACGGAATAAATCCGCCGCCGTCAGCCGCCCGCGAGAATCTGCCACAAGTTTCATAATGGGATAATCCCACAAACGGTTGGAGGGTGCAAGTCAGAATGGAATGGGCGATTCCTGATTTTGAAAATCATTTTTTGGAAAAGAGAATCATAAACACCCAGACAAAAACCACAAATCCAACTGCTGACCAAAATGGCCAACTGTGAAATCCCCCAGGCAGAATGACTGGCGTAGCAATGATCGAAAGCATTTAATTATCCCTTCTTTGGTAACCGCCGGCAATTGTCGCTTTCAAATACGGCTTCAATTTTTCCGCCAGTTCTTCCGGCAGGCGTTTTGGTTTTTCGTCAAGGCCGGTGCAGACGTGGAATGTTTCCGCTTCGAGAATCAGTTTTCCGTTCTGGTTCAAAATGCGGTGGCCGAAATTCAGGCGCACTTTTTCAACGGCCGTCACCCAGACTTCAATCGCCAGCAAATCATCGTAGCGCGCGGGAAATTTGTAGCGGACTCGCGCCTCGATGACGGGAAAAATCACGTCGTTTTCCTGCCATTGCAAAACTGTCGCTCCGAGCGAGCGGATGAATTCGCCGCGCGCGGCTTCAAGCAGGTCGAAATAGCGCGAGTGATAGACGTGGTTGCCGACGGTGCATTCGGCGTAGGTGACGCGGTGCGTGTGGCGGAACGGATTTGCCATGCGGCGAGTTTATGGTTCGGCGTCCAGAGTTCAAAGTCTTTTGCGTGCGCAGCTTTAATTGCGATTGGCAAAACAAGAACGGTTTGGTTGCAAACTTGAAAATTTATTTGCGTAATCGGCGTTCGCAGTTATGTTGCCAGCGTGGATTTTTTGCAAGCTGTCCTGCTTGCTTGCTTGTTTGTAATTTTACGCTACAATTTTTAATCATGGCCGTAACCAAAGTCAGTTCAACGGTGCATTTTGTCTCGCGCGGCTCGGCGGTGAGCGGTCGCCACGGCTCGGACAACGGTCGCTGGGTGCCGAACACGGACGTTTATTCCACGGAAACTGGCCTGGTCGTCAAGGTTGAGCTGCCCGGCATGAAGAGCGAAAACCTCGAAATCACAGCCGACGAAAACCGCCTGCGGATTTCCGGGACGCGCCCCGATGGCTGCCGCCCGCCGCATTGCACCTTCCTCGTCATGGAGATCAGCTACGGTCCGTTCGAGAGCGTGATTGAACTGCCGCAGGGCTTTGACCTCGGCCAGGCGAAGGCGGTTTATGTGAACGGCTTTTTGCGGATTGACGTGCCGCTGGCTCAACATTCAAATTCCAAGACGACCAAGGTTCCGGTCAGCGAAGGGAGTTAGCCGGTTGCGCGCGAATCTTTTCCGGCGCAAGGCATCTAATAATTGTGGACACGACGACGACATCGCCGGAGACGGAGTTTATCAGCATCCTCGGCGCCTCAGAAAAATCGGAGGCGCCGTCGCGAATCTCCTCGCGTTCGCTGCCCGACAGCCTGCCCGTGCTCGGACTTTCCGACATCGTGATTTTTCCCGGCGCCATCGTGCCGCTGCTCGTCGAGACCGGGCCGAGCATCAAGCTCATTGATGACATCGTCGCGGGCGACCGTCTGTTTGGTGCGGTTTTGCAACGCAAGCCGGAAATTGCAGAGCCGCAGCCGGCGGATTTGCACGAGGTCGGCTGCGTGTCGCGCCTGTCGAAAATGGTGAAATTTCCCGACGGCACCGTGCGCGTGCTTGTCGAGGGACTCTGGCGCATCCGCCTGAAAACTTTCATGCTGCCCGCACCGTTCCTGCGCGCGACCTACGAACTGCTTCGCGACGAAACGGAAAATTCCGTCGAGCTTCAGGCCATGCTCCGCAACGCGCACAAGCAGTTCGAAGAAATTGCCAAAATGTCCACCGCGCTGACCGACCAGGTCAAAATCGCCGCGCTGAACACCGAGCATCCCGGCCATTTCGCGGATTTAATCGCGGCAAATCTGAATTTGAGCCTCGATGACCGGCAAAAATTGCTCGAAACAATTTCCGTCCGTGAGCGACTGCAAAAATTGCTGCCGATGCTCAACCGCGAGCAGGAAGTTTTGACGTTGAGTTCAAAAATCCAGAGCGATGTTGCGTCCTCAATCGCCAAGACGCAGCGCGATTTTTTCCTGCGCGAACAGTTGCGCGCCATCCAGCGCGAACTCGGCGACAGCGAGCCGAGCGCGGGCGAAACAAAATCGCTCCGCGAAAGAATTGACGCCGCGATTTTGCCCGCCGAAGTCCGCAAAGCTGCCGAGCAGGAACTGGAACGGTTGCAGCAGACGCCGCCAGCCGCCGCCGAATACGGCATCGCACGGAATTATTTGGATTGGATTCTCGCGCTGCCGTGGGAAAAATCCACCGAGGACAAGCTGGACTTGAAGGCTGCCGAAAAAATCCTGAACGAACAGCATTTCGGCCTGACAAAAATCAAGGACCGCCTGCTGGAATTTCTCGCCGTCATCAAACGCCGCAAGGAAATCAAAGGCCCGATTCTTTGCCTCGTCGGACCTCCTGGCGTCGGCAAAACATCGCTCGGCAAAAGCGTCGCCGACGCGCTTGGCAGAAAATTCGCGCGGATTTCGCTCGGCGGAATGCGTGACGAAGCGGAGATTCGCGGCCACCGCCGCACTTACGTCGGCGCGATGCCCGGACGGATTATCCAAACGCTGCGCCGCGTCGAAAGCCGCAATCCCGTAATTCTTTTGGACGAATTGGACAAAGTCGGCGCGGATTTTCGCGGCGACCCGGCGGCGGCGTTGCTCGAAGTTTTGGATCCCGCGCAAAACCACACGTTCACGGATCACTATCTCGATTTGCCGTTCGATTTGTCGCGCGTGCTTTTCATCGCCACCGCGAACTGGCTGGAGCCGATTCATCCCGCGCTCCGCGACCGGTTGGAAGTCATCGAACTGCCGAGCTACACCGAATCGGAAAAACTAGAAATCGCAAAACGCTATCTCGTCCCGCGCCAGATTGAAGAACACGGACTGACGAAGAAGGACGTGAAATTTTCCGATGCCGCGCTGCGCGGACTCATCCGCAGCTACACGCGCGAAGCCGGCGTCCGGCAATTGGAACGAGAGATTGCCGCGCTCGCGCGCAAGGCCGCGCGGAAAATCGTTTCCAAAAACGGCGCGGCCACGATGGTCAAACTCGACGCGGGCGAACTGGAAAGTTATCTCGGCCACGCGCCGTTCATTTCCGAGAGCGCCGAAAAAATCACCGAATACGGCATCGCCACCGGCCTCGCGTGGACGCCCGTCGGCGGCGAAATTTTATTCATTGAAGCGACGCGGATGCGCGGGCGCGGCGGATTGCTTTTGACCGGCTCGCTCGGCGACGTGATGAAGGAAAGCGCGCAGACGGCGGTGAGTTATCTGCGTTCGCAGGCGAAAAAACTGGACTTGGATTTGAGCGACCACGGAAAATTTGATCTGCACATCCACGTTCCGGCGGGCGCGACGCCAAAGGACGGGCCGAGCGCAGGCGTGGCTCTGGTGGTGGCGCTGGCGTCGCTGCTGGCCAAGCGGCGCGTGCGTTCGGACACGGCGATGACGGGCGAGATCAGCCTGCGCGGGCGAGTGCTGCGCGTGGGCGGCATCAAGGAAAAAGTCCTCGCGGCGTCGCGGTTCGGCGTGAAGCAGGTGATTTTGCCGGAGGGAAACAAATCGGACTGGCTGGACGTTCCGGCGGAAGTGCGCGGGAAATTGAAAGTGCATTTCGTCCGGCAGATTTCCGAGGCGATCCAGCTCGCGCTGGAAGCGAAATAAAAATGATTTTGAAAGACGCTCACGCAAAGGCGCAAAGACGCAAAGAAATCCAGATGTCAAAAGCACAACCATTCTTCGCGCCTTTGCGCCTTTGCGTGAGTATTTGTTTGCTGTCTTTTGCCGTTGGCGCGACGGCGCAAACGACGAATGATTTGTCCAACGCGGAAATTCAGGGGCGCAATCTTGCCCAGCAACTTTTGGAACAAAGTCCTATCACGAATTTTACTCAAAATGGAATTTTGAAAATCCGCGATGCAAGAGGAGTTACAACCAATATTCCTATTTTTTTAGAAACACTCGTGAAGACTGGGTATTGGGAGGTGCATTATGTTGCAGGGCAAACCAATTACTTAGTTGCTCCATCCGTGGATTTGAGAATCATTCAAAAAAATGAGCAGCCCAATCAGTATCTTTTTTTCGAGGATAAGGGCAAACGACTTGGGGACGGAGAATTCTACGAACATATGAATCGCGTTATTGAATTAAATAAAATCCGAATTATGTCCCCATTCGCCAATTCCGATTTCTGGATTGCCGATTTAGGTCTGGAATTTTTCCATTGGCCGGAGCAGAAGATTTTGAAAAGGGAAAACAGCCGCGGCCGCATTTGCAAAGTCCTGGAAAGCACGAATCCAAATCCGTCCACGAACGGCTATTCGCGCGTGGATTCGTGGATTGACGAGGAAACGCTCGGCATCGTGCAGGCTTATGCCTATGACGCGCAGGGCAAGAAGCTCAAGGAATTTTATCCGAAGGATTTCAAAAAAGTGGACGGCCAGTGGCAGGTCGGAATGATGGAAATGGACAACGTCCAGACCGGCTCGCGCTCGCGGATTGAATTTGATTTGAAAAAGAATTGAACCGCGAAATACTCGAACTGAAACAAAATTTTCGCGTGGTTCGCGTATTTCGCGGTTAAAATTTCCCGCTCTTGACTTCGATTTGCCGCCGCTTCACGCTTCGCGGATGGTTATGAAAATCGGTTTTCCAAAAATATTCCTGACAATTTGCCTCGTCGCATTTTTTGCGATTCAAAATTTCGCAGCGGAAACAAATTCCATTTCCACAAACACCGACGCGGTGGCGGACGGCCTTGTGCAATTGCAGGCGCAGTTGCACGCGGCGCAGTTACAGATCGAGCAGAGCCGTGAGGAAAATTCCGCGCTGGCACAAAGCAATTCCGACGCGATGAACGCGCGCATCGCGCAACTGGAGCAGGCCATTTCCACGCAGCGCGCCGGCGACGCGGAAGTCGCGCGGCGGACGCAGCAACTGACCTTGTATCTCATCGGCTCGTTCGGATTTGCGGGACTGCTGATTTTATTTTTGATGGGATATTTCCAGTGGCGCGCGTTTTCGCAACTGGCGCAAATTTCTTCGCATCACGCCGCGCTGCTCGCAGCAAACGACGGCATTCATCAACTTGCCGCGCCGGGCCGCGCGACGGTGGAAACTTCCAACGCGCGGCTGCTCGACGTGGTTGGCCGTCTGGAAAAACGGATTCTGGAACTCGAAAGCGGGGGACGTTTGCTGGCCGAGCCGCCGGCGAAACCGGATGATTTAATTGCGGACGGCCAGAAATTTCTCGACGCGAACGAACCGCAGAAGGCGCTGGAATGTTTTGAAAAACTCCTGTCCGCGCAGCCGCAAAATGCGGAAGCGCTTGTAAAGAAATCGTCGGCGCTGGAAAAACTTGGCCGCGTGGACGAGGCGCTGGCGTTTTGCGACCGCGCGATTTCCTCCGACGCCTTGCTGGTCACGGCGTATTTGCACAAGGGCGGTCTGCTCAACAAGCTGGGGCGTTACGAGGAATCTTTGAAGTGCTACGAGCAGGCGATGCTCGTGCAGGATAAAAAGAATTTATGATTGATGATTTATGATTTGCGATTTGCCAGCAAACCGCCTGGTTGGATTTTTCAAATCATCAATCGTAAATCATAAATTCAATTGAAACTAATCCGGCTGTTTCCGACACGCTCTTTTTCAATCTGTTCGCGCAGCAAATCAATTTTCATTTTCAGCAGTTCGCGGTTTTCCTTCGACTGTTCGCCGAGCTCCTTTTCCAGTTCGGAAATCCGCTGCTCGTAGGCGCGAAGGCGTTCGAGCAGCGGCGTTTGAACCTGCTCCAACCGGCGCGCGAGTTCGGTGAGTTCGGCGGCGGCGGTGTGCTGCGCGGCGAGAAGTTCGCGGCGTTGCGCGGCGAGTTCCTGCACGACGGCGTCCTTGAGCGCCTGCGCGAAATGCGGCGCGAGCGCGGCGGAATTCAAAAGCGTGTTGACGGCGGGTGGCGGCAGCGGCTGGGTCTTGGCGTTGAGAATTTTTGCGATGAACTGCTCGGCGTCGCGCGTGCCTTCTCGCGCGCACGACGGGCAAAAAACCGGCACGGGCATTTTGCCGCCGACAGGCTCAACGTCAAAGGCGTATTTCTGGCCGCAGGCGCAAATGATTTTGACTGGAATCGCGCTCACCAGAGAAATGATTTTTGTTCGCCGAGCAATGTGTCGCCGTTCCAGAGCGTGACGCGCCAGGCGACGACTTCGCCGAAATGTTTGTAGTCGTCGCCGCCGAGCGTCAGCGCAGTCCAGCTTCGGAAAAATCCCGGCGTGACTTCGGTTTCCAAAACAGTTTGCTTTGGCAGACCGCCCGCGCCGACGCCGCGAAGTTCAGCGCGCAGTTTTAATTTTGAATCTTTCGCGTTCGCCGCTTTCCACAAAACGTCAAAGCGGACGGCGGAAATTTCATTTGTGTGCTGGCGCAGATAAAATTGGTAGGCGTCACGGTCGAAGAGGCTGGGCGAAACGGCGTCGTGGCCCTTGAGGTCGAGAAACAGCGGCAGAACCTTGACG